>Ga0209267_1000048_pt1 | contig 74872 bp, 58 predicted proteins | sample GraSoiAngelo_137_FD_185894 | JGI IMG/M metagenome (GOLD analysis project Ga0209267, IMG submission 185894) | Grasslands soil microbial communities from the Angelo Coastal Reserve, California, USA - 14_0929_09_30cm (SPAdes) (version 2) | ecosystem: Environmental > Terrestrial > Soil > Grasslands ... | reverse complement strand
CTAAAGCAAACCCTAATTATAGAGGTTTTTGGCTCGAGTCGTCAACGAGCCAAATACCGAAAATACGCCGGGTTTTCAGGCTTAGGCGACGATCGTGACCATTTCGAGGATGTGAAGACCCAGCGCAACGTGGCCTGTGACTTTCACCTGAGAAAGCGCGGACTCACGGTCGATGCCCTTGGTGAAGATGCGCCAGGCGATTTCCTGCGGGATGGTCGTCTCCGAAAGCTTATCTCCGAGCGGCTCTTCGGTGATCTGCCATGCCTGTTCAGCGCGAGAGAGATACCAACTGCCCCCGCATTCCCCGGAAACATTGATCTGCAGGTGTGTTCCGGGCTTTGCGGAAACGCTGCGAAAGGCGAACGGCAAAGCACGCAGAAAACAATCCAGGACGGGATAGTAGAGTTCGCGAGTCATGATGCCGGGCTTTTCTATGGCGAGTCGGATCTGCTGCTGGTGATGCCAGCGCTCGGTGAATTCGCGCGCGGTGTCAAACCAGTTTGCGGATTTTTCTTCGCCAGCCCAGCTTACGCCGTAGGGAGCCAGCGCATACGGATCGCGGGAAGCGTGGTATTCCGCCAATAATTTGGTAGCCACTTCCATCAGCGCAATGAGGACCGCCGGGCTCAGTCGCCCATAGACAGTGACACCTTCCTGATTCAACCGGTTGATGTAAGCCGCCAAATCAGCAGGTAAGTTAATTCCTGGACTTTCAGCGACATAGCCGTCGCGACCGATGGCAACGCCACGCAGCGGAGTGTCCAGCAAATGCGCCGCAATGTCTTTGACCTTCCACTTTGGGGAAACCGTCTGCTTTTCCCAATCTTCAGGAGCGAGAGAACGCAACAGGTCTAGGAGCAGGCCATCGAGCTTGGAGAACAAATGGGCAGTAAGGATGGGCGGCAATGGCTTGATGGCTGTTTTCATGGACGAGCCGGGCACGGGAAGAATACTCACATCGGCGAGTGTGAAAAGCAATCCTCCAGCCGGATGACAGAAGTTCTCTGGGCATGGCCGATGTTCCCTTGGCAGGTGAAACGGCATGCAACTTTCCACCTGCACGTGGGTTTAGTGAAGTGCGTGCTTCAGCCTTAAACTGAAGCACCTGAAGGTCTTACGATCGGATGCGGTTGGAGTTGGGGACTTCAGAAGGGGTCCAAACATGCGCTATTTAAGGATTCTTGCTTTGCTCGGTATCTGTTTAGGTTCGGCATCGTTCGCCCAGGCACAAAGAGTCGTTATCGGTGTTGGAGTGGGCCCGGCTTACGTAGGCCCGGCCCCGGTCTGTGCCTATGGTTATTATGGCTACTACCCGTACGCCTGTGCGCCCTACGGCTATTACGGCCCTGACTACTTCGTCGGCGGCGTTTTCATCGGAGCGGGCCCGTGGTTCCGCGGCTACTATGGGCGGCCGGGTTTCTACGGCCGTCCGGGATTCTATGGACGCCCTGGTTATTACGGACACGGCTTCGTAGGCCGGGGACACAGTTTTCGCGGACGGGACGGCTTTGAGCGCGGTGGTTTCCACGGAGATGGCTTCCGTGGTGGCGCAGGCGGAGGGTTCCACGAGAGCGGCGGACACGGCGGCATGGGAGGAGGGTTCCACGGTGGTGGCTCTCGCGGAGGACACCGATAGGCAGGAAACGGCAATCACTGGAACGGCCGGCAGGAACTCCCGCCGGCCGTTTTTTGTCTTGGCCTTCGAAGCAAAAAAAAAAAACACATTTTCTAGACGCACACGCCTTCGTCGGTGGGCTGAGGGAATGGCTGTGAAAACCAGAACGAATGAGGCGTCGCGCCGTGTTTCTGATAGTATTCTAGCCGCTCGCGCCCCTCGGCCACTGTAGGAATCTGGCCGGACGGAATCCACCACAGACAATAACCGGGCTTGACCGCCTTTTCGAACCACTTCGCGCGGTCCCGAAAAACTTCCCTATGACTTGACTTGTAGGCAAACTCGCGCAACGTTTCGATAGACTCCCAAACCGACATATTCACGATCACCAAGGCGTCCTCATTGTAGGCAATGTCCGTGGCGTTGCCGGATTCCGACTGCAACCGCCAGACGAATCCCCCAGCTTTGTCCGCGAGCGCATTGATCGGCTCAAGTTGCGAGACGAATTCAGCGATCTTCGGATCGTCGAGCGGAGCAATAAGGCGGGAAATATTGATCTGCGCGAGATGGTAGTTCATAGCGGGCCCCAGGAGCTCCTGCTCAAAGACGCTTTAGAAATCGAAACGGTAGCCGAGAATCATCTTTGCCAGCAGGTGATCCGTGGCACGCGTCACACCCACACCCAACCCAAAATTGACTTCCCATTTGGGCGAGAGATTCAGGTCAATGGCGGGGAGAATTTGCTGTTGCTGCTGGCTGACCGGGTCGAAGCCTGTGACCGGACCCAGCGAGCCGTAATACTCGATGCCCCCCGCGATCTTCTTGGTGAAATCGTAGCTGAATTTGAAGTTGGGAGAGAATACCAGCCCCTGATTCACGCCCGGGCCATGGAAAGACCGGTCAAACGTGGGATTGAAGGAGAGATACCACCGGCCGAGCTGTTTATCCACAATCGGGCGGATCTCCCACGTCCAGGTATCCGCGGAGTACCGGCGGTTCTGCCACCCGATTTCATTCGAAAGGCTGATGCCGACGGGCCAGTGCCACTGGGGAGGAACGCGCACGCGGGGGCGGATGTGGCTGCCAACGTAGTCCCAACCCTGGCCGTTCTTCGCGGAAGTGAAAATGTAGAAGCCGGTTTCAAACCAGCCGTTAAATCCATGGGTGATCTCGATGGTTTCGTGCCATTGGTGGTTGGTGGGAAGCGTGCCGTCATCGGTGGATTTGGAGCCCTGAAACGTGAAATTGGAGTGGAGCTCCACCATGGTGTGGTGAGACTCGACGGTTTCGTACGGATACACCTGGATTTCGTAGTTCCCTTGAGCGTTTGCGGGCAGCGGCAAGACCGTGCACCCGAGCAAACAAGAGGCCATCGAGAGTGCCGTAGGCAGTCGCATATTCAAAGTTTGGTCCCCAGGGTAACTTAGCCTTGCGGATTGGCAAACCGAATAGATGCAGGAATCAGGCGTGCGGGTGCGCCTTGTCGTAAACGTCCATCAGCTGGCGGATGGAGGCGTGGGTGTATTTCTGTGTGGTGGACAGTGATTGATGGCCGAGAAGTTCCTGAATGGCGCGAAGATCGGCCCCGTCGGCGAGCAGATGCGTGGCGAACGCGTGACGCAAGGAATGCGGATGCAGGTCCCAGTTGACGTTGGCAATGCGAACGTATTTTTTGAGGATTCGTCCGACGGAGCGCGACGTAAGGCGGCGGCCGGAATAATTGAGGAAGACCGCTTCGGCGTGCGGCTCCGGTCTGCCACCTGTCCGAACCGTTTGCTCCAGGAGCTGTTCGCGCAGAGGCCAGTATTTTTCCAGCGCATCCTGGGCCTTAGCACCGTAAGGAACGATGCGTTCCTTGCGTCCCTTGCCACGGACGCGGAGAATGCGCTCCTTTTGCTCCATATCGGCAAGATTAAGGCCGGTGAGTTCGCTTACGCGCAGGCCTGCGGCGTAAAGAAGTTCCAGGAGCGCTCGGTCGCGGCGAAGGAGCAAGCCTTCTTCGGTTGACACTGAACGACTCGGCCTGCCCTGCAGTTCCGGGGATGATGGTGTCGGGCGCGATGCGCTCTTTTTGGAAGACGCCCGGGCGCCTGGCGCGAATTGTCCCGCCCCGGCCAGCTGATTGAGGAAGCCATTCATCTCTTCCGCTGAGAGCACCGAAGGAATGCGCTTCGGCAACTTCGGTGTGGGAACGAGACGCGCGGGGTTTTCCTTCAAACGGCCCTGGCGCACGCAGTATTTGAAGAACGAGCGCAGGGCCGCGAGCTTCCGCGCGATGGAGCTCTTCGCTAGGCCGTGATCGTGGAGATGCGCGACGAACTCACGAATCATGGGATGGGCAACGCCAGTAAGCGCAGGGGGCTGTGCCCCTGGCGGCGACAGATACGCGAGAAATTGCTCGAGGTCTCTGCGGTAGTTCAGAATCGTATGCGGCGAGGCATTCTTCACCGAGTGAAGGTATTCAAGATACTTCGCCATCGCTTCTTTCATTTCGCCGCCACAGCTCCCCAAGTACAGTATAGGCGCGCATAAATCGGCGGGAAGTGAAATCAAGGCGCTGTTTCTTTTGGAAGCAGGTAGGTCAAGACTTGGCCGCCACAGGCACCGGAGCTTCCTCCGGCTGTGCTTGCGGCTGGGCTTCGGGGACAAGCTGCTCCCAATCACAACCTTCTTTGAGGCAAGCGTGTACGGCGCCGATCTTGCTGCGCTTCTCGACGATGAAAGGCGCGCCGCACTTCGGGCACGGTTCGGCGATGGGCATGTGGGGGGTGGTGAAATCGCAATCCGGGTAGCGGGAGCAACCGTAGAACACGCGTGGGCGTCCACGGCCGCCTTTGCCGGCGCTGCCGCGGCGGACGAATTCGCCTTCGTGGCATTTCGGACATTTGATGCCCATGGTGATCGGGCGTGTGTACTTGCACTTGGGGTAGCCGGAACAGCCGATGAATTCGCCAAAGCGGCCGCTTTTCTTCACCAGATTCTTGCCGCACAGGGTGCAGAGTTCAGCGAGAGGCTCATCGGGCTGGTGCGCGATGCGCGTGCCCTGGACCAGGCGGCGGGTGGTCTTGCAGTCCGGGTAACCGGTGCAGGCGAGGAAGGTGCCGAAGCGGCCGCGCTTGATGGCCATCTCCTTGCCGCAATTGTCGCAATACTCGATTTTAGGCTCGCCGCTGGTCTCCTCGGAAAGTTCCGGGGAGAGGTCCTGAATGAAATCGCATTCGGGATAGCGCGAACAGCCCAGAAAGAAGCCGTGGCGGCTGATGCGCTCGAGCAGTTCACCCTGGCCACACTTTTCGCACTTCTTCCCGGTCGCGATGCCGGCCTTGTAAGAAAGCATCTCATCGTCGGCCTTGTCGAGGTCAATGACGAATTTTTCCCAGAACTCTTTAACGGCTTCGCGCCAAGGCAGCTTGCCTTCCTCGATTTCGTCGAGCTCTTCTTCGAGCCGGGCGGTAAACGTGACGTCAAAGATGTCTTCGAAACTCTTGATCAGAAGCACGCTGACACGCTCGCCGAGCATGGTGGGTGAAAAACGTCCCTGATTCTTGGTGACGTATTCGCGCTCGACGATGGTTGAAATGATGGAAGCGTAAGTCGAGGGCCGCCCGATACCGTCTTCCTCGAGCTCCTTAACCAAGGTGGCGTCGTTGAACCGCGGCGGCGGTTCGGTGAAGTGCTGGTCCGGACGAATCTTGTCCAAGCGGAGCGTTTGTCCCTCCGTAACCTGGGGAAGTGCGCGGCCTTCGCCTTCGTCATCTTTTTCGTCTTCCTCGCGATCGGCGATCGACGCGGGCATCTGATAGACACGCAGATAGCCGTCGAACTTTTGCACCGAGCCGGTAGCCCGGAAAGTGTAGTCGCCAGCGGAAATGTCGATAGTCGTTTGATCGAAGATCGCCGGGAGCATCTGTGAGGCAACAAAGCGCTGCCAGATAAGTTGGTAAAGCTTGAAAAGGTCCTCGTCGAGATACTTGCGGACGTCTTCTGGCGCTCGCGTGGCGTCGGTCGGACGCACCGCCTCATGGGCTTCCTGCGCATCCTTCTTCGACTTGTAATAGTTGGGCTTCTCCGGAAGATAGTTTGGGCCAAAGCGTTCGGGGATCAACTCGCGGACCTGGAGCAGCGCGTCGTTAGAAACGTGCACCGAATCGGTACGCATGTAAGTGATCAGGGCGACCGAGCCTTCATCACCAAGCTCCACGCCTTCATAGAGCTTCTGCGCGAGTGACATGGTGCGCTTGGCGGTATAGCGCAGCCGGTTGTAGGCCGCTTGCTGCAATTTGGAAGTCGTAAAGGGCGGCGGAGGATTGCGCTTCTTTTCTTTTTGCACGACGCTGGTAACCTGCCACTTGGCCTTGCTAACCGAAGCGACAATCTTGTCCGCGGTCTCCTGGTTCGAGACGGCCATGTCTTCGCCCTGGTGTTTGAAGAGTTTGGCTTCGAAGAGCGGCGGCTGACCGGCATCCAGCATCGCGTGAATCGTCCAGTACTCCTGCGGAACGAAGGCGCGGATTTGCATTTCGCGCTCGACGATGAGCCGCAGCGCCACCGTCTGGACGCGCCCGGCGGAGAGGCCGCGGCGAACTTTGTCCCAGAGAATCGGAGAAACCTTGTAGCCCACAATGCGATCGAGCACGCGGCGTGCCTGCTGCGCATCCACTAAATTGGCATCTACCTGCCGGGGTTTATCGAAGGCCGCGCGAATGGCCTTAGGGGTAATTTCATTGAAGGTCACCCGAAAGATCTTTTTAGGGTCAATGGCAACAACTTCTTTTTTGGAAGCGCTCTGGTCTTCTTTCTTAACCAGCTCTTCGGGAGTTGCCGCTTTCTTCTTAAATCTCGAAACGCTGGGTTCTTGCTCGGTGAACCTAGCAGGCTTGGAGAGAACCAGGGCTAGGTGCGCCGAAATTGCCTCGCCTTCGCGATCAGGGTCGCCCGCCAGATAGATGGCATCCGCAGAGAGCGCAGCCTTGCGAAGTTCATTGATAATTTTGCCTTTACCCGCGATGATTTGAAGCGTAGGCTCAAAGATTTTCTCGTCATCCAGGGTTATCAGCTTCCCGGTGGGCTTTTCCTTTGCCCTCTTGCTTCCTTTCTTAGCTTTGCCCTTTTTCTTCTTTCTGCCGCCCTCTTCTTCGCCAGGCAGACGAATGCCGATCGTTTTCTTGGGCAGGTCCATCACGTGGCCGACGGACGCTTTGACGGTGAAATTTCGCCCCAGATATTTGTTAATCGTTTTCGCCTTGGCAGGCGATTCGACAATAACGAGCGAACGAGCCATGTTGCCTTTGTAACTCCGTAATGTAGTGCTGGAAGAGCGGACCGCGCGGCGTGTGTCCTTCTCGCTACCTTAAGCAAGCGCCCGGCACGGATCCCAACGGGGTCTCCATTTTGATGCGGTAAGGGCCTTAGGGGATGCGCCTCACTATTCGATGCCAGCCTCAGGTCAACGATCGAAGCCCCTATCTACCTCTAGCGCAAGACTTTGCTGAACGGCTTCCAGAGATGATGGCTTTCATCTCCAGATCAAAGAGCGTACCAGAACTTCGGAAGAGTTCAAGCTCGAGCACTCCCATGTGCATCGGTTTTTCGGCGCTGTCTATTTCTTAGCGCTTGTTCTCCGAGCCGTTCAGGGCCGCCGCAGCCAATAGATACCGCTAACCGGCTTCAGCTTTTTCGCCCGGCGCGAGGGTGGCACGGAGGGCATGGGCAGCCCTTTGATGATTTCCCTCGGGCGCGTGTGACCAGCTTGCCGCCCTGCGGGAATGAGTTGGTTTTGGCGCGAACTCCCCCGGCTTTCCCGGCGCGCGCGCCGAAGACTCCCCCTCAGCGCGGCTGTGCCGCGTCCTCCTGCAGGATAGCATCCAGCCTCTTGAGGAATAGTTCGGCGTCGACTGCAGAGAAAACCAGCGGCGGGCGCAGCTTGATGACGTTGTGATGCGGCCCGTCTGTGCCGGTGAGTATGCCGCCATCGCGAAGGCGATTAACGACGTAGGAAGCTTGCAACGGAGCAGGCTCGCGCGTTTCACGGTCGAGCACAAAATCGATACCGAGGAACAATCCCGAGCCGCGTACGTCGCCAATCAAAGCGTGGCGGACCTGCAAAGACTTCAAGCCCTCCATGAGATGTGCGCCGAGACGCAAGGCGTGTTGCCGTAAATTCTCTTCTTCAAGCACATCCAGCACTGCCAGGCCTGCTGCGCAAGCGACTGGGTTGCCGCCAAACGTGCTGAAAAACTCCATCCCGTTGTTAAACGAATTGGCAATTTCCGGCGTGGTGACGACTGCCGCGAGCGGAAATGCATTCCCGATCGGCTTGCCAAGAACCACGATGTCCGGAACGACGCCTTGCGTCTCGAACCCCCAGAAATGCGTTCCGAGACGCCCGAATCCCACCTGCACTTCGTCAGCGATGCAAACCGCGTCCGCCCGGCGCACGTGACGATAAACCTCCGCCAGATAGTCCGGTGGAAAAACAATCTGGCCGCCGACGCTGGGCAATGTTTCAGCGATGTACGCCGCGACTCCACGACCCTCGGCGCGGGCACGATCAAGAATCTCCTCAACATCACGCGCGTACTTCGCGCCCGCTTGCTTGTCTTCGCGGCGATACGGGCCACGAAAATCATCGGCCAGCGGCGCGACATGCACCCACGGCTTCTTCCCGCTTCCCCCGGGTCCGTTAAATTTGTACGGGCTGATGTCGACGAGCGTGCTGGTGTGGCCGTGGTAGGCGTGTTCGAGAACGATGAAGTCTTCTTTGGCCGTATGTGTGCGTGCCAGACGTAACGCCAATTCGTTGGCTTCGCTGCCGGAATTCACAAAAAAACAAACGCGCAGCGGATCGGGCAACAGCTCCGTCAGACGCTCGGCATAGCGGTTCACATTGTCGTGCAAATAACGCGTGTTGGTGTTGAGCAGCGCGAGCTGCGCCTGCGCGGCCTGGACCACCCGGGGGTGGCTGTGCCCGACGAGCGGCACGTTGTTGTAAACGTCGAGGTACGCCCGGCCGGTTTCGTCGTACAGATACTGCATCCAGCCGCGCACGATCTTCAGCGGATGCTGATAAGAGACACTCAGATTTCTTCCCAGCCGGGCTTGCCGCGCGGCAAGCGTCTCCAAGAACGCCGGCTCTTTCGCGGGAAATCGATGGGCCGGAATTCCGAGCAGCAGATTTGGATTAGGCGAGAGGCTCGTCCATACCGAACGTTGCGAAGCGTAGGCGACACCCGGAAATTCGGCCCCCAGCTCAAGCACGTCGAGGATGATCTGAAAATGGAGGTGTGGCGTCCAGCCGCCGTTCTCTGGTGCTGAACCGACGCGCGCGAATGCTTGACCTCCAGCGACGCGCTGTCCCACCTTGAGGCTGTCGAGAGCATCTTTGGAGAGATGCCCGTAAAGTGTGAAGAATTCCTCGCGGCCGCTGGTTTCATGCCTCAGAATGACCAACGGTCCGTAGTCTTGCGGAGAGGAATTGTTCGCCACGATATGGACCACGCCATCCAGCGGCGCATGCAAAATCGTGCCTTGTTCCGCAAAAAGATCGATTCCCAGATGGATTGTGCGCCGCTCGTTTGTGGGATTGCCGGCGGACCCAAAGAGCGGTGAACTGTAAAGCAGCCGGGGCTCATCGTAGCGGCCCACACCCACGGAGGCGCCGGCACGCTTCATTTCACGGAATATCTTTTCACTGAGTATAGCCGTTTCCGATGCGCACGGATCGGCTCCCAGGAACGTACTGCCAACACTCAAATCAAAAACAACGCACTGGGCCGTTCGCACATCAACATCCAAAATCGAAGCAGCCGAGCCGGCATGCACTTCCAGCCAGCGCTTGATCTCCTCACCTTGCGGAACGGGCGGAAGCCCGCAAGCCGCACGAAAAGTGTAGTGGGCCAATCGCGGGTGGATTTTTGCGAGCCGCTCCAGCGCCTCCCATGCGGGCGCTTCGCTGACGGTGACGTACGGATCGTCCGGCTTAATCGTTTTGCGGTGCGCGGAATTGGTGACGCTGACGGCCAGCCGCGCGCCGATCAAAGCATAAAGAACCCGTAACTCCAGGTCATCGAGCGGAAACGCTCGGTGATATCCCGCGACGATTGCCGCCGCTGCCGGTAGTGGCTCTTCCTTACCGAGGATGGCGTAAGCGGCGGCAATTGCCGGCTCAGACACCGTGAGCCCGTGATGCATGTCGCCAAAATCAATCACGCCTACGACCTTGCGCGGCGGGGGCCAAGAATTACTGACCAACACATTGTGGTCGTTGGCATCGCCATAAATCACGCTGCGTCGCAGGCGCGTCAACAGGGGAAGGACTTCCGCTTCATAGAGCGCCAGAAACTTCTCGACAAGTGCGCGCCGCTGCGCGTCCGCGATATGTTTGACAAAGTCCCTGATCCAAGCGGCGCGCGAAGAATCCCATTTCACTTCGCGATGGGCGGCGGCGTGCGTAAACGATTGCAGCGCCGCGTCCATCTCGCCAAGAAAACGGCCGAGATCACCGAAAAGCTCCGGCGTGTGCGGGCAGACTTCGGCGAGAGCCGTTCCAATCACAAAAGTAAGCAGCCAGACAAGGCGCACCGAACCGTCCGCGGCGGCCATCGAAGTAAACAGTGCACCGCTGCGATTTGGTTTGACGCGAGGCAGAGGCAAATGAGGCGCGCGTTGCGCTAGATGCGTCAGGGCCCGGCACTGCAGATCGATAAAGGAATGCTCCCGGGCCGGATGCATTACTTTGAGGACGAACGCCTGTCCGGCTGCGCTAGTCAAATGGAAGTTATCGTCGTACTCGCCCGGCAGCGCCCGCGCGCTAGTCTCCAACCCATAAAGTTCGCGCGCCAAGCGAACAGCTTGGGCTTCCGTCGTCGGTTGAGTTACGCGGGCTTCCAGCAGCATGCGCCAAATCTTATCCGCAAGTGCCGGAGCGCGTCCATTCCAGAGAGCGCTCAAATGATTCCGCCGGCCGCCCCTCCACGAGAGAACTTTGGCCTCTTAAAGGTTCTCTCTCGAGTCGCGCACCGTAACCGGCCCATTCACCGTCGAAAGCCGGATCAGCGCCGGCGCGTTGCCATATTCGATGCGCCGGTGCTCGTCGTCCCAGGTCTTCCGCGCATTCTCGCAAATACTCGCCTTGCAGCTGACCGGCGCGTAGTTCGTGGACTCTACCACGAAACTGGACTGGTAACCGCTTGGAACCATCAAGGTCACCGGGCCGTTCTTGGCATCGGCCGAAAGGCCCTCTCCGCTCCACGTCTTCCCTTGCAATTCCACAGAGATCGGTCCATTCTCCGTATGAATTCGCACGCTTCCCCTGCCGCCGTCCAGGCTGATCGGGCCGTTCACAGCGGTGATCTCTGCGTCGCCGGAAAAATTCTTCAAGCTAATTGGGCCATTCTTGGCGTGGGCCGTGAGTTTACCGTCCACGTCGTAGAGAGAGATGGGACCGTTCATCGTGTCCATGTCGATGGACGCGGATTTCGGCGCGCGAATGAGCAGATAGACTGTCCATTCCTCATCATCCCCAGGACCGCTCGTCGACACCTTACCATTTTCGATGGACATCTTGATCTGCGATAGGATTTGTTCGGCCTCAGCACCCGAACCCGACGCGGCCTTGCACGCTGTCACCGCATAGGTCTCTTGGTCCCAGCCCACCACCTGCACTCCGCCGTTGCTGTGGGGATGAACCTGCAACACCGCGGCTTCGTGCTTGGTCAGGGTGCGCTCTTCAGAACGCACCATGGCGTCCCGGTCGTCAAAGCGGATGCGCAGATCGGAGCAATCAGTGGCGGGCTGTCGGTGGCCGCCGGAAATGTTCACGGAGTGGTGATGCCGGTTCGCTCGAGCGGTGGTGAAGCCGAGAGCCAGCAGAGCGGAAACCGAAATCAGGAAATACCAGCTGCGTCGAGGCATGGGGTCCTCCTAGCAGCTATAGACGACAGCGGAGGACTTTAGTCACCTCCCATGTACCCGAAAAATCAGTCCCAACCATCCCAGTCGTCGTCCGTGCCGATGGGGGGCCCATCCGGTGGCTCGGCAGGAGCCATGAGCTCCATCCGCTTCGGATCTTTCTCAAACTGCTCGATTTGCCATGAGGCGAAGGAGATATGCGCCTGATCGGATATCGGCTGGCGACCCGCCCGGGGGGCATTAAGCCATCCATGCAATTCATCTAGCTCGAGCCGGGCGATGGCGCGTACTTCATCCGCGGCATGATCGTTGGCGGCAAGCGCCATCAGGTCATAGAGCGCGACCATATCCACGACATTGGCGATTTGCCCCCCTGAGCCTTCGCCGTGCGGCGTTTTCCATGTGGCCGCAAGTATGCTCTCCAGGACTTCCTGTAATGCCGGGTTCTCCGCATTGAGGGCATGGAATTCCACAAGCCGCGCCGCGCGTTCGGGGTTGAAAAGGAATTGCAAGGTGTGCTGTGCCGCGGCTTCCGCGGGAGCGAGCGCATCAAAAACCGGACTGGTATGAATCTTGAAGTGCTCGCGGCCTCGTTCATAATCGGGCGGACGCGGCGGGATCATTTTCAGCAGCGGCTCGGGCAAGGCCAGGACGTCCGGCTTCAGCGTTGCCAGCACGGCCGCAAGAGCGCGCCGCTGTTCCGCGGGGGCCACGATTTGCGTGGCCGTTTGTCCGTCACCGCGCAGCGCAAACGTGTAGTCCATTCCGCCGACGAGTTTGCTGGTTGCCTCCACCTGATAGCGATGCACCAGGTAAAGCGGCACCAGCACGTCTTCGAGTGTAGCCAGCGGCGCTCCTTCACGGATGTTATTCTCGCCGAAGCGCTGTAGCGCCGCGCCGCGAACTTGCATGAGGCGATTCAGCTCGTCGATGGCATTTGCGCCTGAATCCCATAGATGGGCTACGCTGCTGGACGAGCCTGCGGGACGCGCGTCTTGATCCGTCAGGTAGCGCAGCCCTCGGCCGTACGCGTCCAGGAGGATTTTGCTCAGTGCGGCTTCTTCGTTCGTCCCCGGAGCAAAATCCTGATAACCAAACGCGATGGATACTTTGTCCCACTCGCCGATTCCCGTCGCGTAGGCGGAGGTAACGTCCGGCGTGCCGTCCGCTCCCAGCTTCACGTACGGCGCCGGATAATCCATCACAGAAGATCGATTGACCGTGCTTGCAGAATAGTTGTGCATTAGGCCCAGCGTGTGCCCGACTTCGTGCGCCGCAAGCTGGCGCAGCCGCGCCAGCGCCATCTCCTGCATCTTCGGCGAGGCTGATTTGCCTTTTTCATAGGGTGCCAGGAGACTTTCGGCAATCAGAAAATCCTGCCGCACGCGCAAGGACCCGAGCGTCACGTGGCCCTTGATGATTTCGCCCGTTCGCGGATCAATCACCGCCGCGCCGTAGGACCAGCCCCGCGTCGCGCGATGCACCCACTGGATTACGTTGTAGCGCAAGTCCATCGAATCTGCGCCTTCGGGCATGAGTTCGACGCGGAAGGCGTTCTTGTAACCCGCCGTGTCAAACGCTTGGTTCCACCAGCGCGCTCCTTCTAGCAGCGCGGAGCGAATCGGCTCCGGCGCTCCGCGATCGAGGTAGTACACGATCGGCTGCACCGCCTCGCTGACCGCTGCCTTCGGATCTTTCTTCTCCAGTCGATGCCGCGCGATGAAGCGCTTCACGATCGGCTCGCTGATGGGCGTGGCGTAGTCCAGGTAATCCACGCCGAAAAAACTCGCCCGCGGATCGTAGATGCGCGGTTTATATCCCGGCGGCGGAAGCTGCACGAAGGAGTGATGCTCGCGGACGGTGATCGATTCAGGAGAAGGCGTCACGTCGCGAACCCAGCGGCCCGGCTCCTCTCCCGCAAATGTCAGGGTGGCCTCGACTTCCGTATTCAAGGGAAAATTCTTGGTTTGCGGAAGGTAAATGGCGCATCGCGACGCGTCCAGATGATAAGCGCCCTGCTTCACACGATGGAGCGTGGCTGGAATGCCATGGGCATCGCGCAGGAAAAAATCCGTAGCATCCACCAGCGCGCGATCCTTCTCCTCCGCGACCACGGTGAAGCCCCACAACACGGACTCCGCGAAAGATTCGCGGACGGCACGGCGTTCGTCGGGATCGTTGCTCACCGCGCGGTAATCGAGATTTTCCTGGACCAGCAGGACCTTTGGGCCGCTACGCTCGAAGCGCACGATACGCGTCGCGCCAAGCTGGCCGCGGTCCAGTCCAATGTCATTCGAACCGATGCCCGCGGGAAGCCCGCTCTGGTAAAGAAATTCCGTGCCCCACTTGTCGATCTCAAGCCACAGCTTGCCCTGCCTGGCGTCCCAGTACAAATTGAAATAACCGGGAAGCTTCTGCGCCCCCGCGGTTTTCTCGGCGATGGTGGCAGTCTGGGGCGTTTCGGGCCGCGCGGCGGCAGCGCCTGACGCCCCGCAACCCAGCAGAGCAAGGAAAAACCAGCGCGAAACCTTCGACATGTTCAAAGCCTCCAAAGGTAACGAATCCTTTTACAACAAATGGGGTTGACCGCGGAAGAAATTCCGGTCTGCTATACTGTGAGTTTCAAACGAGACCCAGAATGGTCACGAAACTTCGCATCTCCATCGTTCAATACCTGAACACCGCGCCGCTCGTCTGGGGCTTCACCAACGGCCCGCTGCGCGGCAAATATGATTTTTCGTTCACCGTACCCTCGCAATGCGCCCAACAGCTGCGCATCGGCGATGCGGACGTCGCGATTATCCCGGCCATCGAATACCAGCGCATCGATGATTTGGTGGTCCTGCCGGCCATGGCCATTGCGTCGAAGAAGCAGGTGCGAAGCCTGCTGATCATTGCGAAGAAACCCATCGAAGAGGTAAACAGCTTTGCGCTGGATGGCAGTTCGCGCAGCACGCAAACGCTCACGCGCATCCTGTGCGCGGAAAAGTGGAAGACCGCACCGGCGTTCTTTGAGGCGTCGCCGGACCTGGGCGCTATGCTGGCCGAAGCAGACGCGGCGCTGTTGATTGGTGATCCAGCCTTGCGAATTGCCGTGGGGATCGAAAAACATAGTTGGCCCGGCGCCCCAGGACAAACGGTGTGCCAGGCGGCAACGCTGGGGATTACCGGCCCGGAATTTCTCTACGTCTATGACGTGGTCGGCGAATGGCGAAGTCTGACCGGATTGCCTGCCGTCCTGGCGGTCTGGGCCGCCAGGCGAGACCTCGCCACTCCCGAAGTGGCCGCCGATTTCCTCATCTCCCGGGATTTCGGTTTGTCGCGCCTCAGAGAAATCAGCTTCCGAGCGGCGCGCGACCTGGAATTGCCGGAGCGGGCGCTCGAATCGTACCTGCGGCACAATATTGATTTCTCACTGGACGCGGAAAATCGTCGCGGGCTGGAGTTGTACTTCGATTACGCCGAAAAGCTTGGCCTGATCCCGCAAGTGAAACCGCTCGAATGGGCGGCCACGAGAATGGAGGCCGTGAAGTTGTAGGGGCACGCGCCGCGGCGGGTGCTTCTCGGTTGCTCCTTCGAGATGGCCTGAGGCTGTGGTTACCATGGAACTAAAGGATCGCTGAGGAAACACCTTGGGACTGACGAAACAACAAGCTCTGGACATGCTGGAATGCGATGACCTCGTGGGTCTCGGCATGGCCGCGCACCAGCTGCGCCTGAAGAAAAACGATCCCCGCGTGGTCACCTACCAGATCGACCGCAATATCAACTACACGAATTTCTGCACCGAGTATTGTTCCTTCTGCGCGTTCTACCGGCCGCTCGGCGCAAGAGACGGCTACCTGCTCTCGTTCGAGGAGATCTACAAGAAAATCGACGAAATGCTAGAGCTTGGCGGCACCGGAATTTTGCTGCAGGGCGGGTTGCACCCGGACTTGCAGATCGGCTATTACGAAAATCTGCTGCGCTCCCTGAAGGCGCGCTATCCGCAAGTGCATTTGCACTGCTTCTCGGCGCCCGAGATTCTGTGCATCGCGGAAGTCTCTGAAATCAGCGTCCGCGAAACGATTCAGCGGCTCATGGACGCGGGACTGCAATCCATTCCGGGCGGCGGCGCGGAAATTCTCGACGATGAAGTACGCGCGAAGATTGCCCGCTTGAAATGTACCAGTGACGACTGGGAAGAAATGCACCGCGTGGCCCATTCGCTGGGACTACGTACCACCGCCACGATGATGTTTGGGTGCGGCGAAGAGTTGCGCCATCGCGTCAACCATCTCGAAAGGCTGCGGCGGATTCAAGAAGATACGGGCGGCTTCACAGCCTTCATTCCGTGGATGTTTGCCACGGAAAATACGGCGCTTGGGAAAAAAGTCCAGGAAGCCACGGCGGTCGATTATCTGAAAACGCTGGCGGTCAGCCGCCTGTATCTCGACAACATCGACCACATCCAGTCAAGCTGGCTCACCCCCGGAATCAAGGTCTGCCAGATCGGTTTGCAATTCGGCGCCGACGATGTCGGCAGCATTCTCATTGAAGAAAACGTTGTCTTTGCTGCCGGAGTGAAAAACAGAACCAACGAAGGCGAACTCCGCCGCATCATCTCCGACGCCGGCTTCATCCCCGCCCAGCGCGACACACTTTATCGCAGTTATGCTCTGAAGTAGTCCCGCGGCAAGGTCATCGACAGCAGAAAGCGAAGCCCTAGGGCTTGGGACGCACGTGAATCGAAACATCGACGACCATGCCGTCAGGCAGTTCGACATCTTCTAGCAGATAGAGCACTCCGCCGCGAAAACGGGCCTGGATCCGCCGAGGTTCGAGTTTGGAGTCGCTCGGTTCGGTTTTCTTTGCCGCGGGCGGGCTTGGCGCGCGACCCTCAGTTTCATCCAGCGCTTCGTTGGCCAGAGCGTCGGCTTCGCGGTTCTGCTCGCGATAGACGTGCTCGATCCGAAAGGAATCGAACGCTTGTGACATTTTCTTGGCGCGCTCGAAAAGCGGACGCAGGTCCTCGCTCTTCACTTTGTACTGCCCGCGCATCTGCTTCACCAAGAGTTCGGAATCGCTCTCGATGTGCAGTACCCGAATACTGTGCGATTGTGCGTAGTCCATCGCCGCAATCAGGCCATAATACTCGGCGACGTTGTTGGTCATACGGCCGATGTATTTCTTCAGCTTGGCAACGATTTCGCCGCGGCCATCGCGAATGACTACGCCGTAAGCAGCCGGTCCGGGATTGCCGCGAGAGCCGCCGTCAATGTTGGCGCGATGCGCCGCGGCAGCCGGCTTGGGCTCCGCGGGAGCATCGGCAAAGAGGCCTTTTCCACGGGGAGTTGGCGGGCGGCGCGGCATCAGGAATTTGTCGAGGCCGTGGAGGATGTGTTGGCGGAACCAACGGCCGGATTCGCGATCGGAATTGGTTCGAGAGTGTACAGGATCAGGCCGCAACTCTCACAACGGTAAACCTCTTCGTTGGTTTCCGTGCGCAACTCCTGAAGAATATGCGGCAGGACGCGCATGCCGCAACCGCGGCACTGCCCGTCGCGGGCTTCGGCCATGGCTGTGCCGTTGTGGCGCTTGGCAATGCGCGCGTAGAGTTCGCGTAAGTCTCCCGGCACCGGAGCTATGATTTTTTCACGCTCGGCGGTGACCGCTTCCAGCCTTTTCTTCTTCTCCGCCCCTTGCGCCTGAATCTCTTTTCGTTCCCCAGCGACAGCCTGCTCGGCTTCTTTCAGCCGCGCTTCCACGATCTTCACGCGGCGTTCTACTTCTTCCCCGGCCATCATCACTTCGAGCTGGCGGTCATCGGCCTTGGCAACTTCAGCTTCGGCGTTGGCGATTTCGTGCTGCAATGCTTTGAAGGCTTCGTTGGTTTTTACGGCGCCACTCTGATCGCGGTATTTACGCGCGCGATCTTTCCACTGCTGCCCGTCGAACTCAAACTTCTTGCGTTCCGCCACCACCCGGATGTGGGCTTCTTTAGCGGAGGTGACCTCAGCACGGGCGCTTCCAAGTTTAGCTTCCGCTTCGCGAATCCGTTTTGGAAATCCTTCCAGTTCCGCCCGCAGCATGGCGATTTGGTGGTCAACGCGTTGCAGCTCAATCAAGTGAGGAATAGCGGGATGCATGTAGAAGCAATTCTAGCACAGGCACGCGCCGGGCTTTGCGAGAACCGCGGCGGCGGATAGAATGCCTGCGTTTTGGCATGCCAGGGTTTTGGGAGTTGCTCGTTCTAAGGAGGAGTGAACATGCCGCACGTGCAAATTACCTGGGTGGAGGGGCGGACACCCGAGCAAAAACGGAAAATCGCGGAACGCGTCACGACCGCGCTGATCGAAGATGGTCAGGCCAAACGCGAGAATGTTCACGTGTCATTTCACGATGTTCCATCGACTAATTACGCCGAGGGCGGAGTACTCGTGGTGGATCAAAAACGCACGCCGTGACGGGGTAGCATGCAGCACGATCCTTTCCATATCCGGCGGTCGAAAAAGCTTCGCCTTGGCGCTGTGTCGGCGAGAAGTAGCTGACGAGAAGGGCCCCCCATGGCTAATCCCCTGGATAAGCAGCTGGAGCGCTGGGTTTCTGCCGGCGTTGTCGATGCCGCCACGGCCGCGCGTATTCGAACGCTCGAACAATCGCAAGGGTCGAGCGAACGCTTGCGCTGGCCTGTCCTGCTGGCGGTGGCGCTAGGTGGACTGCTGCTTTGTGCCGGCGTGCTGCTGTTTGTGGCCGCCCATTGGGACGAACTCTCCCCGGCCTGGCGATTCACCCTCGTCCTTGTCCTGGTGGCGGTGTTTCCCATTGCCGGAGCTATGACCGAGGAACGGTTTCCAGCGCTGTCAACGACGTTCTACACGATCGGAACGATTTGCGTTGGCGCGGGAATTTTTCTTACCGCCCAAGTCTTCCATCTGCAGGAGCACTGGCCGAGCGGGATGCTGATGTGGACCATCGGCGCGCTTGCGGCCTGGCTTCTTTTGGGGCATTGGACGCAGGCAGCGCTGCTGGCGCTGCTGGTGCCTGCCTGGCTGGCCGGGGAATGGGAAGTGCGCACCGTGGGTTTTGCCGTCAGCAACCGCTTGCTCACCGAAGGGCTGCTGCTGACCGCGATTGCCTACCTATGCGCAAGAACGAACGGAGAAGATTCTGCGGCGCGGCGAGCGCTCGCCTGGATTGGCGGCCTAGCAGTATTGCCACTCAGCGTGGTGGCGTTTGTCGAAGGGCGCGAATCCTGGGGGTGGGGCTGGCAGAATCGGCCGGGGATTTCGCCTCTGCTGCACGTCATCGGTTGGGCCATGGCGATCTGCGCACCGCTCGGCGGTCTGGGTGCTGGTGATTGGGACATTCGGCGTCACGCCTGGGGACACCATGGCAACCTGTCGATATTTGCGTGGAATTCGCTTGGGCCTTACTTTTGGGCCGGAGTCGGAGCGCTCGGCATGGTGGGCTGGGGATTGCTAGAGCGGCGGAGCGAGCGCATCAACCTGTGTGTCGCGGGGTTTGCTTTGACGGTGATCATTTTTTATTTCTCGGACGTCATGGATAAGCTGGGGCGTGCGGCGAGCCTGATTGGGCTTGGCGTCTTGTTCTTGTTCGGTGGATGGGCCCTGGAGCGAGCGCGGCGACAACTGGTCGCGCGTGTCGCGGGAGGAACACCATGAATCCGTCGCGGAAGGGGATCACCCTGGCGGTGCTGCAGTTGGCACTCGTCGCGAGCCTGGGAGCGAAATATGCGCTTGATCGCGTGCGCTTGCCGCGGGTTTGGGCGCAGACCGTGGCCTACGACCCCGATCTGCCGATTCGCGGCCGGTACTTAAGCGTGCGAGTGCGAGTCGATGCGCATCAAGTCTATGGCGGCGCGGAACCGCCAAAAGGCAGCCCGGTCAATTCCTGGAGCGACCAACGTGATGTCTGTTTGCGCGCAGAGGGCGGGCATTTGGTGGCATATACCGCGACACAGCCAACGGGCCTGCGCGTGACGAATTGGAGAACGCGCACCGGAGACCTCGCCGTGGCGCTCTCTGAGCCGGTAGCTTTCTTTTTGCCGGAGCACGCTATCGATCCGTCCCGGCGCCAGCCGGGTGAAGAATTATGGATCGAGGTAACGGTACCGGAAAAGGGCCCCCCGCGGCCGATCCGGCTGGCGGTGAAGCACGGAGACACGTTTACGCCACTCGAAATCAAATGAAATCCGGACCGGCCTTCGCGGGAAACCGCGTTTTTCTGTTCAACGCCGGCTGGATTCCTTGCCGCTAGTCGTCTAGGAGTGCGCCTCGCGGCGGATGAAAGACCAATCGAGAAAATATCCAATGCCGACAGCAAGAGGAATGATGCCCAACGCGGCAGCCGTCCAGATGTCACGATCCGCTTGGATGCCCGCAATCAAGCCAAAAGCAGCCATGTAGCCGAGCGCGCCGCTGACGAGCAGGATGCCCGCTCGGCGGGAGCGCGCCGCCTGATTCAATTCCGGCTCCAGCGGAATGTCGACCCCGCGGGCAATCGCGGCGAGCCGCTCTTCGCTGCGCAGCTTGCGCACCCGGTAATAGGTATACAGCGCGCCGAGAGGGACTCCCATCCCCAGTATCACGGCCACTAATCCAATCAATTCTCCGCCCATGATGTGCTCCTTCTTTCTTTGAGGCGCCGGCAAGGCGCGTTTTATTGGGAGAACCGCTTTCAAGAAGAAGTACGCGGAGCAGCTGGGAAAAGTTCCCGGAACTTAGGAGCAACTCTCTCTCTCCGGGAGCCCCCCGCTCGCGGGAAATAGCCTTTCCTCGCTGAAGCATCACTCGATTTCGTGGACTTGCATGGCGCTGTCGATGGCGAGATTGGGATAGCGAATGGGGGAGCCGGCCGGCGCAGGCAGATGCCGTGCCGCAGCGGTGAATTCACCGCCCGAGCACTCCAGAATGTAGGAATAACCGTCGCGCTCGGTGCGCGTCATGGAAAGAGAATTGGAGGAGATGAGTTCGTCGAGAGAGGCGCAATGGCCGTTGGTGGCAATGTAGCCGCGTTCCGCCTGGGCGATCTGCAGGAGGTCGCTTCGAACGCCGGTCAGGCTGATGGCCTGCGTCGGAGCGGTACCTTCGTCCGTGGTCGGCATTTTCTTCAAATAGAAGTAATACACGACAAAGAGAAGCGCGGCACCGATCAAAACGCCAACAAGAGAGCGCATAGTAGAATTGTGGCCTTACCCGTTGCCCACCGCAACAGAAGCGCGCAACGAGGTGTGCAGGAAACAACCTCTCCATTTTCGCACTTGTCTCTCAGCCGCACGAATTCTCCCTCCAGTGTAACGCTCCCCCTTCGGACAGGCTGTGGCGCCGTTCATCTTCGCGGTTGAGCGGTGCCGGCGGCGTGTGCCCACAAAAGCATGTAGAGAGTGGGCAAAGAGGTCCGCGTTTGCCGTTGACAGGCCAGGCGCGCTCCAGTAACTACGATAGATACAGGCTCACTAGCGTCCCAACGTTGTCGTTGCAAACGATTGGACGTCCTTGCTTGGCAAGACCTTTTCGCATGGTCAACCCCGTATCGATTTCCATGGGTTGGTGAAGGCCGCTGCTAATGGGATCAATCCCTGGCGAGAGAAAACGTCCACTTTGTTCGAACGTTGGGACACTACTCGTACAGGTTATAAAATCAGGAGAGTCCTCGATGAAGATGAAGTCCCGGTTTGCCTTCGGGCTGGCCTTACTGCTTTCGTTGCTAGTGGCGATCCCAACGGAGGTTGCGGCCGCGCCCCAGTCGGCGGTACAGCGCGCCGGTGAAGTCTCCCGCGTGATTCCGGCTGTGAATATCGCTCGCAGCGGGAAAACCATCACCGCGTCTGCGAAGACCTCCGTCGATTGGCTGGACCTCGTAAGTACCCAGGTGAATGCGCGCGCGCGCATCGCGCTGGACGACGGTTCGGTGTTGAGTGTGGGCTCGGAATCGTCCATGAAGGTTGTCAAACACGACGCCGCAGCGCAGCAGACCGAGCTGGAGTTGACCTACGGGAAGCTGCGGACGCAGGCGCAAAAGATAGCCAAGCCGGACGGGAAATTCGAGGTGCGCACACCGGCAGGCGTCGCCGGCGTGGTGGGAACTGATTTTTTTGTGGAATATGTGGACAACACGATGAAAGTGATCGCTTTTGAGGGACTGGTAAAAGTCTGCAACCTGTCCGGCGTTTGCGTGCTTGTCAAGGCCGGGCAGATGACCAGCGTGCGCAGCGGGGACAACTCCGGGCCGCTGCCGCCGCAGCCGGCGACCCTTGACCTGCTGGTAGCTTCCAGCAAGGACACGGATCCTGGAGCCCCGTCGGGCATGCCTGGTGTGGGGCCGCACCTTGGTGTTTGGGGGACGGTTGGAATTGTTGCCGGAGCTGTCGGAGTCGGTTTGGGTGTGGGGTTGACGCGTGGTGGAGGGGGAACCCGGGTAGTAGGAAAAGGCGGCTGCCAGAACAATCCAGCGGCCTGCTGATATTTAGCGCATCAAGCAGAATTGCGCTTCTAAGGCCCCGGCGGATCGCACTAGCCGGGGCCTTTGGTCTTTCGGCACCGCGGCGGCACCTGGCCCGCCTGGCATGCAACGCACCGAGGCAAGAAGCCGTCCAACAAGGGTTACCCGAACGATGACGCGCCCGGGGCTTGGTACGTCCGCACTCGGTGGCGTACACTGAGTGTTTCGCGGTGCCGTCAAATTGTAAGTGAGGGCTCTTTTGACCAATTCGAATCGTAGTCACTTCGTTGCCATCTTCTGCGGGGTGATTTTACTCGCAACCCTGACCCTTCTGACGGTCGAAGCGGCACACGCTGGGCCGCCTGATGCGCAGGCCAAGCGCTCCCCGCTGCTCGCGGCACTACAAGCAGAGCTGGAGCGCTCCATGAATACGTTGAGCGCGCTGGACCCTCCGGCCTACTACATGGGCTATACCATCACGGAGACGCAGCGCGCGGATGTGTCCGGTTCAAACGGGGCACTGCTCAACAGCAACGAAGCGCGAAACCGATGGCTGGAGGTTTCGGTGCGCACGGGGAAGTACGAGCTGGACAATTCGCACAAGGTTGGTGAGCGGCAGATGGCCAGCGGCGGGCCGGGCGCGCCTGTGCCCATCGACGACGACGCCGAAGTTCTGCGCCGCGCGATTTGGCTGGAGACCGACAGGCAGTACCGGGCCGCGTCCGAAGCGCTGATCAAGATCAAGACGGGCAAGGAAGTAAAAGTGGAAACGGCGGAAGGTCGCGCACCGGATTTCTCGCGAGAAGAGGCGCACACCTTTATCGGGCCGCAGGTTTCCATCGCCGTGGACCGCCAGCCGTGGGAGGAACGAGTCCGCGCTTATACCAAGGCCTTTCGGGAATCGCCGGCAATCATCAATTCCATCGTCACGTTCTCGGCGCAAGCACAAAACGCCTATCAGGTGACTAGCGAAGGGACGCAGCTGCAATTCGGGCAAATTCGCTACCGGCTGGAGTTGTTCGTCCAAGGCAAGGCGCCGGACGGCATGGACATCGACCGCTACTACAATTTCGATTGGGTCGACGCCAAGGACGCACCGGACGACCGGGCGGTCCATGCGGCAGAAGCGACGATGCGCAAGGAATTGGAAGGGCTGGTGGCCGCCCCCATCAACGATCCGACCGTTGGGCCGGCCCTGCTGACGGGACGCGCCGCAGCGGTGTTTTTCCACGAAGTCTTCGGCCATCGCGCCGAAGGTCATCGCCAAAAGGACGTAACCGAAGGACAAACGTTTTCGAAAAAGGTGGGCGAGCAAATCTTGCCGGCTTTTCTGAGCATCACCGACGACACCACCATGAAAAAGCTCGGAAAGCAGGACCTACTGGGCTACTACCAGTTCGATGATGAAGGTGTGCCGGCGCAGCGCGTGCCGCTGGTGGATCACGGAGTGCTTAAGAATTTCGAAATGTCGCGGTCTCCGCTGGTCGGGTTTCCCCGTTCGAACGGGCACGGCCGGCGGCAGCTCGGCGCAACGCCGGTTTCACGGCAGGGCAACCTGATTGTGCAAAGCAGCAAGACGGTCACCAACGCTCAGCTGCGCGTCAAGCTGATTGAATTGATCAAGGCGCAAGGCAAGCCCTTTGGGTTGCTGATCGATGACATTGCCGGCGGATTTACGTTCACGGGGCGCGGGCAGCCGCAGGCGTTCCAGGTGCTGCCCCTGGTGGTCTACAAGGTTTATCCCGACGGGCGGCCTGACGAATTGGTGCGGGGAGTGGATATTGTTGGCACGCCGCTCGCGGCGCTGACCAAGATTGTCGCGACCGGCGATACACCGGAAGTTTTTAACGGCTACTGTGGTGCGGAATCGGGATCAGTTCCCGTTGCCGCCGCGTCGCCCGCGATTTTGACTTCGGAATTGGAAGTGCAGAAAAAAGAGAGTTCCACGGACCGACCGCCCATCCTGCCGCCGCCCGCGCACGATGTAATCAAGACCGGAGGCCTGCAGTGAAGCACGCCGAGAGAATGGCAGGACTGATTCTGCTCCTGATGGCGATGGAGTCCGGAGCGGCCGCGGGGGCCCAGGTTCCGCAGGATAACGACCACACGCTGCAGGCCATGCGCGATGAGATGGCACGCGCCAAGACTCGCCTGGAATTGAAAATTCCGAACATCGACCAGCCGGTGCGGCCGTACTATGTCGAATATCGATTGGTCGATCTTGAGGTGCGCGAAGTTGTCGCCGAATTCGGCACATTGCTCTCCAGTACGCATACCCGGAACCGCTACATGGATGTGGAAGCGCGTGTCGGCGGCTACAAGCTGGATAGCTCGAATTTTGTTAGCGACGACGGCTTCCGCGGCTTTATCGGACCGACCGGCTCGGTGGGCATCGACCGCGATTACGATTCGCTGCGACAGGACCTGTGGATCGCCACCGATCAGGCCTTCAAGGAGGCGGTGGAGACCTATTCGCGAAAGCAAGCGTATCTAAGCAGCCTGGCGCGGCAATCGGACATCGACGATTTCTCGAAAGCCGAGCCCGAGCAACTCATTGAACCGCTGGAGACGCCGGATTGGACCGGCCGCAACTGGGACCAGGAAGCGCGCGACACTTCGTCCGCGCTGCGGGCGTTTTCCGAGATTCACGAATCGCGCGTGACCTATTACCTGGTCTACGGGACGGAATATCTGCTGACCAGCGAAGGAACGGAAATCCGCCAGAATCGCCGGTTCGCTGCGATCGAAGCAGGAATGAGCGCTTTGGCCGACGATGGCGTGCCGCTCAACCATTTTTATGCCACGTACGCGACGCGCCCGGCGGACTTGCCGAGCGTCGAAACGGTGCGCAAAGGATTGAATGTTGCCTGTACCGAACTCATGGCACTGCGGGTCGCGCCTCCCGCGCAGGACTATACTGGCCCGGTCCTTTTCGAGGCGCGCGCGGCGGCGGCCATGCTGGCCCAGGTGCTTGGACCAGCGGTCAACGGCGCGCGGCCTCCGATTTCGTTCAGCCCGGTGATGGAACAAATGCTCAGCGGACTGGGGGGAAAGAGCGACTGGGTGTCGCGGCTAGGCGCGCGCGTTTTGCCGTCCGGCGCTTCGGTGGTGGATGATCCAAGCGCAAAGGATTTCAGCGGCATGTCTCTGATTGGTGGCTACGCCGTGGACAATGAGGGCGTGCGCGCTCAGAAAGTCACGCTGGTGGAAAATGGCAACCTGAAGGCCGAGCTGATGTCCCGCCGGCCCGGGCCGGACGCCGATAAGTCCAACGGACACGGTCGCGCTGCGTTTTTGAACGACGCCAAGCCCACGATGAGCAATCTGTTCTTTTCTTCGGCGGAAACTCTTTCCGCGGCAGAGTTGAAGAAGAAATTTCTGGACACCTGTCGCGCGGAAAAGCTGGCCTTTTGCCTGGTCGTACGCGAGATGGACAACCCCGCCCTGAGCCTGTTGCACCAGGAAGATTTCACCGACCTGCTGGCCAGCTACGGCGGCGGCGCCGGGACGGGCGATCGCCTGCCCCTGGTCGTTTACCGCGTGTACCCGGAAACCGGCCGGGAAGAGTTGATCCGTGGCTCGCGCATCATCGGATTGAACTCGCGCGCGTTGCGGAACCTCTCCGGAATCGGCAACGATAGTTTCGTTTACAACTACATGCAGAGCCAGATCAACGGATTTGCCGGCACGGCGCTAGGTGCCTTTGGTTCGGCAACCAGCGGCTTACCGGCCTCGCTGGTAGCGCCTGCGCTGCTGTTCGAGGAACTCGAAGTGCGCGGGGCACGCGGAGAAGCCAAGCGGCTGCCGCTCTTGCCTCCGCCGCCGATGAGCGCCACGAAGTGAGTTCTTTTCAGAAACCGCGGTTATGAATGAATTTACACGCCGCGGACTTATCTTCGGGATGGCCACCGCGGCAGCGTACGGCTTGCTGGTGGGCGTGGAACGTGTTTGCCTTTCGGCTTTCGCGGATAGCGCCGACCCGCAAGACGATCCGGGCCCGGTCAAGATCGTGAAATTCGCAGACGATGGCGAGAGGCTGGGAATTTATACCCTGGCGAAAGTGCGGAAGAGCAAGTCCGAATGGAAGAAGCGGCTCACTCCGCTCGAATACGAGTAACGCGGCGGGCGGCGACGGAATTCGCCTTTTCCGGTGCGCTCTACGATGAGCACGCGCCGGGACTCTACCGCTGCGTTGATTGCGGCAACGCGCTTTTCGATTCAAGGACGAAATTCGACTCCGGCACAGGCTGGCCGAGCTTTTGGGAAGCAATCGCCACCGCAAATGTGTGTGAGAAAAAAGACTTCCGCGCGGGCGTGCTGCGAACGGAAGTCAAATGCACCTTGTGCGACGCGCATTTGGGACATCTCTTCACCGACGGACCCCAGCCGACCGGGCTGCGCTACTGCCTGAACTCCGTGGCGCTGCGATTCATCCCCAGGCCAGCCAACGCATCAGAAAAACCCTGACGAACCCCGGGGACAGGTGGCTCCGCCCGAAGTTTTTCACTGCTTCACATCCGCAAGCAGATCTTCATAGTCGTTGATGGAGACGCGGTCGACTTTTCCTGCCAAGGTAATGTCAACCGGTTCGCTGGAATGCGTTACGCCGAGCGTTCCCAAGCGGACCGTTTTGTCACCCATGTGTGCATACAGCGGCACCGCGTCCTTCCACGTATCCGGCACGCCAGAGCGAGTCAGTTCTCCCTTGACGTGGGTCTTGCCGTCGGGAGTAGCCTCGACCGAAGCGTGGAAGCTGTACTGCGGGATCCCCGTGCCATATACATATTGGTTGAAGAACCAGTCCATCTTGTGGTTGCCGTCCAGATCCATGCCGCGGGTCATGTGCTTTTCGACGATGGCTTTGAAGTCTTCGGTGGAGGCCGCCTGGTTATCGAACGTCTTGCAGTAGTCCTGCATCATGTCCTTGAAGAGATGCTCGGGATCGGGGTTGCGCGGATCCACAAGCTGCAAATGAAGCATGTGCAACACATAGGCGCCCTTCGAGTATTCAAGTCCTGATACGATCCGGGCCCGGTTGCGGAAGAAGTGATCCGCCCGCCCATCCAAATAGGCCCGAGCGATTCAATCACGTGGCCATGGAGGTCTTTGTTGTGAAGTAGTTCTTTCTCTTTGCGCCAGCGTGCCAGGGCTTCCTTCATGTTTTGACCATACTGCACGTAAAGAATCCCAGAGAAGTCGGCAAAACCCTCCGAAAGCCACTGATCGTGATAGCTTTTCCACCCCACACGGTGGCCCCACCACTGGTGGGAGCTTTCGTGGGCTCGGAAAAAATCGGTGAGTTGAACGCCGTCGGGAAGACCAATCTCGTGGCGCTGAGTCGCATCCAAAAAAGAACCCGACCACAAGTAAATCAGGCCAGGCCAACCCTGACCGTAATAATAGCTGATCGGCAGGCTGGTGACCGCGAGATGCTTGTAAGGATAAGGACCGAAATAGAGAGAAAACAAGCGGATCGTGTTGGCCATCTCCTGACCCATGGTCTTGGCCATGGCCGAGGGTGTGAGATTGCCGACCGCGCCTTGAACGGTCCCGGCTTCGAAAACCGCTGCACCTGAGCCATTAAGTCGTCGGGCTCTCTGTTGGCGTAAATATCCACGGCGACTTCGCCGGCCTTGTCGTTAGCGATCTTATAGTCGCCGTAGCCGAAGCCAGCGACGGCGAGTGGTATCTCACTCTTCCAAGTGGTGACGCGTGTGTTTCCGTCCACGGTTTCGCTGGTTTTTTCACCCGTGGCAACCAACACGGCATTCTTCGGACTGTGAAACTTCAGATCAAAGTCGGCGCGCGCCGAGAAGCTGTTGGGGCGCTCGGGATACCAGCCGGAGGTCTCACAAAAGTAATTACCGTTGCCGGCCTTGCGAATGGCACGTTTGCCCGCGTAGCGAAATTCAAGCGACTGTGGCTCGCCGAGTTGGAGGGGTTGAGCGAGTCCTACGGCAACATAGTTGCCGTAGGACTGGAAGCGGTCTTTGTTTTCGCGAGACTGATAAAAACTCAGCGCGTTTCCCTGCGAGTTTTTGATTGAATCAAGTCTGAGGTTGGAGTCCAGATCGAAGATAAGCACGCTCTGGCCAGCGAGACGAGGATCGATATCCACCCGCGTGGTGGCGTTCAGCTCGGTGCCCGAAGTAACTTGGGCGTCAATGTGATAGCCGCGGATAGAGAAATCTTCTTTGGCCCGCGGATCCTTCCAAACCTCGGCGCTCGTCTTGGCGCCCGCGGGAAAACTCATCCACACGTCAAAGAGTTTGCACCTGCTTAGCTACGTCTTCGGCCAAGTCATCCGTGAAACTGAAAGTGGCATAGGTGAACGACATGTCCAGCTTGTCTTGCTTCTCGAACAGCTTCAGTTGCTGCGCCTCGATGGGGTTCGGCGGCTCTACCTGACTCTCCCTTTCCCATGAAATGCGGCTCCGAAAGTCACGCCGTTCGCCGGCTGGGCAAATTGAATCGTGCCGTCGAGTAGCGTGATGTGCAGGCGATCCCGGACGATCTCGACGCTCTCGGTATGGGCGGACTTTGCGGGATCCATCACTGGAGTGGACAGGGCATTCCATACCCTGGCCGCAGGCGAGGAAGCGGGAGCCTGCGCATATTCGCAAGTCGCAAAAAGGGATAGAAGAACGATCGAGAGGAAAGCTCGGCGGATCATAAGGAGGTCTCCCGGTGCCTGCGAGAAAGTACCGTCTGTAGGCTTCGGAGGCAAGTACCGCGCGATGAAACTCCAGACTTGAGGCCGCCATAGCCGGCGGAGCAAGGGCCGCGCGTTCGGGAGAATGGAGGGAATTGAGGTAGTCTAGGCGGACCATGCTGGCGATCAACCAGGCCGAGGAAGGTCGGGAAAAGAAGCGGGCCGCGCTCCTGAGCGTAGGCTCCGCTCTGCTGTTAGTCTCCCTCAAGACGTTTTTGGTCGTCCGGACGGGAAGCTTGGGTGTCCTTTCCGAAGCATTGCATTCCGGTCTCGACTTGCTTGCCGCGATCATCACATTTCTCTCCGTGCGCATGTCCGACCAGCCGGCGGATGAGCGGCATCCCTACGGGCACGGAAAGTTTGAGAACTTCTCCGCCTTCGTCGAGACCGGGCTTCTCGCGCTCACGGCTCTGTACATCGTTTATGAGGCGTTTCACCGGCTGTTCTTCCGCAGCGTGCACATCCAGCCGAGCATGACCGCGATCCTGGTGCTGCTGGTGGCTTTGTCGATCGATGTAACGCGGGCGCGGGCGCTGGTACGTGTGGCTCAAAAATATTCCAGCGACGCCCTGGAGGCCGACGCGCTGCATTTTTCGACCGATGTATGGAGCACCGTTGTGGTGATCGTCGGCATCGGGCTGGTCTGGGCCGGTGAAACGTGGAATTTGCCCTGGCTGATCTACGCCGATGCCTTGGCGGGGCTGACCGTGGCGGCGGTCGTCTTATGGGTGGGCGCACAGCTCGGCAGACGCACGCTGGATGCCTTGTTGGACGCGGCACCGCAAGGTTTGCAGCAGGAAATCGCCAAGGCCGTGGCGCACATGGATGGGGTGCTGGATGTCGATCGCGTGCGCGTGCGCCGCGCCGGCAATCGCCACTTTGTCGACGCGACCGTGAGTGTGGCGCGGACGGCGAGCCTCGAACAGGTCCACGCTCTAAGCGACGCCATCGAGAAACGCATCGGCGAGATCGTTCCCGCAGACGTGATGGTGCACGCCGAACCTCGCGCACCTCAAGGCGAGCACTTATTCGAAGCGATTCGCGCGGCGGCCCAGAGCCTGGGCTTCGCGATTCATGACTTGACCGCCGTCCAGCAGGAAGGGCGACTCTTCATTGAGTTGCACCTGGAGGTTGATGAGAATTTGAGCCTCGGCGAAGCGCATCGCCAATCCACCGAGCTGGAAGAGAAAATTCGCGAGCTGCGCGACGGCCAGGTGGAAGTCAATATCCACATCGAGCCGCTGGGCCGGCACATTGCCACGCCGGACACGGGTGTTGGCGAGTTGAAGCAGCTTTCGCGGGCCATCGAGGAGTTTCTGAACAAGCTGACGCTGGAATTCGACGAACTGGTGAATTGCCACGACGCACGCGCGCGCCAGGTGGAACACCACCTTCTAGTTTCGTGCCACTGCACGATGAAGAGCGACCTACCCATCACGCAAATTCATGATGTGACCGCGGTGTTGGAAGACCGAGTGAAGGAAAAGTTTCCGCAAATCTATCGCGTCACAATTCACCCCGAACCATTCGAGGAAAAGTAGCAGCACAGGTTAGAGCCTGTGCTACCGCACCTCGGAACGGCGAGTCAAGACCTGCGCGCCCAGCGCGATCAGCGCTGGAAAACAAACCAGAACATAGCGTGGCTCGGGCGTTTCCAGGGTAGTCAGGAAGGCCGTGCGAAGTGCCATGAATAGCCCGAGGAAGGCCACCACCGGCCGGGCCGCCGGATTCGAGCGCCAAAGCCGCAGGGCGCCCCACACGCCTAGCCCCACATAAAACAAATTCAGCACAAAAAAAAGGATGGTGACTTGCTGATCGACGGGGTCATCCTCGCGCATTTGCGCCAGGGGAAAAACGTGTCCGGAAACCGGCAGCAATTCAATGCGCGGGGTAAACCAGATGGTGACGGCACGCGCCGCGGGCAACCACAGATACGTCCGCCAGGGATGGCGCGCCACGCGTTGGCGCGCCAGTTGAGCAAAGGCGACGTCTTCGTCCGGCGTCAGCGTCAGATCATTGTTGTACTGCTCGAGAATCATGGCCACGTGCTGTTTTTCCTCCGGCGTGTCAAAGGCGCGCGTGGGGATGTCCTCCACGGAGATGGCTTCTTCATTCAGCTTCCAGGGCATCAAATAGCAATCGCGGACACGGTAGAGCCAGGTCTTTTCCCAGGCCATGAAGCCGTTGGGAACCAGTTCCCCGGGCAGATTTGAGTTCTTAGGAGCGAGGAATTGCGGTTCGCCCAAGGTCATCCAGTTGCGCAACGCCCAGGGAGAGAGCACCAGGAAACCACCAAGCGCCATTGCCAGGCCAGTCGAGAGCCAACGCCGGAAACTCCGGAGAAAGAAGAGTCCACCAAACACCATGGCCGCGGCGAAGAGCAAGATCGGTGTTTCCGGGCGAAATAGCGTCCCCACGCCGGCAGTCAATCCGCCTACCAGGGCGGTGTATTCCACGCTCCTCGGTCGGGGCAGATGCGACTCGGTGACGAGAAAGTCAGGCTTCTTGACTCGCCGGAGAGCGAGCACAAGAGGGCAACAGGCCAGCCCCGTCCACCAAGAAGCAAAGACTTCGGTCAGCGGCACTGCCGTATAGTTGGCGGTGAAGGGACACAAAGCGGCGAGCCAGAGCGCCATGGAATAGGCACGTTTGTTCGGCGCGGAGTCTAGGGAGGTCGACGCCAAGAGTGCCGCCAGCCTGGCGATTACTAGGCAGGAAAGAAGATCCACGCCGATCTGCGCCAGCAGCACGCCCGTGCGCGCGTCCGCGCCGGTGCGTCCCGTCAGAAGATAGATGATAACTAGAAACGCCGGATAACCCGGCATGCGCAGATCAACCGGGGTGATCTGGCCGCCGACGGTCATCGCGTAGACGTGGTGTTTCAACCAGTTTGTGGCGATCTGCTCGTAAAGAACCGTGTCGCCGGAGTTGGCGGGAAACTTCAGCACGAAAAACAGCCGCAGGCAGAGGCCCGCAGTTAAGGCGGCCAGGGGATTCGAGAAAACTCGCTTCATCAATGCCACGCATCTTACAATAGAGCAGACGGAATCGCGCAGACGGACTGGAGCCCCAGCCTGATCTATCTTTGCCTGCCGGGCCGCCGGGTTGAAAGGTGAAATGAAGGAACGCGGTCCCATATTCTATGACGCGGAACGTGTACGCTGGCGCCGCACCCGCCGCGTAATGGAAGTTACCGGCGTCCTGCTAACCCTCTTGCTCGCCTATTTTTTCGTGACTATCGCCGTCAGCGTGGAATTGCCCGCGGGACTGCTGCCGGACACAAAACCCAAATATCAGGCGCTCAAGTCCAAGAAGAAACCAGGGCCCACGCGGGAAGGCCGGCATCGCCGCGTGGCCAACATCGGAACTTTGCCGGCGAGTTACGATCCGTTGCGCGCGGCGTTTTTTGTGAGCTGGGATCCCAACAGTCTCGCGTCGCTGAAAAAACACTACAAGGACATTGACCTTCTGATTCCCGAGCAACTGCACGCTGTCTCCGCGGATGGCGCGCTGACGGTCGTGGATTATGAGCACGGGCAGAATACCGTCAAGGCGTCGCCCGCAGAAGCCATCACCCTGCTGAAGGACGACAAGCTCCACCAGTGGATGAAATCGTTCAATCCCCCGATCGAGCTCCCCATGATGGGTCTGGTGAACAATTACGACGGCGTGGAGTGGCGCATCAAGGAAATGGCGCAAATGCTTGCGAGCCCCACTGCGCGGCAGAGACTGGTGCGGGACGTTGCTGAATACGCAGCAGAGTCGCACGAGGCAGGCATCGTCGTCGATCTTGAAGAGGTTCCCGATGCCAGCCAAGCGCACCTCCGCGCACTCATCGGCGCGTTGGCGCCCGCGCTCCACTCCAAGGGCTTGAAATTAATGATCGCCTTGCCCGCGCGCGACGACTCTTACGACTACGAATATTTTGGCAAGAAGTGCGACGCCATCGTGCTGATGAATTACGACCAGCACTGGCCGTATTCCCAGCCGGGCCCCATCGCGGCACAGGACTGGTTCGTGGAAAACCTGCGCCAAGTGCGTGAAGTCGTTCCCGCGCAAAAGATCGTCGTGGGGATTGCCAGCTATGCCTACGACTGGGCTGCCGCGCCGAAAAAAGAGTACGGGGCCGCGGAGGAGTGGAGCATCCAGGAAGCTTTGCTGCACGCCGAAGAATCGGATGCCGACGTCGAATTCGACGGCGATTCTCTAAATCCTCACTACTCGTATTTCGACGAGCACAACCGCGTGCATCAGGTGTGGTTGCTCGACGCCGTAACCGCCTACAACGAATTGCGCGCGAGCGAAAGGCTCGGAGTTCAAGGCACAGCGCTGTGGCGGCTGGGGTCAGCCGATACTTCGCTCTGGCCGATCTGGGACGCGCTACGGGCCGATGATGGGGCTCGCCAAAAACTCGCCGATCTGCCGCCCGGTCCCGATCTAATCCTCGAAGGCGACGGCGACATCTGGCATATCACGGACACCCCCAAGCACGGCAAGCGCTCGTTCCAATATGACCCCGCCAGCGATCTATTCACCGATGAGTCGTACGACGCGATTCCGCTCTCCTATAACATCGATCGCCTGGGCTGGGCGACCAAGAAGATTGCCATCTCCTTCGATGACGGCCCCGATTCACGCTGGACCCCTAAGATCCTGGACATACTGGAAGAAAAGAAAGCACCAGGCGTGTTCTTTGTCATCGGCGACGAGGCGAATAAAAGGCCGGATATCCTAAGACGCGAATTCGCCGAGGGTCACGAAATCGGGAATCACACTTTTACGCATCCGAAGTTCGACGAGATTTCACACACGCAAATCCGCTGGGAATTGAATCTGACACAGCGTCTGATTGAAAGCACCCTCGGCGTCAAGACCATTCTCTTCCGTCCCCCCTACGGCATCGATCATCAGCCCGAGTATGCAGAGGAAGTGGCGCAGCTTCCCCTGGCTCAGGAGATGGGTTACTTGATTGTGGGCCAGCGCATCGACCCCGACGATTGGAGCCTGCGCGGTGGCAAGCCCATCCCTGCAAAGGACATTGTCGACAGCGTTCTGAAGCAAGCAGATAAAGGAAACATCATACTGCTGCATGATGGTGGCGGCGATCGTACCCAGACGGTGATCGCTCTTCCGCAGATCATCGACGCGTTGCGTGCACGTGGATACCAGCTTGTTTCCGTTTCGGACCTGATTGGAAAAACGCGCGCCGAAGTGATGCTGACGCTCTCCCCCGAAGAGCGCTTCGAGGCACGCGCCGACGGATTTATCTTCACATTGTACCAGTGGCTTCGTTTCCTCATTGGCACGATCTTCATTCTCGGCATCGTGCTAGTGAGCGGGCGCGCCGTGATCATCGGCCTGCTCGCGCTGATCGAGAAACTGCGGCCGGACCATTCCGTGATGCCTGATCCTCCGCCGAGCGTAACCGTACTGATCCCGGCGCACAACGAAGAGCGCGTCATCGTGCAGACCATCACCTCGGTCCTGCTCGCGGATCTCCAGGACTTGCAGATCATCGTTGTGGACGATGGCTCCACGGACAAAACGGGCGAGTTGCTGGATACGAACTTTTCGCTTGAGCCGCGCGTCCGCATCATTCATCAGGTGAATCGCGGAAAAGCGGCGGCCCTGAATCAAGCCATGTCCCTGGCGGATACCGAAATCGTGGTAACCATCGACGCGGACACAGAAATTGAGTCGGATGCTCTCGACAAGCTAATTCGTCACTTTTCGGATCCCCAGGTTGGCGCGGTCGCCGGCAACGTGAAGGTCGGCAACCGCTCGCGCTGGCTCACGCGCTGGCAAGCGCTTGAGTACATCACCAGCCAGAACATGGAGAAGCGCGCGTTTGACCTCTTGAATTGCATTACCGTGGTGCCCGGAGCGCTTGGTGCATGGCGCAAAAAAGCCATTGAAGCCGCGGGCGGCATCACCGCGGACACCGTCGCCGAAGACGCCGATCTGACCATTGCCATCCGCCGCCTCGGTTGGCGCGTCACCTACGACGAAGAGGCCATCGCCTGGACGGAAGCTCCGGAAACAGCCGGGCAGCTCATCCGCCAGCGTTTCCGCTGGACCTTCGGCACGTTGCAATCCTTCTGGAAGCACGGGGACACGCTGCTCCGGCCAAAATACGGAACGCTCGGCTGGATCGCGCTGCCGAATATCTTTGTATTTCAGCTGGTGTTGCCGCTGATTTCGCCGATCATCGACCTCATGTTCTTTGGCTCGCTGCTGCTGTGGGTCCTGGCACAGTTCCGTGTCACCCGGCTGCCGCAACTGTGGACCACCTCGGATGTGGAAAAATCGGTCCTCTTCTTCCTGGGCTTTTTGCTCATCGACATACTCACGTGCATGGTGGCCTTCGCCTTGGAACACAAAGAAGACTGGACGCTGCTAATCCCCGTGTTGTTGCAGCGCTTCTACTACCGCCAGTTGATGTACGTGGTGCTGTTCCGCTCCGTGAAGGAAGCTGTGAGCGGCCGTCCCGTGGGTTGGCGCGGCGTTGAGTCGGAAGCTCCGCCACAAGCACCCAAAACCCGGCCAAAACCCGCCCCGGCTGAGGGAAACTGAGTTTGCTCACGCCCCGGGATGCCGGGCGTCTGATTTGTTGGGTGCCGCACGCTTGTCCTCAAACGTCACACGCCGGAACTTCCTGAAGACTTCCGCCACGGCCGGCGCCGGCCTGCTCTTGCCCTTCCATATTGCGGGGCATGCTGGCAATTCCAAAAACTCAGGTCCCTTGGCAACTGCTCCGTTTTCTCCCAACGCCTGGCTGGAGCTTTCCCCGGACGGCGATATAAAAATCTGGTGCGGCAAATCCGAGCTGGGACAAGGCGTTCGCACGGCACTCCCGATGATCGTGGCCGAGGAACTTTCCTGCGATTGGCGCCGCGTACGGGTCGCGCAGGCCGATCTGGAGCCGAAGTACGGTGAACAGCTCACGGGTGGAAGCCTGAGCGTTCGGACTTCCTATCAAAGCCTACGCAAGGCCGGCGCTGCCGCCCGCGAAATGCTGATCTCCGCAGCGGCCGCTGAATGGAACGTGTCCCGCTCCGAATGTCGCGCGGAATCCAGCTTCGTCACCCACGCACCCACTCAGCGCAAGCTGGGCTTTGAACACCTCCTCGCCGCGGCTTCTGTTCTTCAGCCTCCAGCCGATCCGCCGTTGAAGAATTCTTCGGACTTTACGCTCATCGGCAAGCCCACACGCCGCACCGACTCACTCGCCAAAGCAACCGGCGCCGCTAAGTTCGGTCTGGACACGCGGCTTCCGGGAATGCTCATCGCCTCCATGGAACGCAGCCCCGTTTACGGCGGCACGCCGCTCGGTTTCAACGCCGACGAGGTGAAATCCGCTCCGTACGTCCGCGCTGTTCTTGAAGTGAAGTCTGCTCATCTCACCCATCAATTCGGCGATACCTCCGGTCCCGGCAGCCGCAACTACTCCTGTGCGGGCGTCGCCGTGGTCGCTGATTCCACCTGGGCCGCCATCGAAGCCCGCAAGCTTCTCAAGGTCGAATGGCACGAACCTCCTTCGGCCTCCGAAACTTCCGCCCGCCTCAGCGAAAAAATGCTGCGGCTCGCTTCCGAGTCTGGAACCGTTATCCGCAATGACGGCGACTTCGACCAGGCTCATCGAGCCGCTGCGAACAAAATCGAAGCTGTCTACGAAGTGCCTTTCCTGGCACACGCCACGATGGAACCGGTCAATTGCACCGCCCATGTTCGCGGCGATTCCTGCGAACTCTGGGCGCCCATGCAGATCCCCGGAGCAGCCGCCGCATCGGTGGCTAGCGCCCTCGGCATTCCGCGCGAACGCGTCAAAGTGCATGTAACGCTTATCGGAGGAGGCTTTGGCCGGCGCTTGATTCAGGACTACGCGGTCGAAGCCGCGCTCATTTCGCGCGACGCCGGCGCCCCAGTGCAGGTCGTTTGGACGCGCGAGGATGACATCCGCCACGATTTCTACCGCCCGGCCGCCTGCCACGTCTTGCAGGCAGGACTGGACGCGCAGGGGCAATTGGTCTCCTGGCGGCACCGCGCATCTTCGCCCTCCATCGAAACCTTTTATAACGGCGCTGGCATATCACCGCAAGCTGCGGCGCAGGTCGACTCCCTTGATTTTCCGGCTCACTTCATTCCAAATTTCCGGCTCGAATTCACGGTCGCCGAATCAGGCATGCCCCTCGGCTATTGGCGTTCCGTGGATGCCTCTGGCAACCAGTTCGTGCTCTCGAGTTTCTTTGATGAAGCCGCGCATGCCGCTGCCCGCGATCCCCTTGAATTCCTGCTCGCCGCGTTTGGCCCGGCGCGAAAGATTCCTGTGGGAAATGGAGAGACGCTCGATGTCGGCCGCCGCCGTAGGGTCATCGAGCTTGCCGCGGAGAAAGCTGATTGGCCTAAACCGCTGACGGCGGGCCGTGGCCGCGGCATCGCCGCCGCGTTTGGCTGGGGCAGTTACGTTGCGCAAGTCGCCGAAGTTACCTGTGACGCCAAGAAAGGCGCACTGCGCGTTGATCGCGTCGTTTGTGCCGTGGATTGCGGGACGGCCGTGAATCCCCTCGGCGTGAAGGCGCAAATGGAGGGGGCCATCAATTTCGGCTTGGCGCAAGCCCTGAAGAGTGCCATCACCGTGTCTGGCGGGCGAGTGGAACAAAGCAACTTCCACGACTACGAGGTGCTGCGCATGAGCGATGCCCCGCCCAATATCGAAGTCCACATCGTGGACAGCTCCGAGCCGCCAGGCGGCTGCGGCGAACCGGGTGTTCCCCCGGCTGCCCCGGCGCTTGCCAATGCCATTTTCGCGGCGACGGGAAAACGCGTGCGGCGGCTGCCGATCCGTGCTGCCGACCTGGGCTCGGCTTAAAACGAGGTTCTGCGGATTTTCATCTTGACCGGTAGTTGTTGTAGGATATCGGTCTGCTACAGGGAGGTCCCCATGGCCATCAGTTTCACCTTGAACGGCAAAGCACAATCGGTCGACGTCAGCCCGGACATGCCGCTGCTCTGGGTCTTGCGCGACACGCTGAACCTGACCGGCACGAAGTTTGGGTGCGGCATGGCGCTCTGCGGGGCTTGCACCGTGCACATTAACGGTGAAGCAACGCGCTCCTGCATCACTCCGGTCTCCAGCGTGGCCGGCAAGAAAATAACTACCATCGAAGGTCTTTCTGCCGATGGCAGCCACCCAGTGCAGCAAGCCTGGATGGAAGAAGACGTTCCGCAGTGCGGCTATTGCCAGTCCGGACAGATCATGTCCGCAGTGGCGCTGCTTTCCAAGAAACCCAACCCGACCGACTCCGATATCGACGATGCCATGAGCGGCAACATCTGCCGCTGCGGCACTTACCAACGCATCCGCAAAGCCATCCACCGCGCCGCATCCATGCAGGCGGGCAAAGCGAAGTCCGCTGCTTAAGCTATCTTCAGCAACCACGGTTGCCGCAACACATCGCGAGGTGTCCCATGGCAATAGCTCCAGTTGTAAATCGCCGTGATTTTCTCAAGACGGGCGTCGCCGGAAGTGTGGCGCTAGTCATCGGCTTCCATCTTTCTCCTCGCGCTTTTGCCGATCAAGCGCAGGAGCAGGAAAAGAAGCCCCCTAACCCCTTCGACGCCTGGGTGCGCATCACGCCCGACAATCGCGTGACGCTCATTCTCGGCAAATCGGAAATGGGCCAGGGCATCATGACCGCTCTTCCCATGATCCTGGCCGAAGAACTCTGCCTGGATTGGAAACATGTCAAGATAGAGCAAGCGCCGACCAATCCCAAGCTTTATGACCACGGAACAGGCGGAAGCGGCAGCGTCTCGGGCTCCTGGCTGCCTTTGCGCCGCGCGGGCGCAGCAGCGCGTGAAATGCTTATTTCTGCCGCAGCGGCCCGCTGGAAGGTGAGTCCTGATACCTGCAAAGCTCAGGACGGAGGCATTCTCCACGGGGCCCGCAAGAGTTTCCTCACCTATGGCGAACTGGTGTCCGACGCAGCGCAACTCCCGGTGCCGGACTTCAACACCGTCCCGCTCAAGAATTCCAACGATTTCACCATCGTTGGCCATGACACGCGGCGTTTTGAAGGCCGCGACAAGGCTACCGGTGCCGCGATCTTCGGCCTCGATTCACGCGTGCCCGGCATGCTCTACGCGGTCGTCGCCCGCTGTCCCGTTTTCGGCGGAAAACTGAAATTCTTGGACGCCGCAAAAACCAAGGCGGTACCCGGCGTCCGCGACGTCTTTGCCATCGATCCGGTGGGCCAGGGGGCCTTCACGGCCGGCGGTGTCGCCGTTCTTGCGGATAATTCCTGGGCGGCCATCCAGGGCCGCAAAGCACTTCAGATCACCTGGGATGAAGGCCCAGCCGCATCGGAATCTTCCGCTTCGCTGCGCCAGCAGTTTCTTGACCACGCCGCCAAGCCGGGCAAGGTCGTTCGCCAGGAGGGCGATGCGGACGCCGCCCTCAACAGCTCCGCGAAAAGGGTCGAAGCCCTTTACGAATTTCCCTTCGCGGCTCACGCCACCATGGAGCCGATGAACTGCACCGTGCACATCCGGCCCGACGGCGCGGAAGCGTGGATACCCACGCAAGCGCCGCAGTGGGCACAAGGCGTCATCGCCGGCGTTTCCAAACTCCCTCCTGAATCCGTGGTTGTTCACACCACTCTGATGGGTGGCGGCTTCGGTCGGCGCTATCAGGCGGATTTCGTGATGGAAGCAGCGCAAGTGGCCAAGGTTTGCGGCAAGCCGGTCATGGTATTTTGGACCCGCGAAGACGATATGCAGCATGGCTTCTATCGCCCCGCTTCTTATCATCATTTCGCTGGCGCGCTTGACGCCAAGGGCCAGCTGGCCGCTTGGAAACACTTTCAGACTTCTACCTCGATCGAGGCGATGTGGAGTCCGAAGGGCGAAGAAAACCCCGAAAAGTCCGAATTTGCCACCGCGGCGTTCATCCCCTATCAAACTCCGAACTATCGTATCGAATACGCGCTCGCGAAGTCGTCGGTGCCGCGCGCCTGGTGGCGCTCCGTCGAGCATTCCACCAGCGGCTTCGTGGTCGAGTCGTTTGTCGACGAGCTTGCGGCGGCCGCCGGCGCCGATCCGCTGGAATTTCGCCTGCGCCTCATCGGAGAGGATCGCAAAATTCCCGATTTCACCAACCCGAAGGAGGGCAAGCCCCTGGACACCGCTCGCCTCAAGGATGTGTTGCGCCTCGCGGCAGAGAAAGCCGGTTGGGGCAAGCCGCTGCCAAAGGGTGTTTCACGCGGAATCGCCGGATACTATTCCTTTGAAAGCTACACTGCGGCGGTGGTGGAAGCCAGCGTTAAAAACGGCGGTGTGAAAGTGCATCGCATCGTTTACGCGGTAGATTGCGGCCGGCCCATCAATCCGGAGGGTGTCCGCGCGCAAGTCGAAAGCGCGGCCATTTATGGCCTCTCGGCTGCTTTGCATGACGCCATCACCATCAGCGGTGGCCGAGTCGAGCAGTCGAATTTCCACGACTACAAAATGCCGCGAATGAACGAGACTCCGAAAACGGAAGTCTATGTGGTCATGAGCAAGGAAGAGCCGACCGGCATCGGCGAGCCCGGATTGCCGGTAGTTGCTCCGGCCATGTGCAACGCGATCTTCGCCGCGACCGGGAAGCGCATCCGGCGTTTGCCCATCCGATCCGAAGATTTGGTCTAGCCCAGTCATCTGTCGGGCCCGGACATTTCGCGATGTTTCCTGAGGGAGGTGGTTGTGTCATCATCCCACGTGCTGTTGCGCCGCGAATTCCTGAAAAAGAGCGCCGGCGGCGGAACTGCGCTGGTCATCGGTTTTTATCTCCCGGGAAAATTCGAAGCGCCAGCCGCTGCGCCGCCCGTTGAACCCGCGGCAGTGAACGCCTGGGTGCGCATCGCGCCCGATGACGCGGTCACCCTGGTTATCGACAAGTCCGAGATGGGCCAGGGGGTCGTCACCTCGCTGGCAATGTTGCTCGCTGAGGAGCTCGAGCTCGACTGGAAGAAGATTAAATTCGAGTTCGCTCCCGCAGCGCCTCAATACTTCAACCCGCTCTTCGGGCTCCAAGGCACGGGGGGAAGCACCAGCGTTCGTTCGTCTTGGGAACCATTGACGAAAGCGGGCGCTGCCGCTCGCGAAATGCTGATCGCCACCGCCGCGAAGCAGTGGTACGTGCAACCCTCGGCGTGCCACGCGGAAAACGGCGCCGTGGTGCACGATGCCACGAGCAAGCGGTTAGGCTACGGTGTATTGGCCGTGGAAGCATCGAAACTTCCGGTCCCCGCCAATCCGGCGCGGAAAGATCCGAAGGACTACAAGTATATCGGCAAGCCCACCAAACGCCTGGACACGCCTGCCAAGGTCACCGGCAAAGCCAGCTTTGGCATCGACGTCCGTTTGCCCAACATGCAGTACGCGGTCGTGGCGCGCTGTCCCGTCTTTGGCGGTAAAGTGAGGAGTGTTGATGATTCGAAAGCCAAAGGCATTCGCGGTGTAAAGCAAGTTCTAGAAATCTCAACCGGCGTTGCCGTGGTCGCGGACAACACGTGGTCCGCCATGGAAGGCCGCCGCGCGCTCGAAATCGCCTGGGACGAGGGTTCGAACGCCGCCATTTCCAGCGACGCCATTCGAAAGCTCTATCTTGCCGCTGCCGAAAAGCCCGGCGCTATCGCACGCCAGGATGGCGACGCCGACGCCGCTCTCGCCGGTGCCGCCAGAAAAGTCGAGGCCGCCTACGAGGTTCCTTTCCTGGCGCACGCCACCATGGAGCCCATGAATTGCGTCGCGGACGTTCGAACCGATGGCTGCGACATTTATGCCCCGACGCAGTTTCAGACTTTCACTCAAAACACCAGTCGAAAAATCACCGGGCTGAAGCCGGAACAGGTGCGCGTTTACACCACATACGTTGGCGGCGGCTTCGGACGCCGCGCGGAGCAAGACTTCATTGCCGAAGCAGTCGAAATTTCGAAAGCTAGGGGCGCGCCGGTGCTGGTCACCTGGTCTCGCGAAGACGACATGCAGCATGACTTCTACCGGCCGGCGGCGTACACCACGATCACGGCGGGGCTGGATGCCGACGGGTGGCCGGTGGCATGGAAGAGCCGCGTGGTGAGCCCGTCGATCATGTCGCGGTTCTTTCCTGGCTCCGTGAAGAATGGTCTCGACAATAGTTCGGTCGAAGGCATCGTTGAGATGAAGTACGGCATTCCGAATTTTCTCTGCGAATACGTTTTGACGGATACGGGAGTGCCGGTGGGCTTCTGGCGCTCGGTGGGAAATTCGCAGAACGGCTACATAGTGGAAAGCTTTGTCGACGACCTGGCAAAAGCTGGCGGCAAGGACCCCTTCGAATTCAGGCGGAAACTTCTGGCCAATGCACCGCGCCACCGTGGCGTGCTGGAACTTGCCGCCGAAAAAGCGGGATGGGGAAAGCCGCTGCCCGCAGGTCGCACGCGCGGCATCGCGGTGGTGGAGTCGTTTGGAAGCTTTGTTGCCGAAGTTGCGGAAGTCAGTGTGAACCGGAGCTCCGGCAAAGTGCGCGTCCATCGCGTGGTCTGCGCTGTTGACTGCGGCCGCCATGTCAACCCGGACACGGTTGCGGCACAGATGGAAGGCGCGATTGTTTACGGCTTGAGCGCCGCGCTGAAGGGGCAGATCACCATCAACAAGGGCCGCGTTGAGCAAAGCAATTTTCACGACTATGAATTGTTACGCGTGAACGACATGCCTCAGGTCGAAGTCCACATCATGCCGAGCAACGAAGCTCCGGGCGGCGCCGGCGAACCCGGCACTCCGCCGATCGCTCCTGCGGTGTGCAACGCGATTTTCGCCGCCACCGGCAAGCCAATTCGCCGGTTGCCCATCCGTGCCGAGGATCTGGCATAGCGTTTCGTTCCCGGCCCATTGCAGAATAGCGCGTGCCTCTGCCACCGACTCTTATCGCCGCAGTTCCTCTGTTCATCTGGATTTATCTGCTGCTGGCGCGCGGACATTTTTGGCGTGTCCGCGAGGACCATCTCGAACCGAAACCTTTAGAAAACTGGCCACGCGTCACCGTCATTGTTCCAGCCCGCAATGAAGCCCAGACCATTGCCCAATCAATTCTTTCGCTGGCGAAGCAGGACTATCCCGGAGAATTCTCCATCATCCTTGTTGACGACCACAGCGAGGATGGCACCGCTGTGCTCGCCGAACAAGCTGCCAATGAATCTGGCACACCGCAGCGCGTGAACATTCACTCGGCGGCTCCACTCGTCCCAGGCTGGACCGGAAAACTCTGGGCGCTAAACGAAGGAGTCTTCGCGGCGGCGGAAAAAACCCCGGTATTCTTTTGGTTCACCGATGCGGATGTGGTGCATGCGCCAGACACGTTGCGCTGCCTGGTTTTCCGCGCGGAGAGTGATTCGCTGGACCTCGCGTCGCTCATGGTGCTCCTGCAAGCGAAGACCCTTCCTGAACGGCTTCTGATTCCGCCGTTTCTCTATTTTTTCCTGATGCTTTATCCGCCGCGCTGGATCGCCGACCCGCATGCCAGCACGGCCGGAGCGGCGGGCGGTTGCATGGTGTTGCGCCGTAGCGCTCTCGAGCGCATCGGTGGGATGGCCGCAATTCGTGGACAGCTGATTGACGACTGTGCGCTGGCGCGCGCCGTGAAGAAAAGCGGTGGACAAATCTGGATGGGACTTACCAGCACCAGCGTGAGTTTGCGGAACTACGGAACGTTTGCGGAAATTCGCGACCTGATTGCGCGCACCGCTTTCACCCAACTGCGCTATTCCTTTCTGCTGCTTATCGCCGCGCTAATCGGCTTGTTTGTAATCTTCTTACTGGCCTGGATTGCTTTTTTCACCCTGGATGATCCGGGGTGGTTGCTGGCGAGCACGGCCATTTCCATCATGACGGCGACGCACGGAGCGGCCGTCAGGTTTTACGGCCTCCCCTGGGTCTGGGCTTTGACGTTGCCGTTCGCGGCGGTGTTCTACGGCTACGCAACGTGTGTTTCGGCGGTGCGCTACTGGCTCGGCCGTGGCGGCCAATGGAAGGGACGCGCGCAAGCGCAGCGAAGAGACTAATGCGCATCGCGCGGCATCTAAATTTCTGGTTTTGCGCATCGAAATTTGTTATCCTCTCGAAAGGTGAAGTACAGGGCTGTATCCCGTTGGCCGCTCGGCGGCCACCTTCTGACGAAAGGCAGGGAGCGGCACCGGAGGCCACCATGAGCGTTCTCCACAATTCCGGGAACGGCAAAATCACCGTGCCCGATCTCCTGCAGCGCAAGAGCCAAGCGGCAGACTCACCTTCCAACTTCCAGAAAATCACTTGCCTGACGGCGTATGACTATCCGACCGCGCGGCTGCTCGACGAAGCCGGTGTGGATTTGATCCTTGTCGGCGATTCGCTCGGCATGGTCGTGTTGGGGCATGAGAGCACGCTGGCAGTAACGGTCGATGAGATGCTGCACCACACTCGCGCCGTGCGGCGCGGAACGCGCCGTGCGCTTCTTGTGGCCGACATGCCTTACGGCAGCTATCACGCGGACATGGCGGATTCGCTGCACAATGCCATGCGTTTCGTAAAGGAAGCTGGCGCCGAGGCCGTGAAGGTGGAGGGCGGTGAACGCCGCCTGGAGTTGATCTCCCGGCTGACAGAAGCTGAAATCCCGGTCATGGGTCATGTCGGACTGACACCGCAATCGGTGAATGCCCTTGGCGGATATCGCGTGCAGGGCAAGACAGCAGATACCGCCGAGCGGTTGATGCGCGATGCGCGGGCGGTGGAGGCGGCGGGTGCTTTTGCGGTTGTTCTAGAGGCGGTGCCTCGTGAGCTGGCGGCCGAGATTACGCGCGAATTGCGTATTCCGACGATCGGCATCGGTGCCGGCCCGGACTGCGACGGGCAGATTCTCGTCGTTCATGATCTTCTGGGTCTTACATTCAACCACACGCCGAAATTTGCGCGCCAGTATGCCAATATCGGAGAAATGATCTCGCATGCGGTGCGCCAATATTGCTCCGACGTAGGCAACGGCGGATTCCCTTCCGACGCGGAGTCCTACCACGCCCCGCAGATGGCCAAAGGGCGCAAGACGATTTTCATCGCGAGCTGAGCAGTCCGCAAATCTGCAAACGCGAACAGGAGCCGGACATGACGCCCCAAGAGATGCGGATGCTGTACGACTACAACGCCTGGGCCAATCATCGGTCGCTAGACGCGGCGTCCAGCCTCTCGACTGACAAGTTCGTTCAGCCGATGGGTTCCAGCTTCGGTTCCGTGCGCGACACTCTGGCGCACGTTTTCGGCGCCGAATGGATCTGGCTGGAACGCTTTCAGGGGCGGTCCCCTGCATCGCTCCCGGATACGACGCAATTCAAAGACGTGGGGAGTCTGAAAGAGCGCTGGAGCGAACACGAAACGCGCCTGCTTGGTTTTGTGCGCGGATTGGCGCAGTCCGACCTAAACCGCGTTTTTGGTTACAAGACGCTGAAATTCGGCGTTTACAGCAATCCTCTTTGGGAGTCCATGCAGCATCTGGTCAATCACGGGACCTATCACCGCGGACAGGTCACCACGCTGCTGCGACAGCTAGGCGCACAGCCCATCGCGACAGACCTGATGCACTTCTATCGCGAACGCGCCACGGCAGCGAGCTCCTATCCTGTGGGCACCGTTCCGACTTCGAGCTAATGAAAGCCGGCAAGATGCCGGTGCTACCAACCGTGGAAACCATCCGCACGATTGCATGGATGAAGGAACACACGCGGCAAGCACGCGCGGAAAGCCGCATCATCGGGCTGGTGCCGACCATGGGTGCGCTGCACGCGGGGCACTTGTCGCTCGTCGAACGAGCCAGACGCGATTGCTCGCCGGTGATTGCGTCTATCTTCGTCAATCCGAAGCAGTTCGGCCCCCACGAGGATTTTGCAAAATATCCGCGCATGCTCGTTAGCGACAGCGAAAAACTTCAGCGCGCAGGCGTGGATTCGCTCTTTGCGCCGGAACCAGCGGACATCTATCCCCATGGATTTTCAACCTACGTTAATGTCGACGGCTTGAGCGATAGACTTGAAGGGCGATCACGGCCCGGCCACTTCCGCGGCGTCACGACAGTGGTCATGAAGCTGCTGCAAATTGTGCAGCCCAACTATGCATACTTCGGACGTAAGGATGCGCAGCAATCGCGGCTCATCACGCAAATGACGCGCGACTTGAATCTGGATACGGAAATCGTGGTTTGCCCGCCAGTGCGCGAGCCGGATGGGTTGGCGCTTTCCTCGCGAAACATCTATTTGAGCGCGGACGAACGCAAGGCCGCCACGGTGTTGTATGGCGCGCTCCAAGCAGCGAAAAGCGAGCTTGCCGCGGGAGTTCGCGATGCGCTGCAATTGCAGGCCGTGCTCCACGGCACGCTCGGCGCGGAGCGTCAGGCAAGGGTGGACTATGCGGAGATCGTTGACGCCGAATCATTCGAGCCGGTGATTCGTGTGAGCAAACCTTGCTATGTTCTCCTCGCGGTTTTCATCGGCAAGACGCGGCTGATCGATAATCTGTTTGTAGAACCGAAATCATCGAATTCCGAGGAACTGGTGTTTCACTTTTAGCGCCGTTCGAGCGCTTTCATTCTGCTTTCGCTGATTCCTTCTGCTAGGCTTTTCTTCGAGCCCCTAATCCATACCCGAGGTGACGGAGATGAATACACGAATTCGCCTGGTTTCCATTTTTCTTGCCGTAGCACTGCTATGGCCTGCCCCGGCACAGGCCGGAGGCACGGTTCCAGAAGGAACGAAGATTTCGGTGGTTATCGACCAAGCAGTGAGCTCCAAGACGGCCAAGATGGGGCAGACGGTAACAGGCACGGTCTTGCAAGATGTGGCGTCTGGCGGCAAAGTAGTGATTCCCAGGGGCTCGGCAGCGAAATTGACGGTGAGCAGCGTGCAGGCTTCGGGCCGCTTGTCCACGCCAGCAAAACTGTATTTGCGGCTGCGCACGGTGACCGTGGGCGGGAAGACGTACACCTTGTCGACAAGCTCCGCCGGCCGAGCCGAGGGCGGCAAGGGTAAACGGGATGCCGGGTTCATCGGCGGCGGCGCAGCTGGCGGCGCGATTATTGGAGCGCTGGCTGGAGGCGGCAAGGGCGCAGCGATCGGTGCAGCGGCTGGCGCGGGAGCGGGAACCGCCGGCGCAGCGGCCACCGGGAAGAAAGAGATCGACCTTCCAGCCGAAACAAAGCTGGTTTTCACAACGCGGACAGCCATAGCCATCAACTGACATAATTCCTGAAAGCAGGCCGAGTTGCTGCGGAAGCTCTTTCCTCTCCTTCCCCCCTCGGCTAACTTCTTCAAGTAAATCTTTAAACATGCGGTAGCGTCCCACACCCGCCTGTTTTCGAAGAGCGTGGGGAAGCTCATGACGGCAAGGAGCGGTCAAAGTTATGAAACACAATGACTTACAGGTCTGCACCGGGCGCCAAAGAAGGAAAGAGTGGGCCAGCTGCTGATGGCTAAGAAGGGGAGAGGCCCACACAATTTGTGAGCGCATTGCCGCCCGGGGCTAGCTCGGGGAGACGCGTTTGAGGACCTCAGCGGCGTGGCCTTTGGCTTTGACCAGGGGCCAGATCACTTCGATTTTGCCGGTTTTGCCGATCAGGAAGGAGCTGCGCACGATACCCATGAAGGTGCGGCCCATGAATTGTTTTTTCTGCCACGCGCCGAACTTTTGGATGGTTTTGTGGCGGGGATCGCTGAGCAGGGGGAAATTGAGATTTTGCTTGGCCTTGAACGAGGCTTGAGCTTTGACGGGGTCGGCGCTCATGCCCAGAACGGCCACGCCGAGCTTGTCGAAATCTTTTTTTGCGTCACGAAACTCGGACGCCTCGATGGCTCAACCTGAAGTATTTGCTTTGGGAAAGAAAAAGAGGAGGACGCGCTGGCCGACGAAGTCTTGGAGCGCGATTTCCTTGCCTTCGTCGGATTGGAGCCGGAAGCCGGGGGCTTGGGAACCTACTTTAAGCATTCAAGTTCCTCTTTCTAAAGCACCGCACCCGGCTAGGTGGGGGCGCGGCGGGCGCCCTGCACCGTTCGTCAGGGTACCTCGGGCATGAAGTATACGTTGCGATTGTCGGCGATCCTCATCGGTTCGCCTCAAAATGACACCCTCAGGTTTAGCCTCGGGCTAGATCCGAAAATCCTTGAGAAAACTTAGCGCCTCTAAGCCAGCAGCTTGCGCAGGATGTCGTTGACGGCCTGCGGGTTAGCCTGGCCGCGCGTGGCCTTCATGACCTGGCCCACGAAGAACTTGAAGACGCCTTGGTTGCCGGCTTTGTACTTGGCGAGGTTCGCGGGTTCCTTGGCGATGATTTCCCGCGCGGCTTGTTCGATGGCGCTATCGCCCACCTGGGCGCCGAGGCCTTCGGCGGCGACGATCTCGGCGGCGCTGCGGCCGGAGTCCAACATCGTGGCGAAAACTTTCTTCCCGATCGTGCCGGTAATCTTGCCGGATTCGACTAGCTGGACGAGTTCCGCCAGCGCAGCTGGTTCCATGTGGCTGTCCGCGAATGCCCTGTCGGAGAGCCGACCGAGGAGTTCGGTTAGTATCCAATTCGCAGAACTCTTTCCGGGCGCTCCAGCTGCCACAACGGCTTCAAAATAATCGGCCAGCGTGCGCGAGGTAGTCAAAACTTCGGCGTCATACGGCGTGATGCCATAGGAAGAGGCGAAGCGCTCGCGCTTAGCGTCGGGCAGTTCGGGGAGCGTGCGGCGGACTTCTCCGCGCCAAGCGGCACTGACGTGGACGGGAAGCAGGTCGGGCTCGGGAAAATAACGGTAGTCGTGGGCCTTTTCTTTCGAACGCATGGAGACGGTGCGGCTCTCGGCTTGGTTCCAGTGGCGCGTCTCCTGCAAGATGCTTCCGCCGGATTCTAGTACCCCGACGTGGCGTTCAATCTCGTGCTGCAGTGCTTTTTGCAGGTAACGGAAGGAGTTCAGGTTCTTTACTTCGACCTTGGTGCCGAATTCTTTCGCTCCGCGCGGGCGCACGCTTACGTTGGCGTCGCAGCGAAGCGAGCCTTCTTCCATGTTGCAATCGCTGACGCCGGTGTAAAGCATGATCTGGCGGAGTGCGGTGAGGTAGGCATAGGCCTCCTCGGGCGTGCGCATGTCCGGTTCGGAGACGATTTCGCTGAGGGGCGTGCCACAGCGGTTGTAGTCGATGTACGCCTTGGTGGCGGATTGCGAGAAACCTTCGTGGAGATTTTTCGCTGCGTCTTCTTCCAGGTGAAGCCGCGTGATGCCAATCCGTTTCTTGGCGCCGCCAACTTCGACTTCCAGCCAGCCACCGGTAGCGAGGGGCAATTCGTATTGCGAGATCTGGTAGCCCTTGGGCAGATCGGGGTAGAAATAGTTTTTTCGGGCGAAGCGCGAATGTTCGTGGACCGTGCAATTCAGGGCGAGCGCGGCACGCATGGCCATTTCGACGGCGCGCTTGTTCACGACGGGGAGAGTTCCCGGCAAGCCGAGGCACACCGGGCAGACGTTGGTGTTCGGCGGATCGCCGAACCGCGTCGAGCAGCCGCAAAAGATTTTCGTTCTGGTGAGCAGCTGGACGTGGACTTCCAAGCCGATGACCGGCTCGTATTTCGCGAGCACATCCGGCGCGAGCGAAGCTGCCTCTGGAGTGGATTTCGGCATAAGCCGACGAAGATTATAGCAGAGCGGGGTTGTCAGTTCTTCGTTGTCGGTTTTCAGCAGGAAAAGAAATTTTGAGCGTTACTCGGGTGGGCCAGGATTTTTCTGAAGTGGGTTGGGCGGCGGAAGGTCATGGCGTCAGGCAACACACGGCCAGGGTGATCCGCCACTACCGCCACTCTAAGAGCCGGACGGCCACCCGGCTGTAACAAAGTAGCGAGAAGCCTGGCCAACTGTGCATGCAGGCTAGTGTTGGCAGGCGGGCTGCCGCAGTGCGGGGAAAACTTGCTCGGCTAAAGCGAATCCGCCAAACAGAAGCGCAGCGTAGCAGGCGTCGCCGGCGAGCGTATTCCAGAAGAAGGGCAGGCCGGCGAGGTAGCAGGCGGCCAAGCCGGAGGCGGTTTTTGCATAGGAATTCAAGAGCCACCAGACGGCAAAGTTGGTGACCAGGAAAAATTGAGCGGAGCCCAGGAGCGTGGCTGCTCCGATGCGAAGAACGGTTCGACGATTCGCGAAGAAGCGGCCGATGAGCACGTTGAGGAGAAAGCTGGCGTAGACGACGGGGATGAGCTTGTGAAAGCCGATGAAGACGTCTCCCGCGAATAGGGCGACAAGCGGGACGAGCAAGGCGATTCGGCGGTCCTTGAGCACCGCGCCGGAGAAGAGCGCCATGGCTCCAACGGGAGTGAGATTCCACGGATGCGGTGCAACGCGCAAGGCCGCGGCAAGCATAATCAGGGCCAGAGCGAACAGCGTGCGACAGAGCAGACTTTCCTTTTGAGACATTTCCGTGTTCATTTTGTTGCTTCCTCCATTTGCGGCAATAAATCGCAAAACACAAAGCCATCGCGATTGACAACTTCTCCCGTTCGAACGGGAACGGGAGATTGGAAAATCGGGCCATCGAAGACAAAGCTGTGGAACTCGCCGTTTTCGCCGCAAGGGTCGGCGTCGAACGGAAGATCGCGGAAGAAGGATTCGTCCAGTTCGCGACCGGCGAAGCTGGGATCGAGAACTTTGGGGTCGACGCAAGCGGCAACGGCGCGAAAGCGCTGCTGGTGAAAAAACCGGATCAGCTCGCGAGTGTCGCGTTTCCAGATGGGGAAGAGCGCGGTCATGCCGATGCGGGCGAGGTTTTTCTCGCGGTAGGCGCGCAGGTCTTCAAGGAAGATATCGCCGAAGGCGACCTTTCGAACACCTTGGCGGTAGAAGAGGCCGAGCGCTTCTTCCAGGCGCGCCTCGTAGACGGAATTGACGCATTGAGGCGGGATCGAAACTTCGTGCAGCGGCAGACCAAGAGATTCTGCCTGCCGCCTGAGAAGTTCACGACGAACGCCGTGCATGGCGATGCGCTCATAAGTTTCAGTGACGGTGGTGAGCAGCGCGACGACGCGGAAATGCCTCTGTTGCTGCAGGGTGTACAGCGCCATGGCGCTGTCTTTGCCACCGCTCCAGCAGAACAGGATAGGTTCGCGTGTGTTCGTTTGCATGGTTTCCGTGGTCCGTGTTTCGTCAACAGAGATTATGGAAGTCTCGCGGCAACCTCAGTTGTGGCCGCTGAAACGGTAGTTCATGCCCACGCGGACATCGCGACCGAGCGCAGGAAAGCCGACAACGTCCTGATATTTCTTGTCGAAAAGATTTGTCGACCGCGCATACAAGGAGACCCCGCGCGCGAATTCGTAGCGGGTGGCCAAATCGAAGCGGGCGTAGCCGGGATTTCGTGTGATATTGAGACCCAGGAAATCGCTGTCGGTGCGCACGCCGGTGAAATAGCCAGCAAGCGAGACGCTGAGGTGACGGAGGGCTGCATTCATCGTCAGTGAGCCGGAATGGGGCGGCCTGCGGATCAGGCGGCTGCCAGGTTGCTCCGAGGGGTCGAATGCGTTTGGCGCGCTGATGACCAGACTATCGACGTAGGAATAGTTGCCCATGACCATCAGCCAATGAAGGGGACGGACTTCCGCGGCGATGTTTGTTCCCCGAGCGCGGGCGCGATCGGTGTTGAAGAAATATCCAAAACTGGACGGCGCGTTGGGGAAGCTGATCCCGCATGTGTTGGAGGTCGAGGGAGGCGCTAAGGCCGAGCAGAAGGCGAAGCTGATGATATTGTAGAAGCGATTCGAGAAGTACTCGCCGGAAATTTTGACCTGCTCGTTTGCCAGCTTTTGCTCGATGCCGGTGCTCCAATTTTTACTGGCTTCGGGCTTGAGCGAGGGATTCCCGAAATCGCCAAACTGGTCGTCATAAAGCTGGTCGAAACGCGGCTCTTTGATGCCCTGTCCGTAGAAGACGCGATAGCGTGTATCTCCCCAAAATCCTTTTCCGTAGCGCCAGGCGACGGATGCGCCGACCCGCGGGACCACACGCGTGCCGAAATTGGCGTTGGCTTCGGCGCGTGCACCGAAATCCAGGAACACGCGCGGACGGGGCAGGTACTGGAAGTCCAGGAATCCACCCTGATTGTTGCGGCGAACATGTCCGACATCCAGGGAAGGTATCGAGGCATTCTCTACTTCGTATTGATAGCCGGCGGTGGCGCCAAACTTCGGCAGAAGATAGCTCGCCTGTGCGCTCAGATTTGCGCGGTCGTACTCATAGTGGTTGTCGGAGGTGAAATCGCAGAATTCCGGCGTGGGAAGGGATGCCGGATTGGCTTGAGGACAGAAGGCGTTTGGGTCGGTGGCGTAGAAACTTTGTTGGGGATTAAAACTGTGCTGGCGGTAGTAAGATTCACCGCCGCTGATTTGGTGATGCCAATGCGTACCGGTCGTGAAGTCCCAGTGGGCGCTCGAATCGAAAACATGAAGTGCATAGCGCTGGTAGCGGCTGGCAGGCTCGAAGACGGTTTCGCCGGGAATTCCCGCTTCGCTGGTGTTGTTGCGCAGCGAGAGGCGAAGCTGGTTTTGATCGCGGAAGGCATACCCGACGTTTCCGGAGAGCGTGCGGTTGAGGAAGTCATCATTGGGACCCTGCCCCGCAGTTTGCACGTAGGAGGCCGCGCCGGAATAATCGAAAGCGCCCAACAAGCCGCTGAGCTGCCCGCCGCCGCGCGCGGAAGAGAAGCTACCGCCTTCACCAAAAGCGCTGAACTCGGGAACGCGAGTGGTTCCGCGATGGGTGAAAAGCTGAATTACTCCGGAGACTGCGTCGGTGCCGTAGATGGCGCTCTCTGCACCGCGGACAATTTCGATTTTGTCGATGTTATCAAGGGTGAGGTTCGAGAAGTCCACGGCGCCGCCGGGCGGATTTATGGGCGTCCCATCAACAAGCACTTTGACAAAATTGGAATTCCCGCCGTTGAGGAAAATGGAAGTTGTCCCGCCTTCGGCACCCGTCCGGCCAATCGAAATGCCGGGCGCGAATAGCAGCAAGTCCGGAAGCGAGACCGTTTGCCGCGCGGCGATCTCATCCCGGCTGATAACCGTCACCGGCGCGGTCGTCTGCGGTGCCAGAGATGGTTCGGCCTGCGCAGTAACAACGACATTAGAGGAAAGACGCTCGAGATCGAGCCGGAAACTGAGCGTGCGCGACTGGCCCGCAGCAAGGTCGAGAATGAAATCACGAGATACAAAGGGGGTCCGGTTGAATTGCACGTGGTAGCGGCCCGCTGGAACCGAGAAGGAATATTCGCCGGTGGCCGTGGATAAGGCCGACCAAGTCCGTGCATTTGGTGACCCTTCCGGACGAGCGGTCACTTGGACGCCGCCGACGCCGGCGCCACTGGCATCGATGAGCGTCCCGTAGAGATGGGCATCGGATGAATTGCTTTGTGCTGGTGATGAAAGGGAAAGTACAGAGCCCGCCATGAAGAGAAAGGCAGTAGCAAGGACAGCTGTTTTCATTTTATCCTCCGCTCCCTCTCGCGCGGGAGTTGAAGGTTGTCCGGTGCGATCCGTGTGAATCGCACGGCTGCGAACTTCGCCGGTCTCCTGGCTTGGCGGTAGCTCCGGCCTTTTCGAATCAGGACCGTTGCGGGACCTTCCCGCGGGTCGCCCAGCGATGGAGCGACTGGCCGCAGTGGCCTGCGCATACACTTAATCCGCCTTACAGTCGCGCGGCGGCGACGGCTTCCATCTTGGCGGTCCCCAACAGACCAGGATCACCAATCCGTCTTCCCGAGCACGAAGTTCGCGGTGAATGTGATCTGCAGCGTGCGGCCGCAGGGTTGAGGTTAACGAAAACAAATTCCAACAACTACGTTCCAGGCAAAACGGTGACACGCGGCCGACCGGAGGAACCGAATTCCACCGACAGCGGCGTCTGGAAGACTTGTTCGAGCAACTCGCGCTGATAAATGTTTGCGGGAGGACCAACGCGCAAACACCTGCCGCGTTGCATCAAGACGACTTGATCGGCATATTCCGCAGCAAGGTTCAATTCGTGCGTCACCACAACAACGGTGTAGCGGTTCTCCGCCGCGAGCCGCCGAAGAGCATCCAGCAAGCCGATCTGCGCGGCGATATCGAGATGGAGAGTAGGCTCATCGAGCAACAGAAGCAGCGGCTGTTGAGCCAACGCGCGCGCGAGGATCACGCGCTGCTTTTCCCCGCCGGAGATCTGATCCATCCAGCGGTCGCTCAGCTCAGCGGCGCCGACCTGGGCAAGGGCGTTGTTCGCGATCAAGACATCTTCTTCCGATTCAAATCGCAGCGAGTGGCCATGTGCATGGCGGCCTTGCAGGACGAATTCCCAGGCGCGCGCGGGGAAGAGCAAAGGGCTCTCCTGCTGGACCACGGCAATGCGCTGCGCGCGGGTGCGCGGCGTAAGCGTGTGGATGACGAATCCGTTGAGCAGGATCCGTCCGGAAAGCGGAGCGAGGGCGCCGGAGATCAACTTCAGCAGGGTGGATTTGCCGCTGGCGTTTGGTCCGAGGATGGCGACGATTTCGCCGCGCCTGGCCTGAAAACTTGTGGCTTCCACGGTGAAGAGCGGGGCTTGCGTCGGGTTGGCAGAATAGGCATAGCTGACCTGCTCCACACTGAGGCGGACTTCACTGGCCAAGCGGGCCGATTCGGCAGGATTGCGCGCGAGGGCTGAGCCGCTGCTCATGGGAGTCTCCGGCGCAGGAGGTAGATGAACAGAGGTGCGCCCACGACGGCGGTGACCGCCCCGACGGAAACTTCCGTGGGGGCAACTACCGTGCGCGCCAGGGTGTCCGCAAAGACCAAGGCGATGGCCCCTCCGAGCGCAGCGGTGGGCAGCAAAGTGCGATGGTCCGATCCGAAAATGAAGCGCATGACATGAGGCACAATCAGGCCGACGTAGCCGATGGCGCCGCTCACGGAGACTGCCAATCCGGTCAGCACAGACGCGGCAATGTAAACGACCAGCCGCACGCGCGGCACGTCCACGCCAAGATGCATAGCCTCTTTTTCCCCGGCGAGGAGCATATTCAAATCCGCCGCGGTGGTGTAGATCGCCCCGGTGGCCAACAGGAACCCGATGCCCAGGAACCAATAGGCGCTTTTCTGCAGGGGCGTGGAGAGATCACCCATCAGCCAGAACGATAGACCGCGGAGATTGCCGCTGAGGGTGTTCATCAGGAACATGATGATGGCCGAGAGGAAGGAGGAGATGATAACGCCCCCGAGAAGCAAGGTGGCGCTATCGATCTGGCCCTCACGGCGCCCCAGAAAATAGACCGCGGTGATGGTCGCAGCGGCTCCCAGGAAGGCACCCAAGGGGGTCAATAATGCGGCGAACAGAGGGGAAATCGTAAGGTGCGGCTCTGCGATCAGCGCGAGAATGGAACCCAGCGACGCACCCATGGAGACGCCGAGCACGTAAGGATCCGCCAGGGGATTTCGAAGCAGCGCTTGAAAGCTGGTTCCCGCTACGGACAGCGATGCTCCCACGGTGATGCCGAGAAGAATGCGTGGCAAGCGGATATTCACGACGATCAGGCCGTAATCGCTGGAAATTTGGCTGCTCTGCCCGAAAACAACCCGCAGCAAGTCGCGCCCCAGGGCGTAGAGCGAAACGGGCACCGCCCCGAACTTCAAAGCAATGACCACAACTACAAATAAAATCACCGCCAGCATCGAACATTGGAGGAGAAGGCGTCGAAGCGTCAGTGGGCGCATGCCTGGCCTCCAGGAATTGTCAGGTAGCCTTCTAGCGCATGAGGAGAATAAGAATCATGCGATGCGCGGCGCTGGCTCGGCGGGGAATTCTCTTTCTCCATCTTGCCCTTGCTATTCTTTGGTTTTTCACCGAAGGCATCGGGGTGAAGCTGCCGGGCGAGATCTTCGATTGCCGAGACGATCCGCGGCGCGGGCCGATTAACAGCCTCACTGATCACCGCAAAGCGGCGATGGCCGACGGCATCCACGATGCTCCAGCCTGGAAGGGTGGCGAGCGCTTCGACGGCAGGGGAAGCAGAGTCGGAATGCGAATCCGCGAAAACCAGGAAGTCGGGCTGCAACCGGGCGACTTCTTCGAGGCTGACCTGCGGCCAGTCTTGTTCGGAGTCCACGACGGAAACGGCCCCTGCCCTGCGCAGGGCATCCGCGATAAAAGTGCCCTTGCCAACGGAGATGAGTGGCTGACTCCAGACAACGAACAGGACACGCTTTGGCGGTAGCGCACCAATATGTTCCTGCAAATTCGAAAGGTGTTGCTGCATGACTTCGGCAATCGAAGCGCCGGCTTCCGGAGCGCCGAGCACATCCGCAAGTCTTTTCGACGAAGCGATGATTTCATCCACGGTGTGAGGGTCTGTAGCGTAAGAAGAAATCCCCAGCGTTTCCAGGGCGTGTACCGTCTCGAGGCGGTTGAACTTCTTGGTCACCAGCACGATATCGGGATGAAGACTGGCGATCTCTTCTAAACTAGGGTTGATTCCGCCGCCCACCTTTGTTTTTTTTTGGGCCTCCGGGGGGTAGTCACAGTAATCCGTGTCCCCGACCAGATGATCCTCTAATCCGAGCGCGTACACCGTCTCCGTCAGACTTGGCGCGAGAGAAACGATGCGCCGCACTGGCTGAGGAATCCGCACGGTGCGGCCCGCCTCGTCGGTGACCTCCCGAAACACCGGCGGGGCCGCCGGAATGGAAGAGCCACTCTGTGCGCAGGTCGTGGCTGCCCATGACAATAGGATGGCAATCGCGCCACAGAGCGCAATTCGGAATCGCTGGGAAGCGAACTCTTTCAAGAATCTCACCGGTCGAGGCGTCTCTCTCTAGCAAGAAAAAAGCCCCACGAGACATCTTGGGGCTTCCGGCATCGCTCCTTCTCGCGAAGAGCGTGGCCTTCTGCGGCATGGGAGGGTGGCCTGGCTTACGGCTCTTTAGCCGATCACAGTGGCGGGACCGCGGCCGATTCACACGGCCTTCCCCGCTTCCCTGGCCTGCAAATTAAATTTCGAGTCTATGCCGCACTCGCGGGGGTGTCAATGCGGGACTGCAAAGGGCGCGACTGAAAAAACGCCGCGGGGGTCAGCGGTTCTTCCAGTTGGGCTTGCGCTTTTCCACCATGGCGCGCAGACCTTCCTGCGAATCCTCAAGACGGTAAAGCTCATGCAAGAAAATGTTCATCGACTGCTTGAGGCCCTCGCGCAGCGACAAGCCCATGCCGCCTAGAATGGCTTTCTTCGCCATCGCCAGCACCGGACCCGAATGGCCGCTAATGCGGGTAACCAGATCTTTCACCGCTTGTTCCAGTTGAGGTTCCGGCACGAGGCGATTCACCATGCCGAGTTCCAAGGCGCGCTCCGCCGTTACCGGTTCGCCCGTCAGAACAAGCTCAAGCGCGATCTTAGGTCCGACGAGGTATGGCAGAATTGTGGCTGCCAGCGGCGGGAAGATGCCGATGCTGATTTCCGGCTGGGCAAATCGCGCCTTGGGAGTGGCAATCACTAGGTCGCCGAAGGCCGCCAGCTCAGCGCCGCCGCCGATCGCCGGTCCGTTCACTACGCAAACGACGGGCTTGCCAACTTCCAACATTCCCGCGAATGCTGCGTGAAACGCGTCAAGCATCTGAAAAACGCGCTGCGACGTGTACTCACCAACGTCGATTCCGCCGCAGAAGACTTTGCAAGCGGAATCGAGAACTATCAGTTTTACGTCGTTGCGCTCACCGGCAAGAGTGATTCCCCCGGCGATTTCGCGGAGCATGGCTTCATTGAGAAGATTATGTTCCGGACGGCTGAGGGTCATTCTCGCGACGCCGGCTTCGATGCGGAACTGCACATGCTTAAATTCTTCCGGTTTGCGCCGTTCCGGTTGCGAGGTGAAATCTTGGGTGTTGACAGGCTCAATCATTTCCCGCGCTCCTGGGCATCAATTGCCTTTTTTGACTTGAAGAAATCATTAGAACAAGCCAAATCTGATGCTAGCACGGCATGATCAACTATCCGGGAAGTGCGCAGTCGATAGTGCGCAAAAAGTTCGCGGGCCGGGGGGACAGGGTTGATGAAAGACGCTGAAGCGATGGCCATGGAAAACTGCTCGCCTTGTTATTCAGCTTTTTTCTTGTGCATCTCCGGGCATTGGTTATTCTGGGAGTTCCCCGGTAATGGAAGCGCCGGGGAACGCTCCGAAGCCATTCATAAGGATGTTTGGACACGACATTATGTCCACTGAACGAACAGCGGTGGCCGTTCGAATGCCCGCACTGCCCGATGCCTATGGATTCCCTACCCCGTCTTCCTGGGCACTGGCCGCGCCCGTACGATTCAACTCTGATTGGCGAGGCGAGAACGCGGATCCCGAAAGAGAAACCGAAGTACGGTTACTTTGGACTCCGCAATCGCTCTATCTGCGATTCCGCGCCAAATACCGGGTCATCACCGCGTTCTCCGATGCCGGGCCCGATGGGCGCCGCGATCAGCTGTGGGACCGCGACGTCGTGGAAGTTTTCGTGCAGCCCGACCCGTCGCAGCCCCGGCGTTACAAGGAATTCGAAGTCAGCCCGAACGGATGGTGGATCGATCTGGACATCGCGCCGGGCGAAAAACACGACTTGAAGAGTGGATTGCAGCGCCGCGTTATTTTGAACGAACTCGCGAAAACCTGGGTCGCGGAGATTGCCTTGCCCATGAAAGGCGTCGTCGACCGCTTCGATCCTGCGGCCACCTGGAGAGTGAATTTTTACCGCGTTGAAGGCGCTGCCGAACCGCGATTTTATTCCGCTTGGCAGCCCACGCGAACACCGGCACCTAATTTCCACGTCCCGGAAGCGTTTGGCGAATTGGTCTTTCGATCATCCGACCTGCCGAGAAAATAGCGCATTGGCCGGAGTAGGGCGAAAGATCCAGGCTGGCATCCCTCCTTTTTTTTCCTTATGCTTTCCCCGTGGATAGTGGACGCCGGTATTTCCGCCATTTTACGACGGAGTGTTTTCCTCGAGCCTTTTTCTTGTTTCTACACACGGTCGCATTCGCCTGCGGCGGTTCGGCCCTGCGGGCCCGTCCGCAGCAGACAACCAACGAACCTGCTCCGGCGGTCACAAAAGTCGAACCTCCGGGCTGGTGGGTGGGACTTACGGCGGAGGTGATGCTTTTGCTTAGCGGGCACGATCTGGAAGCCACCCACGTGGGGTGCAATCTACCAACGCTGCGCGTCTCGCGCACGCAAGCCGCGGCGGGCGGGAACTATCTCTTCATCTGGATGCAGATCGGGGCGGGCACCAAGTCTGGTACTGCGGTCTGCCGAATTACCGCGCCGAAGGGAGCGACGGCTTTCGAACTGCCTCTGGCTGTCCGCGCCCCGACGCTGGGAAAGTTTCAAGGACTTTCGCAGAATGATGTGATGTATCTCATCATGCCGGACCGCTTCGCGAACGGCGATCCCACGAATGATGAACCCGCGGGATCGCCGGGTTCCCAGGACCGTTCGAAACCTCGTGCCTACCACGGCGGGGACCTGCTCGGGATTCAGAACCACTTGCCGTATCTGAAGGATCTCGGTGTGAACACCCTTTGGCTAACACCCATTGTGAAGAACGGGGCTACGGAGGACTATCACGGGTACGGCGCCGTGGACCTTTATGCCGTGGACCCACATCTCGGGGCACTGCAGGATTATCAGAATCTGGTCGCGGCTGCGCACCAGCAAGGAATGAAGATTGTTTTCGACGTCGTTCCGAATCATGTCGGCCCGAAACATCCCTGGCTTTCGAATCCGCCGCTGCCCGATTGGTTTCACGGCACGGGACAACATCACATCGATTCGTTTTCCCCGCTCAAGGGCAGTTTCTACGGCAAGGCAGGCGGTCAGGCCGTCGGAAACGATCTGTTCGAATCGCTGATCGATCCCCACGTCCCGGTGGGCATGAAACGAAATCTCACGGAAGGCTGGTTCTTGGGGATTCTGCCGGACATGAACACGGAGAATCCCCTGGTCCAGCAATATCTTTTGCAAAACAGCATCTGGTGGGCGGAAATATCCGGGCTGGACGGCTACCGCGTCGACACGTTTCCCTATGTCGGGCGGAAGTTCTGGGCCAACTGGCATACGGGATTGCGCAGGCTCTATCCCTTTCTAACTACGATCGGCGAAGTGTTTCATCCCGATCCGAGTGTGACTTCGTTTTTCGCCGGAGGAGTGCGGCGCTACGACGGCATCGATAGCGGGCTCTCCACGGTCTTCGATTTTCCGATGTTCTTCACGTTGCGGGATGTCTTGCTGCGGGGCGCATCCACGGGCCGCATTGCTGATGTTCTGAGGCAGGATTCCTCATATCCGCGACCCGAGGTGCTCGTTCCGTTCTTCGCGAATCATGACGTGCCGCGTTTTGCGAGCGCCCAAGGCAGCTCTCCGGCGAAGCTGAAGCTGGCGTTCGGACTCATCCTCGCGCTGCGGGGCATTCCTGAGATTTACTACGGCGACGAGATCGGAATGCCGGGAGGCGGCGATCCTGACAACCGGCGCGATTTCCCCGGCGGATGGATTGGAGATGCGAACGACGCGTTTACGGAGTCGGGCCGTACGCGTGGCCAACAGGAGATTTTTTCTTACGTCCAGGCGCTGCTCAAGCTTCGCCGCCAACACCCCGCCCTGCGCACCGGCCAGTTATGGCATCTGGCCTCGGATGAATCATCTTATGTCTTTGCGCGCGAATCAGAAGAAGAACGTGTTGTCGTCGCCTTCAACAACGCCGATCAGTCGCGAGAAGTTCAGATTCCGCTGGCCGACACGCCGGCCCAGAAGGCAATGGAGATGGCACTTCTTTTCGGCCCAGCCAAGGCGACACTGGCTGGTAGCGAAATTCGCATAACCATGCCCGCGCAATCTCTTTCGATTTTTACTCTGAACTAGCCCGGGGCGGGTGTGGCCGTTAGAACGTGAGGCGGACGCTCCAATTCTTTGCGGCATCGGGCACCGTCAGCGTGACGGCATGCGCCAGGCTGTCGTAGCGCCATTCGTGGATGAGTTCATCCCCGATGCGAACTTCTTTGGGCGCAGCCGCGGCGCCGTACAACGTCACCTCCGCGGTCTTCCACCAGGGCTGAAAGGCATTCTTCTCGATGGTGCTTGCCACCGTCACGGAGTCTTGCCAAACCTGACACGCATAGTTGGCGCGCAGAATCTCACCCCTCTGATAAGCGAAGGTGTGGCCGTCGTCCTGATAGAGCGCGCCCCGACAATCACTGCCCGACGTGCTGGAAGGAAGATAGACGCGCAATTCGAACGGCCCATTTGGCTTCTCGCCAGAGTACTGCACGACGGGTTGCATGGGCACAATGGCGCCGGCCCGAACATAGAGCGGCAATTCGTCCAGACGAGGATGCAGGTTGATCTGGTCTTTGTTGGTGTGTTTCTCCGCTGTCCAATAGTCGTACCATTCCCCCGGCGGTAGAAACACTCCATGGGCATCGACTGTTTCGGTGACGACCGGGGCCACAAAAAAATCAGGCCCAAAGAGAAAATCACGATCGTCGCCGTAAAATTCTTGAGCCTGGGGATATTCAAGGAAGATGGGTCGCATCAGAGGCATTCCCGTCCGCGTGCTTTCTTCTGTAATCGTATAGATATAAGGCAGCAGCTGGTAACGAAGCCCAATGTATTTGCGTCGAATCTCTTCCTGTTCTGGGCCGTTCACCCACGGCTCGTGATCCGCCGTGCCTTTCGCGGCGTGATCTCGGTAGATGGGATTGAAAGCACCGAGTTCATACCAGCGGGTCAGCAAATCCGGCGGGGGGGAACTCCCAAAGCCTCCGATATCGTCTCCCACGAGCGCATAGCCTGAAAGCCCCATGCTCATGAGCATCGGCGTGCTCATGGAGATGTGGTTCCACGTTGCGAGATTGTCCCCTGTCCACGTACCGGCGAAGCGTTGGGTACCGGAGTAGGCCGCTCTCGTGAGCACGAAGGGCCGCTCGTCCCCTTGCAGTTTGCGCAGGCCGTCATACGTCGCCCGGGCGTTCTGCATGCCCATGATGTTATGCGCCGCGCGGTGGTCGACGCTTGTGCCGTCATCCAAACGATGCCTGACGTCGAGTGGCATGGTCTTCTGGGGGTAGCGGAATACCGCCGGTTCATTCATGTCATTCCAAAAGCCGGCTGCACCCATGTCCACGAAATCCTTGTATAAGTGGCCCCACCAATCGCGCGCCCGAGTGAGCGTGAAATCAGGAAATACACTTTCACCGGGCCATACCGGTCCCACGTAAACGGATCCGTCCGGATTCTTGACGAAAACATCGCTCTTGATTCCCGAATCGAATGGCGCGTAACCCCGGTCGGGATTTCTCTTGATGTGCATGTCCGTGATCAAGATGATGTGGAAGCCCTGCTCGCGCAGGTCGGCGATCATTTTTTCAAAATGCGGGAAATATTGCCTATTGATGGTGAACGGGGCGTAACCTTCCTGATAGTCAATATCCAGATAGATGGTGTCGGCAGGAATTTTCTTTTCGCGCAGGAGCCGCGCGATTTCCCGCACGCGGGCCTCGGGATAGTAGCTATAGCGGCACTGCTGGTAACCGAGTATCCAAAGCGGTGGCAGGGGCGGGCGCCCGGTGAGCGCGGTGTACTGCTCGATGATTTTTTTTGGTCCCCGCCCGGCAATAAAGTAATAATTCAGTTCCCCGCCTTCCGCTCCGAAAGAAAAATAGTCCGCGGACTCTTTCCCGAAATCGAAACTGCTGCGGTAGGTGTTGTCAAAGAACAGGCCGTAGGCCACGCCCTTGCGAAGTCCCACAAAAAAAGGAATGGTCTTGTAAAGAGGGTCGGTGGATTCCTGCCAGCCGAACGCATCCGTGTTCCAGTTGGTGAACGAGCGATTCCGGCGATTCATGGGTCCGGCTTTGTCACCCAGTCCGTAGTAGTTTTCCTCTAGCGGCATTTTCTTCCAGACGTGAACCCCCTGGCCATTCCAGGCCATCGGCAAGCTCGGCTCGTCGGCGAGAAATACATTTCCAGCAACATCAGAGAAATTGATCAGCAGCGGTGACCGCTGAACGGTAGCCACCACGTTTCCCGCAGTGATTCGTATCTCCTTCGGATTCTCTTCGATGTTGAAGGCCGGCGGTTCGGGCGACTGGATCAGCGCCCACGAAGAATCCTTGGGAAAAGCACCGTTCGGGGCGAGGCGCACGCGGAACACGCCATCGCGGAAGACCGTGACGCGCACCTTTGCGGCACCCGCCGTTAACTCAACGCCATCTTTCAGCTTCTCGACGCGCTGGAGCTTGCCAAGATGCTGCCAGCCTTGCGCAACTGCAATTGCACAACCGAGAACGGCGGCCAGCAGCGCAGTTCCGATGCGTGGAACAATTCCTGTCATGTCCATCCTCCCGGGCGCGACGACAAGTGAAGAACCATCAGGTGTGTTTCCCACTTGCGCAGAAACGATCCGGGGCCTTCCGGTATTATCAAGCTACCAGCCACTGTTCGAAAAACGCTGACGCCTTTGCGCCTTCGACTCGGCGCCGCAACGCATCCATCACGCGGCAGCGCACCAATCCGTTGCGGCCGTAAAAACCGAGCCAATAGGGAAGATACACTTCGCCCTGCTCCCGCGCGATATCGAGACGGGCTTCGCGAAGCTTGAAGAATCCTTGCTGGAAGACGACGCGCAACACCTTCTCTCGCAGAATTTCCTCGGCGCGTTCCCCGGTGAGCGACGGAAGCATGCGGTTGCGGCTATCAACAGAAATGAGTTCACGGTGTTTGGGGATTCGTGGCCATTCAAATAGGTCGAGCGAACCATCTACAGCATCGAGCGCGAACAACCGAGCGTGGGGCGTTCTGCCGAGCTGGTAACGGACGCGATAGAGCCAGAAGGGCACGTAAGCGTCCGCAATCTTTTGCAACGGGCCGATGCGCAGGCGCCAGTACAGCGCCGAAAAGCCCGGCGCGGAGAAAGCCCGGACGGCTTCCCTCTGGGTGACGTTCGGTTTCAGGGTTCGAATGGCAGGCATGTCCATGATTCGTTCGCCAAAGCTGCTGCTAGCGGAAATAGACCCACAAGCCCACCACTGTGGCGATCAGGACCCCCGTAAACGCCAGGTTGAACAAATGTTCCGTTCGCGTTTCTCGCTGGAGGTGCGGCGTACTCACATCCGTGGTCTCGAGTTTCTCGCCCACCGTCGCAAACGTCAGTCCGGCGATCTTTTTCCGCTCGGGGGCCGGATACATCATGCTAACGACGATCAGCACGGCCGCGCAGACGACGAACATCAAAATGGCGTAGTGCAAAAAGTTCATGTCCACGAGCCAGCGGATGGCGCCGGAATCATAATGGCGGGTCTTATCCAGCACTTCGAAGATGAAGCGCACGGAACCGAGGGCAAAACCCACCAGAAGCGAACTGATGGCGCCCTGCCCGTTCAGGCGCGGCCAGAGAATCCCGAAAATAAAGCACACCGCAATCGGCGGGCTGATGTAAGCCTGCACGCTCTGTAGATAGATATACAGCTGGGCACTGAGCAAGTGAATGAACGGCACCCAGAGAAGACCGAGGACAACCATGACCCCCGTAGCGATCCGTCCGAAAAATACCAATTGAGATTCGGTCGCCGCCGGGCGGAACTTCTTGTAAAAATCGAGCGTCACCATCGTGGATGCGGAATTGAAGACCGAGCTCATCGCCCCCATTAGCGCAGCAAGTAGCGCGGCGATCATTAATCCCACCAGCCCGCGTGGAAGCAAGTTCACGATCATGGTCGGGTAAGCAATGTCGCCGTTGGTGATTTTCCCATCCACCACGTGGAACAACTCCGGATACAAGCCCAAGGCGATCAGCCCGGGCAGGACGAGCACGAAGACCGGGAGAATTTTCAGAAATCCTGCGAAGATGGTGCCCGCTTTGGCGTGGCCTTCGTCTTTTGCGGAGAGAACGCGCTGCACGATCACCTGGTCCGTACACCAGTACCAGATACCCAGGATCGGAGCTCCAAAGAAAATGCCTGTCCATGGGAACTCGCCGTCGGTGGCCGGCTTCATCATGTGAAAATAATCAACCGGCACCGCGGCGCGCAATCCGGCAAATCCGCCCACCTTGTCCAGGCCGATGATCGTCAAGGCAATCGCGCCGGCGAGCAGGATCAAGGTCTGCACCAGATCGGTGTAGATCACGGCGGCGAGTCCGCCCGCGATGGTATAGACTCCCGTCGCCACAACCAGGATGACCGCGGCAGTCAATGGACTCCAGCCCACCACGCGCTCCAGCACGATGGCAGCCGCGTACAAGTGCACCGAAATCTTCGTGAAGATGTAGGCGATGACCGAGATGCTTGCCAGATAGGTCGCGCAGTTGCGATTGAAGCGCCGTTCTAGAAACTCCGGCATGGTGAAAACGTTCGAACGCAGATAGAACGGTACGAAAACCCAGCCGAGCAGGAGCAGCATCAGGCAGGCCAGCCATTCGAAATGGCCAACGGCCAGACCCGACGTCGCTCCCGAACCAGCCAAGCCAATGAAATGCTCGGTGGAGATGTTGGAGACGAAGAGGGAGGCTCCGATCGCGAACCAGCCGATATTACGGCTGGCTAGAAAATAGTCCTCGGAGGTACGCTCTTTCTTGGAAAAGTAGAAACCGATGCCGAACACGATGGCGAAGTAGATCCCAATGATGACGAGATCAACGGTTTCCAGGGTCCGGTGGCTAACCGCGACCGAAGATGCGAAGAGCATCCATCCCTCCTTGGCGTCCGGCAGGGGAGAAGCGCGCCGGACAATTCAACCACGCGCAGGAAATGAACGTGGCTACCCCTGCTAGAATCATGTCACTCGACTTCGACAGCAACGGGCCTTACAAATGGGCGCGAAGATTTGGACTGCGAAGTTTATAACAGGCCCCATCCAGGCTCAATGCTATTCGAGCGGCGGCGTATTTTCTTGCCGTTCTCGTTACCATGGAATAAGCGAGGGGCACGAACGGTATGCTCAAGTGCACCAGTCATCGGTCTGTTTCGGATTGCCACTGGGCACGGAACAGAGTAAAAAGAGACACAGGGAGAGGAACATGATGAAAGCAGTGCTTTGTTTGCTGTTCTGCGCGGCCGCGGTGATGGCTGCGGATAAGACGGTGTATGACTTCACTTTGAATTCGATCGATGGCCAGCCTGCGCCGCTCGCGGCCTACCGGGGCAAAGTCGTTCTCCTGGTCAACGTTGCCAGCCGTTGCGGTTTTACGCCGCAGTATACCGCACTGGAGTCGACCTATGAGAAGTACAAGGACCGCGGCTTGGTCATCGTGGGCATCCCCGCGAATAATTTCGGCGCGCAGGAACCCGGCACAAATCAGGAGATCAAGACCTTTTGCTCCTCGAAATATCACGTGACCTTCCCAATGATGGCCAAGGTGTCCGTGAAAGGCCAAGACATCACCGCGCTCTATCAGTTCCTGACCGACAAAGCCATGAATCCGCAAACGGGCGGAGAGATTCAATGGAATTTCACCAAGTTTCTAATTGGCCCCGACGGGCACGTCATTACGCGCTTCGAGCCCGAGGTGACGCCGGATTCGCCGCAGGTGACGTCGGCCATCGAAAAGACGCTGGCATCGCTCAAATCCTGAGCGCCGCACGCCCGGCTCGATCTGTCGGGCGGTCACTCCGACGCGAAAATCACGCGAGCTGCGGCCGACGGCCGAACATGCAAAAATCGCTACTGGCCCAGCAATCCCCATGCCCATACTCTCGTTCGAAGACGTTTCGAAAGACTATTTGACGGATGGCCAGCCAGTGCATGCGCTCAAAGGTCTTTCGCTGAACGTAAAGCGCGGCGAGTTTGTGGCGTTGGTGGGGCGCAGCGGCTGCGGAAAGTCCACGCTGCTCAATCTTGCCGGAGCCATGGATTTTCCGACCACGGGCAAGGTGCTTCTGGACGGAGTTTCGACGTCGTCCCTGAAAGACAACGGCCTGACCCAACTGCGGCGCGAGAGGGTTGGCTTCATTTTTCAGTCGTTTCAATTGCTGCACACGTTGACGGTTTTTGAAAACGTCGAACTGCCACTGCTCCTCGCCGGGAAACACAACCCTCGCGAAGCGGCCCGGGAACGGCTTGCCTGGGTGGAACTCGAGGGCCTCGGCGATCGTCATCCCCACCAACTCTCCGGTGGCCAGATGCAGCGTGTCGCCGTGGCACGCGCGCTCATCCATTCACCGAGTCTCCTGCTGGCCGATGAGCCCACCGGCAACCTGGACACCACGACGGGCAACGTGATTCTTGAGTTGCTCCGGCGTCTCACGCGGGAGCAAAACACCGCGACCATTGTGGCGACTCACAGTCTTGAAGCCGCATCGCTTGCCAACACGCTCGTGCGGCTGCGTGACGGAAAAATCGAAGAGATCACCCGGCGCTAACATGCCTCGTTTTCTCCTCTTTTACCGATTGATGGTGCGCCCGCTCTTCCGTGAACCGCTGCGGACCTTGCTGACCATCTTGGCTATCGCCTTGGGCGTCGCCGTCGTCCTGGCCATCGATCTTGCGAGCGACGCCGCCACCGGCTCGTTCCGTAGTTCGATGGAAACCCTGGCCGGCGAAAACGAGCTGGAAGTGGTCACCTCGGGAGGTGTGCCGGAATATGTGGTTGGTACGCTGGCAACGCTGGCCTATTCAATTCGAGTCTCACCACGCATCGAGGACTACGCGGTGATCACTGATACCAAGAAGTCACTTCCTCTCATGGGACTGGATCTTATTGCGGAAGGTGGCGCTTACGCGCAGAGTGCACTCCAAAAAACTGCTGAGTCCCAGACGCAAAGCGCTTCGGAACAGGTGTTCAACCGGCTTGGAGACGCCGACGGCATTTGGGTGGGGTCGAGTGTGGGCTACCGGACGAGCGACCGCGTCGAACTGCTCATCAACGATCGAGTCCGGACTTACACGGTGCGAGGCGTGTACCCCGATTCGAACGGCAACGAGTCCGCTATTGTGATGGACCTGGCCGCCGCCCAACATGCACTGGGGCGCTATGGTCGCGTCGATCGCATCCTGCTGAAAGTGCCGGAGACTCCCAGCCTGGGGGACTGGCAGCAGCGTTTACGGACCGTGCTTCCTGCCGGAGTGGAAGTTCGATTGCGAGGCACTGCCACGAACGAGAATCGCCGCATGCTTGCCGCTTTCCGCTGGAACTTGCGCCTCTTGAGCTACATTTCTCTCATTGTCGGCGCATTCCTGATCTACAACACCATCTCCGTCTCGGTCGTCCGCCGCCGCCCGGAGATTGGAATCGCGCGCAGCCTCGGCGCCAGCCGCGGCGTCATTCTCTCGGCATTCCTAGGTGAAGCTGCCTGCCTGGGTCTGGCAGGCGCTCTCATCGGGCTTCCTCTCGGCCGCCTCATGGCCACTGGTGCGGTTCGCTTGATGGCCGCCACCGTGGAATCACTTTATGTCAGCAGCCGGCCAGGAATCATCGAGCTGAACGGGGCATCCGTACTTCTTGCGCTGGCGATTGGCGTTGGAGTTGCGGTTGCTTCCTCCTATTCGCCCGCGCGCGAGGCTTCCCAGGTTTCTCCTGTCGAGGCGATGGCGCGGGGCCGGCGCGAATATGACGTGCGTGTGCACCAAGCCCGCGATTTGTGGCTGGCTCTTGTGCTCGGTCTGGCGGCCGCCGCAGCCTCTCGCGCTCCGGCGGTCGCCGGCAAACCGCTTCTTGGGTATCTCGCCGCGATCCTGCTCGTAGCGGCCTCGGCGTTGGCAATGCCCGCTTTCGTCGACGCGCTGACCTCCGTTTCTTCGAATCTTCTCGGCAAGTTTTTCGGTGTGGAGGCGATGCTTGCCTCGCGCACCCTGCGAGCCTCCTTGCGCCGAACTTCTGTCCTGGTTGGCGCGCTTTCGACCGCCATCGCGATGATGACGGCGGTCGGGATCATGGTCGGGAGTTTCCGCCAAACGGTCGTGCTCTGGATGAGCGACCAGTTGCCCGCTGATCTCTATCTCCGTCCCGCTGGTTTTGCAGCCGCAGACCGCCATCCCACCATTTCTTCCGGTGTGGCGGAAGAAGTAGCAAAACTGCCGGGCGTCGCAGCCGTTGAACGCCTGCGCGCTTACGAAATCAGCTATGAAGACATGCCTGCTACGCTCGCTTCCGCCGACCTGAACGTCCGGCGCTCCCATCGCAATTCCGACTTTTTCTCCGGACGCCCGAGCGAGCAAGTCCTCGCCGAATTGCGCGATTCGAATGCCGTCATCGTCAGTGAGCCCTTCACTTACAAGCACCATCTGAAGGCCGGCGATTCCCTGACCCTTTCACTGGGGGCAACCCAGGCGTCATTCCGCATCGCTGACGTTTATTACGATTACTCCAGCGAGCGCGGCAGCATCCTGATGGACCGCCAGACCATGCTGCGGTTCTTGCCTGATCCCGCACCCTCGAATGTCGCCATTTATGTTTCTCCGGACGCACCATTGGAGATAGTTCGAGCTGAAATCGAAAAAGCCACCGCTGGCCATCGCGTCTTACTGTTTTCGAATCGGGACTTGCGCGCCGAAGCCATGCGCATCTTTGACCGCACGTTTGCCATCACCTACGCCCTGGAAGCGGTTGCGATCATCGTCGCGGTTATGGGCATTGCCGGAGCGCTTCTTGCTTTGGTGATTGACCGCCGCCGCGAACTTGGACTGCTTCGATTTCTCGGTGCGGCCACCTGGCAGGTTCGAAAGCTGATTCTAATGGAGGCCAGTTTGCTTGGACTCTTGGCCAATCTTGCAGGTCTCGCCCTGGGATTTGTGCTGTCGCTCATTCTCATCTATGTGGTCAACAAACAGTCGTTCGGCTGGACGATCCGGTTTCACTGGCCGGTGGAAATTCTTTTTGGCGCGCTTGCGGTCGTGTATGGGGCCACTGTGCTTGCTGGCCTCTACCCGGCGCAGGTGGCCGTGCGCTTGAATCCAATTGAGGTCGTCCATGAAGACTAGGCTCGCAGGACTCGCGGCCGCGCTGCTTCTCCAGCAGCCTCTTGCGCCGCAATATCGCACCGCCTTGCCGGGATACCGTTACGAATTCCCGCGGGATCATTTCAATCACCCGGATTTTCAAAGTGAATGGTGGTACTACACCGGAAATCTGAAATCGCTTGACGGCCACCGGTTCGGATTCGAACTGACCTTCTTCCGGCAAGCCGTCAGCCGCGATCCCACGAGGAACACCGTCTGGGAGGTGCGGGATCTCTACCTCGCGCATCTGGCGTTGAGCGACCTGGATGGCGGGAAGTTCTATCACCTGGAACGCATCAATCGATCCGGACCCGGCGTCGCCGCCGCGAGTGAATCTCTCGGTCGCATTTGGAATGGCAATTGGCAGACTCAATGGCACGGCAGCGACCAGGAGCTAAAAGCGGTCAGTGAGCGCTTTCAACTGCACTTGACGCTGCATCCGGAAAAACCTGCTGTCATTCACGGTGAGAACGGCGTCAGTCAAAAGGCGGAGGGTCCGGGCCACGCCTCCCACTATGTTTCTCTAACCCGGCTGGCTACTTCGGGTGACATCGATCTCCGTGACAAAAAATTTGAAGTGCACGGAACGAGTTGGATGGACCACGAGTTCTTTACCCATCAGCTCGAACCCAACCAGACAGGCTGGGATTGGCTGGGCCTCCAACTCCAGGACGGCACGGAGTTGATGCTCTTCCACATTCGCCGGATGGATGGTTCGATTGATCCGCACTCGGCTGGCACTTACGTTGACGCAGAAGGAAAGACGACACACCTGCGCTCAAGTGATTTCAAGTTGCAGCCCACCGGAGAAAAATGGAAGAGCCCCCTTACCGGCGCCGAATATCCCATCCACTGGAAGGCAGCGATTCCGAAATTAGCCATCGAACTCGAAGCAAAAACACCGCTCGAATGCCAGGAACTGACCGGGCAAACAAAACTTGCTCCGAACTATTGGGAGGGCGCCATGGTCATCACCGGTCAGCGCAAAGCACAACCGCTCAGCGGCGCCGGCTATCTGGAAATGACCGGCTACGACCGGCCCGTTCAACTCGTTCCGTGACCAGGGTGTTCTGCCACCTCTTAACTTTGTCTAGATTCCGCCAAATCCTGACTGACGGGGCTACCGGACTGGCGTGCCAGCGCCATGCATTTGCCGAAATCTCAGTGGGAGGCCTTCATCTGGGTTTCCAGAAAGGCCAGTACATCGTTTCCCCAGACATCGGTTGCCGACGAACAAAATCCCCAGTGCCCATCCTGATGGGTGCTGCCGAAAGCCGGATAGATCTTTGATTGAAAGTCCTTCTTCTTTTTGTTGGCTTCTTCGCTCAAGACCCGGCTGGGAGCCAGGCTGTAATCGTTCGCCGCCTGGAGCAGAAAAACAGGTGCCTTGGCGAGATCCACTGCACGCACTAGGCGATCTTGAAGTGCCACATTCTGCTCCCACGACATGGCGCCCGGAGCGAACGGCACCAGCGCCTTTACGCCCAGGTCACGTTCACCAGTGAGTAGCGTTTGGATGCCACCGTAGGAGCACGCTGAAATGACAATGCGGGCAGGGTCAACAAAGGGCCGAGATTTCAGATAATTGAGGCCGGCAATCACATCGACAACTGCGGCTTGCTGAAGCTCGACCATACGCCGAGCACGCTCGCCTGGAGGCGCCTGGGCGACCAGGTCCTGGATGTAATTACCCGGCGAGCGTCCTTGTCCTCGGCGATGCGGCACAAAGAAGACGTAGGAATGCGCGGTGTAGAACTTGGTTAAGGCTGGCTGAGAACCCGGCAATTTCTCGCTGCCATGATTCCACACGATTGCCGGAAAAGGTCCAGTACCCTCCGGCTTCCAAAGAAATCCGTGCAACTCCGGTCCACCGCTTGAAAACACAACCTCCTCAGGCTTGGTTTGGGCTACTGCTAAGGCCTGAGCTAATGTGCATAGCAAGAATCCGCAGAGGAATCTCTTCGTTCTCAGCGCGAGAAACGAGAGGCGAGTGATTCTTCGGACGGTTATCAGCGAGGAAGGGCGACCGCACTCGCGTTGTGTTCCCGTGTCGCAGGCCGAGGTGCCCGTGGACCTTGGTGTCATTTTGCTTGCCCTTATCAAGCGAGAGCATAACTTAGGAAACCCCAAAAAGACACGGGCACCATTCGAGCGTAAGAGTTAGGACCTGGGAGAAAAGTGTGGATGACCAACTCTTAGCAGGCAGGACGTTCAAGGCGATGCCGACTCAGCCGGTGAATCCGGGATTCCTGCAGGAGATAAAGTAGTTCAGAAAGAACGTCGCGCTATTGGCCCTGCAAGATGCTGTGTGTCGAGGACAGGGGAAGCGTAAGATGCGCGGGTCAGTGGTCCGAATCGGAAATTCGAGTCAAAATCAGTCCGGGGGTAGGGATGAAATCGATGGTGCTTCTTGGCGTGTTGAGTCTGCTGCCGGCCTTCAGTTGTTTTGCGCAAACGAAGAAACCCGAAGAGACCGCCTCGTCCCTTCCCGCGGGGCTCGAACGAATGCCCGAATCGCTCGACGTGCGCTTCGCGCTCAGCGCCGCGCCGCCGCATTTGCGCGATGCCGCGACGGTCTACGTGCTGGACCCTGCGAAAGGCTACGTCCTCAACCGCAAAGGAATCAATGGTGTGAGCTGCATCGTGGTCCGCAGCGACTGGCAATGGACGAATCACGCGTTCCGCGACGACATTTTCTGGGCCGTGTGCTACGACGCCGAAGGCTCGAAAACGCTCCTGCAGGACTACCTCGCCGCCGCCGAGCTGCGCGCGCGTGGGATGGACTCGAAGCAAGCGCACGAGGAAATCACCAAGCGGTTTGGCACTGCCGCGTATCCTAATCCGGCTCGCGTGGGAGTTTCCTACATGCTGGCACCGATCATGCGCGGCTTTCCCGGCCCTCGCACCATGAACATGCCGCACTACATGTTTTACGCTCCCAACGTCACCGACGCCGACATCGGCGGAAAGCCGTACGGCCTGTACCCCTTCATTCTGAGCATGAGCCCGGGCCGCGACGACGTGATCATCATGCTGGTGGGCCAGACCGAGAAAGACAAAATCCTCGGCGAAGGAAAGGATCTGCTCGCCGATCTGTGCTCCTATCGCAATTACTTGTGCACCTCGGCGGAAACGCGGGCGCGCATGCCCAACGATCCGCTGCCAAACAACTAGCCGTTCTGACTTGCTGGGTGCCCCATCCGCCGGGGGAACCTGTCTCTGGCGAATTGTTATTTCGCCCTGTTACTCCCAATGAGGTTGCGCGCATAGAAATTCACGTGCTGGTCGAAGAAGAGGGACCAAGAGTGGTTTTTTGCCCGTAGCTTTGATGATTTGCCGCCAAACGAGACTGCTTGGTGATCAACGGAAGCGTTTGACTGTCACGTGGGAAGCCAAATTTAGGAGGCCAATTTAGGAAGCCAATTTAGGAAGCTTGACAGCAATGCAAAAACAAAGTATTTGACATAGACCGTAATAAAAAAGCATCAATTCGAGAGTCAAGGCAACATCCATTGATGGACGACCGCGCGGTTTCCAGAAGAGGTGCACTGAGATATCTGGGCCTGCTGGCCGCCAGTGCCGCAGGCCGCCAATTTTTGGCTGCGTGGCTTCCTTCACCCGCCACCTATGCAACTGGACGGAACGGTTTGGTGACCTTGCAGGGAATGAGCCACCCGCCTGAAGTGGAACCCGCCGCGCCGTACGCACCGCAGTTTTTCAAGCCGGGGGAATTCAAGACCGTCGAACTCCTGGCGGAGATGATCATCCCCACTGACGATAAACCAGGCGCCAAAGAAGCCAAAGTAGCGAGCTACATCGATTTCGTCGTTTTTTCAGCGCGCGAGTTCGAACCTGCACTGCAGCGGGAGTGGATGGATGGCTTGGCTTTCCTCGATCGTGAGAGCCACAGACAGTTTGGGAAGGCGTTCCGCATGGCCTCAACGGCAGAGCGGGTAGATTTGCTGACCGATGTGAGTTTGCCAGAACGCGATCCGGGAGCGCGTCACGAGGGTTACAGGTTCTTCCGGCTGGTCAAGAATATGACGGTAGAAGCGTTTTACACCTCACGGATTGGCTTGATCGATGTGTTGGACTTTCAGGGCATGAATTACATGAGCGAATTCCCCGGCTGCACGCACCCGGAGCATCAACATTAGCTTGGCCAGTCGAAGTAGCATTCAAAGGTCGGGAAATAGAACGTGGATGCGTTTGGGCTCGGAGGTTGGCATGGATAAACCGATGTTACGCCGCCGATTTCTTGTTGCTGCGGGCGCTGCAGCTGTTGCCGCCCCCCCAGGAGGAAATGCTTTTGCCAGACCGCGCGCGGCCGCGACAATTCAAACGGCCAAGCAGGCCAGGCTCTTCGTGGGGTGCTGCGCATATTCCTATTTCAAATATTTCAATGCGGGCTCCATGACGATGGAGAGTTTTATTCACAGGGCTGTCGAACTTGAGGTGTATGGCGTTGACATTACAACGTACTGGCTGAAGTCCGTGGAGCCGGAATAGCTAGTCTCTTTACGGCACCTGGCTTTTAAGAATGGCGTGTCTCTTTCTGGCATCGCGATTCGCACGGAAATGTGCCAGGCCGGCGGCGCCATCCGCGCCGAGGAAGTTCAGAGAATTCAGCAGTGGGTTGACGCGGCCGGGCTGCTGGGGGCGTCGCATATACGAGTATTCGCAGGGAATCTTCCCGGTGGCGCTACCGAAGAGCAGGGGATCGCGTGGGTAGTGGAAACGATGAAGCCGGCGTGCGATTATGCGGCCAAGAGGGGCGTTACTCTGGGAATCGAAAACCACGGAGGCATGACGGCTCGAGCGGCGACAACTTTGGAAATTCTCCGGCGAGTGGATTCCCCGTACGCAGGAATTAACCTTGATATCTCCAACTTCGCAAGCAAGTCGGACGACGAGATGTATTCGGATATCCAAGCGTGTGTCCCTTATGCAACCCACGCTCACATCCGCGATCTTTTTGGCGCAACAAAGCGGCCCATCGATTTGGACCGCGTTTGGCGGCTCTTCGCTCAGGGCGAATACAAAGGATACATGTCCGCGGAATATGAAGGTGAAGAAGATCCGATGACAGGCGTGCCAAAATTGCTGGAGAAAATCAAGGTTTTATGCCGTAAGTATTCGAGCGCCTGATTTGATTTGACGGGTAGCAAGGAGACCGGCA
>Ga0209267_1000046_pt1 | contig 76220 bp, 76 predicted proteins | sample GraSoiAngelo_137_FD_185894 | JGI IMG/M metagenome (GOLD analysis project Ga0209267, IMG submission 185894) | Grasslands soil microbial communities from the Angelo Coastal Reserve, California, USA - 14_0929_09_30cm (SPAdes) (version 2) | ecosystem: Environmental > Terrestrial > Soil > Grasslands ... | reverse complement strand
CCGAGACGGCGTAGCCTGGCGACGGCGCGAAGAAGTCGACCGAACTCGTCGCGATCCCATTGACGGTCGCGACCTTGATCTTGCCGGACGTCGCGAACGGCGGGACGACGAGGGACATGCTCGTGGACGTCGCGGCGGTCACCCGGCCGAACGTGTCGGCGATCGTCGCCTGGGTGTTTGTGAGGAGCGTGTCGAAGTTCGTCCCGGTCACGGTGAGGGTGCTACCTGCGGCCGCGCGCGCCGGAGTGAAGCTTGCGATCGTCGGCGCGATCGCGCCCTGAACGGTGAACGAATCGGTGCTCGTCGCGGTGGTGTTGCCGACCTTGACGCTGATCGTCCCGCTCGTCGCGCCGCTCGGGACCGTCGTGACGATCTCGGTCGTCGTCGAGGAGGACACCGTGGCGAGCGTTCCGTTGAATTTCACGGTGTTGGAACCGGGCGTGGTGCTGAATGCGGTGCCGTAGATGTGCACCGTCGCGCCCACAGGTCCTGCGTGCGAGGCGAACTCGATCACCGACAGCGTCGTCGCCGCCTGGCGGCTGATCGCGGTGATGTTGCCGACCGCGTCGTAGGTCCACTTCGCGGAGTCGGTGGGCGTGACCGCCGCGCGGAGGCGACCGTCCTGGTCGTAGATGAAGCGGAAGGGATCTCCCGTCGCGGCCGCCGCGGGGTGGGCTGGCCCCAAGGCTATCGACGAGGTGATGAGGCTGAGGGCGACACCTCGCGCGAGCCAACTCGCTCCGAGCCTCCTGAACGAGCGCATGGGCATCCTCCTCGCCTGCGCTCCCGCCCACCATCCCGCCGCTTGCGCAATCCCTCACCGCGACGGACCGACGGACCATACGGTCGCTAACTGCTCTGGGTCAAGGTCTACTTAGCGTCAGTTCTGTTGCCTAGCGCTCGTCAGTTCGACAGGTTCAATGGGCTCAGCGCGTGTCGCGCCTTAGCGACATCGAGCGCGGCGGAGGCGGATGGTCAGCCGAGCGAGGCCAGCTTCGCCTCGAGCGCCTCGCGGAAGGCGCGCAGTTCATGTTCGAGGTCCTCGTGCGCGAAGCCGGACCGCATCGCCCGATCGAGGACCGGTCCGCGCGCCGCGCCGAACGCGATGCCGACGAGGCCCCGCTCGATGATTCGCGGGATGTGGTGCGCTTCCGAGACCGCGCGCACGCTCGTGGCGAGATCGTGAAGCTTGCGCTCGCGCACGAGCGGTTGCGTCTCGCGCATCGCCTCTAACGCCAGCGGGAACGTCTGCCGGACGCTCTCACCATATCGCTCCGCGCGGTCCGCGGTGAGGCCGAAGAAGTTCGCCGCGCGGACGGCCTCGGCGACGACGCGGTCGACCATGCTGGTCGCAGCATCGTCGAAGGCGTCGGCGAGGGCGGCGCGAACGGAAGCCTGGTCCCTCTTGACGACCGCGCAGCATACGGACGACGGTGCGGTCGCTATCCGCTGAACGTGGTCCGCGACTAACTTAGCCGGTACCCCACGCCGCGGACGTTCGCGAGGCTCGGCGCGCCGGCGGCGTCGAGCTTGGAGCGAAGACGCGCGAGGTGCGCCTTCAGCCACTCGGGATCGGGATCACGCTCGTCAGGCCACCCCGCGCGAAGCAGCGCTCGGCGTTCCAGGACCTCCCCCGGTCGTGCGGCAAGCGCGGCGAGCAGGCGGAACTCCGTCGGCGTGAGGTCGAGCGCAGCGCCGTCGATGCTCGCCACGTGCGTGCGCGGGTCGACCCGGAGTCGACCGACCGCGGCGGCGGGCTGCGCGTGCGGAGACTGCGGGCCGCTGCGCCGCAGGAGCGCGCGCACGCGAGAGCGGAGCTCCCGGCTGCTGAACGGCTTCTCGAGGTAATCGTCCGCCCCCAGATCGAGCAGCTTCGCCCGCTCGTCGGGACCCCTTTCGCCGGTGAGCATGAGGATCGGCGTGCTCGAGTGCGCCGCGCGGATCCGCTGACAGACTTCATCGCCGGAGAGCTTCGGCAGGCCCCGGTCGAGGATCATGAGATCGGGCGATTCCTCGGCATGGCGGCGGAGCGCCGTCTCGCCGTCGTACGCGGTCACGATCTCGTATCCCTCCTCGCCGAGCAGCGACGCGATCATTCCGACGAGGGAGCGCTCGTCGTCGACGACGAGGACGCTCGTCAACGCGTCGCGACGGCCGCGCCGCGCGCGAGCGGCACGCTGAACGCGAAGACCGCGCCGCTGGCCGCGTCCTCGACCCACAGATCGCCACCCTGCCCCTCGACCACGCGGCGCGATGCGTAGAGGCCGATGCCCGAGCCTGGGAGGTCCTCGTGTGCCGCACCTCGCGCGTAGGGCTCGAAGATCCGCGCGCGATCGCTGGGCGGCACGCCGGGTCCCTCGTCCTGCACGCGCACGATCGCGCGATCGTCGCCGCGTTCGATACGCACCGTGATGCGCGTCCCCTCGGGCGCGTACTTCGTCGCGTTGTGCACGAGCCCGGCGACGACCTCGGCGGTCCGCCTCCGATCGCCGCGTACGAACACCGGCTGTCCCGACCGCGGACCTTGGAGCTTGTGGCGACGCGCCATCGGAGCGACCTCTTTCAATGCGGCGGCGACGGTTGCGCGGAGGTCGAATCGCGCGCGCCGGAGGTTGAGCTCGGGACGATCGGTGCGTACGCCGGCGAGGATGCGATCGACGAGGTGATCGAGACGCTCGACCTGCGCGGTCGCCTCGCCGACCGGGATCGCCGACTTTCCGTTCTTCTCGGCGAGCTGGTCGAGGTAGCCGCGGATCACCGAAAGCGGCGTCCGCAGGTCGTGGGTCACCACCGCGACGAACTCGCCGCGCGCGCGCTCGAGCTCGCGCAGGTTCTCGATCGTCTTGCGCTCGAGGAGATAGAGCGAGGCCTTGTCGATCGCAAGCGCCGCCTGATTCGCGAGCGCGCCGACAAAGCGCACCTCCTCCTCGAGGAACTCCTTGTAGTCGGGAACCTGGAGCACGACCGCGCCGAGGAGCCGGTCGTTCGCGACGAGCGGTATGGCGATGTGATCGAATGCGACGATCGGCCGCCGCTCGCCGATCGCGCGCTGTGCGGCCTGCACCGCGCTGCGACCGAGCGGTCCCGACCGCGCGCGCTCACGCGTCTCGTCCTGATCGCGTAGGAAGATCGCGCCCGAGGCACCCGGGTACACGCGCACGAGCCGGTCGACCACGAGCGCGAGCACCTCGTCGAGGTCGAGCGTCGACGTGAGCACGTTCGAAACCTCGAACAGGGCAGAGACCTCGTGCAGTTTTCGTTCGGCCTCCCGCTGGAGGCGGCCTTTCTCGATTATCCCTGCGACCTGATTCGCGATGGTCTGCAGGAAGTCGATCTCCTCGCGGCCGAAGTCGCGTGGCTCGACGGTCTGCACGTTCATCACGCCGATCACCTCGTCACGCGCGATGACCGGCACCGACAGCATCGACGTGAAGCGTTTCTCGTCGACCTCGGGCACCCACTTCCAACGTGGTTCGGTGCGCACGTCGCGCGCGGCGAGCGGAACGCGCGCGTTCGCGACCCATCCGACGATGCCCTCGCCGATCCTCAGCGTCGCCCGTCCGATGCCGCCGCGGTTCAGACCATTGGTCGCGACGAGACGCAACACCGCATCGGGCTTCTCGAGGAGATACAGAGATGACACCTCGGCGCCCATCGCGTCGGTCGTGCGATCGATGACGATGCGCAGCATCTCGTCCCAGTCGCGCGCCGACGACGCGAGCCGCGCGATCTCATGAAGGAACGACAGCTCCTGGAGCTTTCGCTCCGCATCCGATGCGGTCATCGACGAATTCTAGATAGCGAATTGAGGGGGCTACGCCCCATCAGACCCCCATAGACTCATCCGGTGGGGACCGTCCTTTCCACCGAAAAGCTGACCAAGCGATTCGGCGACCTCGTGGCGGTAGACGGCATCGATCTCGAGGTCCGCGAGGGCGAGGTCTTCGGCTATCTCGGTCCGAACGGCGCCGGAAAGACCACGACGCTACGGCTCCTCTGCGCGCTCATCGCGCCGACGGCGGGTACGGCAACGGTCGCCGGATACCGCCTTGGACGCGACGATCCCAAGATCCGCGCGAGCGTCGGCATCCTCACGGAGCAGCCTGGCCTCTACGAGCGCCAGTCGGCGTGGGAGAACCTCGTCTTCTACGCAACGCTCTACGGGCTCCCTGGCCGGGCCGCGCGAGATCAGACCGAGCGGTATCTCCGCCTCATGGGCCTCTGGGAGCGACGCCGCGAGCCGGTGGCGACGTTCTCGCGCGGGATGAAACAGAAGATGGCAATCGCGCGCGCCGCTCTGCACGAGCCGCGCGTGCTCTTTCTCGATGAGCCCACGACCGGACTCGATCCCGACGCGGCGAAGACGGTGCGGGAGTTCATCGTGCAGCTGCGCGGTGAAGGCCGAACCGTCTTCCTCTGCACGCACAATCTTGATGAGGCCGATCGCCTCTGCGATCGGATCGCATTCTTCCGTCGGAAGATCATCCGAATTGCGGCGCCTGACGAATTCCGCGCTGAGCTCTACGGTCGTGCGACCGAGATCCGTGTTCTGCCCTCGCCCCGGCCCGAGGACCTCGTCCGGGTAAAAGCCGTCCCCGGCGTACGCGAGGCGTACTTCGAGAACGGTTCGATCATCGTCACCGCGGCCGAGCCGCTGCGCACGAACCCGCTGCTCGTGCGCGCCCTGATCGATGGCGGCGCGCAGATCGCGTACGTCACCGAGCGCAAGCCTCACCTCGAAGAGGTGTACCTGCGGATCGTGGAGCCGATCGAATGACGGTCGTCGCCAGCTCCCCCGCCAGTAGTCCCGCGCGCCCGACGCTGGTCCGGGCGGTGTGCGTCCGCGAGTGGCGCGAAGCGCTGTCCAACAAGCTCCTCGTCGGCATGACGCTCCTTCCGCCGTTAGTGATCCTCGCCGCCGGGATCGGCGCGGTCGCAGCCGCCGCCGTGAATCCGCCGAGCGATCGTGACGTCCAGGCGCTGTACTCGGCCGCACCGGCGGCCGCGGGCCTCGATCCGAAAGATGCGGTGCAGGGTTTCATCGCGACGTACTTCCTCATCCTCTTCATGCTCATCCCAACGGTCGTGCCGCTCACCATGGCGATCTACTCGGTCATCGGCGAAAAGAGTGCGCGCACGCTGGAGCCCCTCCTCGCGACGCCGGTCGGCGTGGGCGATCTGCTCTTCGCGAAGAGCCTCGCGTCGACGGTGCCCAGCGTTCTCGTGACGTGGCTCGCGTACTCGATCTACCTGGGCTCGGTGATCGTGATCGGCTCGCACGCGGCGGCGAATGCGGTGACCGCTCCGCGCTGGATACTCGCGATCGTCGTCATGGTCCCACTTCTCACGCTCCTCTCGGTCAACCTCGGGATCCTGATCTCGACGCGCGTGAACGACGTGCGCGTGGCACAGCAGATCGGCGGCCTCGTGGTCGTGCCGGTGGTCGCGCTCGGTATCGCGCAGGTCACCGGTCGCGTCGTGCTCGACAACGGCGCGTTCTTGCAGATGGCTCTGTTTCTGATCGTCCTGGATCTCGCGGTCTTCTGGCTCGCGCGCGTCGCGTTCCAGCGGGAGAACATACTCGTCCGCTGGAGGTGATCCGGTGTCGCGACGTGAATACCGCTGCTCCTTCTGCGGCAAGGATCAGGACTCCGTCCGCAAGCTCATCGCCGGCCAAGGCGGCGTATTCATCTGCAACGAATGCATCCGACTCTGCAACGAGATCATCGGTGAAGGGGACATGACACTCCCGCCCGCCTCCCCAAAACCGCGAAGACGGAGCTGGCGCGAGCGGCTCGGTTGGCGCTGGTGGTTCGCGCGCGGGCTGAACGCGCTAGAGCAGCGGAGCGAATCCCGGCCGTAGCGACTGCGCGATCTTGAAGAGGTCGTCGTAGCTGAGATTTCCCTCGATCGAGATCGCGATCCGACCGATCCGCGCTTGTAACGCGTTGACCCGTCCGTCGCGCACCGTCGTCTCGCGCCATCTCGAGCGGTCTCCGACAGCCGCGAGCACGTCGTCGAATGACGGCTCGCCTCCGATCAAGACCGCGTAGGGCGCCATTCGCTCGACGACGCGCACACCTTCGCCGCTCGACGTCGTCCAGTCCTCTTGAAGATCGAACCCGCCAAAACGCACCTTGAGCGAGCGCGCGGGGCCAAGCTGTTCAGGCGGACCGGCCAGCATGAACTCGGTGTGCGTCAGCGTAGAGATGGGGACGTCGAGTGTGTAACCGATCGGTGCGCCCATCACGCCGACGAAGAGCCAGGTCTGCGCGAACAGCGCCAGTCCGACCGCGATCACGCCGAGGGTCCTTGGGCGCGGATGCACGCCGCGAGCCTAGTGCCCGGGTGAGGGACTCGGTGACTTGCCGCGCGGCAGCGGCAGGGTGATCGGGAGCGACGGCTTCGGGATCGTGACCTGCGGGAACTGGAAGCGCGGCGATGGACTCGGAGTCGGCAGCACCGCGCCGCTGGGGATGGGTCGGCCGTCGTCCCCGCCGTAGGTCCGTGGTCCTTCGATGTCGACCATCGCGTTGACCGTCTCGCTCACCGCGACGCCAGACTCGGTGAGCTCGTACACGAGCCGGTACGTCCCGAGCACGCTCGGCGCGAGGAACGAGGAAATGAACGTCCCGCTCGCGCCGGGCCGGAGCGTCCCGAGCGGGCTCGAACCCTGCACGACCGTGTGACTCGTCCGTGTGTCGACGACGCGCCAGCTGATGGCGAGGCTGTGGTCGCCGCTGGTCTGCAGGGCGGAATAGGCGGTGACCAGGAGCGAGGGTTCATCGCGATGCAGCACGATCGGCATGTGCACCTGGGCGGTCACCAGATAGGGCCGGTGCGCCCGCAGCGAGAACGTCGCCGTCGCCGCGCCCTGCGACGCGAGCGCGTTCCCGCCCGCATCGGTGAGGCCGAGGGTGACCGTGTACGTGCCGGGCTGTTGCGGAACGAGCACGTCGACGCTCACGTTCTGCGTCTCATTGGGCGCGAGGGCCGGCAACGTCACTGGCCGTGCCGCGTTGTTCAAGAGCTGCCCCGTCGAGTTACGGAGCTCCCAGATGAGACCGACCGACCCGGCGCCACCCGGCGTCCACGAGCGGCTTCCGATATTCGTGATCGGGAAGCTGATCCGGTGGACCTCACCCGTGTCGACCGAGACCGGCGTCCTCGTGACCTGATACCGCGCGTTTGCGAGCGGCTCGAGCACGGCGCTGTACACGAGCGCTCCGACGGATGAAATGAAGTTGTCAGCCTCGTCGTCGCTCGCGTCCCACGTCATCGCGACGACCACGCGCGGACCGCTTTTCGTGTAGATGATGCCGGCGTCGTGCGTGAGCCCCGCGAGGTTGCCCGTCTTGTGCGCGACGACCACGCCGGGCGGGAGCTGCGCGGGAAGGCGGTTGTTGATCTGCTGGCGCTCGAGCCGCGCGAGCATCCGGTCCGACGCGGCGGGCGAGATCAGCTGCCGTTTCGCGAGCAAGGTGAAGAACGTCCCGATCGCGTGCGGGGTGGCAACGTTGTCCTCGCTGTCGTCGAAAGCTACGTGGAAATCCGGCATGCCCGCCTTCGTGAGCGTCGCGTCGATGTTCGAGCCGCCGAGGATGTGCCAGAGCGCGAGCGCCGCGCCGTTGTCGGAGATCGTGATCATCGCTTCGAGCGCCTCGTCGAGGGTGAGGCTGACGCCGGAGTCCTCGAACGATCCGTCCTCGGTGACGTCCTCCGGCTCGATCGTCACCGGGTCGCTGTAGTGGAGCTCGCCCGAGTCGACACGACGCTCCGCTTCGGCGAGGACGCCGAGCTTGTACAGCGACGCGGTGATGACCTGCTCCTCGGGATCGTGTCTGAAAAGGGGCGCTGGGAGGTTCGGGTCGGCGATCCACAGACCGGTACCGCCCGGGAACGCGGACACAAGCCCGTCGAGCTGCTGGACGAGGTCGGCCGTGCTCGCGCGGGCCGGCCCAAGGCCGAGCGTGTTGACGATGAGCGAGGCCATGACGACCCCAAGCGCGACCGACCGCATCACCGAGTGGTAACGGCGTCCGAGGCACGGTGTTTCAGCGTTTAACAGCCTTTTGACCCGCGGCATCGTGCCCCAGCCGAAGCATCTCGCGGTAGCCAGCGGGTGTCTCGTCTTCGAAGCCCAAGAGGTGGAGAAGCCCGTGGGCCGCCAGGAACGCGACCTCCGAAGCGAGCGGGCGGCGCCGCCGGCGGGCCTGCCTCGCGGCCTGACCGGCGCTGATCGCGATCTCTCCAAGCTCGAGCGGCCCCGTGGAACCCTTGCGCAAGAAGCGGACCGCCGCCTCGCCCCTCAGGCCGGGCGGGAGGGCCTCGCCGAACGAGAGCACGTCGGTAGTCCGGTCGATCTTGCGAAACCGGCGGTTCAGCGCCCGCATCTCGAGATCGGTAACGAAGGCGAGATGCACGCTCGCCGCGGCGCCTATCCCGTATGGGCGTGCCGCACGCCGCATCGCGGCGCGGACCGGCGCGAGGTCGCAGGGCGCCTCGCCAGAGACGGCGACGCGCACCCGCGCGCGATCAGCCCTGGGCGCCGGCGGCGGGCTTGATGCGCGTGATGCGGTCTTCGGGGTATGGGATGCGCTCGTGATACACGCCGAGGAGGAGCTCGCAGAACGCGTCCTTGATGCGCTGGACGTCGCGGTATGTCAGATCGCACTCGTCGAGCTGACCATCCGCGACGCGCTCGTCGATCATCCGATCCACCATCGCGCGGATCGTGTCCGGGTTCTTCTCGGAGAGCGATCGCACCGACGCCTCGGTGCCGTCGGCGAGCATCACGATCCCGGCTTCCTTGCTTCGCGCGCGCGGACCTGGATAGCGGAACGATCGCTCGTCAGGCGACTGTCCCCGTTGCTGTGCGATCTGGAAGAAGTACTTCACGACGCTGTTGCCGTGGTGCCCAGGTATCACCTCGCGGATCTGCGCGGGCAGGTGATAGCGATCGGCGAGCGCTAGTCCGTCCTTCACGTGCGCGGCAACGATGCCCGCCGACACCAGCGGGTCGAGCTCGTCGTGCGGATTCGTTCCGGTCTGGTTCTCGATGAACGCGGTGGGGTTCCGCATCTTGCCGATGTCGTGGTAGTACGCGCCGACCCTCGCCACGAGGGGATCGGCGCCGATCACCTCGGCCGCGCGCTCGGCGAGGTTCGCTACGAGGAGCGAGTGGTGGTAGGTGCCAGGCGTACGGAGGAGAAGCTGCCGCAGCAGGGGATGATTCGGATCCGCGAGCTCGCGCAGCTCGAAGACCGTCGGTATGCGGAAGATATGTCCGAGGATCGCCATCCCGGCGAACGCGAGCAGCCCGGAGCCGAACCCGCTCACCAGCGCGGCGATGATGAGCTGCGCCGCGCCGAGCGGATCGGCGATGCGGCCGACGAGGACGAACGCGACGATGACCCCGATGCTCCCGGCCGCCACCGCGACCGCGCCCGTGGCGAACTCGCGCGCCGTGGTGGCGCGGCGCACCGCGGCCATCCCGAGGAGCGCGGGCACGAGAACGTATCCAACGAGCTCGACCTGGCTCGAGAGGATCCCGATGTGCAGCGCGCCGGCGATCTGGGTGGCGAGCGCGGTCCGGCCACCGACGAGGACGGTGAGCATCATCGCGACCGCGGCAAAGGGCGCGAAGTACACGAGGACGGTGTGCCCCGGGACGAGCGTGCGGCCCGCCGCGGTGATGGCGAGCAGCGAGAGGATGACGAGGACCATCTTGCGGTCATCGAGCCAGGCTTCGGTCGCGTAGCGCTCGATGAAGAGCGCGAGCACGAAGGCGATGAGGCCCGCCCACAGGAGCAGCCCGACCGCGCCGCGCCAGTCGGTGCCCTCGTTGGCGAGCCCGAGCGCGCGCAGCTTCTCCACCTGCAGTCTGCTGACCACGTCGCCGTCTCGGACGACGATCTCGCCCGCCGCGACCTGGACCTGCACCGGGGTCACGGCGTTGCGCGCGTCGGACTGCGCGAGGTTGGTCGCGAGCTGGTCAACGGTGACATTCGCATCGAGGTTCTGCCGGAGCAGCTCGGTCCCGACGCGCTTCTGGCGGTCGGTCCAAGTCGCGGGGAGGGACTTGACCGCTTCGGCCTTGACCGCGTCGAGCTGCTCGGGCTTGATGCCCTGCGCGTAGAGCGTGCGCAGCGGGCTGTCGAGGCCGGCCGCGACCTGGTCCCATTCGGGTTGCGTCATGTCCACGACGTCGGCGGCGATCGCCGGCGTGATGCTCACGTCATTGAGTTTCTGGAGCGAGCCCAGCTTCTGATCGCGGTTCTGCGCGGCGTCGTTGCGGATGCGGCCGATGGCGGTGATCGCGGCGGCGATGCGCGAGCTCGCCGTGGCGACGACGGCGGGGTTGGTCGCGTACTGCTTGGGTACGGCGGCGGCCGCCTTGTCGCGTTCGGCCTCGGTGAGCGACTCGGAGACGAACGAAACGCTCCTGGGCGCGCGAATCGCACGATCCGCCACCGCGCCAACGTCGTAGGTGACCGTCGCCGGGGGCGAAAGCAGGAGCGCCGCCGCGGTCAGGATGCCGGCGATCGTCACGAACGCCGCGATGCGGGCGCGGGCGTCGTCACGGACCGCGGTTCGCAACCGCGCGAGCGTCGGGTCGCCGACTTGAAGCCGACGGATCATTTCGCCGCGCCGCCCTTCTCGAAGCGATCGTACGCCCGGACGATCCGCGCGACGAGCTCGTGCCGCACGACGTCGCGGTCGTCGAAGTCGACGAACCCGATGCCCTGCACGTCACGCAGGATCTCGCGCGCCACGACCAGACCCGAGCGATCGCCTGCGAGGTCGATCTGGGTGACGTCGCCGGTGACGACCGCCTGCGATCCAAAGCCGAGCCGTGTGAGGAACATCTTCATCTGCTGCGGCGTCGTGTTCTGCGCCTCGTCGAGGATGATGAAAGCCTCGTTCAGCGTTCTCCCGCGCATGAAGGCGAGCGGCGCGACTTCGATCTCACCGCGCTCCTGCGCCCGCGCGAAGCGCTCCGGCGGCATGAGCTCGTAGAGCGCGTCATACAGCGGACGGAGGTACGGGTCGATCTTTTCGGTGATGTCACCCGGCAGGAATCCGAGGCGCTCGCCGGCTTCGACGGCGGGCCGCGTGAGGATGAGTCGGCTGACCCTGCGGTCGCGAAGGGCGGCGACGCCCATTGCGACAGCCAGATACGACTTTCCTGTGCCGGCCGGACCGATCGCGAACACGAGGTCGTATCGGCGTATCGCTTCGACATACGTTCGCTGGTTCGCGGATTGCGGGCTGATGCGCTTGCCGCGCACGGTCGTCGCGACGACTTCGCGCAGCTCTAACGGCGTTCCGATCGGCGCGTCTTTGGCATCCTCGATGAGACGCTCGAGCTGGGGCTTGCGGAGCGACTGATCGCGGCTCGACAACGTTCGCATCGCGCCGACAAGGTCTCCTACGCGCGCGACGGCCGAGGCGTCGCCGCTGATGCGAAGCTCCGCGCCGCGAGAGACGACCTTGACGCCGAACTCCCGCTCGATCCGGTCGATGTTCGCCTCGTTATCACCGGCGACGAACATCATCTCGTCGGGGTCGGGGATGAGGATCGTGATCTGCGACGGTGCGGCGCTCATGCCTGCGCCTTCAGCAGTCCGCTGACCACGCTTGCGACAAGCTTTCCGTCGGCACGGCCCTTCGTCTCCGCGATGATCTTCGGCATCACGAGCTTGGTGTCCTGTGGTCCCTTTGCGCCCGTCTCCGCGATGACACGGCGTGCGATCTCGCCGATCTTCTTTTCGTCGAGCTGTTCGGGAAGGTATCCCTGGATGATCGCGAGCTCCTTCGTCTCTTTCTCCGCGAGCTCGACGCGGCCCCCTTTGCTGAACGCCTCGATCGAGTCACGCCGCATCTTGGCCTGCTTCGTGAGCACTTCCTGAAGCGCGGCGTCATCGAGCTCACCGGGGCGGTTCGCTCCGAGCCACGCTTGGCGGGCGGTCTCGTCCTTACCTTCCGCGACGAGGCGATCGACGGCGGCACCGAGCCGCGCCTTCTCTTCGTTTTGGACCGCGGCGAGCAGAAACCGGAGCGTGTCGCGACGCAGCGTGTCGCCCGAGCGCATCGCGGTCTTGAGGTCGTCCGCGAGCCGCTGCTTCAGTTGAGCGCTTATGCGCCTAGCTCCGCCTCAGCGCTTGCGGCGCTTCGCTTCCTTGCGCTTGCGACGAGCGGCGGGGCGCTCGTAGAACTCGCGCCGGCGGGCCTCGGCGAGGATCCCTGCCTGCTGGATCTTCTTGTTGAAGCGGCGAAGCGCGGCCTCGAACGACTCGCCATCGCCGACGATCACTTCCGACAACGTTGCTGGTCACCCCGCCTTCTTTTCAAAGGAAAGCCGGCCCAGACAGGCCGGACACGCGCCATGATAGCCGGGCCGCAATCTGGTAAAGACGCGTATCTTTACCAGGTCGTCTGGGTAAAAGTTGCCGAATTCAGCGGGCTTCCGCGACCGCCACTCATCCCGGCGGCCAGGAGAACGGTCGACCCCCGAGAACGTGGAAGTGCAGATGGAAGACGCTTTGACCGGACCCGGCGCCGTTATTCACCACCAACCGGAAACTCTCGCCGTGGCCGGCGTCCTTGGCGACCTTGGTCGCCGCGAGCGCGAGCTTGCCCGCGAGAGCCGCATCATCGAGATCGGCGAGCCGCGCGATGTGCCGCCGCGGAACGACGAGCGCGTGGAGCGGCGCGCGCGGGTTCTGATCGTTGAAAGCCACGACATCGGTGTCTTCGTAGACGAGCTGCGAGGGGATCTCCCTCGCGACGATCTTGCAGAAGATGCAATCCGGCATCTCCGTACTCTAGCCGCGTGCTCGGCCTCGTCGCGGTCGTGATCACGTACCTCGTCTCCTCGATCTCGTTCCCGTACTGGATCGCGCGCGCGAAGGGGATCGATCTACGGGCCACCGGATCGCGGAAGCTCGGCGGATCCAATCTCGCGAAAGTGCTCACGCCGTGGCACGGCATCGCCGGCGGACTGCTGGATGCGCTGAAGGGGTTCGCCGCGATCATCGTCACGCGTCAGCTCGGCCTTACGCCCGAGACGCAGCTCATCTGCGGGGTCGTCGCGATCGCAGGACAGATGTGGCCGCTCTTCCACCAATTCGACGGCGGCCGCGCCAACGCGACGGCATGGGGCTTTCAGCTCGCCACCGACTTCATCGCGTTCTTCATCGGCATGATCCCGGTCGCAACCGCAGCGCTCCTTCGCGTCACCGTTCAACCCCGGCCGAGGCGAGTGCTGCCTCTGGCGAACCTCCTGTCGTACGCCGTCTTCCCGGCGGTGATCTGGGAGCAAGAGGGACTGACGCCAACCGTCGTCGCGGGACTTGCCGCTCTTGCGCTCGTGATCGTGCGACGGGTGACCGCGGGCGTCCGCGAAGACCTCGCCACAGGCGCGCCGACCACTCGCGTGCTCGCGAACCGAGCACTCTTCGACCGCAGCGAGCTGCAGGAGCGAGGACTGGTCGCGATCTGAGCGACCCTGCCCGGCGGGGCGCGAGCTGCGGCGGCTATGTGGAGTGTGATCGCGCGAGCGCTCGGCGGATCACGAAGCGGCTCGCCGCCGCGGCCGCCAGGACACCGGCCGCGGCGAGGATGGCAGCATGCGGCATCGCGACGACGAGCGCCACACAGCCGACGATCCCGTACCAAGCGAAGGCGGGCGACGCCAGACGCTGGGCCTTCGGCAGCTGGAGCGCCGAGTAATGCGTGATGAAATACCAGGCGAGCATGAACGAACCAGCCGTCTCGATCAGCGGGCGCAGATCGAACACGAGGTCGGAGCCGGCGCTGAGCAGACCGAGGGCGAGGACCGCCCGGTGCGGGACGCGCGATCGCTGGTGGATCTTGCCAAGCCAGGCCGGAAGCTCGCCCGCCCTGGCCATCGGGAGGACGACGCGCGAGGCGCTGAGCAGATCGCCCAGAATCTCCGCGAGAGCGGCGAGGATCGCTGCCGCGAGCACGATGGCCACACCCCACTGACCGATGACCTTCTGCGCGGTGGCAAGCAACGGCGTGTCCTGCTGACCGATCGCATCAGCGCCGAGCACGCCGAGTGTGATCGCGCCAACGCCGATGTACGTCACAGTGGCGATCGCGATGCCGCCGATGACGGCAATCGGGATCGTGCGCCGCGGCTGCTTCACCTCGCTCGCCATGATCGCCATGCGCATGAAGCCATCCCAGGTCCAAAAGAAGATCGCCGCGCCGGCGAACAGGCCAGTCCCCTTGTCCCCGAGGACCGGTGCGAAGTGACGCGCATCCACCGAGTGCAGTGACGCACCGCCGTACAAGGCCAGGAGGAGGACGTCGATCGTGAGGAGCCCGATGAGTACGCGCGAGGTGAGCTGAATGCCGAACAGATTGAGTCCCATGATCGCGAGCACTCCGGCGGCCGCGACGAGATGTTCCGGAAGACCCGGGATCACCTGGCCGAGATATGTAGCGAACGCCAGCGCGATGACGCTCATCGAGACGAGGTTCTTCCCGAGGTAGCCGCAGCCCGCGATGAAGCCAAGCGTGTCGTGATCGAAGTCCCTGGCCCACGTGAACGCACCGCCCTCGGTCGGGTTGTTCACGCCCAGCTGCGCCGCGCTGATGCCCGTCGCGAGGGCGACGCTGCCGCCGAGGAGCATCGCGACCAGAATTCCGCTGCCTGCGGCCTCCGTCGCCGCGCCAAAGGCGGCGAAGATGCCGATGCCGACCATCATGCCCGCGGTGAAGAGCGTCGCGCTGATTGGTCCGAGCTCTCGCTTGAGCGCGCCGCCTCGTCTGCCCTGATTCACGGCTTAACGCTCGAGCAGTCCCATCACCTGTGCCACCGAGGCGATCGCCGCGGTCTCGCTGCGTAGGTTCCTACGGCCCAGTGTCACCGTGGTCGCGCCCTGTTCCCAGGCGTAGCGGATCTCGTCCACGCCAATCCCGCCCTCTGGCCCGACGACCAGCGAGAATGCCGACGCTTTCGGCAGTGCGTCGGTCAATGTGCGAAGAGCCTCGCCCTCCCAGGGGATGAGAACGGGCTTGGAAAGACGCTCGAAGAGTGTCGCCCACTGCGCGACCGGCTCGATCGTAGGAGTGTGGCCGCGACGTGCCGTCTCTGCGGATTCGCGCGCGATCCGGCGCCAGCGTTCGAGCTTGGATTCGGAGAGCGCTCGCACGACCGAGCGGACCGAAACGAACGGAACGATGGTCGTGACGCCGAGCTGAGTGACGGCTTCGACGATCTCTTCGGAGCGCTCGCCTTTGAGCAGAGGCACGCCGAGCGTGAGCTGGATCCGCGGTTCCGTGTCCTCGATCTTTCGTTTCTCGCGTACGCGGCCGTGAACCTCCTCGCTGGTGACCTTGTCGAGCACGGTGATCGCTTCGATGCCCTCCCAGACGAGGGCCACGACGTCGCCCGGCGCCAGACGAAGGACATTCGCGATCTGACGGGCCCGCTCGCCGCGAAGAAGCGCGTCGTCGCCGATCGGACCTTCCACGAAGAACCGGTGGGTCATCTAAGGCGTGAGAATGAGCCGGACCCAGTCGTCGCGCTCGTCGCGCTCGACGACGCGCAGGCCGTGTGCCGCGAGGGCCGCGACGACCTCAGGCTCGCGCTCGCGCGTGATCCCGGCGGCCACGAGCCTTCCCGAACGCGCCACGCGCGCCCGCAAGTCGGACGCGATCTGAATCAACGTGGCGCCGACGAGGTTCGCGAGCACGACATCGAACGCGCCGTCGACACCGGCGGCCGAGGCATGCCGCACGTCGATCCGGACGCCGTTGCGCTCCGCGTTCTCGCGCGCGGCGTCGACCGCGATCTGATCGGTGTCGACCGCGATCACCTCGCGCGCTCCACGCTTCGCCGCCGCGATCGCGAGGATCCCCGAACCGGTCCCGACATCGAGCACCCGACGACTGTCGATGGTGAGCGCGCCGATGGCTTCGAGGCACTGGCGCGTGGTGGGATGCAGGCCCGTGCCGAACGCCATCCCCGGATCGAGGACGATCTCCGTCGCGCCATCCGGGACCGCCTCCGACCACGTCGGCCGGATGAGGAAGTCACCAACGCGAATCGGCGTGAACGACGCCTTCCAGCTTTCGAGCCAGTCCTCGTCGCGTACCTCATGGACCGCGAGCTCGCCGATCGGACCGAGGCCGAAGGCTTGAAGGTGCCCGAGCGCATCTCGGATGTCCGAGACTTTCGCGTAGGCATCGGCGTCCAGGGTGATGTACGCCTTGACGGTGTGGTCCGTGCCGCCACGCGGCTCGAGGGGCACTTCTACGGCGATGCCGTTGTGGCCCACCCGGCTCAGGATCTCGCTTGCCGCTTCGACCGCTTCCGCGTGCGTCGGCACCGCGAGCTCGAGCCAGTGAAGCGCGCTAGTTCCCACCCATCGCGTCTTTGATGCGTCCGAAGAGATCGGAATCTTCGGCGTCTTGCGACGGCGGAGCCTCGATGTCGCGCAGCTGCTCGTACAGCCGGCGCTGCTCCTTCGAGAGCGACCGGGGCACAACGACGTCGAGATACACGAGCTGGTCGCCGCGGCCCGCGCTCCCCAGATGCGGCACACCCTTCCCGCGGACGCGGACCATCTGGCCGTGCTGCGCCGATGGGGGGATGCGCACCTTCACCTCGCCGCCCTCGATCGTGGGCACGCTGACCTCGTCGCCGAGTACGGCCTGCGCCGGCGAGATGCGCAGCACGTGGACGAGGTCGTCATTGTCGCGCTTGAACGACTCGTGGTCCTTGATGCGGATGAGCACATAGAGATCGCCGGTGGGGCCACCGCGCATGCCGGCCTCGCCTTCGCCGGCGACGCGAAGCTGCTGGCCGTCGTCGATGCCCGGCGGGATGGTCAGCGTGATCTCGCGATCCTTGCGCTCGCGCCCTTCGCCGCGGCAGCGCGCGCAGACCTTGTCGACAGTCTTGCCGGCGCCGCCGCACCGCGGACAGGTGGAGACGTTGACAAACCGGCCGAAGACCGACTGCTGCACCTGCCGGACCTCACCCCGGCCGTTGCAGGTCGGGCAGGTCGATATCGAGGACCCCGGCTCGGCGCCCGATCCCTTGCACCGCTCGCAGGTCTCGAGCCGCGGCACCGTCACCACGCGCTCGCGACCCTGGACCGCATCGAGGAGATCGATCTCGATCTCCATGCGCAGATCGGCGCCGCGCATCGGCCCGCGCGGCTCGCGACGGCGAAGGTCGCCGCCGAAGAATGTCTCGAAGAGATCGCCGATGCCGAAGTCGCCGAACCCGCCCGCGGTCGTCGAGCCGAACATGTCGTATCGCTGGCGGCGCTGCGGATCGGTAAGGATCTCGTACGCCTCGGTGATCTCCTTGAACCGCTGTGCGGCGTCCGGCTCCTTGTTCACGTCGGGGTGAAGCTGGCGGGCGAGCTTGCGGTAGGCGCTGCGGATCTGCTCGTCGGTCGCGCCCCGCGAGACACCCAAGAGCTGGTAGAAGTCCGTCGTCGTCGCCATCCCTGTCATTATCCCGGCGAATGGACGTGGTTTTCCGCATCGCCGTGCAATGGCTGCACGTCACCTCGGCCGTTCTCTGGATCGGCGGCGGCTTCTACACCGTCCTGGTACAGCTCCCGGCGCTTCTCGCTACGCCGGCTCCCGCCCGAGGCGCCGCGCTCGCGCAGTTCGTGCCGCGCCAGTTCCGCTACATCTTTCGGGTCGCCGAGTTCACGATCGTCACCGGCTTGCTCAACCTGTTCGTGAGCGGCCGTGGCGGCGAGCTCCTCCGCCTCGACACCCGGTGGTCGTGGGCGATCCTCGTCGGGATCGTCCTCGCGGTCGGGATCTACGTCGCCTCGCGCGCGCGCCTGGTGGGTTGGGCCAACCGCCTGCTCGAGCTTGGTCCCAAGGCCGCCGGCGGCGATCAAGCAGCCGCGGCCGAGATGCCGCTCGTCGCGGAGCGAGTCCGCCGCTTCGGCTACGGGCAGCTCGTCGTCGGCGCCGCGATCCTCATCGCCATGGTGACCGCCCGCTTCAGCTGAACTGAAAGAATCGGCCGGATTCTTTCATCCGTGCAGTAGACGGCACGGCTCTTTCCACCCCAGGACGGCCGCCTGGGAACCAGGGCGTGCCGCCGTCGTCATACCGGCATTCCCCGGCACTCGGGAGAGGAGGTCGGTATGCGAGCGTTCCTCGCGGGCCTTGCCGCGCTCGTCGCGACGTTCGTCGCGGCAGCGCAACCGGCCGCGGCGTGCGCGGGGCTCATCGGCCCGAACGGCGCGGTCAACCTGCTTCGCACCAGTACGTTCGCGGGCTACCACGACGGCGTCGAGCACTACGTCACGTCGTTCCAGTTCGCGGGCGGAAGCGGCCAGTTCGGGTCGCTCATTCCGCTGCCCGGCATCCCGGACAAGGTCGAGCGTGGCGGGGACTGGACGCTCCAGCGGCTCGTGCGCGAGACCGCTCCGGTCGGACGGTTCGATGCGTTGCAGCGGAGCGCGCTGGCCGCCGCTCCCGCGCCTGCACAGGTCATCCTCACGGCACGCGTCGACGCGCTCGACATCACCGTTCTCAAGGGCGGCGGCGCCGAGGTGGGCCAGTGGGCCACCGAGCACGGCTTCCGGCTTCCCGCCGACGCGCCTGAGGTCCTCGACTTCTACGCGAACCGCAGCCCGATCTTCATGGCCGCGGTGTTCGACGCGGACGCGGCGAAGGCTCGTGGGCAGAACATCGGCGACGGCACGCCGGTTCACCTCACGATCCCCACCGAGAGCCCATGGGTCCCGCTCCGCATCCTGAGCCTCGGCAAGAAGGCCGACGACCGCGTCGACGCGGACGTCTACCTCTTGACCGACCAGCGTCCCGCCCTGCTTCCCTACCCGTTCGCGAACGGGATGCGCCTCGACCACAGCGCGGCCGCGACCACGTCGCTGCTGAACGACCTGCGCTCGGACAAGGGCATGGGCTGGATCCCCCAGTCCGGATGGCTCACCAAGATCGCGATCGACGCGTCCGCGAGCCAGCTCACCTATGACCTCGCGGTCGGCACGAGCGGCGTGTCGCCCTCGCGCGTCGCCGCGGGCCTCGAGCCACCGGCGAGCGCTCCCGCGCCGACGCAGCAGAGCGCCGAGCTCTTCGCCCTGATCGGCATCGCCATCGCGGCAGGCGGCACGGTCGTCCTCCTCCGCACCACACAGCGGGTCATCGCGTGATCCGCGCCGTTCTCGCGCTGGCGCTCGCCGCGTTCGCGGCGGGCGCCTGCGCTCCGGCGAGCGCGGCATCCTTTCCGACGCAGATCGGCATCCGCATCCATTACTCGCACTTCTCGCCCGACAAGATCGACGTCCCGATCGGCGTTCCGGTCACGTTCACGCTGGTGAACGACGACCCGATCGACCACGAGTGGCTCCTCGGGGACGAGGCCTTTCATGCACGCCATCGGCTCGGCACCGAGGCCGTCCACGGCGATCGCCCGAACGAGATCTCACTCCCGCCGATGACGACGAAGACGACCACGATCACGTTCGACAAGCCGGGCGAGCTCACCTTCATCTGCCACTTTCCGGGCCACGAGGCCTACGGGATGGTGGGCGTTTTGAGGGTGCATCCCTAAGCGCATACGACTTACACGCTCCAACTCGGATGCGCGCCCGACAGGGCGCGTCCACGATCGGACCCGTGCGTTCCTTGGTCGCCGCAGCGGTGATCGTCTGCGTCGCGGCCGCGTGCGAGTCCGTTGACGCCACTGGCAGGACCGCCGGCGCAACTCCGAACGGAATTCGGCTCACCCGTCCGAGCGCCCTGCTGATGTGGGCCGGCGACTCGCCCGTCCTCCTGCGGGCAGTGCCCGAGGCCGGCTCGTTCGTGCTGCCGTACCGCGGCGGGTGGCGGTACGACGGGCGACAGGGAACGCTCGTGCCCGCGGTGTCCGCAGCTGAGCGGATCGAGCATCCGTCTCCTACGGGGACGCTCACGGCGATCGAGCGACAGAGCCTGACGCCTGGAGGCTATGCGTTCTCGAAGGAGCTGGCGGTCCGCGATCGGCCCGGCGGTCCGGAGCGCACGATCTATCGCGCGCCGGAGATGTTCTATTGGCTGGGCTGGTCGCCTGATGGCAGGTTCGTCGCTCTCTGGGAGATCGAGCAGTACAGCGGCTCGGTCGATCAGGATGGCCGGCCGCTCGTCGTCATCGACGCCGCGAACGGCGCGCAGGTGAATCTCGGTCGGACGCTCCTGTTCGGCACGACGGCGTGGAGGTCTCCGCACACGCTCGCGTTCGTCTCAGGGAGCTTCCGGATGCTCTGGGACAGCAAGGCGTTGCGACTCTGGTCGCCGGAGGAGGGACTCAGTGACGTGTCGCCCTCTTCGGCTGCGGCGTTCGCTCCGGTTTGGAGCGCTGATGGCGGGAGCCTCTACTTCGCAAGCGGACCGGCCGGTCAATACGACCCTCTTCGGATCTGGGCGGGACGGGGGCCCGGCGACCGATCGATCTCCGTGTACCAGATCGCCTCTGCGAAGGCGCACGCCCTCGCGCATGAGCCTGGATATGCCGAGGAGGGCGCGCGGCCCTCGCGAAACGGTGAACGGCTGCTCGTCTTGCGGCGGAAGACGATCGAAGCCACCAGCATCTCTGCGATCCCACACACTTCGCTCGAGATCTGGCTCACCGACGCGCAAGGCGCAAACGGAACGCCGCTCCTCCGCTTTCCGAGCGCGTTCGGCGCGTACGGCTGGCTATCCGATCCGGACGACTGGGACTGGACCGAGTAGCCCTAGACGGTGGGCTGACTCTCCGGACGGACGTAGCGCGAGGGATCGTTCTTGAACGTATCCCGGCATGTCACGCTGCAGAACACGTACTGCTGACCCGCATGCTCTATCTGCAACCCGAGATCGCGGGCCTGCTCGGGGTCGACCTCCATCCCGCACACGGGATCGGTCTCGTCGACCGGCTCGGCTTCGTACGGCATCGCGCACCTCCCCACCGAAATGAAAGCGGCGCGACTTTCGTCGCGCCGCCAATATTTGCAGAAGGGATGCCGGGGGGATCTGAAGGGGGCGAAGCCCCCTTCAATCTCAGCTTTGCTCTTTGAACTCGCCCTCGATCGTGTCGCCGTCCTTCTTCGAACCCGCGGCCGCCGGCTCACCCTCGCGCTCGCCTTCCGGCTGTCCGCCAGGCGGGGTCGTCCCCTGAGCCTGTTGCTGCTGGTACATGAGCTCGCCGATCTTCTGCGAAGAGGTCTGGAGCGCCTCCATCGCGGACTTGATCCGGTCGGTGTCGTCGGTCTTGAGCGCGTCGCGCAAGGCGGCGAGCTTCTCCTCGACGTCCTTCTTCGTGTCGGCGGGCACCTTGTCACCGAGGTCCTTGAGCGTCTTCTCGATGGAGTACGCGAACGTGTCCGCCTGGTTGCGCGTCTCGATCCGCTCGCGGTTGCGGCGGTCGTCCTCGGCGTGCATCTCCGCATCCTTGACGAGGCGCGAGACCTCGTCCTTCGAAAGGCCGCTCGACGCGGTGATGGTGACGTGCTGCTCGCGACTGGTCGCCTTGTCCTTTGCCTTCACATTCACGATGCCGTTCGCATCGATGTCGAAGCTCACCTCGACCTGCGGGATCCCCCGCGGCGCGGGCGGTATGCCGTCGAGGATGAAGCGAGCGAGGCTCTTGTTGTCTGCGGCAAGCTCGCGCTCGCCCTGAACGACGTGGATCTCGACCTGCGTCTGCCCGTCGCTCGCGGTCGTGAAGACCTGCGACTTCGAGGTCGGGATCGTGCTGTTGCGCTCGATGAGCTTGGTGGCGACGCCACCGAGCGTCTCGATGCCGAGCGAGAGCGGCGTGACGTCGAGGAGGAGGACGTCCTTGACCTCGCCCTTGAGCACGCCGGCCTGGATCGCGGCGCCCACCGCGACGACCTCGTCAGGGTTCACGCTCTTGTTCGGCTCCTTGCCGGCGAAGAGCTTGCGGACGGTCTCGACAACGAGCGGCATGCGTGTCATGCCGCCGACGAGGACGATCTCGTCGATCTTCTCGGCGGTCAGGTCCGCGTCCTTGAGGCACTGCCTCACCGGCGCGGTGGTCTTTTCCACCAGGTCGCCGACGAGCTGCTCGAGCTTACTGCGGGTGAGCGTGATGACGAGGTGCTTCGGACCCGACTGGTCCGCGGTGATGAACGGCAGGTTGACCTCGGTCTGCTGCGTCGAGCTGAGCTCGATCTTCGCCTTCTCGGCAGCTTCCTTGAGACGCTGGAGCGCTTGACGGTCGCTGCGCAGGTCGATGCCCTGGTCCTTCTTGAACTCCTCGACCAGCCAGTCGATGACCCGCTGATCGAAGTCGTCGCCGCCAAGGTGGGTGTCGCCGTTCGTGGCTTTCACCTCGAAGACGCCTTCGCCAAGCTGTAGCACCGAGATGTCGAACGTGCCGCCGCCCAGGTCGTACACCGCGATGACCTCGTCCTTCTTCTTGTCGAGGCCGTACGCGAGGGACGCTGAGGTCGGCTCGTTGATGATGCGGAGGACCTCGAGACCGGCGATCTGGCCGGCATCTTTCGTGGCCTGCCGCTGCTGATCGTCGAAGTACGCGGGGACGGTGATGACCGCCTGGGTGATCTTCTCGCCCAGGTACGCCTCGGAGTCCGTCTTCAGCTTCTGCAGGATCATCGCGGAGACCTCCGGCGGGCTGAGCCGTTGCCCGTTGCCGAGCACGATCTCGACGCCGCCGTTTCCGGCCTGCTGGATCTTGTACGGGACCATCTTGATGGTCCGCTGCACCTCGGGGTCAGAGAAGCGCCGACCCATGAGGCGCTTGACCGAGTAGATCGTGTTCTCGGGGTTCGTGATGGCCTGCCGCTTCGCGACCTGGCCGACAAGACGCTCCCCGCTCTTGGTGAACGCGACGACCGACGGCGTGATCCGCCCGCCCTCCGCATTCGCGATGATCGTTGGCTCGCCGCCCTCCATGTAGGCGACGGCCGAGTTCGTGGTGCCGAGGTCAATGCCAATGACCCTAGCCATTCTGTTTCTCCTTCTCTTCGCTCCCACTCGAGACCGTCACGAGTGCAGGGCGGATGACTCTGTCGTGCAGGCGATACGCCTTCTGATGCTCCTCGATGACCGTGCCCTCGGGCTTCTCCGAGGGGACGTACGTGACCGCTTGGTGAAGGTAGGGGTCGAACGGCGTGCCGAGCGAGTCGACCGCTTCGAGGCCCTCGCCCTCGAGGATCGCGCGGAGCTTGCGCTCGACGAGCCACATTCCTTCGACCCAGGGCTGTCCCTTGAGATCGTCGGGAACGGTCGCGAGCGCGCGGTCGTATCCATCAAGTACGTCAAGGAGCTTGGCGATGAGGTCCGCCTTCGCGAACTTTGCGAAGTCCGTGCGCTCCGCTTCGTTCCGCTTTCGATAATTGCTGAAGTCGGCGGCCAGCCGCTTGAGATCATTGGTCAGCTCGGCCACCTTGGGGTCCTCCGGGATTGAGCCAGCCGACCCCTCCGACTCCGGCGCTTCGCTCTCCGGTACGGCGTGCCCGTTGGTGCGGGGACGCGCCCGCTCCTCGAGGAGCTGCTCGGCGCGGCGAATTTTGTCGTCCATCAGCGACCCTCCATGACCCGGACCAGATCGCTCATGAGCGATCCGACGTAGCGGACGGCACCGATGGACCGCGCGTAGTCCATCCGCGTGGGTCCCAGGACGCCGACGAAGCCGACCGCGTCGCTCCCGTACCGCCCGAAGATGAAGCTGCAATCGCGCAGCGGCTCGAGCCGATGCTCGCTTCCGATCGAGACGTGAACGTCACCGGCGCCGAGATCGAGCGGCAGGATCTCGGCCAGCCGCGTGTGGTCCTCAAACAAGCTGAGCATCTCGCGGCCGCGCTCGGTCTGAGCGAACTCAGGCTTCGCCAGGATGTTTTGGAAGCCGTCGACGTACACGTCGTGCGCGTGCCAGGCGTCGTTCTCGTCGAGAACACGCGCGAGCGCGCGCGCTACATCCGCAGCAGCGCCCGTCTCGTGCCCCGCGACGTCGCGCACGCGGTCGCCGTTCGCGCCGGCCACCGCCTCGGTGAATCGCGACGACAGCATCCGCAGCTGATCCGCCGTGACCGGCGCGCTCACCTCGAGGAGCTGCTGGCGAACCTGTCCGCCCTCGAGGACCGCGACCAGCAGCACGCGCCGCTCGTGCACCGGGACGATCTCGACGTGCCGAACGGTCGATCGCTTCGCCGCGGGTGGCGTGACGATCGACGCTTCCGCGGTCAGCCGCGCGAGCGAAGACGCCGCGACGCGCAGCCACGCGGCGGTGTCGCGCAGCGCCTGCTGGAACTGGTGGCTGACCGTGAGCTCCTCCGCCGCGCCGAGCGCTGGCCGTGGCATGAGGCTCTCGATGAAGTAGCGATAGCCGAGATCCGTCGGGACGCGGCCAGACGACGTATGCGGGTGCGTCAAAAGACCGAGGTCCTCGAGGGCGGCGAGCTCGTTGCGAACCGTCGCCGGCGAGATGTCCAGGTGGTAGCTGCGGACGAGCTCCGCCGAAGCCACCGGCTGCGCGGTCGCGATGTGTTGGCGGACCACGGCGCCGAGAAGCTGCTTCGCGCGCTCGTCCAGCTCGGGAAGGCTGGAGGAATGGGGTTTTCTAGCCAATTAGCACTCTCCCGTCGAGAGTGCTAAAAGCCTATCAGGGCGGCGGCGACCGCGTCAAGGGTGCGCCAGCGCGCCGGCCAAGCGAGGTGGCTGGCATGCGCTCTGCCGTCGTTACGCGCGAAATCGCTTTGCGGATAAGGAGCGTCGCATGTGGACCGAATTCCGGACCTTCCTGGTGAAGAGCAATGCCCTGGCCCTCGCGCTCGCCGTCATCCTCGGTCTCGCGCTCGCTGCGGTCGTCAACAGCCTGGTCAAGGACATCATCATGCCGCCCATCGGTCTCGCCCTCGGCAAGGTCGACTTCGCGAACCTCTACATCGACCTTTCCGGCAAGGGCTACCCGAGCCTGAAGGCGGCGCAGGACGCCGGCGCGGCAACGATCAACTACGGCGTGTTCATCACCACATGCATCACGTTCGCGATCGTCGCCTTCGTCGTCTTCCTCATCGGCCGGCAGTTCATCAAGGTCGTCCCGACCAAGGCGTGTCCGTACTGCGGGCTCGACGATGTGCCGCTATCCGCCGCACGCTGTCCGCACTGCACGAGCCAGCTGGCCCCGGCAAAAGCCGCGTAGCTACGCGGTCGCGGGGGAGAGCAGCGCCTTCACGCGGGACACGAGATCGTCGAGGTCGAACGGCTTGGTGACGTAGTCGGCCGCGCCGAGCTCGGTCGCGTAGAGCCTCTCAGAGAGGCCGAAGATCGCGGTCACAACGACGATGGGCAGGTGCGAGATCCGACCATCGGCGCGGAGCTCGCGGAGTACTGAGAAGCCATCCCGGCGCGGCATCATCAGGTCAAGGACCATCGCCGCGGGAGAGAGGTCGTCCACGTCGCGCATGGCCTCATCTCCATCCCGAGCGAGCTTGGCGTCCAGTCCATCGTCCTTGAGGGCACTGACGATCACGTCCCCCAGCGCGGGGTCGTCCTCGACTACGAGCACGAGCGGACGCTTCCGCAGGGCCGGCATCAGAACCGAATCTCCTTTGCGAGCCGCTCCGGATCCTTGATCGCGATCCGGCGTCGCCGGATCGAGATGATCTCGCGCCGCTCGAGGTCGCCCAACACCCTGTTTACGGACACGCGCGAGGCGCCGATGAACGCCGCGAGCTCGTCCTGCGTGAGAGTGAGCTCGGTGCCGTCGCCGCCCGTCGAGCGGGCCAGGTCGATCAGGTACTTGGCCACGCGGCTGGGGACGTCTAGAAAGATGAGGTCCTCGACCCTGTCGGAGAGGCGCCGGATGGTCCGCGCCAGCGTCTCGAGGACCACGCGGAACGAGGCCGGATGCGACTCCAAATAGGCGAGGAAATCGTCGCCCGCGAGCAGCGCCGCGCGCGTGTCCTCGAGCGCGGTCGCGCTCGCCGAGCGCGGGCTGCGATCGAACAGCGCGAGCTCGCCGAAGAATTCGCCGGGCCGCATGATCGCGACGAGCGCCTCCTGGCCGAACTCGCCAGGCAGGGCGATCTTGACCGCCCCATCGAGGACCATATAGAGGTGCGTTCCCGGATCGTCCTTGCGGAAGATCGTCTCGCCGCGCTTGAACTGCTTCGTCCGAACGCGGTCGCCGAGCTCGGCGAGTTCGACCTCGGGAAGCCGCGAAAAGAGCGGCAGCCGGCGCAGGTGCTCGGCGACCCGCTGTTCGGGCATTCCGTCGGATTCTATGTGCCTCACTTGACGCGCCGATCATCATGGGCGCCCCATGGATGAGGCAAAGGTCTCCGGCCTCGCCGCCGGAGAGGCGTACATCTCGGGCGCACTGACGGGGATAGAAGACGCGCCGCGAATGAAGCTCTTCTACGAGCTCCTCGCTGAGATCGCCGGCGCGGCCAAGCTTCGCCCGTATCTGCCGCACCGCGTGACCGACCCCGTCGCGACAGCACGCCTCGATCCGCGCGCCGTGTACGAGATCGATCGCGCGCACGTCACCGCGGCGGCAGTCGTCGTCGCCTACGCCGGTCTTCCTTCGTTTGGTGTAGGCATCGAGGTCGAGCTCGCACGCGAGCACGGCATCCCGGTGATCATCGTGGCTGAAAGCGAGCGGGCCGTGTCACGCCTCCTTCTGGGCAATCCCGCGGTCGTCGAGGTCGTCCGTTTCGCCGATCTCGACGGCCTGCGCCGATCGCTCGCGGCCGCGTTTGAACGGGTTGCGGCGAGCCCTCGCGGCGTGAGCCCGGCGGCAGTCGCGGACGATGTCGTTGTCCAGCGCTTCATCACCAGCCTTGAACACGCACGGCAGCTCCCGGGCGCCGAGGTCGCCGCGCTCTTGCGCGTCGGCGAGATCGATGGCGAGGCGGCGTCTGTCATCCGAGATGCGGTAGCGAGCGGCAGGCTCTTCGGTGCGGGACTCCGGGATCTGGTCGGTCGCTACGCACTCCGTGGCGGAGACCTGGGCGCATTCATCCTTCGCGACGTGCTCGAGCGGCCGCTCGCCGAGACCGCGCGGGCACTTGGGATCGACCCACGCACCGCACGCAGCCGTCTCGGCACGGCCCGCTCGCGTGTCGGCCTGCCCGAGGATGCTGCGCCGGATCTCGTCGCACAATGGCTGGTGACAGAGCTCATCGCGCCGCCAACCCGGGCGCTGCAGCTCCATCTCTTCACCGGAAATCGCGCCTAGCACCGGCACGCGCCGTTACCGGCGCGGGCACGTCGTTCACGCCAGAAAGTGCAAAGGGTGTGGGGGCAAGCCCCCACGAAAAGATGGGAAAAGGTCAGAAGAAGCAAAAGACAAAAGGGAAGCTGGGCTGGCGCAGCAAGAAGGCCAACCATGGGCGGAAGCCTGGAATGGGCCGGGGCAAGCGCAATTAGAAGAAGGGCACGCCGGCTGGCGTGCCCTCATTCCACCGCGAGAACGAGTTTCAGCGGCGTTTCTTGCGAGTCGAGCTGCGCTTGCTGGTCCGCTTGGCGGTCGAGCGTCGTGATCCACCCGAGCTGCGTCGGGCCGTCTTCCGGCCCGCGCGCTTGGTGGTCGCGCGCTTCGTGGTCGCGCGCTTCGCAGTCGACCGCCTCGCAGTGGTCTTACGGCGGCCGGTCGAGCGTTTCGCGGTCGCCTTCCGTGCCGATGCGCGCTTCACGGTCGAACGGCGGCGGGTGGTCTTGCGGCCGCCCTCGGACATCCCCGCGCTCATCGGGGACGGTGGCGGGGGCGTCGGGCTGCCAGGCATCGGCGCCGGCCAGACCGAGCCGGGTTCCTTCTGCGCGGACCAGTCGGTGCCTTGGTCTTCCAGCATGGTTCCTCCCCAAAAATGTGACGGCTTCGGTTGCGAGTAGGCATAACGAATTCGCGAGGGCATAGCAAGCCGAGGAACCGGCCGTTGGGCGTCCTTGTATGGACGGCGTGGAGATCGTCGACCTCGACAACGCCGCCGAATGGCGACCGTGGGAGCCACCGCTTTGGCTCATCGGCCTCGGCCTCACGCTCGCCCTGCTCGTCGGCTTCTTCGTCTCCGGGCAAGTGCAGGATCCGCGGACCGCGCACCCCGCGCGGCCCACGCCATGCGTGCCCACCGCGGTCCAGCAACAGGCCGGCGTCAGTTATGTCTGGACGTTCTGCCCTTAGGCGAGCACTCGAACAAAGACCTCGTTCGCAAGAAGCCGACCGCGAGCCGTAAGCCGAGCGCGATCGCCCCTGACCGCGACCAGTCCAGCCGGCGCGACCTCCGCGAGCGCGCTCCGGACCCGTTCGGCCGCAACCGCGCCGAACCTGGACGCATAACGACGGAGATCGAGCCCTCGATCGAGGCGCAGCGCGAGCATCGCAGCCTCGCCGGCGGGGTCGGCCTCTCCGTCGACGTCGCGCGGCTCGCAGGCCGCGATCCGCGCGAGGTATGTCGCGAGGCTCGCGGGGTTGGCGGACCGAATACCGCCGAGGTGGGAGTGCGCCCCGGCACCGACGCCGAGCCACTCGCCGTCACGCCAGTACACGAGGTTGTGGAGTGAGTTCTTTTTCGGATGCGACCAGTTCGCGATCTCGTAGTGGCGGTATCCGGCGCGTGCCAGCTCGCGCTCCGCGATGCGGTAGAGCCGAGCGATCGTGGCGTCGTCGGGCTGCGCCGCGGCGGCGCGCGAGCGCCAGCTCCGCAGGACCTCCCAGCCGCCCCCGGGCCAGTTCGCGACGGACTCCTCGGGATCGAGGCGGAGCTCGAGCGGATAGCAGGAAACGTGATCCACGCCAAGCGCGACCGCCGACGCGAGATCGCGCCGCCACGCGGCTTCGCTCTGACCCGGCCAGCCGAAGATCAGGTCAAGGTTGACGTCAAGGCCTTCCTCGCGGATCGCGGCGACCGCGACGGCGGTGTCCTCGGGCTGATGCGTGCGGCCGAGCGCGCGAAGTCCTTCGGGCGAGAAGCTCTGCGCCCCGATCGAAGCCCGGGTGATTCCAAGTGCGATCCACGCCTTGAGGCGCGCGCGGTCGAGCGTCGCGGGGTTTGCCTCGACCGTCGCTTCCCGTGGCCGGAGCTCAAAGGCGAGACGCAACGCGGCGCCGAGCGATGCGATCTCCTCTGGTTCGAGCAGGCTCGGCGTGCCGCCCCCGACGTAGAGCGTGCGGACACGCGGCCGGCCGAGCCGCACGCCCTCGCGCGCGATCTCGTCCACTAGCGCCGCGAGGTATCTGGCGCGGAGCCGCGAGGTCGCGGGCGCGGTGGCGAAATCGCAGTAAGGACAGCGCGCCGCGCAGAACGGTACGTGGACATAGATGGAGATCCCGCTCATCGCACTTGGGGGGCTCTGCCCCCCATCCCCCGGATCGACCCCAATGGATCAGGCAGCCCCGCGTCGGCGGAGAGCTCGGCGGTGCGACCGAGATCGATCAGCCACTCGCGCGACTCGTGCACGAAGGCCAGCAAGTGACTCGGGCGCCAGTCCGCCTCAATGACGATGCGCTCCTCGCCGAACTCCGGCAGTAGCAGCACGTAGACCGTGTCGCGATCGACGATCCGCGCGCCCGATACCCCGAAATGCCCGATCGTTTCCTCGCCGCCGAGCGCCGCGAGCACCGAAGTGCGGAGCGGCGCGAGCACCTCGGCGAGTCGCGCATCTCCCTCCTCGAAGCCGATGCCGGCGGCATGGTGCAAGGCCACCGTGTTACGCGCGGCGTAGAGACCCTCGAGAAGGCCGCGCGTCTCACGCGACAACCGCTGCCACACGAGCGCGGCGTCGTTCGCCGCGACGGCACGCAGGAATGTCGATGCGGCAATTTGTGTCGGGTGCTCGAATTGGACTTTCGGCGCCTTCATTCGCCGAAGTCCATCGGGGACAACGGACGGCGGGCGTCGGCGTGCTCTTCGACGAGCGTCTGCGCCCAGCCGGCCCATCCATCTCGCGCTACACGAACAATGGGCCGGCGTAGCCAGCAGCGAGGAGAAGAGCACGCCGGCGCGCGCCGCCTTGACCACCCGTCACGAACGATCGAAGTCACGTCTCGTCTCCGAGCCGCAGCACCGCGAGGAAGGCCTCCTGGGGGATTTCGACTGACCCCACCATCTTCATGCGCTTCTTGCCTTCCTTCTGCTTCTCGAGCAGCTTGCGCTTGCGGGTGATGTCGCCGCCGTAGCACTTGGCGAGCACGTCCTTGCGCTTCGCCTTCACCGTTTCGCTCGCGATCACCTTCCCGCCGATCGCCGCCTGGATCCGCACGTCGAAGAGCTGCTTAGGGATGAGGCCGCGCAGCTTGCTCACGAGGACGCGCCCGGCTTGCTGGGCGCGCTCGCGATGGGTGATGATCGAGAGCGCATCGACGAGGGTGCCGGAGACGAGGATGTCCAGCCGCACAAGCTCCGCGGCGCGGTATTCGGCGAACTCGTAGTCCAGCGAGGCGTACCCGCGCGAGCTGGACTTGAGGTGGTCGTAGAAGTCGACGATCACCTCCGACAGCGGCATGTCGTACTTCAGCATCGCCCGCGTGGGATCCACGTAGCTCATGTCTGCGAGCGACGCGCGCTTGGTCTGCGCGACCTCCATCACCGGACCGACGTGCGTCGTCGGGACGATGATCGTCACGTGCATCCACGGCTCGCGGATCTCAACGATCGTCCCGGGATCCGGCAGGAGCGCGGGGTTGTCGATCGCGACCTCGGTCCCCTTCTGCGTGATGACGCGGTACTCGACCGACGGCGAGGTCGCGATCAGGTCCACGTCGTACTCGCGCTCCAACCTTTCCTGAACGATCTCGAGATGGAGCAGGCCGAGAAACCCAGCACGGAATCCGAAGCCGAGGGCCTGTGAGGTCTCCGGCTCGTACACGAGCGACGCATCGTTGAGGCGCAGCTTCTCCATGGCGTCCTTGAGCGCGGGGTAGTCCTCGGCCTTGGACGGATAGAAGCCCGCGAACACCATCGGCTTCGCCGGGCGGTAGCCGGGAAGCGGCGTCACCGCCGGACGGCGCGCGAGCGTAAGCGTGTCGCCCACGCGGCAATCGGCGACGGCCTTGAGACCGGTCGCGACGTAGCCGACCTCCCCCGTTTCAAGACGGTCCGCCGGTCGCGCGTCGGGGACGAATACGCCGAGCTCCAGCAATTCGCTCTCGGCCTCGGTCGCGAAGAGTCGGATGCGCTCGGCGGTGCTGAGCGCGCCGTCGACGACGCGGACGTGCGCGACGACACCCTTGTACGCGTCGTAGTGGGAATCGAAGATCAGCGCACGCAGCGGCGCGTCACGATCGCCGGTGGGAGACGGCACGTGCTCGACGACCGCGTGCAGGAGATCGTCGACCCCCGCGCCGGTCTTTCCCGATACCAGAAGGATCTCCTCGTCGCGAAAGCCAAGCGTTGTGCGCAGCTCCTCGCGCACGACATCGAGGTCGATGTTGGGAAGGTCGATCTTGTTGATCGCCGGGATGACCTCGAGGCCCTGCTCGACGGCGAGGTAAGCATTTGCGAGAGTCTGGGCCTCGATGCCTTGCGAGGCATCGACCAACAGCACGGCGCCCTCGCAGGCCGCGAGCGACCGGCTGACCTCGTACGTGAAGTCGACGTGCCCCGGGGTATCGATGAGGTTGAGCTCGTAGGGCTCACCGTCGCGACCGATCCAGGCCATACGGACCGCTCGCGCCTTGATGGTGATGCCGTGCTCGCGCTCGAGCTCCATCGAATCGAGGAGCTGGTCGCGCATCTCGCGCAACGGAACGGTCCCGGTGGTCTCGAGGAGCCGGTCCGAGAGCGTGGTTTTGCCGTGGTCGACGTGCGCGATGACACAGAAGTTGCGGATGCGCGCGAGCTCGGCCATGACGAGAAGGCTAGGGCGTTAGCCTACCGGCCATCGCCACGTCCGTCCGCGTTTGGCTGGGTCTCGTCGGCTTCCTCGTCGTCGTCGAGCTCTTCATCGTTTTCGTCGGCGGCGGACTCCAGACCGATCCGCGTTCCGCCCTCTTCTCGTTGCCTTCGATCGCGATCTTCGGTGTCCTCGGTCTTGCGGGGATATGGCTTTCGCACCGGACCGGCTTTCCCGCCGCGTGGGATCCCGCCGTGCCCCTGCGCCGGCGCTTTGCCTATCCGGTCCTGATCGGGATCGCGCTCGGAGTATTTCTCTCGATCGCCGACAGCTTCGTCCACTGGACCGCGACGTTCGCTCGGGACAGCGGGCTTCCTTCTTTCAACGCGCCGTTCCCCGGATCGCTCCTCTTCTACCCGGGCGGGGCAATCCTCGTCGAGGTCGTCTACCGGCTGCTCCCGATACCGCTTCTGCTGTGGCTCTTCACCCTCGTGTCGCGCGGGCGCGGCCAGGAGATCGCTTTCTGGGCACTCGCGGCGCTCACGTCGCTCATCGAACCCGTGCAGCAGGACCTTCCTGACTTCCGCGCGGGTACTGAGATCGCGGTGTTCCTGAATTTCGCCGGCGACTATGCGCTCAACTTCACGCAGGCATTCATGTTCCGGCGGTACGGGTTCCTGACATCGATCGTCGTCCGGGTCGCGTTCTACCTTGTGTGGCACGTCGCGTATGGGAACGGGATCTGTCGCTGCTGAGCCTCAGCGTCCGATGCGTGTCCGAACGACCGCAAAGATCTCCCCGAGCTCGCTGACCCGCAGGAGGTAGGCAGCGGCGAGATACACGGCCCCGCCGACGGCCGAGGCGACGAGGGTCTGCAGCGCGAGACCGATCTTCGTCTGCTCGAGATCGACGGTGACGTTCGTGGCGCGGATGAACGCGAACATCGCCACGCCCATGAGCAGGCTCGCGCAGATGTGCTTCGCGCTCGAGAGCCCGAGACCGACGAGACGCAGCCGCGCGCGTGTGGCGAGCAAGGTGAGCAGGAGGGCGGCCTCCACGAGCGTGGAGACCGCGTTCGCCAACGCGAGCCCGTTGATGAACAGGGTCGGCGCGAGGAGCACGTCGAGGACCACGTTCAGCCCGATCGAGATGAGCGTCAGCGCAAGAGGCGTCGCGGTGTCGCGCGAGGCGTAGTAGGCGCGCGCGAGGATCTGCACCAATGCGTGGCCAGCGAGGCCGAGCGAGTAGAAGAGGAACGCTGCCTGGGTCGCCTCGCGCAGCTCCGCGCCGAAGCTTCCGTACTGGAAGAGTAGGTTCACGATGGGCCGGCGCAACACGATCATGAGGATCGCGGTCGGAAGCGTCAGGAAGAGGATCCAGCGGATCGCCTGCTGCACGGCCTGGCGCATGCGGTTCACGTCGCCGATGGATGCGTAGTGCGACAGCGTCGGGAACACCGCGGCGCTGATGGCGATCGAGAACACGCCGAGCGGCAGCATGAGGAGCTGGAACGCGTAGTTGAGCGCCACGAGCGAGCCGACCGGCATACCCGAGGCGAGGATGGTGTCGACGAAGAAGACGATCTGGACCGCGCCAAGCGCGACCGCCCGCGGGCCGGCGAGGCGGAGCACGTCGCGGACGCCCGGATGTCCGAGATCGAGTGAGAACGAGTACCGCGTGCGGCGGAAGGTGAGCTCGGGGAGCTGTACGAGCCACATCACCAGAGCGCCAACGACGACGCCGGTCGCGACCGCGTGTATGCCGAGGAACGGGTGCGCGAAGAATGTGAAGAGAATGATCACGGCGTTGTAGACGAGCGGCGCGACCGCGCTCGAAAGGAACTGGCGGTAGGAGTTGAGGATGCCGGTCGTGAGCGCCGATAGGCCCATGAAGATCGGCGAGAGAAGCATCAGGCGCGTGAGGTCGACGGTGAGCGCCAGCTCCGGCGGGTTGTGTGCGAAGCCCGGCGCGATGATCGTCGGGACGAGGATGGGCGCGGCGAGCCACATCACCGCCGACGCGCCGATCAAGAGCAGGAGCAGCGCGTTGAGAACACTCGACGCGACACGCCAGGCCTCTTCCTCGCGCTCCTTGGCGAGGTAGCCCGTGAACACGGGAATGAACGCGGCGGCGAGCGCGCCCGCGACGAGGAGGCCGAAGATCGCGTCGGGGATTCTGAAGGCGGCGATGAACGCGTCGAGATCCGTCGTTCCGCCGAAGGTCGCACCGACGACCGAAAGGCGCAGCCATCCGAGGACGCGACTCGCGACGAGGGTGGCGATCATGATGACGGAGGCGCGCGCGACCGACATCGGCACCGGTTTGATATTGAGGCATCCGGTATCGTTCGCTGCCGATGGCAACGAAGAAACGCAAGCGTTCCGCGCTCAAGCGCATCCGGCAGACCCAGCGCCGCACTCAGGTGAAGACGCTCGCGCGGTCCGCGGCGCGCACCGCGGTCCGCACCGCGCGCGAGACGATCGCGAAAGGCGGCGAGGCTGCGGCGGAGATGATCTCGGCGGCCGCGAGCGCACTCGACAAAGCGGCCAAGCGCGGCGCGATCCACCCGAACAGCGCGCGCCGTCGGCGCAGCCGGGTGGCGAAAGCCGCGGCGAAGAGCAAGAAGAGCTAATCAGCCAAAGCTGAGCGGCCGCGGTTCAGGCCCTCCGTACCCCGTGGGCGCGTCTTCCGCCGAAGCGAGAGATTGGGCTAGATCGGCACGAAGTACGTTTCGCAGGCGAGCTCGACAAGCTCAGGCGTGAGCTCCGGTTGCTTGAGCAAGAATCGCCCCGCGGCGCCAAGGTGCTGCATCAGATCGCGCGGGTGGCACGAGCGCAGCGCGATGTTGCGCTCGCGGCAGTACTGCGCGATCCAATCGCCGGCCTTCGGGTAGAAGGTGATCTTCTGCGCCTCGCAGACGCGGCGGAGGATCTCCGCGAACTCCTGATCCGTCGGCGCCTTGATCTCGATCTTGTACTGGATCCGTCGCAGGAACGCCTCGTCGACGAGTGAGGACGGGGTGCGGTTGGTCGCGAAGACGAGGAGCACGTCGAAGGGGACCTCGATCTTGCGGCCATCGGACGTGGTGAGGAAGTCCACATCCCGATCGAGAGGCACGATCCAGCGATTGAGGAGCTGCTCCGGTGAGGCGCGCTGGCGTCCGAAGTCATCCACAAGGAGCACGCCGCCGCTCGCCTTCATCTGGAAGGGCGCCTCGTGGACCTTGATGGTCGGGTCGTACGAGAGGTCGAGGTCCTCCAGCGTGAGCTCGCCACCGACCTCCACGAACGGGCGCGCGATCGGTACCCAGCGGCGGTCGTACCGGGCATCGAGCGTGACGAGCGGACGGTGACGCGACGGGTCGTAGACGCGGATGATCTGCTGTCCGACGAGCACGGCGTACGGGACGACGATGCTGCCCTTTAGGAGGCCGGCGAGCGACTCCGCGATCGAGGATTTCCCTGTGCCTGGCGGACCGAACAGGAAGATCGAGCGCCCGCTGTTGATCGCCGGACCGAGCTGCCGAAGCGTCCGCTCGGGCAGGACGAGGTGCGAGAGTGCCTTACGCAGCGCGTCGAAGCTGATCGAGACCTCGCCGATCGACTGTGAGCGCACCCGGGCCACATACGCGCTCAGCGTGACCGGAGCAGGACCGACATACCCGTTGCGGTCCATGACTTCCTTGGCGCGATCGGCGCCTTTTTGCGAGAGGACGTACATGTACGTGGCCGCAGCGACGCCGGAGCCACCTTTGACCTCGACGAGGCTCTCCTTCTTCAGGTAGTCGAGGATCGGCGCGAGGATCTTGGGCAGCGGGAGCGCCAGGGCATCGGCGAGATCGGCGGCGGTCGTCTGTCCCTTCTCGTAGAGCACTTTGAGCGCGAGGTCGGCGACGAAGGCCGAGGTCAGACCCGTCTCCTCCATGCTCTGGGGGGCCATCGGAGCGGCGTGCTCGGCCGCGGATGGCGCCGCCGGCGCAGCCGGCTGGATCACTGCCGTTGCCATTGACTCTGTCCCTCACCCTCACATATGTGCGCGACAGGCCGTCGCGTGAGTCTAGGGGCACCAGCTCCCCCCACTGAGGGGAAAATGCGGCCATTTCGGCGGCCTGATCCCCGCCTGACGTGTCCCGATCGGCTTCGCTCGCCATCCGACCGTCTTCCAGTTAACGGAATACCGCGGGCGGAGAACCGTTACGGTTACGAAAGCCGAATTCCAAACGGGAGCGGGGGACCCACTTCAGGGGCGAACCTCGAACGAGGCGGGCGACAAGCACGCAGCCCGAGCCCGACAGCTCACCCCGCAGGCTCCGCGTGAATGACCCGCGGAGGTCCACGTTGTTGCCAGCCTTCTTCCCTCTCATGAGCACGGGCACGTACCGCTGCGCATGTTGTGATGAGAAGATCGGCGCTCCGGTCTACCGGGAGGGCGCCTTCTTCTGCCAGCCCTGCGCGCGCGGTGAGCACCGTCACGCCGGCTGGGGCCGCAACGCCGCCTAAGTCTTAGCGGCGAGGTCGTCGAGCGCGACCGTCCCGGCTGATCCGTCGACCGTGACCGCAGCACCGCTTGCGATCCGGTTGGTGGCATCGGGTACACCGACGACTGCCGGGATGCCGTACTCACGCGCCACCACGGCGCCGTGAGACATCATTCCGCCCATTTCCATCACCAGCGCGCTCGCGGTGAGGAAGAGTGGCGTCCATCCCGGGTCCGTCGCCGGCGCGACGAGCACCTCGCCCGGCTCGAGCCGCGCGCCGTCCGGCGACAGAAGCACGCGCGCGGGACCGCGCGCGATCCCCGGTGAGGCCGGCGTGCCGCGGATCCCCTCGCCGGCAGGCGTGGCGAACGCCGCCTCGGCATCGGTGCCGTCAGAGAGCAGGACCCGCGGGATGTGACGGCGCCTTATCTCGCGCGTGTACTCGGCGCGGCGCGCGGCGACGAGGGCCCGCATGTCCTCACCGCCGATCGCGCGCCTCACCTCGGGGAGTGCGAGGAACCACAGGTCATCAGCGCGCGCGATGCGTCCGGCGTCCGCGAGCTGAGCCCCGATCGGTGCGAGGATCGCGCGGCCACGCGCGAAGACGCGGATGATCTGGAACTTCGGCATCTCGCGCAGACCGCTGAGCGCGCGCACGCGTCGCAGGAGCGCACGCGCGAGCCAGCGCCGTGGTCCGCGCACACGCCGGATTAGCGTCCCGATCATCGCCTCGGCCTCGCCGGCGCCGCGCGCGAACTGCTTGTCCGGCGCGAGCGCGTCGTCGGTGATCCGCCGGTAGGACGCGATCGCGCCACGCAGATGCGAAGGGTCCTCCGACCAGCGCGGCACGCCGAGGTCGATCTCCGCGACCGCGCGGTGTCCGTAGCGGCCGAGGAACGACCCGAGCTCGCGCTCCTGTGACCCGGGATCGTCCCGCGCGCCGCGTGCGATCTCCCAGAGCGCGATGTCCATCTCGGTCGTCGGATTGAAGGGCAGTCCGCGAAAGACGGTGCGCAGCTCGTCCCGCGTCGCGGCGCGGCCGAGCACGCGGCCCGCGAGGTTGTACGAGATGAATCCCGCCGCGCCCATCGCGACGAGCTTCGGGAAGAGGCGCGGCGGGATCTCGAGGAAGAGCCGCTCGAACGCTCGAACGCGCTCGAGCGCGGTCGAGGTCGGCCCAACGTCCGCGTTGACGAGCGCATCGAACTCCGGCAGAAGACGCGCACGCATCCGATCGGGACCGAGGAACGAGCGCAGGACCACGGGCAGCGCGCCCGTCCGCAGTACCGCGTGCAGGATGCGCAGTCGCGTCCGCATCGGCGAACGCCGGCGCGGCGCGAGCCGCGGGTCGCTGAGCAGCCGGCTCATGACGTCCCCGCTGCGCGCCTCCATCACCGAGAGCGCCCGGATCGGGAGCTCACGCGCCGCGCGGTCGCGAAGCGCCTCGGTGACGTCGATCCAGAGACGCATGCCGGACTCCCGAATCACCGGCACGCCCGCGTCAGGGTCGGCCGGCGCGGTCGCGACGAGGCTCGCGAACGCGGAGCTGAGAAGACGGAACGTCTGGAGTCCCATCGGCGTGATCGGCTGGAAGACGCCCTGCGCAACGTTCGCCGAGAAGAGCACGCGCAGGTCGGTCTCCGGGTCGGGCAGGTCCGGCGGCAACGGGTAGAGCGTGGTGATGTCGCGGGACTGGACGAGCCACAGCTTCCCGGCGCGGTCCATCGCCCACTCGATGTCCTGCGGCGTGCCGAAGTGGCGTTCCAGCTTTTCGCCAAGCGTGGCGAGTTCGCGGAGCTGCGTGTCGTTCAGGATCTCGCCGCGGCGCTCCACGACGGCACCCGACGCGGCGTCGACGAGATAGTGGTCGGGATTCACGGCTCCCGATACGAGCCGATCACCGAGACCGCGGACGGCGTCGATCGCGGCGCGACGGCGACGGCCGGTGATTGGCTCGGCGGTGAACAGGACTCCCGCCGCGTGCGCAGCAACCATGTCCTGGACCACGACCGCGAGCCCGAGCCCGGCATCGGCCACGTCGTGCGTCGTGCGATACGCGACGGCGCGCTCGTTCCAGAGCGACGCCCAGCAGCGGCGGACGGCGTCGACGACTTCGTCTTCTCCGAGGACGTCGAGGATCGTGTCCTGCTGCCCTGCGAAGCTCGCCTCGGGGAGGTCCTCGGCGGTCGCGGACGAGCGCACCGCCACGCGGGGCGCGCCGAGCGCGCGATACCCCTCGCGGACCGCAGCTGCGATCTCGTCGGGGACCTCCGCTCGAAGCAAGCGATCGCGCGCGTCGCTCGGATCGCGAGGATCGACGCCCGCCGCGCGCGCGGCTACCGCGTACGCCTCGGTCGTGATGACGAAGCCGTCCGGGACGGAGAAGCCCGCGCCCATGAGCTCGCCGAGGTTCGCGCCCTTCCCACCGGCCGCCGCGAGATCGCTCGCCGAGAGATCTGCCAGTTGACGGATGAACACGATCAGGCCGCCCGGGCCAACGGCCCGGCGAAGTAACGCTGCACGTTCGGCCCGACCCAGCTGGCGAGCTCGTCCGGGCTCGCCGACACGATGGGCTGGAGCTTCACCACGTAGCGAACGAGGGCGAGCCCGAAGAGCTGGCTTGCGACGAGGCTGGCCCGGCGTCGCGGTTCGTCCATATCGAGCGAGGCGACGAGCGTGCCGACGATCTCCTGAGCGAAGTACTCGCGCATCATCGCGCTCGCCACTTGGCTTCCGACGACGGACCGCAGCAGTCCGACGAGGTGCCGCCCTTCGGGCGAATCCCAGACGCCTATGAACGTGCGCACGAGACGCTCGCCGAGCCGTTCGATGCCGGGCGCAAGGAGCGCTGGGATGAGCTGCGCAGGATCGATGGGCATACCCATCGCCGCCACGAAGAGATCGTGCTTCGACCCATAGAAGTGCTGAACGAGCTTCGAGTCGACATGCGCTGACGCCGCGATCGCGCGAATCGACGCACGGTCGTACCCGCGCTTCGCGAATTGAGTGCGCGCAGCCGCGAGGATCTTCGGACGGGTGCCGCTGCGGCCGGGACGTCTACCGGTCCGAGGCAACTGCCGCCGTCCAGGGTAGTAATTCCACGGTCATGGAATTGTACCCGGGGGGCCCAGCTGAACGCGCGCAAGTTAGCGGGAGCGCGGAAAGGCGTCTCTCCCCGGGTATCGCGCCGCCGATCCGAGCTCGAGCTCGATCTCCATGAGGCGGTTGTACTTCGCAACGCGCTCGCTGCGCGAGAGCGACCCGGTCTTGATCTGGCCGGTGCCCAGCGCGACCACGAGGTCGGCGATGGTCGTGTCCTCCGTCTCGCCCGAGCGATGGGAGATGACCGCGGCCCAACCGTTCCTCCGGGCGAGATCGACCGCGGCGACCGTTTCGGTCAGCGTGCCGATCTGGTTCACCTTGATGAGGACGGCGTTCGCGCTCTTCTCCTTGATCCCACGCTCGATGCGGCTGACGTTCGTGACAAAAAGGTCATCACCCACGATCTGGATCCGGTCGCCGAGGGCCGCGGTGAGCTCGCGCCATCCGGCCCAGTCATCCTCCGCCAGGCCGTCCTCGATCGAGACGATCGGATACTTCTTCGTCCACTCGGCATAGAGCGCGACCATCCCCGCGGCCGGGAGGGTCACCTGTTCGCGGACGAGCGAATACTTCCCATCCGCGTAGAGCTCGGTCGCGGCGGGGTCGAGCGCAATGGCGACGTCGCGGCCGGCACGGTACCCCGCTCGCTCGATCGCGGCGAGGATCAGGTCGATGGGCTGCTCGTTGGTCTTGAGCCCCGACGGCGCGAAGCCGCCCTCGTCCCCCACCCCCGTGTTCATGCCCACTGCGTGCAGCACCTCTTTGAGGGTGTGGAAGATCTCCGACCCCATCCGTATCGCGTCGCTGAAGGTCGGAGCGCCGAGCGGCACGAGCATGTACTCCTGCATGTCGGCAGAGTCGGTCGCGTGCTTGCCGCCGTTGAGCACGTTCATCATCGGCACCGGCAGCAGAGGGGCGCGGTCGGCCCCCAGGTATCGGTAGAGCGGCACGCCGTTCGCCTTCGCCGCGGCCCGCGCGCAGGCAAGCGACACGCCGAGAATGGCGTTGGCGCCGAGCTTGGCTTTGTTCGGAGTGCCGTCGAGCTCGCGCAGGAGACCGTCGACCGCCGGTTGATCCGAAGCGTTCTTTCCCCGCAGCTCGCGGGCGATCGTCTCGTTGACGTTGCGCACCGCCTTGAGGACGCCCTTCCCACGGTATCGGCCCCGATCGCCGTCGCGCAGCTCGACGGCCTCGTGCGCGCCGGTCGAGGCGCCCGATGGCACCATCGCGACCTCGCGCGCGCCGCCGTCCAATGCGACCTCGACCGCGAGCGTCGGGTCGCCGCGCGAGTCGAGGATCTCGCGCGCGCGGACCGATGCGATCGTCGTGCCGCTCATCGGTCGGGGATGGCCGCGACGCCGGGCAGCGTCCTGCCTTCGATGAGCTCGAGCGCGGCGCCGCCGCCGGTCGATACGTGCGTCATCTTGCCGGCGAGCCCTGCTTCCTCGACCGCCTGCACCGACTCGCCGCCTCCCACCACCGTCACCGCACCGCTCTCCGCCAGGAGCTCGGCAATGCGGCGCGTGCCCTTCGCGAAGGCGGGCACCTCGAAGATCCCGAGCGGCCCGTTCCAGAAAACGGTCTTCGCGCGTCCGATCTCGGCGGCGTAGCGATCGACGGTGCGCGGTCCCACGTCGACGATCGCGACGTCGTCCGGAACGCCGGCGACGTCGTAGACCTTCGCCGCTCCGGCACCGGCCGCATCGGGCGACGGCGCTCCGACGACGTCGAGGGGCAGGAGCAGCTGCTTGCGTGCGCTCTCGAGCTGCCCGGCGATCGTGCGCGCCTCCGCGCGCTTGTCGGGCTCCGCGAGAGACCGACCGATCGGCTTCCCCTCTGCGAGGAGAAAGGTGTTCGCCATTCCGCCGCCGATCGCGAGCGCGTCCACGCGCGGCACCAGCGAGCGCAGCACGTCGATCTTCGTGCTGACCTTCGCTCCGCCGATGATCGCCAGGAAGGGCTTTTTCGGGTCTGCCAGCAAGCCGCCGAGCGCGTTGAGCTCCTTCTCGAGCAGCAGGCCCGCGTAAGCCGGAAGGATTCGCGCCACACCCTCGGTCGATGCGTGCGCGCGATGCGCGGTACCGAAGGCGTCGTCGACGTAGAGGTCGAACCCCGCGGCGAGGCTCTGCGCGAAGGCCGGATCGTTCTTCTCCTCCTCGGGATGGAAGCGCACGTTCTCCAGCAGAGCGACGTCACCTGGCCGCATCGCGCGCACCGCACTGACGACGTCCGGGCCGACCGAATCCGAGAGGAGCGGCACGTCGCGGCCGAGCAGCGCCCCCAGCGATTTCGCGATCGGCGCGAGCGATAGGGCCGGATCGCGTCCCTTCGGTCGACCCAGGTGTGAGACCAGGGCGACAGCCGCGCCGCGGTCGAGCAGAGCGCGGATCGTCGGGAGCGCAGCGCGGATACGGGTGTCGTCCGCGACCTCTAGTTCGCGCGAAGCGCGGGCAGGTGCGCCAGCGCCTGCATTGTTCAGCGGCACGTTGAAGTCGACGCGCACGAGCACGCGTTTCCCGCGCGGGTCGACGTCCCGAACGGTCCGCTTCGCGAACGTCACGCGAGGTTAGTGTCCGGCGGCGACGGGTTCGCGCAGCTTCGATGCGACGAATGCGGTGATGTCCGCGAGGCGGCAGGCGTAGCCCCACTCGTTGTCGTACCAGGCGATGATCTTGACCATGTTCCCGAGCACGATCGTGTCGATGCCGCTCACGATCGTGGAGTGCTCGTCGCCCTTGAGATCGGTCGAGACGAGCGGCTCCTCCGTGTAATCCATGATCCCCTTGAGCGGCCCCGCCGACGCGCGCTTGAACGCGGCGTTCACCTCGTCCTTGGTCACCTCACGGCCGAGCACGGCGACGAAGTCGACGACCGAAACCGTCGGCGTCGGCACGCGGAAAGAAATGCCGGTGAACCTGCCTTTGAGCTCCGGGATCACCAGGGCGACTGCCCTCGCCGCGCCCGTTTCCGCGGGAACGATGTTCATGGCCGCCGCGCGCGCGTCGCGAGGATCCTTAGCCACGACGTCGAGGACCTTCTGCGAGTTCGTATACGAATGAACGGTCGTGAGAAGGCCCTTCTCGATGCCGAACTCGTCATTCAGGACTTTTGCCACCGGCGCTAGGCCGTTCGTCGTGCACGAAGCGTTCGAGATGATGTGGTGCTTTTCGGGGTCGAATTCCTTCTCGTTCACCCCGAGCACGACGGTCTTGTCCTCGTTTTTCGCGGGAGCCGAGATGATCACGTACTTGGCCCCCGCGTCGAGATGCGCCCTCGCCTTCGTCGCGTCGGTGAAGAATCCGGTGGACTCGATAACGATATCCACCCCGAGGTCCTTCCACGGCAGCTTCGCAGGTTCCTTCTCCTGCAGCACCCGGATCCGTCGCCCATCGATCACCAGCGCGTCGGCCGTCGCGGAAACCTCGCCGGGGTACTTCCCGTAGTTCGAGTCGTGCCGGAAGAGGAGTGCGTTCATCTGCGGGTCCGCAAGATCGTTCAGAGCGACGATTTCGATCTCGGGATGCCGCTCGATGAGCGCCTTGAGGAACTGACGGCCGATGCGGCCGAACCCGTTGATCGCGATCTTCGTCATCGATTTCGCCTCCCCTAAGCGACGCGTAAAGACTAAACCGCTCTCAACGGAACCATTCATCCCGGCCCGCGACGCGCTCCCGACCGTAGATGACAGCACCCAGCATGCCGACGTCGCGTCCGAGCGCTGCCGGCACGATCTTCACCGCAGCGGCCGCGACCTTGAACGCGCGATCCGCGATCGCTCGTCGCATCGGCTCGAGCGTGTGCGATGGCTCATGCTCCGCGACCGATCCACCAATGACGATGAGGGCCGGGCTCAACGCGTTGGCGAGCCCGACGGCGAGGTTCCCGAGGGCCTTCTCCGCGCGCGTCACGATCCGCTCGGCAGCCTCGTCGCCCGCGGCGGCGGCCGCGTAGACCCGGGCCGCGTCGTCGACGCCATACGCCTCGGCGACGAAGCGTCCTGCTGCGAGCGACTCGACGCACCCGTAGCTGCCGCAGCCGCAGCGCGGTCCCTCGAGCGCGACGGGAAAGTGACCGATCTCGCCCGCCGTGTTCGCCGCGCCGCGCAGCAGACGGCCGTCGATGACGATGGCGCCTCCGATGCCCGTCGAGATCGTCACGTAGATGAAGTTCCGCGCTCCCCTGGCGGCGCCAGCGACAGCCTCTCCGACGGCCGCCATGATCGTGTCGCGATCGAGATAGATCGCAGCAACCCCGAGCTCCTCTGCCAGCCGCGGACCGAGTGGGTAATCGATGAACCCGACCACGTTCGGGGCCTCATGCACGATGCCGCCTCGATGGTCGAGCGGACCCGGCGCGGAGCAGGCCACCGCGGCGATCTCGCCCAGCGAAGCATTCACGGCGGCGAGCGAGGCGCGGGTGCTCTCTGCGATCGCGGCGACGATGTCCTCCGCGCCAGAGCGCGGCGTGACGCGCTCGTCGCGGCCGATGATGCGAGGCATGGGATCGTCGTCACGCGCGACGACGCTTCTGATGTGCGTCCCGCCGAGATCGATGCCGAGATAGAGGCTCAGACCTTGGGAAGCTTGCCGGCGACGTCAGGCGCGTTCAGCGCGGAAAGATCGCTCTTGAAGACCTGCTGCTGCGCCGCTTTGTACCCCTTCTTCGCCTTGTCCTTTCCGTAGACCCGCTCGGCGTCTTCGTAGATCGTCCGGACGAGCGTCGCGAGATACGGCGCGGCCTGTTCCTCGGGAAAACCTTCGCGCTCGAGCGCGGTCGCGTCGATCAGATCGTCGACGATCGGCAGTGGCCGGTCGATCGGATCGGCCTGCTCGTCGACACGCATGAGCAGGTTCGCCATCCGGCTCTCGACCTTCCCTCTTCCGTAGCTCCCGCTGCTGTACTCCACCAGCAGCGCGTTCGAGAACGAGGCGAGCGTGCCGACGCGACTGCCGAGCTGCGCCTGCCTCGGCATCTGCGTCAGGGGTGCCGGCTCCTCGCGCCGGAACATGCCGAAGAGTCCGCTCTTCTTTTGTTCTCTCGTGGGAGGCAGGACCCCCGGGCTCGGTGGCACCGAACGCGGGGCGGCGGGGGGTAACGCATCCGGCATTGCCCCGCTCTCGGGGGCGGGCGCCTCGCGTGGCGGCGGAGATGGCGTCCAGGCGGTCTCGGGGGCCTGCGCCGGCTCCGCGGGCGCGTTCGGCGCCCATGCGTTCGACGGTGTCTCGGTCGTCGCGGGGGTCGGCGCCATCCACGATTCCGCCGGCTGCCCCGGCGCGGCCCAGGCATCGCCTGCTTGCGCCGTGGCTTCCGCTTCCTTCGGCGCCGTTTGCGCTGGGGGCGTGACGGCGGCGGCGGGACCCGGAGCGAAGATCCCCGTCAGGCTCGCGAGTCGGTCGTCGACCGCGGGCGGCGCTTCCTGGGTGGGTGGCGTGCGCGCGCTTTCGATCCCGCCGAGCCGTTCGGCGAGCTGTGCGTCGAGATCGCTGCGGATATCCGAGGGAGGGGCCGGCGCCGACGACTCCACGGGCGGCGTCCAATCAACCTCAGGTCTGGGCTCGGCCGGAGGGGGCTCGGCGCGCGTCGTCTCGGCCGCGGGCTGCCGCTCTTGGGTGAAGGGAGCCTCCTCCGCCGCGTGCGGTGGAGACCACCCGGATTCCACAGGGACGGTTTCCTCGTGTGCCTGCGCCGCCGGCTGGGGCATTGGTTCCGCCGCCGCCGGCTCGGGCTCCGGGGCAGGCGCGGCCTTGGGCATCGACGGCGGCGAGGCGCTCTCGGGCGCTACCGTCTCGATCACGCCGTCTTTCACCAGGCCGGCGAGGAGCGTGAGCGCCGCCATCTTTCCAAGGCGCAGCTGATCGGCGATCGCGGCGACATCCCGTTCGCCGTTGACCGCCAGGAGCGCGCGCCAACGGTCAGGCGTGAACGTCACCGCGCCCTGATCGGCGGCCTTCTCGGAAAGCTTGAAGCGCGCACGGTCGTCCGGGATCTGCTGTCGGATGGCGCCGAGCCGGTCGCGGGCTTCGGCTGCTCGTTTGAGCTGAGCGACGAGGTCGCCCGCCTCGAGGTTCGATTCCGGCGCCGAGTTCCAGGGGGTGAACTCGAAGTCGGCCTCGCGCAGCGCGAAGATCGCGCCGAGCGCGTCCTCGCCGCCTTCGGCATCCATCACTGCGGCGACGAGCCGGCCCGAGGCGAACCCGAGCGCGCCGACCTTGCCGTCGCCGCGCACCTGTAGCTCGCCGGTCTTCGATGTCCCGGCGAGAAGTCCTACTACCGACTCGAGCGGGAAGTCGCTCGTCGACCCTCGAAGGGTCGTCACCGAAGCGCGACCTCGGTCTGCTTATCGAAGACGTGCAGCTTCCGCAGGTTGAAGCCCACGCGGAGCGTCGCGCCGGGTTTGGTCTGCGTGTCGGTCCCGACGCGCGCAACGAAGTTCTGACTGTCCGCGGAGAGCATGAGCTGCAGCTCGTTGCCGAGGAACTCGACGACCTCGACGCGTGCGTCGACCGGGAGCTGCCCGTCCTGGCGCGCGTGCGCGAGATCGCTGATGTCCTCAGGACGGACGCCGAGGATCACCTCTTTGCCGGCCGCCTCCGCGGCTTTGCCGCTGACCGGCGCCTTGAAGAACCCGGCATCGGCGACGGCGCTGCCCGCCGATCCGCTGATCTTGGCGGGGAAGAAGTTCATTGCAGGCGATCCGATGAAGCCCGCGACGAAGAGATTCGCCGGCCGCTCGTGGAGGCTCTCAGGGGTGTCGAGCTGCTGAAGCTCGCCCGCGTTCATCACCGCGATGCGGTCGCCCATGGTCATTGCTTCGACCTGATCGTGCGTTACATAGATGGTGGTGCGCCGGATCCGCTGGTGGAGCTTCTGAAGCATCGCCCGCGTCTGGATACGCAGCTTCGCGTCGAGGTTCGAAAGCGGCTCGTCCATGAGGAACACCGCCGGCTCGCGCGCGATCGCACGCCCGACCGCCACGCGCTGCCGCTGTCCTCCCGAGAGCTCCTTGGGCTTTCGCTTGAGGAGCTGCCCGATCCCGAGCATGCCGCCGACCTCGTTCACTCGGCGATCGATCTCTTGCTTTGGGACGTTCCGCAGCTTCAGCCCGAATGCGATGTTGTCGTAGACGGACATGTGCGGGTAGAGGGCGTAGTTCTGGAACACCATCGCGATGTCGCGGTCTTTCGGGGCGACGTCGTTGACGACGCGCTCGCCGATCATGATGTTGCCGCTGGTCTGCTCTTCCAGCCCGGCGAGCATCCGGAGCGCCGTGGTCTTGCCGCAGCCGGATGGTCCGACGAGCACGAGGAACTCGCCGTCGCGCACGGCGATGTTCAGGTCGTCCACCGCGGTGACCTCGCCGAATTTCTTGGTGACGTGGTCGTAAGTAACGGTCGCCATCTCGGCCCAAGTATGTCGCAGCCCGCGTCCGGCGGCATCGTCCCGAGAGGCGGCGCACGACCAGGCGCGTAACACCGGCCTTCACGGCAAAAGGCGCGTAAGGGGAAAGAGCGGCGGGCGCGCGATCGGCGAGGAGAGCCGCACGCGGATCGCTTCGGGTGTCGAGAGCGCGCCGGGCATGACCAGACGGGCGAGCACGCGGACCCGGTAAGCGACCGCGCCCGGAGGCGGGTCGAGCATCACCACGAGCGTGGCGGTCTCACCGGCCGAGACGAGGCGCGCGTCGCTGAGGGCGAACTGCCGCGGCCTGCCGGTCGTCCGGTCGTACCACGCGATGCGTACGAAGGCCTCGCGCACGGCCGGATCGGCGACCTCGATGGTCGCGCGCATCGACGAGCGCTCGTCGGGCACCGGCCGCAGCTCGCTCTCGATCCCCCAGGCCCGACCGCCAGGGACGCCGACGAGAAGTTCAGGGCCATCGCTCCCGAACGCGCCACGCGGGGTCGTCCGATGGAACCGCGGATCGTCGTCGGCCGCCGCGGGACTCGTGAGCCCGACGAGGAGCAGCGCGACCGCGATGAGGACAGTGCGCACGGGCGGACCGTACCTGAGCGCGGGCGTCGTGTCTCGTCGTCATTTCGTGTGGACCCGTCGTCATTTCGTGCGGGCGGCGTCGCACATTCGTGCGCGGGGCCTCAGGTGAGACGCACGAGCCACGTTCCGATCTCGAAGGGCTGAAGTCGGGCGGTCGCGACGTCGTCGGCGACCTGAAGCGGCGCGGCGGTCCGGAGGACCTCGAGGCCGGTGTTCCCGAGGCCGGTCTCGCCTTCACGAAGGTCGACCGGACGCGCTGCGACGACGCGCCGAGAGAAGCGAAGCGAGACCGAGGCCTCGCCCGGATGCGGATTCGCGAGGCGGACCACCAGCGAACCGTCGCGCGCGGATCGCAGCGAGCTCAGCACCACAGGCGTCCTCGCATCGACGAACGAGAGAAAGGACTGTGTGGTCCCGTCTCCCGGAACGACTACCGGTGGCGATAACCACTCGCGAACGGTATGTGCCGCATCGGCGAGCTCGGAATCGCCGTCGAGGGGGACGACCGTGTAGCGGTACCGCTGCTCCCCCAGGCACTGCGCGGAAGGGGTCGCCAGCGCGGGGCCAGCGTGGCCGCGCCGTTCCGGCAGGTCGCCACGCGACAGGAAGCCAACGGCGCGCAGCAGCGTGATCGCGATCGTTTGTCCGTCGTGGAGGACCGCGTACTCGCGGAGCCCATCTACGCCCAAGGCAAGACCGCGCGTCGCGCCACGGACGGCGACGAAGTCGTGAAGGCACGCGTCCGCGGTCGCCGGCTCGATCCACCCGGTGCGAACTTGGAGACGGTTCTGTCGCTCGATCGTGGCAAACGCGGCACCGGCGTAATGAGTCAGGGTCCGGGTCCCGGTCTCGCAAAGCACGCGCAAGCGGTGATCGCGCGCTCGGTTCGTCACTGCGAGCGTCACGTCGACACGGCGCGCACCGGCATCGACCGAGATCGCCGCGCGGACCGGGCAGTCCACCAGCTCCGGAGATCGCGCCAAGCGATCTCCGCGCAGCTCTGCCGGAAGGCGTAAGACGAAGTTGGCCGTGACGGTCGCGCGGTCACCCGCAACAGAGGCCGATCGCTCCGCCACCACCTCGCGCGAGCCCACGGTCGGGCCGGCGTACGAATACGTGTACTCATCGCCGCGGTCGCCTTCAGAGACCAGCGTGTTGAACCGCCCGCTGCGCCCCCCGGTCGCACGATCGATCACGAAAAAGCTTCCGTCCGGCTCGACCTCCACCCGCAGGTGCTCGTTCTCGATCGCGGCGTCGCCGTCGGCGCGGAGGCCTCCCGCCACGCGCTCGAGCGGCACGACGCCGATACCGACGGTGCGCACACGCACGGGAACGCCATCGACCTCGACGACCGCCTGGCGCTCGTATGGCAAGGGGTCCCACACCATCGGGGCGCGTCCCTCGCCGACGATGCGCCGGAGCAAACGATCCGCGAGTGCCGTCCCGTGTTGGCGCACGAACGCGAACCGCGGAGCCATGTCGATGTCGTGGACAGCGTCGATGGAGCAGCCGCAGATCGAATCGTGAGGGTGGTTCTGAAGGAGCGTCCGCCACAGCATGCGGAGATCGTCGGCCGCACCGCCGCCCGTGAGCGCGTCGAGAGGCTCGCAGCGCTCCACGAGAAGGCGCTCGCACGCGGCGTTCTCCTGTTTTATCCAAACGCGCGCCGAGTTCACGCCTCGGAGGATCGGGCGGTACCGACCGCGGACGATCTCACCGGTCACGACATTGCGGCCGGCCGGCATCGCCGCGGCGTACTCCTCGAGGCTGGCGATGCGCGTCTCGACGTTCGGAAGCGCGCGATGCATCGCACGCACCGCTTCGGGCAGCCGCGGGTATGCCTCGACGTGATCGTCGCCCACCATGAAGAGGAGCGCATCGCCGTTCGCGTACGGGGCGAGGCGGTCGACCATCGTGGGTGCCGCTCGCGCGACACGCCGCCCGAGAGCGGCTGCGTCCTCGTCGGGCGGTCCGACCAGCGGGAGGCCGTTCGAGTAATGCGCCACGAGGTGCGCGGCGCGGATCCGATCACCGGACGGCGCCTCCCAGAGGAACTCCGAACCGACGTCCTCGCCCTCGTCGCCCATCCCGCGCGCGAACACGTACGTGTCGTAGCCGAAGCCGCGCAGGATCTGCGGGATCTGCGCCGGATGTCCGAACGGGTCGGCCACGTACGCGACCCTCGCGGCGCGGCCGATCTCGCCGGAGACGCGGAGGCCTTCCTGCAGGTTGCGGATGATCGACTCGCCCGAGACGAGCAGCAGATCCGCGAGCACGTGCCACGGTCCGATCAAGAGGCGGTCGGCGCGAACGAGCGCCTCGATCCGGGGACGGTCCTCGGGCCGCTTCTCGAGATGGTCCTGGATCGGGATCGTCTGCCCGTCGAACGTGAACGAGCGGAACTCGGGATCTCTCTCGAGCACGTCGAGCAGACGCGAGATCATCGGCACCAGCCGTGCGCGGTAGCCTTCGAAACGCTCGTACCACTCGCGGTCCCAATGCGTGTGCGGGACGACGAAGGCGCGCCAGTGGAAACGGCGGCGCACGAGCGCGACGGCGTGCGGCGCGACCAGCCCGGACAACGACCCCAGGAGCGCGCCGGCGAGGACGTCGCCGGGATAGTGCGCGCCGACGACGACGCGCGAGAGCGCGATCGCCGCGGCGAAGAGCAGCGCCGGCCAGCGCAGGCGAGGCGACACGATCCCGAGCGCGACCGCGGCGCCGAATGCGAGCGCCGCGTCGCCCGAGGGGAATGAGAACGACGTCGGCTGCGGAATGACCGTCAGGAGCTGGACCGGCGTGCCGCCCTCCGGAATCCCCACCGCGTTGAACGGCCGCGGCCGGGCGAAGACGAACTTCAAGAGCTCCGCGACGATCCACGCGTCGGCGAGACCGAGAACGACCGTCGCCGCGGACGCGATGCCGCGCCGCCCGATTCCGCGCGCACGCGCGAGCGCGACGATGCCCACCCACCAGATGAGCCCGTTGTAGTTGAGGTACGTCAGGGCGATCGCGAGCACCGCGAGCAGCGGGTTGCGCGCGTCCACGATGCCGAGGTAGAGCTGCCGATCGAGCGCGCCCAGGGCGCCGAGAACGTCGTTCAACGGGCGCGCACGTGACGCCAGACGAAGAGCCCGACGAGGAGGATGACGGCAGCGGCGACGAGGTAGTCGAGGCCACGGAGCGCGCCTTTGATGTCCTGCCACTTATCGCCGAGGACCAACCCGCCCCAGACAAGGAGCATGACCCACGGGATCGCCCCCGCGACGGAGAAGAGGACGAAGCGCCAGAGCGGCATCCGCGCGACCCCGGCCGGGATCGAGATGAACGTGCGGACGATCGGCAGCATCCGTGAGAAGAACACGGTGAGATCGCCCCATCGCGCGAACCAGCGATCCGCGATGTCGAGGTCATGCATGCTGATGAGGACGTAGCGGCCATATCGGTCGAGGAGCGGCCGACCGCCGAACGCCCCGACCGTGTAGCCGACGAGCGACCCAGCGGTGTTGCCGATGACCCCCGCGAGCACCGCGCCCCAGTACGTCCACGGCGACTGCGTGAGCGGCTCGATCACGCCGCGCGCCACACTCCAGCCGGCGAACGGCAGGATGAGCTCGCTCGGGATGGGGATCGCGGCACTCTCGATGCTCATGGCGATGACGACCCCGATGTAGCCGAATCGTCCGTAGAGCGAGTCGATGAACGGAAGGACGAATTGGTCGAGGGCGTCGATCAAACCGTCGGTATCGTAAAGAAGGGATCGCGATGGCAGAGACCACGGCGCTGAGCGCGGAGCTGCGCGAAGGCATTCGCCGCGTGGGCGAGGCCGACATCGTCGTCGGCATCCCGAGCTTCCGTAACGCCGGGACGATCGGTCACGTCGCGACCGTCGCGGCGGAAGGGCTGCGCCGCCACTTCGGCGACGCGCGCGTCGCGATCGTCAATGCGGACGGCGGTTCCGAGGACGGCACGACCGATCGGGTGCGCGCGTCCGCCGATGGCGTGCCCGCCGTCGCCGGTCGGTACCAGGGGCGCTCTGGGAAGGGTTCGGCGTTCCGCGCGATCTTCGAGGCGGTGGGCCTGCTCGGAGCGCGCGCCTGTGCGGTCGTCGACAGCGACCTGCGGAGCATCACTCCCGAGTGGATCGAGCGTCTGGTCGGTCCGATCGTCCGCGGTGAGGCCGAGTACGTGACACCGCTCTACGCCCGCCACAAGTACGACGGGACGATCACGAACACGATCGCGTATCCGCTCACCCGGGCCCTCTACGGCGCGCGGATCCGCCAACCGATCGGCGGCGAGTTCGGCTTCAGCAGCCGGCTCGCGTCGACCTACGTGAGCGAACCGGTGTGGGACACGGACGTTGCGCGTTTCGGCATCGACATCTTCATGACGACGACCGCCTTGGTGGGTGGCGCGCGCATCGCCCAGGCCTTCCTCGGCGCCAAGATCCACGACCCAAAGGATCCCGGGGCGGATCTGGGACCGATGTTCACCCAGGTGGTCGGCACGCTGCTCGCGCTCGCGCGCCGGCCGGAGGCGGTGGCGATCTGGAGCGGCGTTTCCGGATCGCGCGACGTCCCGGTGATCGGCGAGATCAGGCCGGTCGAGCCTGAGGCGGTGAACGCGAGCATGTCGATCCTCATCGATAAGTTCCAGGCGGGTGCTGAGACGGAGGGCCGCGTCTGGGACGCCCTCCTCGGCGCCGACGTGCGCGCGACGATCGAGGAAGCCGTGAAGGCCGGGCACGTCGGAGCGATCGACGACGAGCTCTGGGCGAGGACGGTGTACGACATCGTCGCGGCGGCCAGGGACCGGGATGACACCGAGGTGCTTGCGCGGGCGCTCTTGCCTGTCTACTTCGCGCGGGTCGCGGCGCTCATCGACGAGGTCAAGGAGCTCGACTCGGCGGGCGCCGAGCGCCACGTCGAGGCGCAGGCGCTCGCCTTCGAACGGTTCAAGCCGTCGCTCGTGGAGCGCTGGTCGGCGAGCGAGCCGTCTCGAGCGTGACGGTCTCGCTCAAGGAGGACGCCCTCGTCCTCGTCACCGAGGACGACGGCAGCCTGCCCCTCGGCGCCACGAGCCCGCTCGGGCTCTATTACCACGACACCCAGTACCTGTCGGGCTACGCGGTGCGCGTCAACGGCCAGCGTCCGATCCTGCTGTCGGCGAACACCGAGGAGAACTACGTCGCCACGTTCCAGCTCATGCACTCCGGCGGACCGGTCCTCGGCTTGGCTCGTCATGCCGCGGACACGCTTTCCATCCGACGGACGCGGTTCCTCGCGGATGGGCTGCGCGAACGCGTCGGTGTCCTGAACGCGAACGCGCACAAGATCGATGTCACCGTCGAGCTCGAATTCGAAGCGGCCTTCCGCGACATGTTTGCGGTACGCGCCTATCGCGAGCTCTCGCAGGAGCCGCTCGCATCACAGCTGGGACCGCGCGAGGGCGGCATCGTGTTCGAACGTCTCGGCCGCGACGGCGTTCGTCGGACCACGGAAATCACGCTCCGCCCGGCGCCCGACACCATCGAGCGAAATTGCTTTCGCGTGACGCGCACGCTCGGACCACAAGAGTTCCTCCAGCTCGAGCTCGCGGTGATCCCGCGCGAGGACGGCGCCGGCGCCGCCGCGTCGCCCGACCGCTTCGACGACGCGATCGACGCGCTCAACGCGCGCTACCGACGGTTCCTGCGGGCGTGCGCGCGATACACGACGAGCTCCGAGACCCTCGACGAGGGACTCATCACGCGCAGCGCGCTCGACATGCGCGCGCTCCTCGAATTCCACGCCAGCGGCCCATTCCCGACCGCGGGCATTCCCTGGTATGCGGTCCCGTTCGGGCGCGACGGTCTCATCTCCGCGTACCAGACGCTCGGTTGGAACTCCGATATCGCCAAGGGGACGCTCCGGCTCCTCGCCGCGCATCAAGGCAAGAAGGTCGACGAGTACACCGAGGAAGAGCCAGGCAAGATCTTCCACGAGCTGCGGCGTGGCGAGCTCGCGCGTCTCGCCGAGATCCCGCACCGGCCCTACTACGGATCCGTCGACGCGACACCGCTCTTCGCGTTGGTCTTCGCCGAGACCGTGAAGTGGACCGGGGACCGCACGTTGTGGCGCGAGCTTCTTCCCGCCGCCGAGCGCGCGCTCACCTGGTGCGACGGACCGTACGGCGATCCGGACCGCGACGGGTACGTCGAATACGGCTCGCGCGACACCGAGATGCGCAGCCAGGGTTGGAAGGACTCTGCCAATTCGCTGTCGGATCCCGACGGCAAGTGGTCCAAGCTTCCGGCCGCGCTCGTCGAGGTGCAGGCCTACGTCTACGCGGCGAAGATGGGCGTCGCCGATCTGTACGAGATCGACGGCGACCGGACTCGCGCGGACAAGCTGCGCGGCGAGGCGAAGGAGCTAGCCGAGCGGTTCGAGCGTGACTTCTGGATGGGCGCGGAGGGCTGCTACGCACAAGCGCTCGACGGCGCGAAGAAGCAGGTTGGCGCGGTCACGAGCAACGCGGGACACGCCCTCTGGGGCGGGATCGCGAGCCCCGAGCACGCCGCCGCGGTCGCGCGCCGGCTGATGGCGCCCGACATGTACACCGGCTGGGGCATCCGGACGCTCTCGACCCGGTACCCGACGTACAACCCGATGAGCTACCACAACGGTTCGGTTTGGCCCCACGACAACTCGCTGATCGCGCAGGGATTCGCGCGATACGGCCTGCGCGAAGAGGCCGCCGAGATCGCGAGTGCGCTCATCGAGGCCGGCCGTCGCTTTCCTTCGAACCGGCTGCCAGAGCTCTGGTGCGGGTTCCAGCGCGATCTGCGGTTCTCATCTCGTCCGGCGGATTACCTCGTGTCGTGCATCCCGCAGGCCTGGTCCGCGGGCATGGTGTTCCTCTGCCTGCGCGCGCTGCTCGGTATGCAGCCGGACCTCAACACGCAGCGCCTCCTCCTCGATCCGGCTCTGCCGCCCTGGCTTGACCGCGTCGACGTGCGCGATCTGCGCGTCTTCGACACCCGCCTCACCTTCCGGGTGCGCCGAGGCCCGAAGGGCGATCACATCGTCGGCGGGCATGGACGCGTGGCGAGCGCCAAGGCGGCGGCCGTCGCGTGACGCGTCGGCGCCCGCGCGTCGTCCTCGTCCACTACAGCGCGCCCTCGATCCTCGGTGGGGTCGAGCAGGTCATGGGCGTACATGCGCAGGCGCTGCGTGCCGCCGGCGCGAGCGTGACCGTCGTCGCCGGTCGCGGCCGTGCGCCCGCCGGGATCCGGATGGCGCGCGTGCCAGAAGTCGACTCCCGGAACGCGACGGTGCTCCGCGACTACCGGCGGCTCGCCCAAGGTGAGCGAAGCAAAGAGCACGACCGTCTCGTCGAGCGGCTCGTGCGCAAGCTCCGACCGATCTTCGCGCGTGCGGAGCGCGTCGTCGTGCACAACGTTCTGACGATGAACTTCAACCTCGCGCTGACGGCGGCGATCGTATGGCTCGCGAGCGAGCGCCCCGGGCTCGTGATCGCGTGGACCCACGATCTGGCATGGTGCGACCGGCTCTATGTGGCCGAGCGTCATCCTGGTGAACCCTGGGATCTCATCGCGCGGGCACATCCGAGCATCCGCTACGTCACCGTCTCGGAGGAGCGTGCGCGACAACTCGGCCAGCTGACCGGGCTCGCGCGGGAGCGAATCGCGGTCGTTCCGAATGGCGTGGACATGGCCGCCGTGCTCGGGCTGTCCCCGGCGGGCGTCCACCTCGCGGAGCGCCTCGACCTCTGGACCGCGGATCCCCTGCTTCTCCTGCCGGCCCGCGTGACCCGCCGCAAGCGGGTCGAGGCCGCGATCGCAGCGACCGCCGCACTCCGCGGCCGCGGACGCAACGCGGCGCTCGTCGTGACCGGCCTGCCAGGCCCGCACAATCCGGCGAACGCGCGCTACCTCGCCGAGCTCATCTCTCTCGCCAAGGCCGCGGGCCGCGTCCACCTTCTGTACGCACTTGGGATCCGTGCCCCGTATCGACTCGTGACAGATCTCTACGCCCTTGCCGATGCGCTCGTCCTGCCGAGCCAGAACGAGGGTTTCGGCATCCCGCTGCTCGAGGCGGCCTTGCACCGCCTGCCGATCGTCACGAGCGACCTACCCACGCTGCGCGCCCTGGCCGGCGATGCGGCCGCGTACGTGGCACCGGATTCGTCAGGCGAGGCGATCGCCGACACGGTGCAGCGCGTCCTCGATCATCCGCTCGCGCGGTTCCGGTCGCGGGCGCGCGCCCTGGCGTGGCCCCGCGTCCTCGCCGAGCAGGTGGTCCCGCTCGTGCTTGAGGGGGTCGCATGAAGGTCCTTGTCGCCATCACCGATGCAGAGCGTGAGCACGCGCTCCTCGAGACCGCGACCGCGCTCGCCTGCGACGGCGAGGTGGTGCTCGCGTCGGTGATCGAGGTCACCGGGGAGGAAACCCTGGCGTCGGCACAGCCGGAAGCCCGCACGCGTCGGCGCGCCCTCGACGCCCTGGCCAGCGAGGCCGGCGGGTCCGGTCGGGTGCGCTCGCTCGTTACGGTCGCGCGGCTCGGTTGGGATGCGATGCGCGAGGCCGCCGCGACCGAAAAGCCGGACCTATTGCTCGTCAGCTGGCGCCGCCCGGGCTGGGACGTGCTCGGGACCACCATCGAGGAGGTCCTTCGCGATCCGCCCTGCGACGTCGCGGTGGTGAAGGGCGCGCCCGGCCGGGCCAAGCGGATCCTTGTCCCCGTCCGCGGCGGTCGCTACGCGCAGCTGGCCGCGCGCACCGGCGTCGACCTGGCGCGCGCGAACGGTGGCGCGGTCACCCTGCTCCACGTCGCCGAGCGCGGCCGCCGGCGTTCGACCCTTTATCAGCTGCTCGGCGAACGCGCCTACGACGAGCGCGTCGAGCGCCTCGTCACGCGGTCGGGCGAGCCGGTGAAGGTCATCAAGGAAGAGCTCGCGCAACACGACGCGATCGTCTTTGGCGCGACCGGGCGCGAGGGCGTCGAGGATCCGCTCGGCCCGGTCGGGCACGCGCTCCTCGACGACGCGCGCAACGCGCTCGTCGTCCGGACGCGCGCGCCGGTCGCCTCGACCGTATTCGCCGAGCGCCCGCGGCTGCCTCAGGACCGCAGCGAGCGAAGCCGCGTGCTCGGCGAGATCGTGGACAAGTGGTTCGCCGAGAACACGTTCAGCTCGACGGAGTTCGCCGACCTTCGCCGTTTGGTCGACGCGAAGGAGCGCCAGAACCTGCGCATCTCGGTCGGACTGCCGACGCTCAACGAAGAGGCCACGATCCGCAGTGTCATCAGGGCGATCCGCTCGCGGCTGGTCGAGCGGTTCCCGCTCGTCGACGAGCTGGTGGTGATCGACTCGCGCTCGGAGGATCGCACGCGCGAGATCGCGGCGGACGAAGGGGTGCCGGTCTTCATCCATGACGAGATCCTTCCCGAGACGGGCACGTACCGCGGAAAGGGCGAGGGCCTCTGGAAGAGCCTGCATGTGCTCACCGGCGACATCGTCGCCTGGGTGGATACAGACATCACGAGCGCGCATCCGAAGTTCGTGTACGGGATCGTCGGTCCGCTGCTCATGCGCCCGGACCTGCAGTTCGTCAAGGCCTTCTACCAGCGGCCGCTGCGCATCGGCGACGAGTTACAGGCGACCGGCGGCGGTCGGGTGACGGAGCTCGCGGCGCGCCCGATCCTGAACCTCTTCTTCCCTGAGCTCTCGGGGATCGTCCAGCCGCTCTCAGGAGAGCAGGCTGGCCGGCGCGCGCTGCTCGAGCAGCTCCCCTTCTTCTCGGGCTACGGGGTCGAGACGGGTCTTCTCGTCGACACGCTACAACGCGTAGGGCTTGGCGCCATCGCGCAAGTGGACCTGAAACAGCGCATCCACCGAAATCAATCGCTCTATGCGCTCTCAATGATGAGCTTCGAGGTCCTCCAGGTGGCGCTCAAACGGATCGGCGAGGCCCATAACGCGAACCTGCTCGAAGAGGCGAACTTCACGATGAAGCTCATCGCCACGCGGGGAGCCGGGAAGCTCCACCTCGAGATGCACGACATCATCGACGTCGAGCGTCCGCCGATCGTGAGCGTCCCCGCGTACCAGGCGAAGCGCCAGCACGAGGCCGATACTCCGGGACCTTGAAGGTCGTCCGCACCGCGACCGAGGTCCGCGCGTGGCGCGCGCGGTCGGGACGGGTCGGGTTCGTTCCCACGATGGGCGCGCTGCACGCGGGCCACGCGGCCCTCATCGAACGCGCGGTCGCGGAATGCGATGTCGCAGCGGTCTCGATCTTCGTGAACCCGACGCAGTTCGGTCCGCACGACGATTTCCGCTCATATCCACGCAACGAATCCGCCGATCTCGCCCTCTGCGAACGACTCGGCGCGGCGATGGTCTTCGTCCCGAGCGAAGACGAGATGTATCCCGCCGGCGACGCGACGAGAATCCAGCCCGGCGCGTTAGCGTTGCTGCTCGAGGGCGCGGCGCGTCCCGGCCACTTCGTTGGCGTTTGCACCGTGGTCGCGAAGCTCTTCGCGATCGTGCGACCCGAAGCGGCGTATTTCGGACAGAAGGATTTCCAGCAGCTACGCGTCGTCCAGACCATGACGCGAGACCTACGTTTCGGGATCCGGGTGGTCGGGTGCCCGACCGTGCGCGAGCCAGAGGGCCTCGCGATGAGCTCGCGCAACGCCTATCTCGAAGCTGAGGATCGGCGTAATGCGCTGGCGCTCTCGCGCGCGCTGTTTGCGGCCGGGGATCTGTGGAGCGGCGGCGAGCGCGACCCAGCGGTCTTGCGCGATCGAGTCAAGAAGGTCGTCTCTCAGCCGGACGTCGCGCTCGAGTACGTCTCGGTCGCTGATCCCTACACGCTCGAAGAGCTGCGCGGGCCGGCAGGCCAGGTCGTGATCTCCGTCGCCGCGCGCGTCGGGAAGGCGCGTCTGATCGACAACGTGCTCCTCGGATTGGACGTGGGCGAGCTCGAGTGATCGCTGGTCGGGCCAAGTTCGTTATCGGGTGATCGTGGTTAGCTCGAGCAGCGTGTAGGACCCATCGGGGTGACGGCGTGGGTCCAGGCTGACGCTGAGCGGGACGCCGCCGCCCAATCGCTGCTGGCCGAGCGACCCGAGAACCGTCGATCCGCGGACGCCGCCGGACAAGTTGAAGCGAGTCGTCGGTGTAACTCGGACGGTCACCACGCCGCGAGGCTCGCTGCCTTTTGGTGGCCCCCTACGTCACTCCGCCTGGTCGTGCGGCCCAGGATGTGCCGTCGGACCAGGCCGCGAATACCGAGAACAGGCAGGCGACCGCGATCAGGGCTGAGGCGGGGGCCACCCCAGAAGTATCAGCCGAGGGAACCAGGACCGAGACTCGAGTCGGCGCCCGAGTGGACCGACGCGGCTGTCGGGGCCAAAATCGGTGGGTCCGCGACAAAGCACTGCTCAGAGAGGGGAGCTTGCCATGGCTGGCTGGGTCCGTCCGCTCTACCGAGACGACCGCGCGTCGAGCACGTGGCACGTCGCGCGGGACAAGGGCTTCACCACCACGACGTACTGCGGCGAGAAGATCACCGGCCCGCTCGAGATCGCAACGCATGAGGACAAGCCCGAACGCGAGGGCCGCTGCGATACGTGCGTGCGCGTCGAAGCCGAGGCCCGCGAGCAGAGCCCGCTCGAGTCGGCGGGGCGCTGACCGCCGCCTAACCCATCCCCGCCGCTCCACACGACCGAGCAGATCGGCTGCGTCGCCGAATGCTCGCTCGCGCCTTGCCGAGAATCTCCACGATGCCCGACCGCCTTCTGAACATCGGCGCGAAGCCGGACGATCCGCCCGAGCTTCGGCGGCGGAAGCGGCTCATGGTCGCGTTTTCCATGGCGGTGATGCCGACCGGCCTCGTCTGGGGAGCGATCTACTACGTCTTGGGCGAGACGACCGCTGCCGCCGTGCCGATCGCGTACATGCCATTCGCAGCGGCGAACCTTGCCGCGTTCGCGCGGACGAGAGACCTCGACCAGGTGCGGCGCGGTCAATGCCTCCTGATCCTGTCGCTGCCTTTCGTCCTCCACGTCGCACTCGGCGGCTTCGAGCCTTCGAGTGGCGTCGTTCTGTGGTCGGTTCTCGCTCCCTTTTGCGCCCTGGTGTTCGGGGGCATCGGCGCCGGTTCCCGCTGGCTCGTCGCGTTCAGCGCGATCGTCGCGGTCGCGGCATTCGCGCAGCCACGCGCAACGAACTCGCTGCCGCAAGCGGTCATCACGCTCTTCTTCGTCGCGAACATCGCCACGATCTCGGCGGTCGCGTTCGCGCTGCTGGCGGCCTACGCTCGACAACTCGCGGCGGAGCGCGGTCGCTCGGAGCGGCTGCTCCTGAACGTCTTGCCGGCATCAATCGCGTCACGGCTTCGCGAGCGCGAGGAAGTCATCGCCGACCGCTATCCGGCGGCGACGGTGATCTTCGCCGACGTGGTGAACTCGACGCCACTCACTGTCGAGCTCGAACCCGAACGGATGGTCGCGCTCCTCGACGAGCACGTCACGCGATTCGACCAGCTCGCCGACCGCCATGGTGTAGAGAAGATCCGCACGATAGGGGACAACTGGATGGGTGTCGCGGGCGTGCCAGCACCGCGCCCGGATCACGCCGAGGCCACGGCGCGCCTCGCGCTCGCGATGCTGGCGTACGTTGACGAGCGCCGTGCCTCGGGCATGCGCTGCCTCGACTTCCGGATCGGCGTCAACTCGGGCCCAGTGATCGGCGGCGTCATCGGCAGGCGCAAGTTCGTCTTCGACATCTGGGGCGACACGGTGAACACAGCTGCGCGAATGGAATCGCATGGCGTCGCTGGGAAGGTCCAGCTCACCGAAGCGACGTACGAGCTCCTGAAAGAGCGGTTCGTCTGCGAACCGCGCGGGACGATCGAGGTAAAAGGAAAGGGCGCCGTGAGGACCTGGTGGCTGGTCGCGGAGAGCGGCACACGAGTATCCGCGAACAGCTAATCGCGCTGGAGGGCTGAAACGAGGATCGTCATCGCCTGGTTGAGCGGCGCGGCGACGCCGCGGCGCTCGCCTTCGCGCGCCACCGCGCCGGAGATCGCGTCGACCTCGGTCGCGCGTCCCGCGTCGACGTCCTGCAGCATCGACGAGCGATTCGCGCCGGTGAGCGCGGCCATCGAGCGCCACTGCATCACCGCTTCCTGTTCTGAGATCGGCACGCCGTACGCGCGCGCGACGCGGGCGACCTCGCGCGCGAGCGCGTCGGCCACCGATGCCGCCGCGGGGTCCGCCAGAAGGTCGGCGTTCGTCTTCCCGACCAGCGCGGTCAGGGGGTTGACCGCCGCGTTGGTCACGAGCTTCCGCCAGACCGACGGCCACGGATCGTCGACGAGGCGCACTTCCATGCCCCCCTCCGCGAGCAGCATCGCGAGCTCCTCGAGATTCGCGCGCGGCTTTTCGCCGCTCGGCCGGCCAAGCTCGAGCGTGCCCGGTCCGGTCGCGCGCAGCTCCCCGTCGACGAGCTGCGCGCCGACGTAGATGACGCCGACCGCCGCGCGCTCGTGGCCAACATGCTCGGCGAGCGTTTCGTAGTTGCCGAGCCCGTTCTGGATGGTGAGGGCGACGCCGTCGTTCGCAAGGAGCTTGCCCGCGACGTTGGCCGCCCACTCGGTGCCGGGCGTCTTCGTCGCAACGATCGCGACATCGACCGGCGGCTCGTCCGCTCGCAGCGGCGCAGCGGTCCGATCGATCCGCACGAGGTCGACCTTCGGGTGTCCCTCGAGCGCGCGGGCCATGACGTGCCCGATCGCCCCCATGCCCAGGATCGCGATCCGCATCCGGTGCTCGCTCGGCTCGTGAGCTAGACCGCTTTGGGTTGCGCCAGGCCTCGCTGCAGTGACGCGAGCTCGCTGTCTTTCATCGTGAAGCTGTGCTCGGCGGTTGGGAACGACCCGTCGCGGACCTCGCGGTCGAACTCACGAAGCGCGTCGGCCACCTGAGCGCCGATGTCCGCGTAGCGCTTCGCGAATTTCGGCTTGAACTCGCCGAAGAGGCCGAGCACGTCGTGCAGCACGAGCACCTGACCGTCGCAGTCGACGCCCGCGCCGATGCCGATGGTCGGTATGTCCAGCCGCTCGGTCGCGAGGGTGGCGACCGGAGCGGGCACGGACTCGAGGACGATCGAGAAGGCGCCGGCGTCCTCGAGCGCGAGCGCGTCGTCGATGAGCCGTCGTGCCGCGCGCGCGGTCTTCGCCTGCACTTTGAAGCCGCCGAGCTGCGCGACGCGCTGCGGCGTGAGGCCGACGTGCGCCATGACCGCGATGCCGTTGGCCGTGAGCGTTCGCACGGTGTCGACGACCTCCGCGCCGCCCTCGACCTTGACGGCGTCCATGCCCGCCTCTTTCAGGAACCGGGCGGCGTTCCGCAGCGCGTCCTCAGCCGACGCCTGGTAGCTGCCGAACGGCATGTCCCCGACGAGAAGCGGCCGCTGTGTACCGCGCGAGACCGCCGCGGCGTGCCGGACCATGTCGTCCATCGTGACGGGGACGGTCGTGGGATAGCCGAGCACGACCATCCCCAGCGAGTCCCCGACGAGGATGACGTCGATGCCGGCTTGGTCGACGAGCCGCGCGAACGCCGCGTCGTAGGCCGTCATCATCGTGATGCGCCGTCCCTCGCGCTTCATGGCGATGAGGTCGGGAACGGTGACCTTCTTGGGAGCCGGCGCGGATACCCCGCCGTACTGATCGCTCATTTCGAACCTCCGTCCAGGCCGGCTGCGTGCCGGTCCCGGCGTGCTCTCAATCCTACCGCCCGGACATATCGCGCAGGATTCATTCCAACTCGCGGATCGAGGGCACGAGTAGCAGGAGGGCGGTGATCGCGACGCCAATGGTCCCACCGAGCACGAGGGCGGCGGCCGGGCCGAACGCCGCGACGACCGCCGCGAAGATGACCGGGGCGAGGGGCAGCAGCAGCGACCCGCCGAAGAAGTCGATGCTCGTGACCCGCCCGAGGAGCTCGCGCGGGACGTGCTTCTGCACGGCCGTGGTCCAGAGGACCCCCACGCCGACGATCTGCGCCCCGAAGACTGCGGCGAACAAAAGGGTCGCCGGCACGATCGGAAAAAGACCCATCCCGATCAGCGAGAGACCACCGAGGATCCCGAAGAGGCAGATGGCGATGCCGATCCGGCGGACGCGGAAACGTGCGAGCAGCAGACCGGTGACGATGTCGCCGACGCCGACCGCCGCGATGATCGTTCCGTAAAGGCGGGCATCGCCACCAAGCACATCGCGGACGAAGATCGGCAGAGCGACGTTGAGCGGACCGAAGTTACCCAAAACGACGATCGCCCAGGCGAAGATGAAGATCCAGAGCCAGGGTACCGAGAAGGTGTAGGCGAGGCCCTCGCGGATCTGGCGGAACAGCGGTGCCGGTGCGGCGCTGTCGCGCCGCGGTGGATGGGCGAGCCAGAGCGCCGCGAAGCTCGCGAAGAAGGAGGCGGCGTCCGTCGCGAAGGCGAGGGGCAGCCAGATTGCCGCGAGCGCTCCGCCGACCACGGGACCGCCGATGAGAGCGATCTGGCGTGACATCCCACGGATCGCGTTGCCCGATTGGAGAACGTCTGCCGGAACGAGGTCGGGGATGATGGCGTTCACCGCCGGCTGAAAGAACGCGTGCGTCGCTCCGAAGATGAGCGCCTCGGCGTAGAGGTGCTCGATCCGGAGGGTCCCGGTGGCTGAAAGCATCGCAATCGCGCTGACCACGACGCCCGATCCGAGGTCGTTCGCGAGGATGATGCTGCGGCGCGAGAAGCGGTCGGCGATTGCGCCGCCGAGCAGCAGGAACACGATCGTCACGACGCTGAAGAGCGCGCCCCACAGCCCGATCTCGAGCGCGCCCCCGCCGAGCGCGAGGATCTGGAACGGGAGCGCGACGCCGTGGATGAAGTCGCCGAAGATCGAGATCGTCTGACCCGTCCAGAGGAGCCGGAAATCGCGATGGCGGAGCGGCTCGAGGATCCGCGGAAGCCGCACTCAGGGCGCTCGGCCAAGCGCGAGCACCACGCCAACCACCACGAGTGGGACCGCCGGCGCGAGCAGCGGAGCGAGGACGAGGACCAGTGCCCCTGTGACCGCGCCGACCCCGAGCGCGAGGACGATCGCGGCGCGTCGCCACCAATCGGCGCCGAGCCCACCGAGCGCGCTGAGCTCGCTCAGGAGCGCGGTGAGCGTTCCGGTCACGTACGTCGTCGGCATCCCCGGCGCAAGGCCCCGCGCTGCCGCGGCCTGCGTGCCCATGGCCACGCCCGAGCAGGCGATGAGCGCCGCGGCCGCAAACCCGTCCGGAGCCCCGGCGCTGACGATCCAGCCCGCGAGGAAAACGGCCTGGAGCGTCCACTCGAGGCCGAGCGCCCGAGCTAGTCTCGGCGACCACGACGTGTCGCGAGGGACCGTGCCGATGAGTCGCGATCCAATGAGCACGCCTGTCGCATAGGCGGCGAGCGCGACCAGAGACCGCAGCGCGTTTCGCACGGCGCCCTGGCCGATCGCCACGCCGAGAAACACGATGTTCCCGGTCATCACCGCGGTGAAGACCTCCAGGCGCAGGAATACGACCGCGTCCACCGAGCCCGCCGCGAAGGTCAGTGCGACGAGCACAAGGTCGCGGCGTCCGAGCTCGCGCACGCGCTAGCCGGCGAGCTCGTCGATCACGTGAGGCAGGGGGCTCAGGTCGGGGACAACGCGAGTGGGCGATGTCTCCAGAGGCTCGCGGTGCCGGTCCACGAACACCGTCCGAAAGCCGAGCGCCGCGGCAGGACGCATGTCGTGGTACTGGCTCGCGCCGACGTGCACCGTGCGCTCGACGCTCGCGCCGCTTCGTTCGAGAAATTTCCGCCAATGACCAGGCTCGGGCTTGTAGCTGGCGCAGTCCTCGGCGGTGATCGCGAGATCGGGCCGCACGCCGAGGCGCGCGATAGAGCGCTCGAGCAGATCGCGGTCGACGTTCGACAGGATCGCGAGCCGGCGTCCGCGCTCGCGCAGCGTCAGCAGCGCGGCGGGAACCTCGGGGAATGGCTTCCAGTCGGCGAGGGAGCTCGGAAGCGGTGAAGGCTGGTCCTCGGGGATCGGGACATCGAGCGAACGCAGGACGCGCCGGCCGACCCGGTCGAGCACCTCCTTGTAGAGGTGGTAGCCCTCGCTCTCGAACTGCACTTCCATGGCGATGTACCACTCGGCGAGCGCCGTGCGGTCCGTCCCCGGAGGAACGAGTGGCAGCAGCGCGTCGGTGATGCCGCGCTCCCAGTCGATGAGCGTTCCGTAGCAGTCGAACGTCACCCAGTCGACGGCCATCGCGGGAGCGTACGAGTTAAAGGCCCATAACGCTGATGTGCCGGCGATGACGGCTTGCGATTCTTGCGGCGTGCGCGTCGCGGTCGTCGTTCTCGCGATCCTCAGCGCTGCTTGCCGCAGCAGCGCGCTGCAACCGCCGCAGACTACGCCATTGCCCGAGCCAACCCCGACAGCGGCGCCGAGCGCCAGTCCGTCCGCGCTCGCGCCGACCGCCGTCGGGGCCGCGCCGGACGCCGGCGTCCTGCTCGTCGCGGGCGAGGACGACGTGATCTATCGCTACGACGGGGTGACCGGCGAGCTGCGGGCGGTGTGGCGCCACGCCGACCTCACGAGCGCGACCGCGGACGGCGCGTACTTCGAAGGCCTCGAAGGCGGCATCACCCTGGTTCGCTGGGATGGCCGCGCCGAACCGATCGAGTGCGGTCCCGGCAAGTGGGGAAGGCTCTCGGCGGCCGGGACGTGTGCGTCCTTTGCCGTCGGCGCCGACCGGTCGTTATGGGTCCGCGATACACCGGCGAGCGTTCCGCGCCTCGTACTGCCGGCGGACTGGGGGCTCAGCGATGCGCGGTGGACCTCTGATGCGCGCTCGCTCGTACTGCTGCGCTCGCAGGCCGGGACGACGCCCGCGACGAGGGCGCACAACGCGCTGTGGCTGATGGCGCCGGACGGCGCGCTACGAAGGGTGTACGAGCCCGCTTCACCTGAGAGCTTTCTGAGCGGTCTGCGTGTTTCTCCCGAGGGTCGGTTCGCGCTCGTGTCGGAAATGCCGATCGTCAGCGCGTCCGTGGGGGCCGATGGAGTGGAGCTTCTGCTCATCGAGCTCAGCAGTGGAACGGTCAGTCGGCTTGGTAAGACGCTGCTCTCCCACTCATGGACGCGGTGGTCCGACGACGGACGGCTCGCATTCGTTCGAGGAGGCGGACGCGAGACCTGGTTTGGCAAACAGCTCGTCGTTCGCGAACGAGATGGTTCCCTCGATGTGGTTGCCGGTGACTACGCGACGGTCGCGCTCGCGCCGGCCTGGCGCGGCGTGGATCTCTACTGGGTACAGGGCCAGGCCGGCGGCAACCAGGATCGGAGCTATGTGCGCGGGATCGGCGAAGGATTCCGTTACGGCGTTCACCTCTCGGCCAGTGGTCGCGCGAATCTGCCGTTCGACGGGATCGTCGAAGGCGTCCGTCCTTCCGCCGACGGACGCTCGGCGCTCATCCTCGCGCGGCGCCCGACGGATCAGCCCGGCGATCAGTATCGGCAGCTCGAGCTCTGGCTGCTCCGCGACATCGATGGCGCCGCGAAGGCCACGAGGCTCATCAGCAATCTCGGCGGGCTCGGCTTCGGTTATTACGGCCTGCAGCCGAGCCTCTTCGATCTCGTCGCGTGGTCGCTCGATCCGCGCTAGGCGCCGCGCATCCGAGCGACCGCGAAGAGCACTGCGACCGGCCAGACGCTCGTGTCCCACCCGAACTGCAGCGAAAAGATCCCCCAGAGCAAGCCGACTATCGCTCCGATGACGAGCACGAAGCCGCTCGTCTCGCGCGGCATCAGCGCAGGCGCGGCAGGATCGACGTGGCGAAATACGCGCTCTTCTCGAAGCGCGACATCGCGTCCCTCGTCGGCGTCGGCGCGGCGCGATGCGGCTCAGCGTTGGAGATCTCGGCCACGCGCTTGAACGCCGGCGCGGGGTCGATACCGTGCGCGCGCGCGGAGAGGTAGATGTCGCCAAGCGACATGATCCAGTCGCGATAGTCGCGGCGCTGATCGTCGATCGACGCCGCGGCCAGCGCGCGGTCGAGCCACACCGGCAGCCCGCCCTGCTCAAGGATGCGCGAAGCATGACCGACGTACTCGTCGATCAGATGAACCGCTTCGTGCTGGTGGACCATGCCGCGGATGACCGCGCAGCGCATCGGATCAGATCGCAAGTACTGGTCGCAGATCTCGTCGAGCAAGGCGAACACCTCCTCACGCGGGCCAGGGCCGACGTTCTTCGCGGCTGCGGCGCTCTTGGGCAGCTTGGACATGAGCGTCGAGAGCTGACCTTCCTTCGGCCGGAACTGCGCGGCGAACGCGCGCTCGCGCGTGTCTCGCCAGTGCTTGATCGGTGCGTTGAGGCTCGCGAGGCGCTGCTCGAGCGCGCCGAGATCACGGTCGTCGGTCACTGACCGAGGCGTTCCGCGAGCTTGTCGACGAGCCGCCGCGCTACCTCGGACTTCGCGAGGAGTGGCAGCTGCTCGATGCCGTCCGCGCTCACGAACGCGACGCGGTCCTCATCCGACCCGAATCCCGAGCGTGGATCGGCGACGTCGTTGGCGACGACCAGATCGAGATTCTTGTCGCGGAGCATGCGGCTGGCCTCGGCGGTCGCGTCGCCGGTCTCTGCCTTGAATCCGACGACGACCGTGCCTGGCCGCCGGGCCGCGACGATCGCCTTGAGGACGTCGGGGTTCTCGGTCATGCGAACCGTCATCTCGCGGCCGAGCTCCTTCTTCTTCAGCTTCTTGGTGACCCGCTCGATCGGGCGATAGTCCGCGATGGCCGCCGCCATGATGACCGCGTCCGCGCGAGGGAGCTGGGCGAGGACCGCTTCCTTCATGTCGTCGGCGCTCTCTACCGGGAACGTGCGCACGCCCGCGGGCGCCGCGAGCGCCGTCGGTCCGGTGATGAGGGTCACCTCGGCTCCGGCATCGCGTGCGGCGGCGGCGATCGCGTAACCCATCTTGCCGCTCGAGCGGTTCGAGACGAAACGGACCGGGTCGATGGCTTCGATCGTTGGGCCTGCGGTCACGACGATTCGCCGGCCGGCGAGCGTCTGCGAGACCGCCAGCGCGTCGTCGATCGCCGACGCGATGCGTTCGATCGCGGCGAGCCGGCCCGGACCGACCTCACCCGACGCGAGCGGGCCAGTGTCTGGCTCGACGATGCGAACACCGCGGGCTCGGAGCGCGCGGACGTTGGCCTGCGTCGCGTCGTTCAGCCACATGTGGGTCTCCATCGCGGGCGCGACGACGACGGGAGCCGAGGTCGCGAGGACCGTCGTCGCTATGAGGTCGTCCGAGAAACCGTGCGCGAGGCGCGCGAGGACGTGCGCGGTCGCCGGCGCCACGACGACGACGTCGGCTTGACGGCCCATGGCGACGTGGCCGGCGGCGCGCTCGTCCTGCATGGCGAACATCTCGACCTCCACAGGCCGGTATGTGAGCGCCTGGAAGGTGAGAGGAGTCACGAACTCGGTCGCGCCTTTGGACATCACGACCTGGACCGTCGCGCCCGCCTGCACCAGGCGGCGCGCGAGCTCGATCATCTTGTACACGGCGATCGAACCCGTGAGCGCGAGGACGATGAAACGACCGCGGACGCGCTCCATCACGCGTTCAGCTCCCAGAGCATCCGAAGCCCTTCCAGCGTGAGGTCGTCGTCGACCCGCTCGATGCCTTTTGCCAGAGGGGCGATCGTCGCCGCCAGCCCGCCGGTCGCGACGATCCGCGGCGTCGTCGGCCGAAGCTCGCCGACGAGCCGCGCGAGGAGCCCTTCGACAAGACCGACGTAGCCGAACACGATCCCCGAGCGAAGGCAATCGGCCGTGTTCTTGCCGATGGCCGCAGGCGGCGGCGTGAGCGGGACGCGAAAGAGCCGCGCCGCGCGGGAGAAGAGCGACTCGGCCGAGACCTCGAGTCCTGGCGCGAACGCCCCGCCGAGGAAGTCGCCCTCGGCGCTCACGATGTCGAAGTTCGTCGTCGTGCCGAAGTCCACGACGATGGCCGGCCCTCCGTACCGCCGGTGGGCCGCGAGGGTGTTCGCGATGCGATCGGCTCCGACCTCCGATGGGTTGTCGACGCGAAGCCGCACGCCGGTCTTGACGCCCGGTCCGATCACGAGCGCGGGCCGGTCGAGGTAGCGCTCCGCGAGACGCGTGAACGAAGCGGTCAGTGGCGGGACGACGGATCCAAGCACGAGCGCGTCGACGTCGTCTAGCGAGAGCTCCTCGCGTTCGAGAAGCGCATCGAGCGTGACCGCGAGCTCGTCCTCGGTCTGATCCGCGCGTGTCGCCGTCCGCCAGGTCGCGACGAGCTTTTCCCCGTCGTACGCCCCGAGCACGACGTTGGTGTTACCGACGTCCGCCGCGAGGAGCGTCGCCACTAGTCGTTCGCCTCGGTCGCGCCAGTACGCAGACCCTGCTTTCCCATCTGCGCCCGCAGGCGCTTGGCGACGTTCGGTGGAACGTACGCGTCGACCGGCGCGCCGAAGGCGACGAGCTCTTTGACGCGCGAGGCCGAAAGGAAGAGGTACTCCGGGGCGGTCATCAGGTAGACCATCTCGATTCCCGGGGCGAGACGGCGGTTCATGTTGCCCATCTCGAACTCGAACTCGAAGTCCGACAGCGCGCGGATCCCGCGGATGATGAACGCCGCCCCGACCGATTTGGCAAAGTCGACCTGCAGACCGTCGAACGCCTGCACCTGCACGTTCGGATGCTTCGCGCACGCCTCGCGCATGAGAGCGATGCGCTCGTCCGCGGTGAAGACCGTCTTCTTCGCGAGGTTGCGTCCGACGCCCACGACGACGCGGTCGAACAGCCGCGCTGACCGCTCCACGATGTCGAGGTGCCCGTTCGTGGGCGGATCGAAGGAGCCCGGATAGATGGCGACGCGGTCGCTCATGCGGTCGCGATACCTCCTTGGCGTGCACGCCGCACGCGCAGGCTAACGCTATCCGCTGGGCAGAGCGGTGGCGTCGCGGAGTCGTTCGGTGACCGCGCGGAGCACCTTCACCGTGATGTCGGCGTTCTGGCGCAGGACATCCCGGAATTGGTCATGGCTCAGGACGAGCGACCGCATCGCCGTCACCGAACGCACGGTCGCGGTGCGCGGGCCGTCGTCGATAAGAGCGATCTCACCGAAAAAGTCGCCTGGACCGAGCGTTTTCTTTGTCGTTCCCGTGTCGACCTCGGCCTTGCCCTCGAGGATCACGAAGAAATCGCCACCGCTCTCACCTTTCCGGCACAGCGTCTTGCCGGACTCGATGTCGACATCCTCAACGTGAGACGCGATGAACCGCATCTCCTGATCCGAGCAGCCAGCGAAGAGCGGGACGGCGCGAAGGCGATCGAGGCGTGGGTCGGCCACGGCGGGAGTCTAGCCCGGAGAGTGCGCAGATTTCGTCCATCGACCGACCGAGAGCGGTTCGCACGCGGTCACGAGCGGGAAGAGATAGCGCGTCCGTCGCGCGATGAGCGCGATGATCTCCTCGAACGGCCGTCGCTGGCTCGCGGCGCGCCGCGCCATCTCCTCCGGACGCGTCACGGCCGCGAGCGGATGCAGCAAGAGCGCCCAGCGCACGATCGCGTTCACGGCGTATGCGCGTTCCAGCGCGGCTTGGTCGACGTGATAGCCGGCGTCGGCGAGACCCGCGGCATATCCGTCGAGGCTCGCCGCAGCGAGTTCCGTCGGCTCGAGCGGCTCGCCGTGATAGAAGAGCGTCGCCATCACCAGCTGCGCGATCTCCGCGCCGAACGCGGCGATCCCGAAGAACGACCAATCGACGGCGACGGTCTCGGTCGTGCCAGCTCGATGCCGGCTCAGGAGATTCGCGCGGAACGCGTCGAGATGGCTGAGGGTCTGGGGCAGCCGGTCCATCGCCGCGATCCACCGCTCGCGCGAGGAGAGGAGGCGGCGAAACGTCTCGCGCGAGGCCGCTGGGAACGATTCCCTCACCATCGGGTGAGACCAGACCGCCTCATCTTCGAGGAGCTGCGGCACACGGCGGATCCAGCTGGCGCTCCAGGTCGCGACGGCGTCCCGCGAGAGCCACGGGTATGTCGGCAGCGGTTTTCTGGCGAGATACTCGCCGTTGAATCGGCCGAGGTGGCGCGCGGCCAGCGCGAACCGCGCGAGATCCCAGCGATCGCCGCGCTCTTCCTCCACGTATTCCAGCCAGAGCGCCGCCCGACCTTCGTCGCGGTCGATGCCGAAACACGCTGGCGCGGCCAGCCCCGGCGGCAGCGCCTCGAGGATGCCGGAGGCATACAGCTCAGCCTCGCGCTCGAAGCGGAAGACATCGAGCAACCTTTCGCGGAGCTCGTGCGCGATGGGCTCGCGGTCAGCCGCCGGCCAGGCCCGACATACCTTGAGGACCACTGCCACCGGATGCTTGACGTTCCCGCTCCGCGCCATCGTCCGGACCAGGTACACGCCCTCGGAGGTCGGATTATTGGCGACGTAGCCCAGCGGTGTGACCGTCGTGTCGGAAACGTCATCGACCGCCCGCCCCGAAGCGCTCGCGGCCACATGCACGAGGGTGTCGCGGTCGACGTCGCTCGGCGCGGTCATGCCACGCGCTTGCCCGACGCGTAGACCTCCGCGACGAGTGGCGCACCCATTCGGTAGGCGAGCTCGCGCTCGTCGTCCGTATCGAGCACGAGGATGTCGGCGCGACGGCCGGCAACCAGGGCACCGGTGCGGTCTCCACGACCAAGCGCGTGCGCAGCGTTGACCGTCGCCGCGACGATCGCTTCATGGGGCGTGAGGCCGCACAGTGTGACGCCGAGTGCGATCGCCGTCGGCATCCCTTCGAGCGGCGACGTGCCGGGGTTGTGATCGCTCGCAAGCGCCACGGGGACCCGCGCCGCGATGAACCGGCGCGCCTCAGGCGGCGCGTAGCCGACGAAGAACGCGCTTCCCGGCAGCAGGACAGCCGGAATGCCGGCGCGGGCGAGCGCGCGGATGCCCTCGGCTGACGCATGGGCGACGTGGTCGGCCGACCGCGCATGGATCCGCGCGGCGAACGCCGCGGCCCCGACGTCGTTCAGCTGGTCCGCGTGCAGCGATACGGCAAGGCCCGCCTTCTTCGCGGCGGCGAATAACGGACGCACGTCATCGACCTCGAAGACGCCCTTCTCAACGAAGGCGTCCACCGCCTCGGCGAGCTTTTCCGCGGTGACCGTGTCAAGCGCGCCGCGCGCGTCCCGGATGAAGCCGGCCCGATCGTCGGTGTAGGGAGCCGGAAGCGCATGCGCCGCCAGGTAGGTGACGGCAACGTCGATCGGTGCGTCGGCTTTCGCCTGCGCGATAAGCCTGAGCTGGCGAAGCTCCTCGCTCGCCTCGAGCCCGTAGCCGCTTTTGATCTCGATCGTGGTCGTTCCGAGCTCGGCGGCGTCACCGATCCTCCGACGCAGTAGCGCAAGGACCGTCTCGTCGCTCGCCTCCTTCGTCGCCCGCACCGTGGCGTGGATGCCGCCGCCGGCGGCGAGCACCGCAAGGTAATCGGCGCCGCTCCGGCGTGTCGCGAACTCTTCCCAGCGCTCGCCGGCGTAGCAGAGATGGGTGTGGGGATCGACCAAGCCCGGCATGACGACCCGACCTTCCGCGTTGCGGACGACCGCGCTCTCCACCAGCTGGAGCCGGTCGTGCGATTCGCCGTGGCCGGTGGCGACGATCGCGCCGTCGCGGGCCGCTACCCAACCATTGACGATCGGCCCGACGTCGCCAGCAGTCGGACCGACGCGCGGATGCTCCTCTTTGAGCGGAGCGAGTGTCAGAAGACGCGCGCCGCGAAGAAGAAGGTCGGCCTCCGTCATTCGAGGAAACGCGTCTCGATGACCCGGTCGCGCGTGAAGCCCTCGAGCTTGAGGGCATCGGCAGCGACCTGCAGCGCGGCGTCGAGCGGGATCAGGCCGATCAGCTCGCCACGGAGCACGTTGATGCCGGCAGCGCTCGCGCGCGATTCAACTTCGCGCCAGACGCGCGCCAGGGACGTGACCGTGAAGTCGAGGACATTCATCGAAACCTGCGCACGCGGCGGATCCGTAAGCATGAAGCCCTTCGCCTGGATCGCCGGCAGCCCTCCCGAGGACTCGCGAATCTCCTTAGCGATCTGCTGCGCCAGCTTCAACTCAGTCGTATCCAGCTCGATGTTGAACGCGATGAGGAACGGCCGCGCGCCGACGACGATGGCACCGGCGGTGTCGTGCAGACGGCGCGGACCCACATCAGGCACGTGCGTGGTCTCGAGAAGCCCCGCAAGCCCCTCGTATTCAGGCTTGCGGATGTCCGGAAGGCGAACCCTCTCGGGCCGGGTAGCGGCCTTCGCGTAGTAGAAGACGGGGACCGAGTGACGCTGTGCCACTTCGCTGCCGAAGCGATGCGCCAGGGCGATGCACTCGTCCATCGTCACGCCGGCGAGGGGAACGAAAGGAACGACGTCGACCGCACCGAGGCGCGGATGCTCGCCTTTATGGGTCCGCATGTCGACTTCGCGATAGACGACGTCGACCAGCGCGTGTGTGGCGGCGAGGACCGGCTCCGGCTCGCCCGCGTAAGTGAAAACGCTGCGGTTGTGATCCACGTCGGACGTCTGGTCGAGGAGGCGAACGCCCTCGCTGGAGCGGATCGCGTCAGCCATCCGATCGACGACGTCGCCGCGCCGGCCTTCGCTCACATTGGGGACGCACTCGACGAGGCGCGGCATCCGCCGAGAGGCTAGCGGCGGGCGGCTCCGGCCATCTGGGGCATCTGGAGCGCGCCGGCCTGCATCGCGATGGCGAAGCCGTCGTTCAGGCCCCAGTGCTCGACGATCTTGCCGTCCTTGAGGCGGTAGACCGACCACGACTGGATGTCCTTGATCGGGACTCCGCCTGCTGGAGCCGGTATTCCCGGAACGCCGCCCATGTACTGGGCGCTGAAGGTGCTGCGGACGAAGACCTTGTCGCCGGCGGCGAAGATGTCCTTCATCTCGAGTTTGCGGTCTTTGAACGACTGCATCGAGCCGCGGTGCGCCATCTTGGCACCTTCGATCCCTTGCGGAACGCCGGGCGGACGGTCGTGTGACTGCTCATTGGCGAAATACTGGTCAAGCTGGTCGAGCTTCTCGTCGATCCAGAGCTGCTCGACCGTGCGGACGATGCTGAGGTTGCGCTGCTCGTCGCCCATGATGGTCGCCTCCCCTTTTGCGCCGCCGGTCTAATGCCGGGCGGCCTCCGGCAACATGTGCTCGGCGTTTCGGATTCTCCGCACGAGCATCGGCAGGAGCGCAAGCGCGATCTGCGGATGGCTTTCGAGGATCCCTCGGAAATGCCAACGCTGGATCCCGAGCGCGGTCGTCGGCTCGATGGCCCGGACGGTCGCCGAACGTGGGAACTCGTCGAGGAGCGCCATCTCGCCGAAGACCTCGCCGGGTCCAAGCGTCGCGAGCTTCGTTTCCTTGCCGCTTCGATCCTGGACCACGTCGACCTTCCCGGAGCGAATGATGAACGCGCCGACGCCGGTGTCGCCCTGGCGCACGATCTCGTGGCCGGGCTCGTAACGCTGCTCCACCGCAGCATTCGCGATCGCTTCGAGCGAGCGCTGATCGAGGTCCTCGAACATGGAGACGCGCTTCAGAAAGTCGACGCTCGCGGGCACGGCGGGGATGCTAGCCGATACTCACGGTCCATGCCGGGTTTCCGCGTCGCGGTCGCGAAGGACATCGCGGCCTGCGCGCTCACCGTGCCTATGCAGGAAGAGACATGGAGCGGTGATGTCATCGTTCCGCCGCAGCTCATGCTCGCGGTCGTACACAACGGAGGGTTCGTTGCTCTCGGTTATGCCGAGGGAGACGACCGTCCGGCGGGATTCGTCTTCGGCTTCCTTGGGATACACGACTATCACTTCCGGCACCATTCACACATGCTGGCCGTTCGACCCGAGTACCGCGGGACCGGCTTAGCGCAGACGCTGAAGGAAGCGCAGCGTGACCACTGCCTCGATCAAGGGATCGAGATCGTCGGCTGGACGATGGATCCGCTCGAGGCACGAAACGCGCGGTTCAACTTCGGTAAGCTCGGCACGTTCACGCGCACCTATTTCCGCGACTTTTATGGCGCGATGCCCGACAAGCTGAACCAGGGCCTGCCCTCGGATCGCGTCTACATCGAATGGCCGATCGGCCACGATCGAACGTACAAGCGCCTCCGCGGTGAAGACGCGCCTCCAACGCTCGACCAGGCCGAGAGCGAGGGCATCGGCTACTTACTGCGAGCAGCGTCGGGAGGGCCGGGTCGCGTCGGCGAGCCCGCCGGCGCATCGCACCTGCTCCTCGAGGTGCCTTCGGCTTTCCAGGATCTCAAGGCGCGCGATCCCAAGGCCGCGCTCGCATGGCGGCTCGCCGCGCGCGACGCGTTCGAGCGCGCGTTCGCCGACGGGTACGCGGCCGTCGAGTTCGTGCGGGGCACGAATGGCCGCGGCGCGTACCTGTTGGTTCCACAACCCCGGCGTGACCAACGCGAGGGGGGTGCGGGGCAGGGGCAGGGGCCCCTGGGCACGAAGTGACGCCCCTGCGAGAAACGGGTGGATTGCTCACAGCGGCGGAGCCGCTGTGAGACTGGAGCGCGTCGAGCTGTTCGTCGTGCGACTCCCGCTGAAGCGGGCGTATGAGACGAGTGGCGCGCGCGAGACGCACATGACCAGGGTGTTGTGCCGTGCCGAGTCGGAGGGCGCGGTCGGCTGGGGCGAGAGCGTCGCCGGCGAGCTTCCCTGGTATTCGGGCGAGACGCCGCGCACGGTCCTCTATGCGCTCGAGGAGTTCATCCTTCCGGAGATCTTCAAGACCGACCTCGCACGGCCAGAGGACGTGCAGCGTGTGCTCGCGTGGATCCGCGAGCACCGGATGGCGAAGGCGACTATCGAGATGGCGGTCTGGGACCTCTTCGCAAAGCGCGCGAAGAAACCGCTCTCCGCTCTCCTCGGCGGGCCGCGCGGTCGCATCCTCTGCGGCGTCGCCATCGGGATCCAGCCCAGCATCGACGCACTTATGGAAACGATCAGCCGTGAGCTCGAGGGCGGATACCAGCGCGTGAAGCTCAAGATCAAGCCGGGTCTTGAAGTGCAGATCGCCGAAGCGACGCGACGCACGTTCCCCGATCTCGCGTTCATGCTGGACGCGAACTCGGCGTACACGCTGGCCGACGTCGCGCTCTTCAAGCGCATCGATCCGATGCGGCCGACGATGATCGAGCAGCCCCTTGCGCACGACGACCTCGTCGATCACGCCGTGCTGCAGAAGCAGATCGCGACGCCGGTGTGCCTGGATGAGTCGATCCATTCAGCCGAGGACGCGCGCAAGGCGATCGAGATCGGCGCGACGAAGGTCATCAACATCAAGGCCGGCCGGGTCGGCGGGCTCGCGTCGGCGAAGGCCATCCACGACGTCTGCGCCGCGCACGACATCCCGGTCTGGTGCGGCGGCATGCTCGAGATGGGCATCGGCCGCGCCCACAACGTGCATCTGGCGTCGCTACCGAACTTCCGCCTGCCTGGCGATGTCTCGGCTTCGGCGCGCTACTTCGACACGGAGATCATCGGCGAGCCCTTCGCCGTCGAGCCCGACGGCACCATGAAGGTCCCGACGAAGCCAGGCATCGGCGTGACGGTCCTCGAGGACGTGATCAGGAAGCTCGCGCTCCAGAAGAAGGAGCTGCGTCCGGCGTAGCCGGCCACACGACGACCTCGTCGATCA
>Ga0209267_1000045_pt1 | contig 76850 bp, 64 predicted proteins | sample GraSoiAngelo_137_FD_185894 | JGI IMG/M metagenome (GOLD analysis project Ga0209267, IMG submission 185894) | Grasslands soil microbial communities from the Angelo Coastal Reserve, California, USA - 14_0929_09_30cm (SPAdes) (version 2) | ecosystem: Environmental > Terrestrial > Soil > Grasslands ... | reverse complement strand
GACGAAGGACGTCCAGAAGGCGCACCGCGTGGCCCGGGCCATCAAGGCGGGGACCGTCTGGGTGAATACGTACAACTTCTACGATCCAGCCGCGCCGTTCGGCGGCTACAAGTTTTCGGGGTTCGGGCGGGACTTGGGCAGAGAAGCGCTCGACAACTATACGGAAGTGAAGACGGTATGGGTGGGGTTATGAACGCGGAAGTCGGAACGCGGAACGCGGAACAGACAGGCCGGCTTCTCGATGGTTGGACGAGTTGTTCCGCATTCCGCGTTCCGCGTTCCGCGTTGGAGTGCCCGTGAGGGAAGCGTACATCTGTTCAGCACTCCGGACTCCTGTCGGCAACCACGGGGGGAGTCTGGCATCTGTGCGCGCCGATGACTTGGCCGCCGTCCCGATCAAGGCCGTCGTCGAGCGCAGCGGGATCGATCCGCTCGCGATCGACGACGTGATCCTCGGGTGCACCAATCAGGCCGGCGAGGATAACCGGAATGTGGCCCGCATGGCGCTGCTGCTCGCGGGGGTGCCGGTGGAGGTGCCCGGCCAGACGGTGAACCGGTTGTGCGGCTCGGGACTCCAGGCGGCGGCGAGTGCCGCGCAGGCGATCAAGGCCGGGGAGGGCGATGTCTTCATCGCGGGTGGCGTCGAAAGTATGACGCGCGCGCCCTATGTGACGCTCAAATCGGGCGAGCCGTGGAGCCGCCGGGCTCCCGAGACCGCGGATACGACGGTCGGCTGGCGGTTCACGAACCCCCGCCTCAAGAAGGAATGGACGATTTCGTTGGGTGAGACGGCCGAGGTAGTGGCCCAGCGCTACAAGATCACGCGCGCCGAGCAGGACGCCTTCGCCGTCGAGAGCCAGTGCCGGGCCGAGGCAGCGCTCAAGGCGTGTGTGTTCACCGACGAGCTCGTGCCGGTCCCCCTGCCCGACGGAACGACGTTCGCACGGGATGAGTATCCGCGGGCCGGTACGACCCTCGAGCGCGCAGCGCAGCTGAAGCCCGCGTTCAAGAAGGATGGCACGGTGACGGCGGCGAGCTCGAGCGGGATCAACGATGGAGCGGCGGCGCTGCTCGTCATGGGGCGGTCGAAGGCGGTGGAGGGCGGTGGAGGGCGGTGGCAACCTCTGGCCCGCGTGGTTGCGACGGCGGTGGCGGGAGTCGATCCGAGCTGCATGGGGCTCGGGCCGATTCCGGCGACGCAGAAGGTGCTCAAGCGCGCGGGGATGACGATCGATCAGATCGACCTGATCGAGCTGAACGAGGCCTTCGCGGCGCAGGCCATCGCCTGCATTCGCGAGCTCAAGCTCGACCAGGCGAAGGTGAACATCTACGGCGGCGCGATCGCGCTGGGCCACCCCTTGGGTGCGACGGGCGCCCGCATGCTCACGACCTTGGTACACGCCCTCCGGCGGACGAATTCGCGTTACGGTCTGGCGACCATGTGCATCGGCGTCGGCCAAGGGATCGCGATGATCGTGGAGCGGGCGTAATGGCGGCCTACGAGCGCGTATTGGTGGAAATCGCCAGGGGGATCGGCACGGTGACCCTCAACCGGCCGGAGAAGCTCAACGCCCTGGACCGCGAGCTGTGCGACGAGCTGCGGGAAGCCCTCGCCCTGCTCACCAACAGCGACGCCGTGCGCGTCATCGTGATCACCGGCGCCGGGCGCGCCTTCTGCGCCGGTGCTGACTTGGGCGTGCTGGAGGAGGAGGGCCCAGCGCTGGTCGCGGCGGGGAAAGACGTAGCGCTCGCGCTGCGTGCGGCGCCGCAGCCCGTGCTCGCGGTGGTGAACGGCCCCGCCGCGGGAGGCGGGGCGAACCTGGCCCTGGCCTGTGACTACCGGATCGCGTCGGACCAGGCCTCGATCGGCCAGGTGTTCCACAAGCTCGGTCTCGTCCCCGACTGGGGCGGCAGCTTCTTTCTCCCTCGTTTGGTGGGGCCGTCCAAGGCGCTGGAGCTCGTCTGGAGCGCGCGCATGGTGCCGGCGGCCGAGGCGCTGGCGTTGGGGCTGTTCGATCAGGTGGTGCGGCACGCGGACCTCGCGGCCGCCGCCCGTTCCCTCGCCGAGCGGTGGGCCGCCCAGCCGCGCGCCGCGGTCCGGCGTGCCAAGGAAGCGTTGTATCGCAGCGAGGCGAGCTCGCTCGCCTCCATGCTGGACCTCGAGATCACCCAGCAGAACGAGCTGTTCGCCACTCCCGAGGCGCGCGAGCGCATCGCGGAGGCTTCACCTGCCAAGAGGAGCCGCTGATGGTCCGCAAGCTGAACAACTTCGACGAGTGGATCGACTACTTCCGCTACTGGCAGGACTCCATCGGCCTGCCCCAGGGCGAGATCCGGAGGTTCAAGTTCGAGGCGAAGTTCGGGGACCAGGAGGTGCCCCACATCGAGTTCGGCCATTACAAGGGTCAGCGCAAGTGGCCGACGGTGATGCACATCCCCGACCAGCGGATTCGCGACGCCCTCATGAACCTGATCGTGTACCAGGGCGACACGGAGTTCGCGTCGGTGGAGCAGCAGCGTAACCTGCTGACGCACGCCCCGTCCGACTACGATCTGCTCGCGCTGATGCGGGTGATGACCGAGGAAATGCGCCACGGCTGGCAGATGTCGTATCTCCTGTGCAGTCATTTCGGCGACGAGGGAAAGCGCGAGGCGGCGAAGCTGCTGGAGCGCCGGGCCGACGAGGGGGAACGCCTGCTCGGGTCGTTCAACGAGCTGGTGGACAACTGGCTCGACTTCTTCACCTACACGCAGTTCATCGATCGCGACGGCAAGTTCCAGCTCACCATGCTGTCCGTATCGGCGTTCGATCCGCTGTCGCGCTCGATGAACCCGATGCTCAAGGAGGAGTCCTTCCACCTGGGCACCGGCAACAACGGGCTCCTGCGAATCGTGAAAGCGGGGAAAATGCCGCCCGAGGTGATCCAGCGATTCTTCTACAAGTGGATTCCCACCGCGTTCGATCTGTTCGGCACGGACAACTCGTCGTCGGCGCACTGGGCCTACGTGTGGGGCCTGAAAGGCCGCTACGACGAGCGCGAGAGCCAGACCGAGCCCGACAAGGCGAAGCTCAACGAGCTCAGCCGCGACCTGTACCGCCAGGAGATCAGCAAACTCGTGGAGCGGCTGAACATGTTCATCCCCGACCGCGACCGCTGGCTGCGGATGCCGGACACGAAGTTCAATCGCAGGATCGGCGTGCACGCCCATCAGCGCTACACCGTGGACGGTCAGGTGATCGACGATCCCGCGAAGTACGAGACGTACCTGAAGACGGTCCTCCCGCAGCCCGAGCACTACCAGATGGTGCACGGCATCGAGAAGGAGCCGGGCTGGATCGAGTCGAAGAAGGCGGACAGCCTGCTCAAGTGAGCCGGGCGCTCGTGGTGGCGCACCGCGGCGCATCGGCCCGCGAGGTCGAGAACTCGCTCGCCGCGTTCCGCGTCGCGGCGCAGCTTGGCGCCGACGCGGTGGAGCTGGATGTGCACGCCACGGCGGATGGTGCCATCATCGTCCACCACGACGAGACGATCGCCGGCCGCCCTATCCCGCAGCTCACCGCGCAACAGGTCGGGGAGCTGCGGCTCGCGAACGGCGAGCCGATCCCCACCCTCGCCCAGACCCTCGCCGTGATCGGTCCGCGACTGCAGGTGTTCGTCGAAGTGAAGTCCCTGCCACCGAGGTTCGACGATCGTCTGCTCGAGACTCTGCGCCGGGGTCCGAACCCCGACGGGTATGCCGTCCATGCCTTCGATCACCGGATCGTCCAGCGGCTCGGGGCCCGGTCGCCCGGTCTGCGCCGGGGTGTCCTGAGCGCCTCCTACCCCGTCCGGCCGCTCGTCGCGCTCGAAGACGCCGGTGCGACGATCCTGTGGCAGGAGCGGACGCTGGTGGACCGGGCCCTGGTCGACGCGGTGCGCGGCGCCGCGATGCAGCTCATCGTGTGGACGGTGGACGACCCCGCCGACATGGAGGGACTGCTGGCGCTCGGCGTGGACGCGATCTGCACCAACCGACCCGAGATCGGACGCCGGGCCGTGGACGCGTTCCGTGAGGCGGGAGCGGCATGAGCAACGGCAAGGTGACCGTCGTCGGCGCGGGGACGATGGGTCACGGGATCGCGTACGTGGCGGCGCTGGCGGGGTTCGAGGTGTGTCTCACCGATAGCCGTGCCGAGGTGCTCCCCCGCGCCCTCGGCCGATTGAACGATCTGCTCGCCGTGGCGGTGAAGCGCGGGACGCTCACGGAGGCGGACCGTGCCACAGCGGCGAGCCGTCTCCGCGCGGAGCACCAGTTGGCGCCTGCGGTGAGCGGTGCCGGGGTCGTCATCGAGGCGGTGCACGAGCACCTGGGCGTGAAGCAGCAGCTCTTCGCCGAGCTGGAGCGGGCCGCGCCCGGGGACGCCCTGCTCGCGACCAACACCTCGTCGCTCTCGATCACGGACATCGCCGCGGCCGTGCAGGAGCCCGGTCGGGTGGTGGGTATGCACTTTTTCAATCCCGTGCACGCGATGAAGCTCGTCGAGGTCGTGACGCACCCACGCGCGGCGTCGGCCGCGGTGGAGCGTGCCGTCGCCCTCGCGCGCGCCCTCGGCAAGGAGCCCATCGTGGTGCAGGACTCGCCGGGATTCGCGTCCAGCCGGCTGGGTCTGGCGCTGGGCCTCGAAGCGATGCGGATGCTCGAGCGGGGGGTCGCCTCCGCGGAAGACATCGACAAGGCGATGGAGCTGGGTTACAACCATCCGATGGGCCCGCTGAAGCTCACGGATCTCGTGGGCCTCGACGTCCGGCTCGCGATCGCCCAGTACCTGCACCAGGCGCTCGGCGAGCCGCAGTTCGAGCCCCCGCAGATCCTGCGCGACAAGGTGGCGAAGGGAGAGCTGGGAAAGAAGTCGGGAAAGGGGTTCTACAACTGGAGCGGCTGAGGGGCATCCCCCTCCCCTCAGCCGATCGTAGTCCCCTTCCGGTCAGGGGCCCGCACAGATCTTGGGACCCGCCGTCTGCGTCGCGATGGCGGTGTGGTCGTCCCTTCCGACGTTCCCGGGCTGATCGTCGCTGTAGGTGATGGAAGCCAGGCCGGTCGTGGGGTTGACGGCGACGCCGAAGTCGTCGTACAGGTCCCGGTTGCCGGTGCAACCCACCCCGCTCTCGCACACTCCACCGTAGTGGATGATCGGGGTGGCCGCGGCCTGCGTGAACGTGCTGCCGGCCGCGGCGGCGTTGAGGTTCTGGGCGAAGAACACGTACCACGCCGCAGACGCTGGATAGTTGTCGGGCGCCGTCGTCCCGTCGTAGAACGACGTCCCGTACCACACGATGTTCAGCTGGCCGGGGTCGCAGGCCACGCTCCACGGCATGACGGCCGTGGCGGACGGCGCCTGGTTCACCTGAATCGGCCCGGCCCACGTGTCCCCGCCATCCGTCGAGAAGCTGTAGAAGAGGTTGTGGTTGTCGGTATAGACGACGTAGACCGTCCCGGCACGGTCCACGCTCACGTTGACGAACTGGTGGCCGTAGGACACCGAGGTGTTCGGATTCACGTAGACGGGTTTGTCGGTGAACGTTTTACCGCCATCGCGCGAGACCGCGATCCAGACGGCATGGAACGAGCTCGGGAGCAGGGCTTCGGTGACGGTCGCGATGCCGCTGAAGACCTGATAGACGACGTGGCTGTTGGGGTCGATCGTCAGGTTGCCGATCTCGTTATCGTCGATCAGGAAGGCGTGTGCCAGGTCGATCGCCGACCCCAGCTGGGTGAAGCTGGCGCCCGCGTCGAAGCTGCAGTTCACGTCGATGTTGAAGGTCACGATGTCGTGGTACGAGATGCACACCTTGGACGCTTGGTCGGCGGCGATCCACTCGCGGTCATCGATGGGAATGGTGGCGCTGGTAACGTTCTTGCTCCAGGTCTGTCCGCCGTCCTGGCTGGTGCTCACCGTGACATTCGCCAGGCTGAGGCTCGCCACGTAGACGTTGTGGATGCCGCTGGCGTTCGCGTCCGGCGCGGTGCTCAAGTCCGTGTCGCCGCCCCCCGGCCCCACTCCCCCGAACGCCTGGGAAATCTGATTCGGGGATTCCAGCGCCGTGTAATGCAGGCCGCCGTCGGTAGACTTCCAGGCGAGCGTGCCGGCAGCGAGGCCGAGCTCGGAGGAGACGTAGAAGGTACCTGTGGCGTCCGCGCGAATCGCGGGCTCCGCGGCGCCGTTCGTGCACGCCGATGAGCCCGGGCACACCGTCCCCGTCGCGGCGCCAAGCTCGAAGTTCTCGAACGTGAACGGTCCCCCGCTCACCGCCTGCGCGTTCACGCCACGCGCCGGGCCGGGTGACGGAAGAGGACGCTCGTTGCACGACGCCAGCAGCAGGATGCCGCCCACCGCGGTCGCGCTGGCGACCGTGCGCCGGAGCCACCGGCTTTCGCCGTCTGCTTGGACTCGCGCGCCGCGAGGGCACGGACCGTCGTTCGTCATGTGTAGCCTCCGGGTCTAGTCGAAGGTTCTCGCCTTGCTCACCATCGCATGGGCGCAAGTTTCACACCTGCCTGCTGCGCGCGGGCTACGTCGCGGATCGCAACGTGGCTAGGGAGGTCGGATGGCCGCGCCGCGCGCACTGTCGCGGCCCCGCAACTTCCACGTGTTGCGGCCGCTCGGCGTCGCAAGTCCCTCCTACAGGTGCGGTTGAATGCGCACTCGTCATACGGTAGCTTCCGCGCCCCATGAGTCCCCCTCCGTCGGCAACGGATCTCTCACTGACGCGCATCACCGACGTGCACATCCATATTCAGCCGTGGCGCGAGCTCAAGCCGCCAGTGCTCGAGGTCATGTGGCGCGGCAAGGAAGTGGAGCGCGACCGCATGATCCAGATCATGGACGACCCGCGCGCGCTGCTCGACGTGATGGACCGCGCGGGGGTGTGGCGGGCGGGCCTGGTGAACTATCCCTCGCCCGACGTGATGGGATTCACCGATGCGACCAACGCCTTCGCCGCGAAGTACGCGCAGGCCGACCGAGAGCGGATGAAGCTCGTCGAGGTGGTGACGCCCGCGCGGGCCCTCGGCAAGGAGCCGATCGTGGTGCAGGATTCGCCGGCGTTCGCGTCCAGCCGGCTGGGAAGGGGCTTTACAGCTGGGGGTAGCGCGTGCTTGCCCTCCGCCGACCGGGGGTTACCTTCTCTCCGGTCACCGCCAAGCCGTTGTGCGATGGGTACGTCCCCCGTCATCGTGCGGCCACAACCTGTTCGTCGTCGGCTGCCGGACGCCCCGAGCGCCCGGGATGCGGAGCTTGCCGAAGCGATCCGGCGCGGCGACGAGCGCGCGCTTGACCGCCTCCTCGCCCACCGCTGGGCGCCGCTCGTGTCCTACGTCGCCGGTCGCGTCGGTGACGTGGAGCTGGCGAAGGACATCGCCCAGGAAGCTTTCGTGCGGCTGTGGGAGCGCCGCCACAAGATCGACCCGAGCCGGTCGGTGGTGGCTTACCTCTACCAGGTCGCGCGGCGCCGCGCCATCGACGAGCTGCGCCGGGAGGACGTTCGGGCGCGCTGGGCGGAGCGGGAGCACTACCAGGTGTTGGAGGCCACGGCGGCGGACGCGCTGGTGCGGCCGGTCCCCGATCACGACACACTGGCGGCGCTGGACCGAGCGATCGCCGGGTTGCCCGGGCGGCGCCGCGAAGCCTTCACGCTCGTCCACGTCCAAGAGCTTTCCTACCGTGAGGCGGCGGAAGTGATGGGCATCGCCCCCCAAACGGTGGCGAACCAAGTGGCCGCCGCGCTGGCGCAGCTCCGGTGCGAGCTGAAGCAGCTGATTGCCGACCCGACTGACGTGTCGTAGGATCTCGAAGCCGGCCCTCCCCGCGCCGGGTGGCTTCCCGGCCGGGTGGTATGATTTCCCGCCTCGCCCGTATTACGAGCATGACCCCCGCACGCGCAATCGACCCGCTGCTCGCCCGCTCGCTCAAGGGCGAGGCATTACCGGAGGAGGAAGCGACGGTGCGCGAGTGGCGACGCACGGCGCCCGAAAACGAGATCGAGTACCGACAGCTCGCCCGCCTCGTCGAATGGGCGGCGCGCGTTCCCGAGCTCATCGAGGTCCCGCCGAGGCCTTCGGCTGCCGAGCTGATCGCGCCGGGTAGGCTTGGGCCGCGGGTGATCCCGCTGCGCCGCCGATTCTCGAAGGTCGGAATGGCGTGGGTCACGGCAGCCGCGGCTGCGATCGTGCTCGTGGTGGGGACCTCCTTCTACTCTCAGGTTCGGGGCCGGCCCAGTGCAGGGTCGGTCCTGGGCATTCGGGAGATCGCGACGGCGAAAACCGAGGCGGCCACGTTCGAGCTGGAGGACGGAACGGTGATTCGGCTCGCGTCGTCCAGTCGGCTGCAGGTGCTCGCGGGTCGGAGCCGGCGTGAAGTGGCTCTGGAAGGTCGGGCCTTCTTTGCGGTGGCCCATGATGGCACGCCGTTCGTGATCCGGACCGCGGCGGGTGAGGTCGCGGTGCTCGGCACCCGCTTGGACCTGGAAGCGCGCGGCCGCGACCTGCGCGTGGTGGTGGTCGAGGGCCACGTCGCGCTCTCCACGGCACGGCAACGCACCCAGCTCCGGGCCGGAGAGATGGGCCGCGTCCTGAACGGCGCGGCCGTGCCCGTGGTCAAGGTGCCGGACGTCGATTCCTTCGTGGAATGGACCGGTAACTTCCTCGCTTTCCAGTCCACACCGCTGCACGACGCGGCTCGGGAGATCGAACGCGTCTACGGCGCGCGGGTCGACATCCAGGATGACGACCTGGCTCATCGCGTCATCACGGCGTGGTTCCGGGACAAGAGCTTGGCCGAAGTCGTCGATGTGGTGTGTCTGGCTGTGGCGGCGCGTTGCAGCATCGAGTCCGGTGTGGTTCGCATCCTGCCGGAAGCTCACGGAGGTGGTCGATGAGGAACCGACAACTCACTCTCGTGTCGTTGTTCGCCCTGGCCTGCATGGGCCGGGTGGCGGCGCAAACCGTGGAGTACGCACAGGCGCTCGGGCTCGCTTCAGGGGCCCGGACGGACGGCGGGCTCCTCTCGCAGCGAGCGGAGATTGTCGTGCACGGCGTCCCGCTCCCGGACGCGTTGGCGCTCTTGTCCGATCAGGCGCGGGTCCCGATCGCGTTCAGCGCGAGCCTCCTTCCGGATCGGAGTCACCGGGTGGATTGCCCGTGCCAGGCGGCGACCGTCGCTGATGCGCTGGATCGCATGCTTAAGGGGACCAATCTCGACTTCAAGGAGATGCACGGTCAGGTGGTCATCTTCCCCCGGCTGGCGTCGGCGCCCGTCGGGATGCAGCTCGCGGCAACGCAGTGGCCCGCCGTCGACCCGGGCCGGTTGGAGATCCCGCTCTCCGAGGTGTACGCCGCCCCCTACCGCGCACAAGGGACGGGGGCGATTCGCGGGAAAGTCGTCGAGGTCGGATCCCAGCGCCCCTTGAGCCCCGTGCAAGTGACGGTCCCAGGCACGCCGCTCGCCGCAGTTACGGACGCCGGCGGCCGCTACGTGATGACAAGTGTCCCCGCCGGTCCACACACCGTGCGGGTCCGCAGTATCGGATTCGCGTCGGTCGAACGCACCGTTTCCGTGACGGATGGCGACACGGTGCAAGTGGATTTTGCGCTCTCGTTCCGCCCGATCACGCTCGACGAGGAAGTCGTGACCGGCACGGCAGGTCCGGTGTCCAAACGGACGCTCGGCAACGCGATCACCACGATCAACGCCGCCGACGTAATGGATAAGGTGGTGAACTACAATGTGGCCGAGCTGTTGCAGGCCAAGGCGCCGGGCGTGACAGTGCTGCAGGGCAGCGGCACACCCGGCGCGGCCAGCACGATCCGCGTCCGCGGCGTCACATCGCTGAACGGCGCTTCCGACGAGCCCGTGATTTACGTAGACGGCGTGCGTATCAACTCGACCTTTGGCGGCTCGTTTCGAAACAGCTACCAGCAGCCGGCTCAGGGCATCACGGCGGGGGGCGGCCAGACGGCGTCGGCGCTGGACGCGATCAACCCCGATGACATCGAATCGCTCGAGGTGATCAAGGGCCCGGCCGCGTCGACGCTGTACGGTGCGGACGCGGCCAACGGCGTCATTCAGATCATCACCAAGCGGGGGCGCGCCGGTGACCAGAAGATGCAGTGGAATACGAAGGTGCAGCTCGGGGGGACATCGTGGGGCCTGGATCGCCGAACGAGCTTGACGACGTGCGACGCGGTACGACTCGCGGACCCCGCAACCTGGCCCGGATGCAGTGGCGTGACCGCGGGACGCATGCTCTCGGCGCGGTATTTGGACGACGTGCTTCACACCGGCGATTTCCAAAACGCCTCTCTATCGCTCCGGGGCGGCGGGCGCGGGTATTCGTTTTACGGGGCGCTCGATAACGACCTCGAGCACGGCATCTTTTCCAACAGTCGGGACGGGCGCACGAGCACGCGCGCCAATCTCTCGCTGAATCCGTCGGACAAAATCGACTTCACCGTGAACCTCGGGTACACGCGGACCAAGACGGCTTTCCCGATGACCGACAACGGCCCGACCGTCCTTGAGGCAGCGTGGACCTACCAACCGGGCCGTGCGCCGCAACCGGGACAGCCTTCGAGCCACCCCTACGGCGATCCGACGCTGTATGAGCAGTACGTCAACACACTGGAGGGCGATCGGGTCACGCTGGGAGCCACACTGAGCTACCGGCCGCTGCGGTGGTTACGCCACCGGCTGACCGTGGGCGGCGACATCGGCTCCCTGGAGGCGAATCGCTACGTCCCCCCGCAGGGGCTATTCGATCCGGTGTCGCTCGGGCAGAGAACGGTGGGCACGCCGCGCAACAACGTTTACTCGCTCGACTACGCCGGAACCATCGACCACCGGCTGCCCTTCGGCGGCCTGCAGTCGGCGTTCAGCTTCGGAATGCAGTACACCAACAAGCGCTACGAAAACGCGATCGCGCAAGGTACCGGGTTCGTGACGACGGCGGCCACTAACGTCGGCTCGGCCACGACGCGGAATTCGTGGGACGAATTCTACCAGGTCAAATCGCTCGGGTTCTTCGCGCAAGAGCAGATCGCGTGGCGCGACCGCTTGTACGTGACGGGCGCGGTCCGCGAAGATAACAGCTCCGTGTTCGGCTCGGACATCGAACGTCTGTTCTACCCGAAGGTTTCGGCGTCGTACGTGATTTCCGACGAGGCCTTCATGCAGCGCTTCCGTTGGCTCGACAATCTCAAGCTGCGGCTGGCCTGGGGGCAGGCGGGCAACGCCCCAGACCCATTCGCGAAGGACACGACGTACGGGTTAGTGACAACGGTCGACAACACCACTGGTCAGGTCGTGTCGGCGCTGCAGCTGCAGACCGTGGGAAACCCCAACGTGAAGCCCGAGCGGGGAAGCGAGGTGGAGGCCGGATTCGATGCCGCGCTCCTGGGCAATCGGCTGGGTCTAGAGGTGACCTACTACCACAAGTCGACCAACGATGCGCTGATGCGCGTGCCGCTGATTCCGTCCGTGGTCGGAGGCACCGGCATCACCCAGATCCAAAACGTAGGGAAGATCACGAACACCGGACTCGAAGTGAGTCTGTTGGTGACACCCGTGCGCGCCCGCTGGGTCAACTGGGATGCCCGCCTCAGCGTCTCGGGCAACCGCAACCGACTCGTCCATTTCGGCTACCCTGCACCTTACATCTCGTACGGCTTGACGACTGAGAATCAGCGGACAGCGGAGGGGTATCCCCTGGCGGGATACTGGGTGCACGACCCCGTGCCGGACGGCAGCGGCGGCTACACCGCCGGGCCAGCACGCTTCCTCGGCCCTTCGATCCCGACCCGCGAGGGGTCGCTGAGCAACACCATCACGATCCTCGGGAGGTTGCGGCTATTCACGCTGCTCGACTACAAGGGCGGCTACTACCTCCTCAACCAGACTGACTGGCGCCGCTGCCTCGCTGGCGTCTGCGCGGAGGTGAACGATCCCAATGTGTCCGCGACGCGGAAAGCCGAGCTCCAGGCCCCCCTCGGAACGAACGACGCCTTGTACACGCAGCGCGCCGATTTCATCAAAGTGCGGGACGTGTCGCTGACCTATACGCTCCCCCCCGAATGGACGTCGCGCTTCCGGGCCGACCGCGTGGCGGTCACCCTCGCGGCGCACAATCTCGGCTTCCTGTGGAAGCCGTGGTACGGGGGCCTCGACCCTGAAGTCACGTTCAACGGCGTCAATCAAACCGGCGGAGATGGGCAGGCGTTCGGATGGGTGCGCACGGATTACTGGACGCCGCCGATGTTGCGTCGCTTCACCATTTCCCTGGATGTGAGCTTCTGATGCGGGTCCGGCGCGCCGAAAGGATGGGAACGGCCATGAACTGGATGCCAAGAGCTCTCCCCTTGCCACTGGCGGTGGCCGTGGTCAGCTGCCTCGTTGGCCTCGCTGCCTGCGGCAATCTGCTGGACGTCGAGACGCGCGGCCTCATTACCGAGGGGCAAATCAAGCAGCAAAAACTCATCGGTGCGGTCGTCGCGGCTGCGGAAGGTTCCTACCACGTCGCATTCAACTGGGTGGCGCACAGCGGTGCCGCGGCCTCCGACGAGATGATCTTCTCACATCCTTGGACGCCGTGGAACACCTACGATGAGCGCACGCTCTCGGCCGAGGGGTGCCCGCACGACAATTGCGGATTTGGGTACGACTGGATGCAACAGGCCCGTGTCACAGGAGTCCGAAGCGTGCAGCAGTTGGAGGCGATGCAGGCTCCGGATTCGGCGATCGCGCACGCGCTCGTCTACGCCGGCTTCAGCACCGTGATGCTGGCCGACTACCTGTGCCAGGTGGTGTTCAACGGCGGACCGCCGCTCGACCCCCCTCAGGCGTACGACTCGGCCATCGCGATCTTCCAGGAAGCGGTGCAGCGCGCCGGCGGCGACGCGTACCTCACCAGCCTGGCGAACGTCGGCATCGCCCGCTCCTACCTCAACAAGAACGACCTGAACCACGCAGTCGAGTACGCCCTGAAGGTAGATGCGACGTTCACCGCGTGGGTCAAATTCGTCGATAGCGACAACTTCGGCGACTGGGTGAACAAGTACAACCTGTTTCATCGCAGCACGGCGCTCGAGTTTACGAGCGCCCTGGACCCGGCCGAATGGCGGACCAAGCGAGATCTCCGGGTTCCCTTCCTGACGGACAGCACGGAAGGGATGTTCAGCCCCCATCCGGAGGCGCGCCGCGCCTACTTCCCTTACACGCCCTCGTCCTTCGAGGGGTGGACGCCCGGCAACCGCGACACCATCGCCGGCGGCGCGGACGTCCGGTTCGCGTCCGGTCTCGAAGCGCAGTACATCATCGCCGAGGCGAGCCTGTACGGCGCGACCGGTGGCTGGACCAGCGCGCAGGTCCTGAACTTCATCGACGCGCGGCGGGCGGTCGGCGCGGGCGCCCCGTCGCCCTACACGGGCTCGGACCTCGCAGGCGAACTGCGCGAGCAGCGGAAGATGGATTTCTACTTCGCGGGCTATCGGTTGCCTGATATCATCCGTTACAAGAAATACCACGGCATCGATCTGTGGCCGACGGGCGTGATCGGTGGGTACGGCGTGGACCGCGATGGCAACCCGCCCGCGACTGCGCCACAATGGCGTTACGGGACGCGCGAGTGCTGGCCGGTGGCGCAGAGCGAAGTCAATACGAATCCCAATTTCTGACGGGCGTGTGTCCGAGGCAGGCGTGACGGGTCTGGCGTGGTCTAGCCGGGCCCGTCTCGGTCTCCTGGCATTGCTCCTCGGGTGTGCCGCACCCGCGCCGGCGCCCGCCCCGCAGCCCTCTCCCAAGGTCATTGCCTACCTCGCCTCCTGGGGCGTACGGGCGAAGGGCGTGCGGATCGCAGACATTCCCGCCGATCGGCTGACCCACGTCTTGTACGCCTTCGGGCACCTCGCCGCGGACGGGCGGGCCGCGTTCGGCGATTCGACTCTGGATGTGGCGAACTTTCGCGAGTTGAGCCAGTTGAAGCAGCGCTTCCCGCACCTGCGCGTCCTGATCTCCCTCGGCGGTTGGGGCGGGTCGAAGTACTTCTCGGACGCGGCGGCGACCCCGGAGGCGCGCCGCGCCCTGGTCACGTCCACGATCGAGCTCTTCATCCGTGGCTTTCCGGCGGTGTTCGACGGCGTCGACGTCGATTGGGAGTTTCCCGTCGCGGGCGGACTGCCCGAGAACGGGTACCGGATCGAGGACCGGGGCAACTTCACGCTGCTGCTGGCGGAATTCCGCCGGCAGCTGGACTCGGCAGGCGCCGGGGAACGTCGGCACTACGACCTCACAATCGCCGCGTCAGCGCGACCATGGGAGGTCGCGAACCTCGAGCTGGCAGAGCTGCCGCGCTATCTCGACTGGATCAACGTGATGACTTACGACTACCATTCCGTAGACACCATCGCCCACTTCAACGCGCCGCTGCACGCCGCGCCGGGCGACCCCACGCCTGAGCTGAACATCGAGGCGTCGTTGCGACTCTTTCTCGACGCGCGCGTGCCTCCGCGCCAGCTCGCGGTGGGTGTGCCGTTCTACGGGCGGGGATACGGGAGTGTCGCGGCGGAGCGTGACGGCCTGTTTCAGAAGGCCGACTACACGGGCGCACCGGACTGGGGCAGCGGTGGGATCGACTATCGTGTGCTGGCGAGCCGAGAGCCCGAGCGCCACGGCTTCCGACGGTACTGGCAGCGCGCGGCGCAGGTGCCCTGGCTCTACAACGCGGAGCGGCGGATCTGGATCAGCTACGATGATTCCCAGTCGGTGGAGCTGAAGGCGACATACGCGCGCGACCGGGCGCTGGGCGGGATCATGTTCTGGGAGCTCGGCGGGGACGATGGCACTCTGCTCCGCGCCATTCATCGCGGCCTCGCGCCCGGTCGCGACTAGGTTGGCCTCGTGCATCTGACGCGCATCACCGACGTGCACATCCATATTCAGCCGTGGCGCGAGCTCAAGCCGCCAGTGCTCGAGGTCATGTGGCGCGGCAAGGAAGTGAGCGCGACCGAGGTGATGGACCGCGCGGGGGTGTGGCGAGCGGGCCTGGTGAACTATCCCTCGCCCGACGTGATGGGATTCACCGATGCGACCAACGCCTTCGCCGTGAAGTACGCGCAGGCCGACCGAGAGCGCTTGCTGCCGTACGGGGGCGTGCACCCCCGCTTCACGAAGGACGCGGCGGGCGACGTGGACCGCCTTGCCGACCTCGGGATCCGGCTCGTCAAGATTCATCCGCCGCACCAGGGCATGCCGGCGAACGCCTACACCGACGGTCTCACCGCCCTGGGGACGATCTACCGGCGGTGCGAGGAGCGGGGGCTGCCGGTGATGATCCACACCGGCACCAGTATTTTCCCCGGGGCGCGCTCCAAGTACGGCAACCCGATGGAGCTCGACGACGTCGCGATCGATTTTCCCGATCTCCGCATCGTAATGGCGCACGGCGGCCGGCCGCTCTACATGGAGGAGGCGTTTTTCGTTCTGCGACGCCACCGGGGGATGTGGCTCGACGTCTCCGGGATACCGCCCGCCCGCCTGTTGGAGTACTTTCCGCGTCTCTCGGAGCTCGCGGATCGGGTCCTGTGGGGCACGGACTGGCCGAGCCCCGGGGTGAAGGACATGCGGATCAACATCGACCAGTTCCTGGCGCTGCCGCTCAGCGACGCACACAAGAAGGCGATTCTCGAGACCAATGCGCTGGCTCTGTTTCCTGCTCCTCGCTAGCCCATTCACACCGGCCGCGACCGCCCAGACCTCGGGTGCCAGCCCCAAGTCGCTTCAGTTCGATCTCGCCCAAGTCCCCGCGACGCGTGATTCGTTCGTGTTTCGCCTGCGCGGAGAGGAGCGGGGGTGGGCGGTGTGGCAGTACGAGATCCGCCCGCTCGAGATGACCCAAGAGCTCGTGTACACGGCGACGTCGGAGTTCCGGCCGATCGAGGAAGAGCGGTTGCGCGTCGTGGTGAACCGGCTGACGGGCCAGCCGATCTCGACGTTTCACCACATCGATTTGTTCTCGCCGCGGAGCGACACCGTGATGGTGGAGCACGATTTGGAAGTGAAGCGGGGCGAGATCTCGGGGCGCCGGCGGGTGGGGACCAAGAGCGGTGGCGTGAAAATCGTTCCGGTGAGCCGCCCGTTCGCGCCGGGCACGGTGTTCTCGGACTACGTGTTCCTCGCGGGCGCCGTATCGAACGCCGCGCCGGGGGATTCGCTCGCCGTCCCCGCGTACAAGGAATTCGACGACTCGCTCGTGACCCTGAGCTTCGTCGCCGGGTCGCCCGCCACGATCGAGGTCCCCGCCGGCCGGTTCGACGTGCTGCCGCTCGTGAGCGGCGGCTTCCGGATCTACGCGACCCGCACCGGGCCCCGACGCGTGGTGAAGGGCGAGACCCTGGACGGGGGCTTCTTGTTCGAGCTGGTGCGGTCGGGACCGGTGGTTCCGACTCCTGAGTGAGCGGTCGTATGCGCGTCCCGTCCGTGGTCGCAGGACTGCTGCTCCTCCGCGCGGCGCTCGCTCCCCCGCTGCTCGGGCAGTCCGGCCAGATCCCGTACGAAGCGTTCACGCTTCCCAACGGCCTGCGCGTCCTTTACTCGGAAGATCACTCGACGCCCATCGTGTCGGTGGACGTGTGGTACAACACCGGCTCGCGTAACGAGCGGCCGGGCCGCTCGGGCTTCGCGCACCTGTTCGAGCACATGATGTTCGAGGGCTCGGCCCACGTGAAGAAGGGCGAGCAGTTCCAGCTGATCTCGCGGGCCGGCGGATCGGAAAACGGCAGCACGGCGGAAGACCGCACGAACTACTATGAAACGGTGCCCTCGAATCGCCTGAACCTGGCGCTCTGGCTTGAGGCCGATCGGATGCGGTCTCTCGCCATCACGGACGAGAACTTCCACAACCAGCGCGAGACCGTAAAGGAAGAGCGCCGGCTGCGGGTCGACAACCAGCCGTACTCGCCCGCGTTCATCGACGGCATGACCTGGCCGTTCGACAGCGCGGCGTGCTTCGCCTACGCGCACACGGTCATCGGATCGATGGACGACCTCAACGCGGCACAGCTCTCCGACGTCCGGGCCTTCTTCGACACCTATTACGCCCCCAACAACGCCACGCTCGTCGTGGTGGGCGACTTCCGGCCGCTGGAGCTGCGGCGCTACGTGAATCAGTATTTCAGCGAGATCCCGCGCCACGCCGAGCCCCCCCCCGTGCGCTGCACCGCCCGCCTTGCCCCGGGCGTCCAACGGCGTGAGGTGACCGACGTGCACGCCAACTTGCCGGCGGTGCTGCGGATCTATCGCGCGCCGCCGCATGCGGACCCGGACACGCGTGCCCTCGAGCTGCTGAACGTCATCCTCGGCCAGGGGGAGAGCTCGCGTCTGAACGTGGCAGTGGTGCGGCGGGAGAAAGCGGCCCTCGGCACTCAGGTAATCGTGAACCCCTTCGATTCCCGACGTGGGCCCGGCGTGCTGCTCGTCCTCGCGATCGCCAACCAGGGCGTGGACCCGCTCAAGCTCGACACCCTCGTCACCGCCCAGCTGGACAGCATTCGCGCCACGGGCGTCACGGACGAGGAGCTGACCAAGGCGAAGAACACCTTCCGCGCGGGCTTCGTGCACTCGCGTGAGACCACGCTCGGAAAGGCGGAAGAGCTGCATCACTACGACATGTTCCATCCGTCGTTGGCCGAGATCAACAGTGATTTGGAGCGCGTCCTGGCCGTCACCGCGGCGGACGTCCGCCGGGTCGCGGCGAAGTATCTGGATCCGGCCAACGCGGTCGTGATCGTGGTGAAGCCCGCGGCGGCCGGGGGGGCGCAATGAGACGGTGGACGGCCCGACTGAGAGACGGGCGGACAGTGGTCGCCGTTGTGGCCGGGCTTCTCCTGTCCGCCCGTCCGACGGTCCGCATGTCCGCCCAGACCTTCCCCACGACGCCCCCCAAGCCGACGCCCCTCACCCCCGTGCGCTTTCCGCCGTTCAAGGAGGCAACGCTCGCCAACGGCCTGCAGCTCGTGGTGATCGAGCATCACGAGCAACCGGTCGTGTCGGCAACGCTGTCGTTCCGCGCCGGGGGCATCTACGACCCCGCGGGCAAGGAGGGGTTGTCGGACCTCGCCGCAGAGCTGCTCTCCAAGGGCACGGACAGTCGCAGTGCGGAGCAGATCGCCGCCACGATCGAAGGCGTGGGGGGCACCCTGTCGGCATCCTCGGGAGACGATTTCCTCACCATCTCGGCCGATGCGCTGAGCGACCAGGCAGAGCTCGTATTCGATCTGCTGGGAGACGTGACGCTGCATGCGACGTTCCCGGAGAGTGAGCTCGAGCTGGCGCGCACGCGAGCGCTATCCGCGCTGGCCTTGCAACTGTCCCAACCGAGCGCCGTGGCGCAACGGTTCTTCGGGCGGGAGATCTACGGCCGCAACCCGTACGGGCGAAGCGCGACGCGCGAGAGCTATCGGGCCGTCACCCGCGACGACGTGGCGCAGTTCGCCCGGCAACGGCTGCGGCCGGCCGGCGCGCTGCTCGTGGTCGCGGGGGACGTGACGGACGCGCGGGTGCAGGAGCTCGTGGCGAAGGCGTTTGAGGGCTGGCGCGGCGCGCCGGCGTCAAGCCCGCCCCTGCCCGCCCCTGCCACGCGGGTCGCGACGGACATCCTGCTCGTGCATCGGCCGGGCTCGGCGCAGGCGAACATCGCCCTGGGCAACACGACCATCCTGCCGACCGACCCGGGGTATTATCCGGGCCGCGTCGCCACGCAGGTGCTCGGCGGCGGGGCGGACTCGCGGCTCTTCCTCATCCTGCGCGAGCAGAAGAGCTGGACGTACGGCGCGTACGCGTCCCTCCACCGCTACCGCGGGCTCGGCTACTGGCAGGCCACCGCGGAGGTCCGCACCGAGGTGGCGGATAGTGCGCTGCGCGAGCTGCTCCATCAAATCGATCGGATCAGGACGGAAGTGATTCCCGACTCGGAGCTCGCCGCCACCAGGGGCTTCCTCGTCGGCTCCTTCCCGCTCACCATCGAGACGCCGAGCCAGATCGCCAGCCAGGTTGCGACCGTGAAGCTGCTCGGCCTCGGCGACGATTACTTGCGGCTGTACCGCGACCGGCTCGCCGCCGTGACCGCCCTGCAGGCGCGGGCGGCCGCGGCGCGGCTGTACCGGCGCGGCGCGCTCACGATCGTCGTCGTGGGCGACGCCGCCAAGCTGTACGACCGGCTGCAGGCGATCGCCCCCTTGCGGATGGTGGATGTGGACGGCAAGCCGCTCACGCCCGCCGACCTCGCTCCGCCGACGGGGCCCGTGGCGCTCGACGCCACGCAGCTCGCGGCCCACACCGACAGCTCGCGCGTCGTGATTCAGGGGAATCCGGTGGGGTTCACGGTTTCAGAGATTCGGCGGCCTCCGCCGGATTCGCTCCTGTACACCGAGCGGTCGAACCTGGCGAACGGCACCTTCCAGCAGCAGACCACGCTCGTGCTCGAGCCCGCCAGCGGGCTGGTGCGGCAGGTCGATCAGGTGACGACCCAGCAGGGCCAGCAAGCCGAGACCCACTTGAGCTACGCCGGAGGCCGGGTGAAGGGAGCCAGCGCGACGCCGCAGCCGGACGGCTCGGTGAAGCGCTTCGAGATCGATACGGCGCTGCCGCCCGGCACGGTGGACGAGAACGCCGTCCCGTTCGTGGTGCCGGCGCTGCCGCTCGCTCCCGGCAAGACCTTCGCGATGACCTTCTTCACGCCGAGCGAGAACGCCATCAAGGTGCTCACGTTCAAGGTGAGTGCTCCGGAGTCCGTGACCGTTCCGGCCGGCACGTTTCAGGGATTCCGTATCGACGTGACCGGCTCGCGGGTGCCGTTCACGATGTACGTGGGCACGGATACTCCCCGACGGCTTCTCAAGACGGAATTCGTGGGACAACCATTCGTCGTCGAGCTCGTCAAATAAGAACAGTTGCAAGACGCCAAGACGCCAAGCCGTAAGAGGAGGATCATGATGCGGACGTTTATCGCTGCCCTCGCCGCATTGCTGGTGGGCTGTGCGAGCGCTGGTCGCCGCACGATCGCGGCACCGGCGCCCGCGACGCCATCGGCCGCCACCGCCGAGAGCACCAGTACCACGCGTCCACAGTATCCATCCACCTACGTTCGCCATCCTAACCCGCCGGTCGTGATCCGCAACGCCACGATCATGACCGCGACGGGTCAGGAGATCCCCAACGGCTCGATCCTGCTCAAGGATGGGCGGATCGTCGCGGTCGGCACGAAGGTCGACGCCCCCGCCGACGCCGTGGTCGTGGACGGGACCGGCAAGTACGTGACGCCCGGGCTGATCGACGACCACTCGCACCTCGGCGTCTACGCCGCGCCGGGGACCGATGCCGAGTCGGACGGCAACGAGGCGACGAACCCGGTGACGGCCGAGGTGTGGGCGGAGCATTCGTTCTGGCCCCAGGACCCGCAGATCCCGCTCGCGATCGCCGGCGGGATCACCACCATCCAGGCGCTGCCGGGCTCGGCGAACCTGATCGGCGGCCGCAGCGCGATTCTGAAGCTCATTCCGGCGCGCACCGTGCAGGAAATGAAGTTTCCCGGCGCGCGCTCCGGCCTGAAGATGGCCTGCGGCGAGAACCCCAAGCGGGTGTATCGCATGCGCGGCGGGCCCTCCACCCGCATGGGCAACATGGCGGGCTACCGCGCCGCGTTCATCCAGGCGGAGTTGTATCGACGCAAGTGGGACGCCTGGAACAAGGATCACAAGGGCGATCCGCCCGAGCGGAACCTGCGGTCGGAATCGCTGGCCGAGGTGCTGCGGGGCAACATGTACGTGCAGAACCACTGCTATCGCGCCGACGAGATGGCGCAGATGCTCGATCTGGCGCACGAGTTCGGGTTCAAGATCCGCTCGTTCCACCATGCGGTGGAGTCGTACAAGATCGCCGACCTGCTCGCCAAGGAAGGGACCTCGGTCTCCGTGTGGGCGGATTGGTGGGGGTTCAAGGAAGAGGCCATGGACGGGATCAAGCAAAACGCCGCCCTGAACCAGCAGGCGGGCGGCCGGCCGATCATCCATTCGGACGATCCCAGCGGCATCCAGCGGCTCAACCAGGAAGCCGCCAAGGCGATGTACGCCGGGCAGCGGTCCGGTATCCCGATCACGCGCGACCAGGCCCTCCGCTGGATCACGGTCAACCCGGCCTGGGCGCTCGGGCTCGACTCGATCGTCGGCACGCTCGAGCCGGGCAAGATGGCCGACGTGGTCGTGTGGTCCGGCGATCCCTTCTCGGTCTATTCGAAGGCCGCGCAGGTCTACAACGACGGCTGGCTCACCTACGACCGCGCCGATCCCGCGCACCAGCCGCGCACCGACTTCGAACTGGGCCAAATGCCGGCGCCCGGGAGTGACCGATGATCGCGCTGCTCCTTGCCCAGACCATCGCCATCACGGGTGGAACGGTGTATCCCGTCTCCGGTCCGAAGGTCGCCGACGCGAACGTGCTGATCCGCGACGGCCGGATTGTCGCGGTGGGGACCAACGTGGCGATTCCCTCGGGCGCGACCCGCATCGACGCCAAGGGAAAGTGGGTGACGCCGGGGCTCATCGACGGAGCCGGTCAGCTCGGCCTGGTGGAGATCAGCGTCGTGCCCGCGACGCGGGAGGGCAGCGTTCAGGGGGATACCATCGCCGCCGCCTTCAACGTGGCGGAGGGGATCAACCCCGCCTCCACGCTGATCCCCGTCACCCGAATCGAAGGGATCACCACGGCGCTGGCGGTGCCCTTCGGCAACCTCGTGAGCGGTCAGGCGGTCCTGATCGACCTCGACGGCGTCACCATCGAGCAGATGGTGGTGAAATCCCCGGTGGGAATCGTCGCCGACCTGTCCGAGAGCGGAAAGGATGACGCCGGCGGCTCGCGCGCGGAAATCGCGGCGCGCCTGCGTCAGGTGTTTCGCGACGCGCTCGAGTATGAACGACGCAAGACCGATTTCGGTCGGGCGCAAATGCGACCGCTGGCCGCGTCGGCCGGCGATCTCGAGGCGCTGCTCCCGGTGCTGCACGGCCGGGTGTCCCTCATCGCACTCGCCAACCGGCGCAGCGACATCGAGACGGCGTTGCGGCTCGCGAAGGAGTTCCGGCTCAAGCTGATTCTTGCCGGCGCCGCCGAAGGGTGGGAGATCGCGGGGGCGATCGCGGCGGCGGGCGTCCCGGTCCTGGTCGAGCCGATGGACAACATCCCGGGCTACGATTCCCTCGGCATTCGGTACGAGAACGCCGCACTCCTCGCCAAGGCGGGTGTGACCGTTGCGCTCCTCGAGACCGACACGCACCAGTCGCGCAACCTGCGCCAGCAGGCCGGGAACGCCGTGGCCTATGGCATGACGTGGGACCAGGCGCTCCGCGCCGTCACCCTGTCGCCGGCGGAGATCTTCGGCGTGGCGGATCGCTACGGCTCGCTCGAGCCGGGGAAGGTGGCCAATGTCGTCGTCTGGTCGGGCGACCCGTTCGAGTTCACGACGGGCGTGGAGCACGTGCTGATTCGGGGCAAGGAGATCCCGCTCAAGAGCCGGCAGACGGAGCTGTTCGAGCGGTACAAAAAGCTACCGCCTACCTACTAGCCGATGCGACCGCCTTCGGATACACGCTGACCCGGAAGCGCTTCTTGTTCTTGTGCTCGAACTTGACCTGCCCGTCCACCACGGTGAACAGCGAGTCGTCGGATGCGCGCCGCACGTTCGTCCCGGGATGGAATTTCGTGCCCCGCTGCCGGACGATGATCGTGCCCGCGGTGACGAACTCCCCGGCGAAGCGCTTCACGCCGAGGTACTTGGGCCCGGAATCGCGGCCGTTGCGGGAGGAGCCGACACCCTTCTTGTGTGCCATGCTAGCGTCACTCAGTCCTTGAGCTTGACGTCCGCGATCTTTACTTCGGTGAACGGCTGCCGATGCCCGGCGTGGCGCCGGTATCCGGTGCGACGCGCGAACCGGTAGATCTTGATCTTCTCGCCTTTGCCGTGGCGCACGACCTCGGCGGTGACCTTGGCGCCCTTCACAACCGGCTTCCCCGCGTGCACGTGCTTGCCGTCGCTGGCGAGCAGGACGTGGTCGAAGGTCACCTTGCTCCCGGGCTCCGCTTCGAGCAGCGGGATCTTGATGGTGACGCCCGGCTCGGCGCGGAATTGCGCGCCCCCGGTCGCGAAAATGGCGTAGGGCATAGGGCCGGAACGCTAATCGGGACTTACGGTTCGGTCAAGGGTGAGCGGTGAGCGGTAAGCGGACCCCCCGGCTCACCGCTCACCTGTTACCGCTCACCGTTACGCAACCGCATACTGTTCAGTCACGTCGCGCCCCGCGGGCTTCGCCATCATCCGGAACTCATCGAGCCGCATCATCGGGTCGTCGCGCACTTCGAGCACGAGTCCCGTTTGCTTCTCGAGCTGTCGCAGGAAGTTGGGCTCCTGCTCCACGAGATACAGGGCCACATCGGGATGCAGCCGCACGGCGAGCTGGCGCTCCTTGTGCTCGGCTCCGGCCCGCTTGAGCGAGCGCTCCATGCGTCGCACCACGACCTCCGGACGGAACACCCGTCCCGTGCCGTGGCAGGTCGGGCATTCCGCCGTCATGGAGTGCCATAACGACGGACGGACGCGCTGCCGCGTCATCTCGATCAGTCCCAGCTCGGATACGGCGAACGCCTTGGTGCGCGCCCGATCGCGTCCGAGATGGGTGCGCAGCTCCTGGAGCACCTTGTCTCGGTTGCCGCGGGATTCCATGTCGATGAAATCCACGACGATGATGCCGCCGATGTCGCGCAGCCGCAGCTGGCGTGCCACCTCGCGCGCGGCCTCGATGTTGGTCTTCAAGATCGTGCTCTCGGGGTCCTTCTTGCCGGTGTAGCGGCCCGTGTTCACGTCGATCGAGACGAGCGCCTCGGTCGGTTGAATGATCAGGTAGCCGCCCGTCGGCAGCTCCACCCGCGGTTTGAAGAGACTCCGGATCTCCGCCTCGATGTCGTACTCGTCGAACAGTGGGGTCTCGGCCTGGTACAGCTTCACCCGGTCGAGCAAATCGGGGTCGATCTGCTTCAGGTACTGCACCACCTCGGTGTGCAGCGCCTTCGACTCGACGAGGAGTGAGTCGACCTTGTCCGAGAACAGATCGCGGATGATGCCGCGCGCGAGCGACGTCTCCCGCTGCAGCAGCGCCGGTGCCCGCACCGAGCCCGACTTGCGCTTGATCTTCTTCCACAGGCCGTACAGGTGGTCGATTTCGCGCTTGCAGCTCTGTTCCGTGAGGTCTTCGGCCACCGTCCGGATGATCCAGCCGCCCGCCCCCGCTTCCTTGGGGACGAGCTTGGACACCATCTCGCGCAGCTTGGCGCGCTGTTCCCTGTTTTCGATCTTGCGGGAGACGCCGACTTTGGAGGCGAACGGCATGTAAACGAGGAACCGGCCGGCGAGGGAGATCTGCGCGGTGACGCGCGGACCCTTGGTGCCGATCGGTTCCTTGATGACCTGCACGATGCGGGTTTCGCCGCGCTTCAGCTCGTCCGCGACGTTCGGCAGGCGACGCCGGCCCGAGCGGGTACCGCCGTTCCCCGCCCCGGTTCCACCCTCGCTGCCGTTGTCGTCGTCGTGATCGGACGGCTCGTCTTCGTCTTCCGCCTCGATCAGGTCGGAGGCGTGGAGAAAGGCGCTCTTTTCCGCCCCGATGTTGACGAACGCGGCCTGTATCCCCGGAAGCACGGCCTCGACCGTGCCGAGGTAGATATCGCCCACCATGCGGCGGGCGTCCGGACGATCCACCAGGAGTTCAACAAGGCGGTCGTCCTCCAGGATCGCGACGCGAGTCTCGCGCGCGGTCCCGCTGATGAGAATTTCCCGTTTCAAAGCAAGTGCCCTCGACCCCGGTCGGCCAACAGCCGGTCGGGATCCTACGATTGTTCCAGCAGGAACTCATTCCGAGCAGATCGGCTGAGGATGAGCTGAACCGATTGGACGGGTCGTCCGCCGGCGGCATGGGGATGATGCCGCGAAGCGCGGACAGGCCTGGCATCCAATGCATGCTCTAAATATAAGTGGGCTTGCGACTTAGGTCAACTGCCCCGAGATTTATCAGGCAAATGACCACTTCTCTGCTCCGTTCCCTCGCGGGGGGTTTCCTCCTGACCGGCATGTTCACGAGCGCAGCGCCTATCGGGGCCCAGACGCTCCAGTATCCGGCCGCTCGCAAGAGCGATGTCGTCGACGATTATCACGGGACCAGGGTCCCCGACCCGTACCGCTGGCTCGAGGACCCGGACTCGCCCGAAAGCCGCGCCTGGATCGAGGCGGAAAACCGGCTCACCGCCGCCTATCTCGCCGAGATCCCCGCGCGCGGCACGATCCGTGAGCGGCTGACGAAGGTCTGGAACTATCCGAAGTACGGCGCGCCATTCCGGAAGGCACGTCGCTACTTCTTTTTCAAGAACGATGGTCTCCAGAACCAGTCCGTCCTGTACAAACAGGCGTCGCTCACGGCGGACCCGGAGACGCTGCTCGACCCGAACCTCTTGTCCGAAGACGGTACGGTGGCGCTCTCGACCCTGGCGGTCTCGGACGACGGGCGGCTCCTGGCCTACGGCACGTCGGCGAGCGGCTCCGATTGGGAGGAGTTCCGCGTGCGCGATGTCGCGGAGGGGCGCGACCGGTCCGATCACCTCAAGTGGATCAAGTTCTCGGGCGCGTCGTGGACCAACGATGGCGCCGGCTTCTTCTACAGCCGGTACCCGGAGCCGGTCGACAAGGCGCTCACCGAGGTGAACCGGTTTCAGCGCCTCTATTACCACCGCTTGGGCACGGATCAGGCGCAGGACGTGCTCGTCTACGAGCGACCGGACCAGCCCGACTGGGGAATGAACGCCGAGGTGACCGACGACGGCCGGTATGCGGTGCTGCAGGTATGGCTCGGTACCGACCGGCGGAACCGGGTTTATTACCTCGACTTGAAGGAGGCCAAGCGCCCGAAGGTCACGGGCGAGGTGGTGCGGTTGCTGGACGACTTCGATGCGAGCTACGCGTTCGTGGGGAACGATGGGCCCGTGTTCTACTTCCTCACCGACCTCGATGCCCCCCGCAAGCGCGTCATTGCGATCGATACCCGGCACCCCGAGCGGGCCCGCTGGCGCGAGATCATCCCGCAGGCCCCGGACGTGCTCGATGGAGTCCAGATCATCCACGACACGTTCGTGGCCAACTACATGCACGATGCGTCCTCCCGGCTGCGCTTGTTCGCGCGCGACGGGCGATTCGTGAAGGATCTCCCGCTCCCGACGCTCGGCTCGATCGGCGCAATCAGCGGGGAGCGGAAGGACGACGAGATGTTCTACGCCTTCACGTCGTTCCTCTACCCCACGACCATCTTCCGTTACGCCTTCAAGAGCGGCGTCACGAGCGTGTTCAAGGCGCCGGCGATCGACTTCGATCCGTCCGGCTACGAGACGAAGCAGGTCTTCTACACCAGTAAGGACGGCACCCGGGTGCCGATGTTCGTCACCCACAAGAAGGGGCTGCGGCTCGACGGCTCGAACCCGACGTACTTGTACGGCTACGGCGGGTTCAACATCAGCCTCACGCCGAGCTTCTCCGTGGCGATGCTCGTGTGGCTCGAGCTGGGTGGCGTGTATGCCGTCCCGAACCTGCGGGGCGGCGGCGAGTACGGCGAGGAGTGGCATCAGGCCGGGATGCACGACAAGAAGCAGAACGTGTTCGACGACTTCATCGCCGCCGCGGAGTATCTGATCGCCCAGGGCTACACGTCCCCGGCCAAGCTCGCCATCGCGGGCGGGTCGAACGGGGGCTTGCTCGTCGGCGCCGCGATGACGCAGCGGCCCGAGCTGTTCGGAGCGGCGCTTCCCGCGGTGGGCGTGATGGACATGCTGCGGTTTCACAAGTTCACGATCGGCTGGGCGTGGGTGACGGACTACGGGTCAGCGGACAGCGCGGCGCAGTTCCCCTACCTCTACAAGTACTCGCCGCTGCACAACGTCAGGGCGGGAACGCGCTACCCGGCCACGCTCGTCACCACCGCCGATCACGACGATCGCGTCGTGCCGGGGCACTCATTCAAGTTCACGGCCACGCTCCAGGCGGCCCAGGCCGGGCCGCAGCCCGTGTTGATCGAGATCGAGACGAAGGCCGGGCACGGGGCGGGTAAGCCGACCAGCAAGCTGATCGAGGAGCAGGCGGATCGATTTGCGTTTCTGGTGAGAAATCTGGGAATCGAGGTTGGTGGAGGTCGGTGAAGGTTGGTGGAGGTTTAGTCGACTAGATCGCCGAGCAGCTGCCTCGCAATCACGATCCGCTGAATCTCGCTCGTGCCTTCGCCAATCTCGCAGATTTTCGCGTCCCGCATCATTCGCTCGACGGGGTAGTCCGTCGTATACCCGTAGCCGCCGTGCAGCTGGACGGCCTTGGTGGTGGCGCGCGTGGCGAGCTCGGAAGCGTACAGCTTCGCCATCGCCGCCTCCTTCTTGAACGGCTGGCCGTGCTGCTTGAGCCACGCGGCATGATACACGAGGTGCTTGGCCGCCTCGATTTCGGTCGCCATGTCGGCGAGGGCGAAGTGGACGCCCTGGAAGCTGGCGATCGGCTTGCCGAATTGCCTCCGGGTCGTGGTGTAGCGGAGGCACTCCTCCAGTGCACCCTCGGCGATGCCGAGGGCGAGCGCCCCCAACCCGATACGTCCGCCGTCGAGCGTATGGAGGAACTGCCGGAAGCCGTTGTTCACGGCCCCGAGCACATTTTCTTTCGGGACAATCGCGTCCTGCAGGACCAGCTCCCGCGTGTCCGAGGCGCGCCAGCCGAGCTTGTCCTCCTTCTTCGCGGCCACGACGCCGCGGCACTTGGGGAGCGAGGCGTCGTGGCCCACGCCGACCCGTTTCGCTTCCTCGAGATCGGTCGTGTCCTTGGTCACGATGAACGCCGTTATGCCGCGGGTCTTCTTGGCAGCGGGATCGGTGCGGGCCGTCACGACGAAGATCTCCCCGACTCCGGCATGCGTAATGAAGATCTTCGAGCCATTGAGGACATAGTGGTCGCCCTTCTCCTCCGCCACCGTGCTCGTGCCGCCGGCATCCGACCCGGCGCCGGGCTCGGTCAGCCCGAACCCGCCCAGCACCTTTCCCGTGGCAAGCAGCGGCACGTAGCGTTGCTTCTGCTCCGGCGTGCCGAAGTCCACGATGGGCGACGTGCCGAGCGTGGTGTGAGCGCTCACCGTGATGGCGTGGCTCGCATCGACCTTCGCGAGCTCGTGGATCACCAGGATGTAGGAGAGATAGTCCATCCCGGACCCTCCCAGCTCCTCCGGCCACGGGATGCCGAACAGGCCCAGGTCGGCCATCCGCCGCACGTTGTCCCACGGGAAGAGGCTCTCGACGTCGTAGCGGCGCGCGCTCGGCTTCACGACCTGCTGCGCGAAGTCGCGCACCATGTCACGCACCTGGAAGTGGTGCTCGGTGAAGTAGAGGGTGTCGTGCATGGCTGAAATCTAGTCGCACGACCCTACGACGCCACGACGGATAGTTTGACGAGCGACTCCGCCTGGGCGTCGTTGCGACGTGGCGTCGTGCAACGCCTCACCCGGTAGTCCCGAACCCCGCCGCGATGCAGTTGATGGACAAGAGCAGCGCCGCGAGCTGGTCCTCCGGGGGCTTCTCGGCCGCCGTCGCGCGATAGCGTCGCAGCAGCTCGATCTGCTGGCGGTTCACCTGGTTGAGCGTGGGCAAGCGGCTCGCCAGGCGCTGGCGGAACTGGGGGAACCGCTCGGCGAGCTCGGTGCGCCCGGTGAGGCGGTGCACGACGTCCACCGTCCGATGATACTCGTCCGTCACGAGCGTGAAGATCTCCTGGCGTACCCAGGGGTCGGCCACGAGGTCCGCGTACTGGCGTGCGAGCTCGAGATCGACGTAGGCCAGCGTCTTCTCGGCCTCGTCCACGATCAGCCGGAACAGGCGAAAGTCGCTGAACATCCGCTGGAGCAGTGTCTCGCCGCGCGCGCCGCGGACCTCGAGGAACGTCCCCACGCCCGTCCCGACCCCGAACCAGCCGGGAATGAAGTGTCGGTTCTGGGTCCAGGCGAACACCCACGGGATCGCGCGCAGGTCGGCGAGCGTTCGCATGCCGGTGCGACGGGCGGGCCGCGAACCGATGTTCAGGAGCGCGATCTCCTCCACCGGGCTCGCGGCCTGGAAATAGGTCACGAGGTGCGGATGCTCGACCAGCCGGCGATAGGCGGCATGCGCGGCGCCCGACAACGCTTCCATCGCTTCGTCGAACTCGGTCGTGGGGACGAGCGCCTGCTCGCGCTCGGACTTGAGGGAGTGCTCGAGCACGCTCGCCGCGAGCAGCTCCGTCTGGTAGGCGGCGGTGCCGCGATTCGCATACTTGAACGACACGACCTCCCCCTGCTCCGTGAGGCGGAGCCGCCCCTGGATCGAGCCGGCGGGCTGAGCGGCGATGGCCCGGCCGGTGGGCGCGCCCCCGCGGCTCACCGAGCCACCCCGGCCGTGGAAGAAGGCGATCGGCACGCCGCACTCCCGGCCGAGGCGGGTGAGCCGCAACTGGGTCTTGGCGAGCTCCCAGTTCGACGAGAGGAAGCCGCCGTCCTTGTTCGAGTCGGAGTAGCCGATCATCACCTCGAACACGCCGCCCTGCGCGCGCACGCTCCGGCGCACCAGCGGGACCTGCAGCAGGTCGCGCACGATCTCGGGCGCCCGCCGCAGGTCGTCGATGGACTCGAACAACGGCACGATCGGGAGCGTACAGCTCTCGACTCCGGCGGCGTCCGCAAACAGGCCGGCTTCTTTGGCGAGCAGATACACGCCCAGGATGTCCGCCACGTCGTGCGTCATGCTCAGGATGAAGCTGCCGACTGCTTCGCGGTCGAGGCAGTCGCGCACCTCGTGGATCAACCGGAAGAGATCGACCATCTCCGCGGCTTCCTGCGGCGGCGCCCGCCGGTCCGGACGCAATGGGCGAGCCAGCTCACCCTGCAGCCAGGCGCGCCATGCGGGCGACGCCGGCGCAGGCGGCTCGCCCGGGCTCCGGCCCCGCGCGAGCGCGGCCACGGCCGCGTACACGCGCGGCGAGTTGTCGCGGATGTCGAGCCGGAAGGTGCTGAAGCGGAATGCCTCGACCTCCCGACGCACCGGTCGGACGAGCAGCTCGGCCGCGCGCCCGCCACGTCCCGCCACGAGCCCGGCCTCGAGCGTGCGCAGGTCGCCGATCAGCTCGTCCGCGGTCCGATAGGCCGCCGCCTCGGGCGCGGGCTCGCGCCGTTCCGCGCTGGTCAGCGCGCCGTCGAGCTTGCCCAGCATGCAGGTCACGAATTGTCGATACACCTCGCCCGGGTTGCGCTCCCGGATCCGCTCGGCGTCGCCGGAGGCCGCCAGCTCGCGGGCGAGCGCCTCGCGGAACTCGGGCGCGATCGGGGCGGCGCGCTCCGTGAGGCTCAGGGCGCGCAGCAGATCGCCGACCCGCTGGCGGTAGCGTCGCAGGCTCGCGATGCGGTTGTCGAACAGGGTGCGGCGCGTGACGTCGTTCGTGACGAAGGGATTGCCGTCCCGGTCACCGCCGATCCACGAGCCGAGCTGGAAGAACGGCGGCACGTCGAAACGGTCCGCCGGATACGCCTGCCGCAGGGCGCGCTCGAGCTTGTCCACCAGCTCGGGCACGACCTCGAACAGGTTCTCGTTGACGAAGTACAGGCCCCACGCCAGCTCCTGCCCGACGGTGGGCTTCGCGAGCCGCAGCTCGCCGGTGAGCCACAGCAGCTCGATCTCGGTTCGCAGGTTCTCGACCAGCGCGTGCCGCTCGCGGGGGGTCCAGCGGGGGGCCTCGAGGTCCACCAACCGACGATAGATGCGGCGATGTTTTTCGAGCACGCTGACGCGCTTGGCTTCCGTCGGGTGCGCCGTGATGACGGGCCGCACGCGCAGGTTCGCGACCACGGCGCGGACGTCGTCCGCCGCGATCCCGTCGCGGGCCGCGGCTGTGACCACCTGGGCGAACGTGCCGCGCAGCTGGTCGTACCCTCGCTCGACTTCGCTCTGGCGCCGCTGCCGCATCGCCGCGTTCTGCTCGGCGATCGACAACAGTTGGAACCACATCCCCTGTGCCGCAATCGCGCGGGCGACGAGCGCGGGCGGTGCCTGCGGGTCGAGGCGCTCACCCGCGAGCACGCCCTCGATCTCCGGCTGATGCGTCCGGATGACGTCGCGAAGGCAGTCGTGCAGGAGGCCCGCCGTGCGCCTGAGGTACTCGGGCGTTGCGACCGGGGTGGAATTCTCGGCGCTCACGCCACGCGGTCGCGCGGCGGCGCGCCGGCGAAAAACGCCTTGAGGTTCTCGAGGGCGCGCAGGCCCATGGCGATCCGGGTCTCGTGCGTGGCGCTGCCGAGATGGGGGAGCAGCACGACGTTCTCCATCGTCAGGAGGTCGGGCGTGACGGCGGGCTCGCGCTCGAACACGTCGAGGCCGGCCCCCGCGATCGTCCCCTGCTTGAGCGCCGCGACCAGCGCGGCTTCGTCCACGATGTCGCCGCGGGCGTTGTTGACGAGGAACGCGCCCCGCTTCATGAGGGCGAGCCGGCGGGCGTCGATCAGATGCCGGGTTTCGGGGGTGGCCGGCGAGTGCAACGACACGAAGTCCGCCTCGCGCAGCACGTCGTCCACGCCGGCCCTCGGCTCCGCGCCCAGCTCCGACACCACCGCCGCTGGCGGCGGGGACGGATCGTGAAAGATGACCCGCATGCCGAAGCCCGCGCGGGCGCGGTGCGCCACCGCCCGGCCGATCCGCCCGAGCCCGATCAGACCCAATGTCTTGCCGGTGACGCGGGTGCCGAGCATGTGAGTGGGCCGCCAGCCGGTCCAGGCCCCGGAGCGCACGTGGCGCTCCCCTTCGCCGCCCCGGCGGGCCACCATGAGCAGCAGCATCAGGGCGTCGTCGGCCGTGTCGTCGGTGAGCACGTCGGGTGTGTTCGTGACCACGAGGCCGCGCGCCTTCGCGCTGACCGTGTCGATGTGGTTGAAGCCGACGCCGTAGTTGGCGAGGATTCGGGCCCGCAACGGCTCCACCGCCAGCACCTGTGCCGTGAGCCGGTCGGTGACCGTGGGGAGGAGGCCGTCCGCGGCGCGGAGCGCGTCCGCGAGCTCGACCGCGCTCAACGGATGGTCATCCGCGTTCAGGCGCGCGTCGAACTCCCGCGCCAGCTGCTCCTCCACCGGGCGGGGGAGCCGCCGCGTGACGACAACCACCGGGCGGCCGGACCGCCCCGCGCTCACCGCTGCACCATCACCGGCCGCGACGGCTGCTGGCGGAGCGCGTGGACGACGGTGACCCCGAGCTCGGCGGGGCTCGGCGCCACCATCAGGCCGGCAGACCGCATGATCTCCGCCTTCTCCGCCGCCGTGTCCCCGAACGCCGAAATGATCGCTCCGGCGTGCCCCATGCGGCGGCCCTTGGGCGCGGTGAGACCCGCCACGTAGCCGATGACCGGCTTCGTCATCTGCTCCTTCACAAACAGCGCCGCATCCGCTTCCTGGGGACCGCCGATCTCCCCGATCATCATCACCGCCTCGGTCTCCCGGTCCTGCTCGAACAGCGCCAGGATGTCGACGAACGAGCTGCCGTTGATCGGGTCGCCCCCGATGCCCACGCTGGTCGTGATCCCGACGCCGAGCGCCTGCAGTTGCGCCGCCGCCTCATAGCCGAGCGTGCCCGACCGCGTGACGACGCCGACCGGCCCGCGCGTGTAAATGTGGCCCGGCATGATGCCCATCATGGCCCGGCCCGCGCTGATCATGCCGGCGCAGTTGGGTCCGATGAGGGTGGTGCGGCGCTCCTTGGCGTACCGCCACAAGTACCGCTTCACCCGCATCATGTCCTGCGCGGGAACGCCGTCCGTGATGGTCACGACCAGCCGAATACCGGCGTCCGCCGCCTCCATGATGGCGTCGGCGCAGAACGGCGCGGGGACGAGAATCAGGCTCGCCGCAGCGCCCGTGTTCGCCACCGCCTCCTTGACGGTGTTGAACACCGGGCGGTCCAGGTGCGTGGTGCCGCCCTTTCCCGGCGTGACGCCACCCACGACGTTCGTGCCGTAGGCGATCATCTCCCTGGTGTGGAAGGTGCCTTTGTCGCCGGTGAAGCCCTGGACGATGACGCGGGTCTTCTCGTCGAGCAGGATGCTCATGCCGCCCTCACGCGGTCGCGGGCCGCGACCACCCGCTCGGCTGCCTCCGAGAGGGTGTCGGCCGTGAGAATCGGGAGGCCGCTGTCCGCGAGGATGCGGCGGCCCTCCTCGACGTTCGTGCCCGCGAGCCGGACGACCAGCGGAACCGCCACCTGCACCTCGCGCACGGCCTGGACGACGCCCCGCGCCACCCAGTCGCAGCGGTTGATCCCCGCGAACACGTTCACGAGGATGGCACGCACCTTCTTGTCGGAGAGCACCAGGCGGAACGCCGCCGTCACGCGATCGGGGCTCGCCCCGCCGCCGATGTCCAGGAAGTTCGCGGGCTCGCCGCCGGCGTGCTTGATCATGTCCATGGTGGCCATGGCGAGGCCGGCCCCGTTGATGATGCAGCCGATGTCCCCGTCCAGGGCCACGTAGTTGAGCCCGTGCTCGGCGGCCTCCGCTTCGCGGGGGTCCTCCTGGGCGTAGTCACGCAGCTCGGCGACGTTGGGCCGCCGGAACATCGCGTTATCGTCGAAGCTCATCTTCACGTCGAGCGCGAGCACCTGGCCGGTCTGGGTCACGACGAGCGGATTGATCTCGACCATCGTGGCGTCGAGCTCGCGGAAGGCGCGGTAGGCGCCGAGGATCGCCGTCACGGCCTGGCTCACCTGGGAAGGGGCGAGACCCAGCCCGAACGCCAGCTCCCGCGCCTGGAACCCCTGCATCCCGACCGCCGGCTCCACGTCCTCGCGCAAGATCGCCGCCGGCTCCCGCTGCGCGATTTCTTCGATCTCCATGCCGCCGTGCGGATGCGCCACGACCACGATCCGCTCGCGCTTGCGGTCGAGCACCAGTCCCACGTACAGCTCCCGCTCGATCGGGAGCGCTTGTTCGACCAGCAGGCGATGTACCGGAAGACCCTCAGGACCGGTCTGAACGGTCACGAGCGTCTTACCCAGCAGGTCCTTTGCCGCCTGGCGGACGTCCGCGTCGGTCGTGCACACCTTCACGCCTCCGGCCCTGCCGCGGGCGCCCGAGTGGATCTGCGCCTTCACGACCCAGCGCGTGCCGCCCACTTCGGTCGCCCGGTAGACGGCCTGCTCGGCGCTGTAGGCGACGCCGCCCTTCGGCACGGGGACGCCGAAGCCCGACAACAGCTCCTTGGCCTGGTACTCGTGGATGTCCACGGTTACCCGCGCGTCGGGGCCAGCGTCGGCGCGCCGGCCGTCCGGGCCGCGATGGCGGCAGCGATCTCGACGATGTTCTGCGCCATACGGGCCGAGGCGGCGTCGATCATGCGGCCGTCCAGCTGGGCGGCGCCGCGGCCGGCGCGTGCCGCCTCGTCGAGCGCGAGCAGGATGCGGCGGGCGCGCTCTACCTCCGCCGGAGGGGGTGTGAACACCTCGTTGGCGAGCGCAAGCTGGGAAGGATGAATGGCCCATTTGCCTTCGTAGCCGAGCGCCGCCGCGCGGCGGGCCGCTGCGCGAAACCCGTCCGGGTCCTTGAAGTCGCCATACGGGCCATCGATCGCGCGCAGCCCGTAGGCGCGACACGCCGTGACCATGCGGACGAGCGCGGCGTGCCATTGGTCGCCGGGGTAGTCGGGATTCAGACCTCCGATGCTCACGGTGCGGGCGTGCAGGCTCGCGGCAAAGTCGGCGACGCCGAAGTGCATCGCCTCGAGGCGCCGGCTCGCCTGGGCGATCGCCTCGACGTTCGCCATCCCCAGAGCCGTCTCGATCAGCACCTCGATGCCGATGCGATGCGGGATGCGGCGGGCGGTTTCGATCTGCGTGAGCAGGGCGTCCACCAGATAGACGTCCGCGGGGACGCCGACTTTCGGCACCAGGACGGTGTCCAGCTTGTGCCCCGCTTGCTCCACCACGTCCACCACGTCGCGATACATGTAGTGCGTATCGATGCCGTTGACGCGCACCGAGACCGTCTTGCCGCGAGCCTTCCAGTCGAAGTCGAGCAGTCCCGCGACGACGTGCGTGCGGGCTGGCTCCTTGTCGGCGGGCGCGACGGCGTCTTCGAGGTCGAGAAAGACATAGTCCGCCGCGCCGTCGAGCGCCTTCTGGAACAGCACCGGCTGCGAGCCGGGGACGGCGAGCTCGCTGCGCTGGAGCCGCGGGTGCGCCGGCTCGTAGCGGGTGAGGCTCATGCCCTCACGGGAGCCCGCGAGGAAGGCGAGGGGGGTAAGGAAGGCGACTGGGCCGGCGCGGCGCGCGGCGCGACCGGGGCGGCGGTGCTGCGGTAGTGCTCGGCGGCCGCGGCCACGCCGGCACCGGGCGTCACCGGGAGGCCGACGTCGCGCATCGCCATCTCCGCGCCCGCGAGGGCGCCGAGCAGCATGAGCTCGTTCAGGTCCCCGAGGTGGCCGATCCGGAACAGCTTCCCCGCCATCCGGGCGAGGCCGGCCCCGAGCGCCAGGTTGTAGCGACGGAACGCCACGTCGATCACGTCGGCCGCGTTCGTGCCCTCCGGCACCATGATCGCGGTCACGGTGTTGGAGTACCACTTCGGCGCCTTGGCGCAGAGCTTGAGGCCTCCCCCCCACGCCCGGACCGCGGCGCGCACGCCCTCCGCGAGTCGCTGATGGCGGGCGAAAATGTTGTCCAGCCCTTCCTCGGAGATAATGTCGAGCGACTCGCGCAGCCCGTACAGCATCGGGATGGAGGGTGTGTACGGGAAATATCCTGTGGCGTTCGCCCTGATCATGTCCCCGAAGTCGAAGAACACGCGCGGGCACTTGGCGTGCTCGCGGGCGGCGAGCGCCTTGGGGCTGGCGCACACTAGCCCTAGTCCGGCGGGCAGCATCAGTCCCTTTTGCGACCCGGTGATCGCCAGGTCCACGTTCCACTCGTCCATCCGAAAGTCGATCGAGCCGATGGAGCTGACCCCGTCCACGTACAGCAGGGCGGGATGCTGTGCCGCGTCGATCGCCTTGCGGACGGCCCCGACGTCGCTCGTCACGCCCGTCGCCGTCTCGTTGTGGACGATGAGAACCCCCTTGATCTCGTGCTGCTTGTCCTGCGACAGGATCTCCCCGATACGGTCGGCCGGGGCGCCCTCGCCCCATTCGACGTCGATGATGTCGACGCGCAGGCCGTGACGTTGGGCGAGGTCGATCCACAGGTGGCTGAACTGCCCGTAGCGGGGCGCGAGGATCCGGTCGCCCGGCGACCGGGTGTTGACGAGCGCCGCTTCCCACCCGCCGGTGCCGGTCGCGGGGAAGAGGAACGCCTGCCCCGTCGTCGTCTTGAATACCGTGCGGAGATCGCGGAGCAGTCCGGTGGCGAGCTCGGGGAACGCGGAGGAGCGGTGGTCTTCCATCGCGCGGTCCATGGCGCGCAGGATTCGCTCGGGCACGTTGGTCGGGCCGGGGACGAACAGGAAGTTGCGGCCGGGCATAGCACGCGTCCTCAAGAGAGGGGAAAAACAAAGCGAGAACCGCCGGCTCTCGCTTAAGCTACTCGGGCTAAGGTATTCGGCGACCCCCGCGCCGCAACCCCACGGTTGGGTAGGGGCGAGCCCGCCTAACTTGAGGGGCGCCACGGTTCTACCCCGCACACGTCGCAACCACTACAGGCCGTCCCCCGCTCCCCGAAATACGCGAGCAGCGCGGCACGACGGCACGTCCGCGTCTCCACGTAGCGTCGCACTTCCGTTGCGGCGTCGCCCCAGGCAAAGTCGGCGGGACGCCATACCACGACACACTCGGAGCGGCGACCGTCCCTGCCGGCACGCCCCGCCTCCTGGTAATAGGCTTCGACGGTGCGTGGCGGCCCCCAATGCAGCACGCGGCGCACGTCGGGTTTATCGATCCCCATGCCGAAGGCGCTCGTCGCCACCACGACCGGGGCGCGGTCCGCCAGAAACGCGCGCAGCACCCGGCGCCGGGTGCCGGCGGTGAGGCCCGCATGGTAGGGCGCCGCCCGCACGCCCATCCGCAGCAGGGCGCGGGTGACGAGCTCGGTGAGCCGGCGTGTCGGCGTGTACAGCACGACCGGCCCGTCCACGCGAATCAGCTCCCGCACGCGGGTGAACCGTTCGCGGTCGTCCCGCACCCGCTCCACGCGAAACACGAGGTTCGGGCGATCGAAGGACGTGACGACGACTTCTGCCTGCGGGATCCGGAGGACGTGCAGGATCTCGTTGCGCGTCCCCGGCGTGGCGCTTCCGGTGAGCGCGATGGTGACCGGATCGCCGAGCAGGTAGCGGTATCGGTCGAGCTTTCGGTATACGGGGCGAAACTCGTTGCCCCATTCCACGATGCAGTGGGCTTCGTCGACGGCGAGGAGCGACACCTCGCGCCCGGCGCGCGACAGCTGACGCACCAGCGAACCGAGCCGTTCGGGCGCGCAGTAGAGGAGCGCGAGGCTCCCGGACAGGGCGGCATCGAGGATCGCCCGGCCCTCACCCGGCGTCAGCAGGCCGTTCAGGTACGCGGCGGGGATTCCCCGCCGCCGGAGCGCCGCGACCTGGTCCTGCATCAGCGAGATCAACGGCGAGACCACCAGCGTGAGGCCCCGGGCCATCAGCGCCGGCAGCTGGTAGCACAGCGACTTCCCTGCCCCCGTGGGCAGTACCGCCAGGATGCTCCGGCCGGCTAGGAGAGGCCCGAGCACCAGCAGCTGGTGGACGCGAAATGCCGCATGGCCGAACCGCTCGGCGAGCAGCCCGCGCGCCCGCCCGAGGCCTCCTGTGAACGGCGGCATGCGGCAAAGAAAGCGGGCCCTGGTCGATGACCAGCGCCCGAATCGCGCAGCACGGACCGGAACTTGGCGAGCAGACTGACGACTGAACGACTGACGACGGACGACTGCCTACGCCCGATCCTGCCAGTCCACCCCGAAGCTGTTGCCGCACTCGACGCATTTCACGTCTTTGGGCTGTCCCGAGACGTGCTGCCGCTTGTGACAGCCGGGGCACACGAGATGGGGCTCATGCACCACGCTCCAGGCCTTCGGCCGCTCCTTCCGGATCTCTACATTCTCCTTGGGAACGCGCACTTCGACCTGGTGCACGTCCAGCACGAGCCAGGACTTGCCGGACTCTTCGACGATGCGGTACCACGCGCCTCGCCGTAGGCCTTCCTTTTCGGCGCGTTCAGCGCGGCTCCGGGCCCATCCGATGTCGGCCATGACCTACTCCAGTTCCTCGGGTATCGATTCCCGCACCAGCACGAGGATTGCCGCCTGCGGGACGACCAGGTACTTCGTTCCTTCGAACGTGATCTCCACGGCAGCCTTGCGGAAGAACAGCGCGTAATCCCCAACCCGCGCCTGCATCGGCAGGTACTTGACGTCGGGTCCGCGGATCTTCCAGGGCTCATCATCCATGCTCGCCGGCTCGGTCATCGGGGTGCCCGGCCCGGTCGCTACCACCCGGCCGCCCTGAACCTGCCGGGTTTCGACCGCGGTCGGCGGGAGGTACAGGCCGACGTTGGTGCGCTCCTCCCCCTCTTCGGGAGCGATGAGCACGCGGTCACCGACCACGATCAGGCGCTTGGGGGCCTCGTCCGGCATGGGGTCCAGTATACAATTTTCCCCCCTTACGGGGGGGGGAGGTCGGTGGAGGTTGGGGGAAGTTGGTGGAGGTTTGTGGAGGCTGCGCCGCAGACGGGGCCAACCTCCACCGCCCTCCCCCGCCCTCCCCCGTCCTCCCCCAGCCTCCCTTTAGTGATGTGGATCACGTGCCCCGCTTGACAGGGCTGGGCGCCTCACTATTAATGCGCGCCTGCCGCAGAGCCTCTGGCGGCCGCCATTCCCCGTTCCATGCGGAAGGGACAAAGACATGCAAAACCCGATTGGCGCGGCTCAGACGGAGCAGTGGAGCTTGATTCTGCAGACGGTATGGGGCTGGATCTGGGGCGGCCTGTCCTGGATCGTCGATTGGCAGGCGCTCGTGTTCCGGACGGTGCTCTACGGTGATTCCTTCTGGCAGATCGTCGGGAAGTTTTTGTTGCTCTTCTTTCCGGCGACGGTGTTGGTCGCGGGCGTCTGGGGAACGATGGTCTCGCTCTACACCATTCCGTTCCGTTCCGGGCGCGGACGCTTTCTGGCCGCGCTGCTCATGTCCTGGTGGGACTCGGTCCGCATGGCGTGGTTCTACTGGTTCGGCCTGGCGCGGTTCCTCCTGGTGTTCGTCGGCTGGATCTGGGGTCTGCTGCGGCTGGGCGTAGGGTTGTTGTGGAGAACTCTCAAGAACCTGGTCACGTCGCCCTTCGCGATGCTCGATTCGAGCTCGCGCGAGCCGGGGGTGCCCTGGATCGCCTTCATGCTGCTGCTGTTCTGGTCCGCCATCGAGGCCACGATCTTCACGTTCACGCTGCGTCCCACGATGAGCGAGCTGCTCTCGGACCTGACGGGCTACCAGGTGAACGCGCTGGCCCTCGTCGTGCTCCTGTGGTTCTTTCTGTTCATCATCATCGGGGGCAGCTTCGCCTGCATCCAGGTGCTGAACGAGGCGATCAAGACTCGCGCGATCGGGCAGATCGTCTCGATGGTGCTGGTCGAGTTGGCGGTTGCCCTGTTCGAGGTGCTGTTCTTGTACCGCGAGCTGATCGACGCCATCACGCCGTGGCTGGCGCAGCAGGGGTTCCAGTTGGGGATCGTCGGGACCCTGGGGCTGGCCCTGCTGGGGTGGGTGGGCGTGCGCGGCATGACGTGGTTCCTGTTCGGCCGGTTCGGGACGCCGGCGCTCCTCGCCATCCTGGGCCGGAAGGCGATGGAAGGCGTGGGCGCCGTGCGGGCGGCCGCGACCGCGGACGCGGAGTTCTGGCGCGGGCCGATCAACGCGCTCAAGGCGGAGCACGAGTGGTTCAAGAAGGAGGCCCAGCACCTGATGGAGCTGCTGACCTTGCCGGTGCTGCAGCTCGTCGCGAGCGGGTTCAACTTCTTGGTCGTCGTGATCATGGGCAAGCCGCACTTCAACCTGCCGTTCCGGTCGCTGGACCAGGTGCTCCACAGCACACCGATCTTCGCGACCGGCAAGACCCACACGGTCGAGGGAGGTGCGTCATGAGGCGTGGCGTCGCGGCACTTGCGCTGAGCGTCGTGGCGTGCTCGCCGTCGCAACGGGCCGAGACGCCCCGGTCGACGCTCGTGATCGGCCTCGACATCAGCGGCTCGTTCCGCCGCAACCCCAGCTTCAACGGGGCGATCGAGTTCGCGTCGCTCTACATTTACGGCCATCTGAACGGGGTCGACGGACTGCAGCCGAACACGGCGATCTTCGTGGGGGAGCTGGGCGGAGAGCGTACCGGCCAGGCCAAGGTGTTCCACCCGATCCAGGATCTTTCGGGGAAGTCGCCTGCGCAGATCGCGTCGGACCTGCGGGCGTGGTTCCCGCAAGAAGACCCGATCACCGACTTCAACGCGTTCTTCCAGCGCGCCGCCCTGCACGTGAAGCGTAACAATCTGGTGCTGGCGCCCCTCAACGTCGTGCTGTTCTCCGACGGCGAGCCGGACTATCCGGGGGCAGGCCGGATGTCGCTCGACGACCGCTACAAGCGCATCGACCTGAGCCCGCTCGAGTACCTGTCGCGCAATGTGACCGTGCGCCTGCTGTACGCCGACCCGCCCATCGCCCAGTTGTGGGAGAACAAGGTGCCGCGAAAGCGGGTGCGCCTGTGGACGCAGGATTCGGAAGTAATGAAAGGGTGGCGCCGCCACGTGGTCGACGGCGCGGCGATCGGGCGGCAGGATTCGCTCTGGTCCTGGGTGGACAAGGTGGTGGATGTGCGGGTACGGCGGGAGCGAGTGCTCTAAAAGAAAGACGGGGGAGGACGGTGGAGGGCGGTGAAGGGCGGTGGAGGTTGGGGCGACCCTCGACCGCCTTCCACCGCCCTTCCCCGCCCTCCCCTACCTGCAGTACCGATCGAACGCCGCCGTCAGGTCGGCCGCGATGTCCTGGGCCGGCCGTCCCTCGATGTTCCTCCGCTCGAGCATGAAGACCAACGCACCGTCCTTGAACAGCGCCATCTGCGGCGAGGATGGCGCGTAGCCTGTGAAGTAGCGCCTGGCGCGCGCGGTCGCGTCGGCGTCCTGGCCCGCGAACACCGTGAGCAGTCGGGCGGGTCGACGCGTATGCTGCAACGCGAGGTTCGCGGCGGGGCGCGCGTTCCGAGCGGCACATCCGCAGACCGAGTTCACGACGACGAGCGTCGTGTCCTTCGCGGTCCCCAGCACCGCCTCAACCTCTGCGGGCGTACGGAGCTCCTGGAATCCGAGGCGGGTGAGCTCCTCGCGCATCGGCTGGACGAGCCGGGGGTCGTACAGGGGGACGTTCAGGCCTGCCATGGTCACCTCGAGTAGAAATGTGCCGCTGATTGAATCATAATAACGACAACAGACCTTCTCCATGCGCGTGCTGATCGTCGAAGACGACCCCAACCTGGCTGGCCTGCTCCGCGACGGTCTGCGCGCGCAGCGCATCGATCCGACCCTGGCCGCGACGTTCGCCGAAGGCCGCGACCGTGCACAGGGAGGCTCGTTCGACGTGATCATTCTGGACGTGCGGCTCCCGGGGGGGACCGGCCTGGAGCTCTGCGGGGAGCTCAGGCGCGGGGGGAGCTCGACACCGGTCCTGATGCTGACGGCACTCGATGCCCTCGACGACCGGGTGCGGGGGCTCGAGGTCGGGGCGGACGACTATCTCACGAAGCCGTTTGCGTTCCGGGAGCTCGTGGCGCGCCTCAAGGCGCTCGCGCGTCGCCGGCCCGCCCTGTCGCCGGCCCGGTACCGGATCGCCGACCTCGAGGTCGACCTCGGCACCCGCCAGGTGCATCGCCGCGGCCAGCCGATCACCCTGAGCGCGAAGGAGTTCGCGTTGCTGGAGCTGTTCGTGCTGAACCAGGGGCGGGTGCTGGATCGCTCGACCATTACCACGCACGTGTGGGACGACAATCACGACCCGTTCGCCAACGTGCTCGAGGTGCTCGTCGGGCGCTTGCGGCGCAAGATCGACGACGGCTTCGAGCCGAAGTTGATCACGACGCTGCGCGGCGCGGGGTACCGGTTCGGCACGTGAAGCGCCACGCCATGAACCCGCTCGCGCGCCTGCGACTGCAGTTGACGGTGTGGTATGCCGCGGTGCTCACGCTGGTGCTCGCGCTGCTGGGCGCCGGCCTGTTTCTGACGGTCCGGCAGCAGATGTCCAGACATGTCGACAAGTCACTCGGCGCTGCGGCGGCCGCCCTCGAACAGGCGGCACGCATCCGTGAGACCGAGCGTGCGAGCGCCCACGGAGCCGTGGTCGATGCCGTGGACGAGCTGCATATCCCCGAGCGATCGCTCTACCTGCTCGACCAGGAAGGGCGCCCCATCAAGCCTGCGGGGGTCCCCGTATGGATCCGGGACGCGGCGCGGCAGGCCGTCCAGTCCCAGCACGGGTACCGGGACCTCGATGCCCCGGACGGCCGGGAGCTCCGGATCTATGCCGAGCGGTTCACGGGGACGACCGGGGCGCCGTACATCGCCGCCGTCGTCGCCGACCGCATCGAGCTCGAGGACGAGTATGCCTCGCTGATCAAGACGTTCGGGGCCGCGGCGCTCGCGGCACTGCTCCTCGTCGCCGGGGGCGGCTACATCCTGGTCCGCAAATCTACGGCGCCGATCGAGCGGTCGATGGATCAGATGCGCCGTTTCATGGCCGACGCCGCCCATGAGCTGCGCACGCCCATCACCATTCTCCGCACCCGCGCCGAAGTCGCCCTCGCCCAGGAGCGGGAAACGGCGCAAGACGCGGCGACGTTCCAGGCGATCGAGCGGGAGGCGGCCCGCGTGGGCGGCATTGTGGGCGATCTCCTGACCCTCGCCCGCGCGGACAGTGGCGAGCGGCCCGTCGCGCGTGAGCCGCTCTATCTCGACGACCTCGCAGCCGGTGCGGTAGACGCCGTCCGGGCGCTGGCGACGAGCAAGGGACTCACCCTGGAGGTCGGGGCGTTCGAGGAAGCCAGGATCACGGGAGACGGGGCGCTCGTCCGCCAACTGCTGCTGATCGTCCTCGACAATGCCATCAAGTTCACCCCCGCGGGCGGGCACGTCCGTCTCAACGTGTCCGTCGAGGACGGCCGGGCGGCCGTGGTCGTGAGCGACACCGGTATCGGTATCCCGGCCGACCAGCTTCCTCACGTCTTCGAGCGCTTCTATCGCGGCGATCCGGCCCGGCGGGAGGCGGACGGAACCGGGCTCGGCCTCGCGATCGCCCGCTGGATCGCCGATGCGCACCACGCGCGCATCGACATCCGCTCCGCTCCAGGGACGGGCACTCGGGTCACCATCACGCTCCCGCTGTCGCCGGCCTAGAAGCAGATCGTTCGCGCCTGCGGCGCTCAGGATGACAGGCGCGTTCCCTCCGTGCGAGCGAAGGATCTGCTTCTCACGATGCGGCCACTACGTACCCCCTTCCCCGGATCGCGACGAGCAGCGTCGGTACGGCGAACAAGGTGATCGGCGTGGAGAGGGCGAGCCCCCCGATGACGGCCAGGGCGAGCGGGCGCTGCAGCTCGTTCCCAGCCCCGATGCCGAGGGCGAGCGGCAGCAGCCCGAACAGCGTGCACAGCGTCGTCATCAGGATCGGACGGAGGCGCACGCGTCCCGCCTCGCGGATCGCCACCTCGAGCGCCGCGCCCTCGGCCTGCATCCGGAGCCGCGTGAAATCGAGCAGGATGATCCCGTTCTTCACGATCAGCCCGACCAACAGGATCAGCCCCATGAACGAGGAGACGTTGAGCGCGGTGCGGGTGGCGAGCAGCAGGACCAAGGCGCCGACGAACGAGACGGGTGCCACGAGGAGCACGACGAGCGGCTCGGTGAACGACTCGAACTGCACCACCATCACCGCGCACACGCTCACCGCGGCGAGCGCGAGCACCAGGAGAAGGGCCCGGAACGCCTCCTGCTGGCCGGCGTACTGCCCGCCCAGCGCGACGCGCACCCCCCGGGGGGCCCGGTGTGCGGCGAGCACCCGGTGGACGTCGCCCATCACCCCACCCAGCGAGCGGCCGCTCACGTCGGCGGTCAGCGCGATCATCTGCTGCTGGTTTTCGCGATCGAGGGCGAGCCGCGACTCCGTGGGCTCGAACGCGGCGAGGCTCCCGAGCGGGGTCGCCCGGCCGCCGCGCGCCGCGACGATCGGCAGGGCCCGCAGACGCAGTGGGTCGAAGCGCACGGCATCCGGCGCCCGCACGCGCACCGCCACGGGCCGGTCTTCGACGCGGATCTCGCCGGCCGACGTGCCCAGCAGCGCCCCGGCGACCGTGTTGCCCACGTCGACCGGTGTCAGGCCGATGCGATCGGCCTCCGCCTGGTGGACGCGCATCAGCAACTCCGCCGCGGGCTCGCTCACCCCGTCGTAGAGGTCCTCGAGGCCGGTAATCCGCTCGAGCTCGGGCGCGAGCCGGCGCGCGTACGCCTCGAGCGTGTCGAGCGGCTCGCCATACAGCTTGATCTCGACCGGCCGCGCCGCGCCCGCGAGATCGTTGATGACGTCGGCGAGAATCTGCATGAACTCGATGTGGAGCCGCGGCACCGCGCCCTGGATCCGGTCGCGCACGTCGTCGATCACGGCGAACACGTCGCGCGCGCGCCGGTTGCGCGGCGCGAGCCGGACCACGATGTCGCCGCGGTTCTGCGCCGTGGCGAACATCCCGAGCTCGGCGCCGGTGCGGCGCGCCGTCCCCGTGACCTCGGGCGTCGCCGCGAGGAGGCTCTCCGCGACGCTCAGCTGCCGGTTCGTCTCGGCGAGCGCCGTGCCCCCCGGCGTCCAATAGTCGAGAATGAACGCCCCCTCGTCGATCTCCGGGAGGAAGCCCGTCCCTACGATCTGCCAGAGCCCGACCCCCAGCGCGACGAGCGCCACGGCGGCGACCGCGATCCGGCGGGGATGCTGCAGCGCGGCGCCGAGGGCGCGCTCGTAGCGCGGCGCCAGCGCGTCGAGCGCCTGCTCGAGCCGGGCCAGCGGGCGCCAGCGCGGCGCGGCCGCTGCCACGTCGTGCGCCGTGACGAACTGCTCGGCGAGGAGCGGGATCAGCGTGAGCGCGAGGAGCAGCGAGACGAGCACCGCCACGGTGAGGGTGGTCGCGAGCGCGGCGAAGAACTGCCCCACCACCCCCTGGAGCAGGCCGAGGGGGAGGAACACCACTACCGTGGTGATGGTCGACGTCGTGACGGGCCAGATGAGCTCTTGCACGGCGGCGCGGAGGGCGGCGAGGCGGCCGCCCGCGGCGCCGAGCCGCAGGTGGCGCGCGATGTTCTCGGTGACGACGACGGCGTCGTCGATCACGAGGCCGATCGCGATCGCCATGGCGCCCAGGGTCATCAGGTTGAACGTCTGGCCGATCAGCCACATGACGAACACGGTCACCGCGAGCGTCACCGGGATCGCCGCCGCGCTGATGGCGGTGATGCGCCCGTGGCGCAGGAACAGGAGCAGCACCAGCACGGCGAGCACGGCACCGATGAGCATGGCGTCGCGCACCGAGCGGACGGCGTCGCGTACCAGCGCGGCCTGGTCGTACACCCGCTTGAGATGGACGCCGGGCGGGAGGCTCGGCGCGAGCGCGGCGACGATTCCGGCCACGCTGTCGGCGACCTCGAGGGTGTTCCCCTCGACCTGCCGCGCGACGTTGATGAGCGCCGCGGGCTTGCCGTCGCCCGCCACGATGCGGACGTGATCCTCCGTGCCCACCTGCACGCTCGCCACGTCCCGCACCCGCAGCCCGTGCGCGATCACCACGCCGCCGATGTCCTCGGGGCCGTGGGCCTCCTGATCGGTCACGATCAGGTACTGGCGGTAGTCCTGCGCCACGCGACCGACCGCTTGCACGGTGACGGCCCGCCGGATCGCGTCGGCCAGGTCGGCGTACGTGAGGCCCAGCGCCGCGAGCCGCGGCGGGTCTGCGACCACCTCGATTTCGCGTACGTCCGTGCCCTGGACGTCCACGCGCCCCACGCCGGGGACGCGCGAGATCAGCGGTTTGATCTCGTAGCGCGCGATGTCGTACAGGGTGGCCGGATCACCCCCCTCGAGGTTGTACGAGATGATCGGGAACAGCGACGGAGTGAGTCGCTCGATCTCGATCTCCAGGTCCGGCGGCAGCATCCCCTGGATCTGGCTCACGCGCGCGCGCACGAGCTGAAGGGCGTAGGCCATATCGGTGCGCGGCGTGAAGGTGATCGCGACCTCGCTCGCGCCGCGGATCGACTGCGACTGGACGCGCGTCACGCCCGGGACCACGCTCACCGCCTCCTCGAGCGGCCGCGTGACGCTGAAGACCACCTGGCGCGCGCCGAGGGTCGAGCCCTGCGCGACGATCTTGATCCGCGGGAACAGGAGCTCGGGGTAGATGGCCGACGGCAGCCGGAACGACGCCCACGCGCCCGCGACGGAGAGCAGCGCGACCGCGAGATAGACGACGCGGCGCTGACGCCGCAAGACGTCGAACAGCGTCATCGTGGCGCAGCGGCGGGAGCGCCGAAGCCCGGCGAGGGAGGGGGCCGCGCGACCCGCGCGCCGTCGGCGATGCCGTAGGCGCCGCTGGTCACGACCACTTCACCGGCCGCGAGCCCGCTGATGATCTCCGCCACGGCTTCGGTACGGCCGCCGACCGTGACGGCCCGGCTGTGGGCCACGCCGGCCGAGTCGACGACGAACACCTGAACGCCCTCTCCACCCGGCGCCGGCACGAGCGCGGCGACGGGGACGGTCACCGCGTGCGGCTCGACCGCGGTGATCAGTCGACCGAACACCGACTCGCCGATCCTCAAGGGGCGCTCGGTGCGCCGCAGCCGCACGCGGACCGCGACCGCGCGGGACAGGGAATCGACGGCGGCTGCGACTCCGGTGACGACGCCCGTGCCGAGCGGGTCGCCCCGCGCGGTCTCGCCGGCCGAGAGCGACACAGAGTCCCCGTCGCGCATGTCGGCCGCTTCCGCGGGTGACACGCTGAACACGACGTCCAACGCGCCGGGGTCGGCGATCTCGACGAGCGGCTGGGTTGGGTCCACCGAGGCGCCCAGCACGGCGCTCATGCGGGTGACGACGCCCGACAGCGGGGCGCGCAGCGTGGCGAGCTGCTGCGACCGGCGCGCGGTGACCGCGGCGACCTGAGCTTGCGCCAGCTCGGAGGCCGCCTGGTCCGAGTCCTTTTGGGGCAGGATCCCCGCCTGCACGAGGCGCGCGGCGCGGGCGAAGTTGTGCTGCGCCGTCTCGAGTGCGGTAGCGGCGCTTTGGGCGGCGGCATCGAACGGCGCGCGCTCGAACTCGATCAGCGTATCGCCCTCGGCGACGTGCTGCCCCGAGGCAACGAAGATGCGCGCCACCCGGGTGGGTCCCGGGGCCGCGAGCTCCGCGAAGCGCCCGGGGCGGGGCGTCACGGTGCCGATGGCGCGCACGACGCGGGCGAACCGCTGCTCGGTCGCCTCCGCCGTCTGCGCCGCAACGCCGGTCCGCTCCACGACCGCCTCGGCATCGTCGGCGGCGCGGGCGCGGCAGGCGGCCGCGACGGCGAGCAACGCGACCAGGCGTCTCACGACCCGCCCGCGGAGGCCGTGACCAGGCGCACGACGCCGGCCGCGTCGTTCGCCGCCGCGACATCGTCGATGTAGCGGCCCAGCGCCTCGCGAGCGTTGCGCTGTGCCTCGAGCACGTTGGCGAGGGGGACGGCGCCCTCGGCATACGCCTGCAAGGACATCGCCGCGACCCGGTCGGCGCTCGCGAGCAGCCGCCGGTCGCGCTCGAGGCGCGCCCGCGCCGCCGAAAAGCTGCGACGCGCGCGGGCGACGTCCGCTGCGGATTCGCGGCGAGTCACATCCAGGTTTGCCTGCGCGCGGTCGCGCGCCGCCCGCGCCTGCCCGATCTCGCCGCCGTTGCGGTTGAACAGCGGCAGCACGAGCGCCATCCCCACGGTCGGCAGCACGCCCTGGGCGGGGTCTGCGGGATCGCCGCGCTCGACGCCGACCTGGAGACTCGGCGCCGGAATCACAGTGCGATGGGCGAGGGCGAGATTCCGGTCCTCGAAGCGCAGGCTCGCCCCGGCCGCCGCGATCCGGAGCGGCTCGCCGGTGGGCGCCGGCGAGCTGTCGGGCGGCGGCACCAGCGAGTCCGCCAGGGTGATGCTGGCCGCTTCCGCCGGGAGGCCCATGGTGAGCTGCACGGCGAGCAGCCCGTCCAGCGCGGCGAGCGAGTCGTCGACGGCGACGTTCAGGAGCTGGCCCGCGTTCACCTCGGCGAGCCGCACGTCCAGCTCGCTGACGTCGCCGACCTCACGGCGCAGCCGGGCCATCGTGAGCAGGCTGTCGGCATCGCGCGCGTTGCGGCGCGACAGCCGCGCGTGCGCTGCCGTGGCGAGCGCGTGCGTGTAGGTGGTGTCGACGGCAAAGCGGATGGCGGCGCGCTCGAACGCGAACCCGAAGACGGTCGCGTCGCGCGCGGCCGCCGCGGCGCCGATCCGCGCCGAGCGGAGCCACGGCAGGTCGAGTGACACATCGGCGATGTAATGGTAGCGCGGGACATCCTTCGTGTAGGTGGCGGCGAACGACGGGTTGGGGTAGGCGCGTGCGCCGCGCAGCAGCCCGGCGGCCGCTGCCGTGTCGGCCCGGCCGAACGCGGCGCGCGCCCCGCGGGCGAGCGCCGCTTCGATCGCTGCGGCCCGCGTGACCGGGTGCTGCGCGGCGAGCGAGACCGTCGCAGCGCCGTCCAGCCCTACGACGAGGGCGGAGAGGCGCAGGAGTCGTTTCGGGAGCGACATGGGATCCTGCGGAGAAACGTACGCGGTGAACCTGTCACCAAGCTGACAGGGCTGCTACATGGAGCCCAACTGGCTCTCGGTGGGCTCTGCTCAGCAAAACCACGGCTCGGTCAGCCGTGCCGCAATGGGACGGTCGGGCGGTGGGGCGCGGAACGACGTGGGCGCCACGACCCGGCCGGTCCGGGCGTTCGCGAGCGCCCGGATTCGACCGAACGTCACGGCGGGATCCTCGCCCGAGCGAGCCGCCTGCTCCACGAGCGTGCTCACGTCGCGCTGCAGCGCGTCCATGCGCGGGTCGGGATGCGTCCAGCGAAAGGTGAAGGCGCCGACGTCGAGGGGCCCAAGGAAGGGGCGGATGGCGGACCGGGACACGAGCAGCGAGCCCGGCGGAATGAGCAGGCGGATGGCGAGCTGGATGGGATCGACGTGATCGATCAACCCCTCGAGCCCGATCCACTCGAGCAGCTCGAGGTAGTCGTCGCTCGTGGCCCACGGAGTGAACGGGACGAACGACGGTCGGAGGGCGATCCCCGCCTGGCGCAGGACGCCGAGGGCGCTCTTGACGTCGGCGCGCGTATGGCCCTTTTCCAGGTTCGCGAGCACGACATCCGACAGCGATTCCACCGCGGAGACGACGAAGACGCAGCCGGTCGCCGCAAATTCCGAGAACAACCGCCGATGGCGGACGATGTGCTCGATCTTGGCGGTGAAGTCATACGAGAGCGCCGGAAACTCCGCGTGCATCGCCCGCACCAGCCTCACCGCGTGACCAGGGCCGTTCAGGAAGTCCGGGTCGCCGAACGTGATGTGCCCCGCTCCGGCTACCACGAGGCGCCGCACGTCCTCGAGCACGACGTCACGGGGGACGGCGAAGAAGCGGCCGCCGTACACCGGCGGGATGGGACAATGCAGACATGTGTGCAGGCAGCCGCGGCTGGCCTCGACGTAGCCGGCCGGCACGCGCCGCCCGTCGCGCAGCAGACTCGCGTACCGCGTGAGGGCGGGCAGGCCGCCGCGCCGTGGGACGGGAAAGGACAGGCGCTCGAGGTGCGGGCGCTGGTGCGGCGCCGGCTCGTCGCCGCGGTCGAGCTGCTCGACCACCGCCACGAGCGCGCCTTCGACCTCACCACCCACCACCAGGTCGGCGCACCGACCCAGCAGGTGCTCCGCGTTGAGCTCCGCATACAGGCCGTGGAACACGATCCGGCACGCGGGATTGATCTGGCGAATGCGCGCGGCGGCGTGGACGCCGAGCCGCAGCGCCGTGTGCATCGGGACCGCGATCGCCGCCAGCCGGGCCCGCCGCACCTTCGCTTCGTCGAGCGGCTGCACCGCCAGGTCGAGGGTATCGGGGGCGAAGCCGGCCCGCTCGAGAAACGCGCGCGGCCAGGCCAGGCCGAGCGGTTGATGCCCGAGCTCATAGCACGAGACCAGCAGCACCGCGCCGGGCGCACGGAGCGAAGAACGAGCGATGGTGTTCAAGACTCTGCGAACCGCAGCAGGAAGGCGACGCCCATCAGTGCCACGGCAACCCACACCAGCCAGCGTTCCGCGATCGCCATGCCCACGAGACCCACCGTGAGGCCTGCGCCGCCGAGCCATGCTTTGATTGCGAACAGACGGTAGGGGCGCGGCATGCGACACTCCTACTTCTTGAGGAACGCCTGCAGGGCGGCGCGGAAGTCGGGCGTCGTGCGGCTCACCGCGTTCACGTCCGCCCCCAGCCGGATCCCGTCCTCGAATCGCAGGCCGTCCAGCTGGTAGAACTGCTGTTTCGTGAACGCGAGCGCCGACGGGCTAGCCGCGGCCAGGGCGCGCAACACCTCGCTCACTTGGTCCTCGAAGTCCGAGTCTTCGTATACCCGCGACACGAGCCCCAGCCCCGCCGCCTCCGAGGCGCCGAGGATGCGCCCCGTCGCCGCAAGATCGAATGCGATCTTCTCGCCCGCCGTGCGCTTGAGCAGGGTCATGACGATGGCCGGCACGAAGCCCCGTTGGACCTCGGGATAACCGAACTTCGCGGATTCAGCGGCGAGCACGAGGTCGCAGGCGGTGGCCAGCCCGCAGCCGCCGGCGAGCGCCCGACCCTGCACGACGGCGACGATCGGCTTGGGGATACGCCGCATGCGCACGAAGACCTCGGCGAAGTGCAGCGCCGCCTGTCGGTTCTCGTCGATGCTCCGGTCGGCGGATGCGAGCAGCTCGTTCAGGTCCATGCCGGCGCAGAAGTCGCCGCCCGCGCCGCGCACTGCCACGACGCGCACCGCACCGTCGAGATCGGCGCGTTCCAGCACCGCGAGCAGGGCGTCGATCATGGGGGTGTCGATCGCGTTCTTCTTCTCCGGCCGGTTGAGCGTCGCCGTGAGGATTCCGCCCTCGAGCGCGGCCAGCACCCGGTCGCTCACCTGGGGAGCTCGAGCTCGAGACGCAGCAGGGCGGTCGAAAACACCTTCCCCTGCGCGTCGGTCTTGAGCGAAATCGTGCCGCCGCCGTCGAGCGCGCCGTGCAGCAGGAAGTTCAGGGCGTGCAGGTTCGGCAGCTCGTAGCGCTCGACCGGACCCGTGATCATGCCCTTGAAATGACGCGCGACGCGCGCTGCCGTCACGTGTTTCACCAGGATCGGATAGTACTCGGGTTTTAGTGCAATCAACCCCACGTTGGCCGTGTCACCTTTGTCGCCCGACCGGGCGTGCGCGAGTTCCACGAGGGGCACTCGTCGCTTCCTCGCCCGCCCTGCACCGGTCTGCACCGCCCTCGCCCGCCGTTTCACACCTCCACGACCTCGACGCACGGCGCCACCATCTGCTTATCGAGAAGCGCAGGCCAGTACGCCACGATCTCTTCCGGCTTCGGTCGTCCGCCTGCGAACCCGGTGACGCTGGGCGGCCCGTTCAGGATCAGCGGCGCGATCTCGCGCGTGAACCGCTCGACGGAGCTCTTGTCGGGCGACCGGACGCCGATCCGCAGCTGCACTTCCGGGAGACGGTCGAGGGGCGCCGTCGCGCGCGCCAACGGGCCGTGGGTCGCATCGACGCCGACGAACTCCGTCAGCACCGCCTCGAACGCGAGGCCGAGATCGGCGAGCCGCTGCCGGAGAATCCGATCCGCGGCCCGGGCCTTCTCGTAGGCATCGGGCCACGCGTAGACCAACGTGCCAACCGCCTTGTAGCCGTAGAAATAGCCGATCGACACCTTGAGCTGGTCCGTCGCCGGTCTCCCTCTGACACCCGACACCCGAACCCTGTCTTTCCCAGTCTGCTCGAGCCGGATCGTGGTGAAGTCCGCGACGCAGTCGGGGGTGATGTACTCCGCGGGATTTCCCATCTCGTAGACGAGCTGCTCGGTCACGCCCGCCACGCTGATCCGTCCGCCGGTGCCCGGATGCTTGCAGATCTCGAACGTCCCGTCCGGTGCCGCGTCCACGATCGGGTAGCCGACATTCGCGAGGTCGGGGACGCGCTGCCAGTCCACGAGGCTGTTGCCGCCGCTCGACTGCGCACCGCATTCGATCGTATGACCTGCGACCGTCCCGGCCGCGAGGAGGTCCCAGGCGTCGGGTTGCCACCCGAAGGCGTGCATCATGGGCGCGAGGGTGAGCCCCGTGTCGGTGACCCGACCCGTGACGACGATGTCCGCGCCCCCGCGCAGCGCCTCTACCACCGGCGAGGCGCCAAGGTACGCATTGGCCGACAGGACCCGGTCGCGCACGTCGGACAGCGGTCGGCCGGTGTCGAGGTTCCTGAGCTCGTGCCCGCGGGCCAAGAGGCCGTCCAAGCGGCCGAGCAGATCGTCCCCCGTCACGACCCCGATCCGGAGCTTGCCGCCCAGCCGCAGGCGGCGCGCGGTCTCGGCCACCGCCTGCGCGCACCCTCGGGGGTTCACGCCGCCCGCGTTGGCGGTGACCTTGATCCGCCGCTCCGCCACGATCGGGAGGATGCGTTCCAGCAACGGGATGAAGTCCGTCGCGTACCCGAGGGACGGGTCCCGCGCCTTCTGCTTCTGCAAGATGGACATCGTGACTTCGGCGAGGTAGTCCATCATCAGGTAGTCGACTGGTCCGCCGGTCACCTGGCGATACGGTGCTTCGAGCCAGTCGCCCCAGAACCCCTGCCCTGCGGCGATGCGCACCGTGGCGGGCCGCGGCGTCACGGATTGACGACCACGCGGCGGGTCGCGTCGGGAGCCCCCACCGATCCGTGCACTCGCAGCTCCACCAGGGGCGCGAAGCCCTCGGGCAACGCCAGCTCCCGCGTCGGCTGGGCGGGGAGCGGGGCGCGTCCTCCCGGGAGCACCGTGATGTCCCGGCCGTTGCCGAGCGAGCGCGGCTCGCTCAGCAGGAAGCGCACGCGCAGCGTCGCCCGCCACGCATGGATGCCCTTGTCACGTGCAAAGCCCGGATACAGCTCGATAGTGAGCGGACGCCCCCGCAACGACGCCGGCAGCGCGAAGGCTTGCCGCCCGAACGCGTACTCGAGGGGCCCCTGAGACACCTGCTGCCCCGCGGAATCGAACTCGGTCACGCCGAAGTCGGTGAACTCGCGCCACCGCTCGCGCGGCAGCTCCACCTCGACTACCGCCGTCGCCGCCCAATCGGGCACCAAGACCGTGAGGCTCTCGGGCGTCGCACCACGGCCCGCCACCTCCAAGGCACGCTCCACGCCGAGGAGCGCCTGCGTGACGCGCCCGCTCACGATTGCCGGGCCCGGGTTCGTTGCTTCCCGGTCCGCGAGGGTCAGCGGAGCGAGCTGCGCGCGGACGGTCGCGGTGGCCCCGGACCGGGGCGGCGCGACGACGTCCAGCTCGTACACGCCCGGGACGGCATCGTCCGCGCGGACGGTGAACCGGGCCGTGCCCGGCTGGGATCCGCCGATCGGAACGATCGAATCGCGCGCGAGGTCTCGAAATGGCGCGCCGTTGGGCTCGTACAGGATCGCCCTGGCGGTCTGCTGTCCCGAGTCGGCGAGCGTCACGCTGGTGACGAGCGTGGCGCCCGGCTGTGCCACGCGGAGAAAGTAGCGGCGCACCTGGGCGGGGCCCACCGTGCGCCGCTCGTCATACAGGGGCTTGTCCGCGAGATCGTACGGGACGACCACGACATTGACGAGTCTGAACACCGGGCCGGCGAGGGCGTCGCTGGGATTCCATGCCGTCACCGTTCCGACGTACACGCCCGGCGCGCCGAGGGCGGCGGCCGAGTAGGTCAGGGGGATCTCGGTCTCGTGGGATCCCGCCGGGAGGATCGCGGGGGCGGACAACCACGGGGCGTCACTCTTCAACGAGAATTGTGCAACCCGGAGTCCGGTGACGTGGCGCGCCTGGAATGTCTCGACCGTGTCGCCCGGCCCCGCCAGACCCTCGCGCCGGAACGCGGCCGACCCGCCGCCGGTGGACGCGCGCACCGCGTACCCGGAGCCCTGATGTCCCGCGAGCAGCCACCGGTACGCCCGCTCGAGCTGCGGCAGGCCGGCCCCCTGGTCGAGCACGCTCGCGCCGGGCAATCCGGCTGCGGCCGCGCGGAGCGCGGCGCTCACCTCGGCACCGTCCGGTCTGCGCCCCTCCTGTGCCAGCGCCGACATGAGACACGCCGCGAGGCCGGCCACGTAGGGGGCCGACATGCTCGTGCCGGCCTTGATCTCGTTTCCCGTGTCGAACGAGGGAACGGTCGAGAAGGCCCACCCCGGCGCGAGCAGGTCGGGCTTCGCGAACTGTCCGCCACGCCCGCTGAACGAGCCGACGAAGTCGCCCGCGACCGGCGGCGCACCATCCTGCTCGAGCGGGACGTAGATCCCCGGCAGCGCCGCGCCCACGGAGATCGCCAGGTCGGCAGACCCGGGCAGACCCACGGTGGAGAGGCCGGGCCCGTCGTTCCCGGCGCTGATCGCGAACACGATCCCGGGATGGGCGGTGACAAACGCGTTGACGATCGAGTCGAGGACCGCACGCTCGCCGGGCTCGTTCCCGATGCCCCAGCTCAGGTTCAGCACGAGCGGCAGGTTGCGCTGCTCGGCGAAGCGGGCGGCGTACTCCATCGCGTGCTGAATGCTGCCCGTTACCGAGATACCGCCCCGCGCGTCGTTCGCGATCTTCAGCCCGAGCAGCTGCGCGCCCGGGGCGACCCCGTCGAAGCCGACGACGTTGAACAGGTTGTGCCCCGCGGCGATGCCCGCGACGTGCGTGCCGTGCGCGTTGTTGTCGAACACGAAGGCGAGCGTCGGCACACCGCTCACTTCACCAAAGTTGGCGGCCAGCGTGATCGGCTTCGTGCCGATGGCGATCGTCTCGCGGCCCTGGCGGTAGTCGTGCAAGGGCATCTCGTCCTCGAACGAGCCGTCCAGGTTCGTGTCGATGAACGCGACCCAGCCGTCCGTCGCCTTCACGACGATCACGGGAAAGACATCGCTGTTGCTCCCGTCACCGTTGAGATCGCCGCCCGGCACTTTCCCGAGGGGACGCTCCGCCAGCTCGCCGGCATACCACGTGGTCGCGGACGTGAGCCGCCCGATGCGACCGGCGCCGGAGAGCGCCCGGCCGGCGATCGAGACGGTGCCGTCCCCCGCCGGGGTGACGGGCGTGAGCCGCACGACGCCTTCCCCGGAGAAATCCCGCACGTCCAGGGTCTTGGGCGCGCCGGTGCTCGTGACGATCAGGCCGTCCACGCCCGGGTCCACGCCCGTGTCGAGAATGCCGATCAGGACGCCGCGCCCGTCGTAGGTGGGGTGCTTGGCGCGGAAGTCGTCGACGCCCGCGCTATGGAGGGGCATGAGGCCCACGAGCAGCGCGCGCGCCGGCGGCAGAATCGGCAATCGGCTCGCGACGCCCGTGGCGGTCGCTGGGGGTTGGGACGCCGATGGTGGCGCGCCGGGACCCGAGGCCGGGACGGGGGAGGAGGCCGGCGTCGGGCGCGTGGCCGGTGGCGGGGCGGAGCCGCCGCAGCCGGCGACGAGGGCGATGAGCAGCAACGGGATGCGGCACGATCTCATGGTTGACTCGGCAGCACGAACGCCCCGACGTGGGGGCCGGTGAATTCGTCAGTCGCCTCGAGGAGAAACGCGAGCGTATCGCGGGTCTCCTCGGGCAGCACGATCGCGTCCACAAAGCCGCGCGCGGCGGCGAATCGGGCGTCGAGCTGATGCTCGTAGTCCGCACGCATCGCGTCGACGGCGGGGGCATTTTCGGGCTTTGCCGCGTCATTCCCGAAGACGGCCTGGATCGCCGACTCGCCTTCCATGACGCCCATCCGTCCGGTCGGCCACGAGACGATGAAGTCGGGATCGAATCCCTGCCCGGCCATCGCGTAGTAGCCCGCCCCCGAGGCATGGTTCACGGTGAGCACGAGTTTCGGCACCGTCGCCGTCGCCATCGCCTCGACGAAGCGCGCCCCCGCGCGGATGATTCCCGAGTGCTCGGCTTCGGTGCCGACCATGAACCCCGAGACGTCCTGGACGAACAGGAGAGGGATCCGCTCGCGGTCGGCGTTCTCGATGAAATAGGCCACTTTCTCCGCGCTCTCCGTATAAATGATGCCCCCGATCTTGGGCGCCCCGCCCTTCCCTCCGCCCTTCCGGCCCTTGATCACCCCGCGCGAGTTGGCGATGAGCGCGACCGTGCGGCCTTCGATGGCGCCGTGAGCGCAGATCATCTCGGGGGCGAGATCGGGCTGGAACTCGTCCAGCTTGTCCGCGTCGAGCACGCACTCGAGCACGGCGCGGACGTCATAGCTCATGCGGTGGTCCGACGGCAGCAGATCATACAGCTCCTTGGGGTTGCGTTTGGGCTTGCCGCCGGGCGCGGGAGGCCGGAGCGTCCGCGGCAGGCGCGCCACGTAGTCCCGGATGCGTGCCAGGCACTCACGATCGTCCTTCGCGCGATAGTGCGCCACCGCGCTCACCGCCGTGTGCGTCACCGCGCCGCCGAGGGATTCCGCGTCCACCGTCTGTCCGGTCGCGCCCTTCACGAGGTTCGGGCCCCCCAACCCCATGAACGACGTGCCTTCGACCATGAAGATCACGTCCGAGAGGGCGGGCAGGTACGCGCCGCCGGCGATGCACGGTCCCATGACGGCGGCGATCTGCGGCACGCGGAGGTAATGTCGCATGATCGAGTTGTAGTAGAAGATCCGCGCCGCGCCGTACTGGCCGGGGAAGACGCCGCCCTGGTAGGGGAGATTCACGCCGGCCGAGTCCACGAGGTAGACGATCGGGATGCGCTGACGCATCGCGATCTCCTGGGCGCGGAGCATCTTCTTGATCGTCTCCGGCCACCAGGAGCCCGCCTTCACGGTGGCATCGTTCGCCACCACCACCACCGGCCGGCCCGCGATCCGACCCAGACCCGTGACCACACCCGCTCCGGGCGCCTGGCCGTCGTACTGGTCGGATGCGACCAGCAGGCCGATTTCGAACCAGGCACCGCCCTGGTCGAGCAGGGCCTCGATCCGCTCGCGGGCGGTCAGCTTTCCCTGGTCGTGCTGGCGGCGCACCTTGTCGCGCCCGCCGCCCTGCTCGAGGCGCCCTTTGAGCTCGCGGTATTCCGCGGTCAGGGTCTTGAGCCGGCTCACGGAGGACTGCGGAATGGACTAAGCCGACACATGCTCGGCTGCCCATTCCTCGATGTATCTCACGAGGTCGGATGTCGGGGTCCCGGGGCCGAACAGCTTGCCGATCCCCTGCTGCTGCAGGGCCTCCATGTCCGCCGGCGGAATGATGCCGCCGCCCGTCACCAGGACGTCGTCCCGTCCGGCCGCGACCAGGAGCTGCTTGACACGCGGGAAGAGCGTCAGGTGTGCGCCCGAGAGGATCGACAGGCCGACGACGTCGACGTCCTCCTGGATTGCCGCTTGCGCGATCATCTCGGGGGTCTGGTGCAGCCCCGTGTAGATGACCTCCATACCCGCGTCCCGCAGCGCCGCGGCCACCACCTTCGCGCCGCGGTCGTGCCCGTCCAGGCCGGGCTTCGCGACCAGCACCCGAATGGGGCGCTTCGAGCCGGGCATCAGCGACGGAACCGCAGCAGGCCGGCGAGCCCGTCCACGACGCGGCGCGCCCGCTCGTCGTACACGACGTCGACCTGGACGCGCTGGGCCAGGGCCTCCTCGATGGCATCGTCGATGCGCCGGTCGTCGTCCTGCCCGTCGGCGAGCAGGGTGCGGACCTGGCCGCGCTGGAGTGCCTTGAGGGTCGGCTCGATGCCGTTCACGGCCCAGCCGCTCCCGATGCCCTCCCGCACGGCCTCCGCGTGCGCGCGCTCCCAGGCGCGCTCGCGCTCCTCGCGCAACGAGAGCGCCGCCTCGCGCACTTCGGTCGCCGTGACGCGCTTGGGGTTCAATCGCACCACGCCCAGGACGAGATCGTGCAGGTAGGTGTGCAGGTGGGGCAGCAGGGCCGCGGCGTCGACGCCGATGCCGGCGACCACGAGCCCGGCGAGCGGACGCTGGGTGTGGACCTGGAAGATGCGGTCCGCGACCTGGGCGTAGTGTCGCTGCCGCTCCTCCCGAATCCGCATGTGGTAGTTGTGCTCGCCGAAGCCACCCGCGAGCATGTGGCCCCGCTTCGCCTGGCGCTCGCCGTGGAACTTCCCCGGTCGCGTCGCCTCCGCGGTCAGGCTGGGCAGCTCCACGACGTCATACGCGGTCACCTCGAAGAACCGTGCACTGGTGCGGTCGCACGCGGCGACGAGGATGGTGCCGAATTCCTCCTCGAGCGCCACCAGCTCCCGCACCAGGGGTACGGGAGCGACCGCGAGCCGCGAGCGGTGGACGTGCGGGAGGGGGAGGGCCTCGAACAGGTCGAGTGCGCCGCAGGCAAACAGCGCGATCCCGCGTGCCGGCGGCAGCCGCGTCGGCTCCGCGAAGTACGCCTGCACGCGCTCCAGGTCCGCCGCCACCTGGGCCCGGAGCGCGCGGTCGAGCACCTGGCGCTCGAGGGCGGCGAGTGCCTCGCGGATGCGGTTCTTGATCTTGATGAGATACTTGCCCCGGGTCTTGTCCCGGGGCTCGAGTTTCAGGTAGCACGACACGACCTGATACGCGCCGGGCTGGACGTGCGACAACCGCTCGACCGCGGCGCGCACCGCGCTCTCGTTGGCGGAGATCGGCAGGGCGGTCATGGCCTAAAAGAACACCGGCTCGCGGTACGCGCCGTAGACGCTCTCGAGCGCGTGCCGGATCTCGTACAGGGTGCAGTACGCGCGGGCGCAGTCCAGCATCGGGCCGATCACGTTCTCGTCGGCGCGGGCCGCCCGACGCAACGCCTCGAGCCGCTCCGCGACGAGCGCGTTGTCGCGCCCGGCCCGCAGGCGCGCGAGCCGGCGTCGCTGCCCCTCCTCGGCGTCGTCCGAGACCTTGAGGATCTCGACGGGGTGGTCGTCCGCGCTCAGGTAGTCGTTCACGCCGACCAGGATGCGATCGCCGGCCTCGACCCCGCGCTGGCACTCCTCCGCGGAGCGCGCGATCTGCCGCTGGAACCAGCCGCTTTCGATTCCCTTCACCACGCCGCCCACCGACTGGATCTCCGCGAACAACCCCTCCGCTTCCCGCTCGAGCTGGTCGGTGAGCGATTCCACGTAGTAGGACCCGCCGAATGGGTCGATCACGTCCACGACACCGGTTTCGTGTGCGATGATCTGCTGCGTCCGGAGCGCCAGACGGACCGCCTCCTCGGTGGGAAGCGCGAGCGTTTCGTCCAGCGAGTTGGTGTGGAGCGACTGCGTGCCGCCGAGCACCGCCGCGAGCGCCTGGTAGGCGACCCGGACCAGGTTATTCATCGGTTGTTGCGCCGTGAGGGTAACCCCCGCGGTCTGGGAGTGGAACCGCATCATCGCGGAGCGGGGGTTCTGCGCGCCGTAGCGCTCCTGCATGTGCCGGGCCCAGATGCGGCGGGCCGCGCGGAGCTTCGCGATCTCCTCGAAGAAATCGTTGTGGATATCCCAGAAGAAGGAGAGGCGTGGCGCGAACGCGTCCACGTCCAGCCCGCGCGCGATGCCCCGCTCGACGTAGGTGAACCCATTGGCGAGCGTGAACGCGAGCTCCTGCGCCGCGGTCGCTCCTGCCTCCCGAATGTGGTAGCCGGAGATCGAGATCGTGTTCCACAGCGGCGTGTGCGTGGCGCACCACTCGAACATGTCCACGATGATCTTGAGGGCGGGCTCGACGGGGTACACCCAGGCGTGCTGGGCCATGTACTCCTTGAGGATGTCGTTCTGTACCGTGCCGCGCAGCGCGGTGCTCGGCACGCCCTGCTTCTCGGCCGCGGCGACGTAGAAGCAGAACAACATCGCCGCGGGCCCGTTGATGGTCATCGAAGTCGAGACTTGATCGAGCGGGATGCCGCGGAACAGGTCTTCCATGTCGGCGAGCGACGAGATCGCGACGCCGCACTTGCCCACCTCGCCTTCGGCGCGCGGGTGGTCGGAGTCGTAACCCATGAGCGTGGGGAAGTCGAACGCCACCGACAGGCCGGTCTGCCCGTGCTCGAGCAGGAACTTGTAGCGCCGGTTCGTGTCTTCCGCGCTCCCGAACCCCGCGAACTGCCGCATCGTCCACAGCTTCCCCCGGTACATCGTCGGATGGATGCCGCGGGTGAACGGATAGCCGCCCGGCGCCCCTAACCGGTTGCGCGGGTCGAAGCCGGCGAGGTCGTCCGGCGTGTAGACCGGCTTTTTCTCAATGCCGCTCATCGGATCGCGTCCCCTCCCTCCCCGGCCTTGACCTGATCGAGGATCTCAGCCGCGACGTCGTAGGGGCTCCGTCGGCCGTCCGCGACTTCGTCCAGCCGCAGCGCCAGCAGCTCCTCGACGCGTGTCGCTTCCAGAAGCCAGCGCCTGAGCTTGCGCTCCAGAACCGCGCGCGTCCGCGCCGCCAGGCGCTGCCGCCGTCGCTCGGCGAGCGTGCCGCTCGCTTGAAGATAGGCGTAATGGCGATCGAGAGCAGCCGCGAGCTCGTCGACGCCGGTGCCCGTCGTGGCCGCGGTGGCGAGCACCGGCGGCTCCCACTGAGAATCGGCGGGGCCCTGCCCCGTCCTCCCCCGTCCTCCCCCGCCCTCCCCCGCCCGGGGCGGTGCCGGGTGGTGGGGAGAGATGTGCCGGAACGCATTCCCCCGCCGGATGCCCAGCATTACTTCGACCTCCTGTCGAAACTTGTCCGCGCCCGGACGGTCGCTCTTGTTCACAACGTAAATGTCGGCGATCTCCATGACCCCGGCCTTCAGGGCCTGAATCCCGTCGCCCGATTCGGGCACGAGCACCAGGACCGTCGTCTCCGCGCTGCGCGCGATGTCGAGCTCCGTCTGACCGACGCCCACCGTCTCCAGCAATACGCGCTCGAAGCCGAACGCCTCGAGCAGATCGGCGACCTCTTCCGTCGTGGTGGCAAGCCCGCCCTGCGCGCCCCGCGTCGCCATCGAGCGGATGAACACGCCCGGGTCGAGGCTGCCGGATTCCATCCGGATCCGGTCCCCGAGCAGCGCACCGCCGGTGAACGGGCTCGTCGGATCGACGGCCACGACGCCGACCGAGAGGCGGCGGGCGCGAAACCGCTGGATCAGCGCCTCGGTGAGCGTGCTCTTGCCGGCGCCGGGGGGACCGGTGATCCCGACCCGCCGCGTGCCGCCGCGCCCGAGCAAGCCGTGCGCGTGCGACAACACGCGCTCGAACCCGTTGTGCTGGTTCTCGACCAGGGTGATGGCGCGGGCCAACGCAACGGGGTCACGCCGGGCGAGCCCCTCGAGAATCCGCTCCGTCGTCACGCAAGACTCATGCTTCAGATCCGCTCGTCGGCGCGCTCGAGCGGCACGGTCCGCACCGGCCCCGGCCGGACCGCGACGCGCTCCACGCGGGTGGCCGTGGCGGCGAGAATGTCGAACTCGAGCCCGTGGAGCGCGAAGCGCTCCCCCGGTCGCGGAATGCGGCCCAGCGCTTGCACGAGCAGCCCGGCCACCGTCTGGACCCCGCGCGCGGCCAGCGTGACGCCCAGCGCCTCCTCGAGCCGGCTGGCCGGGGCGCTTCCCTCCAGCTCGACGATCCGGACGGGCGCCTCGTCGGCGGGGGGCGGTTCCCCCGATTCGAAGATCTCCGACACCAGGTCGCGGAGCAGGTCCTCGAACGTGACCAGGCCGGCCGTCCCGCCGAACTCGTCCAGCACGACGGCGAGGTGGCTCCGGCCGCGCTGCATTTCCAGCATGAGATCGGCCGCCCGCGTGGTACCCGGCACGAGGATCGCCGGCAGGGTGGGAACGGGCGCGTCGGGCGGCAGACGGAGCAGATCGAACGCATGCGTCACGCCGACGACGTCATCGAGCGATCCCCGGTACACCGGATATCGGCTGTAGCCCGATTGGAGGCACACGTGCGCCGCCTCCGCGGCGAGCAGGCCTTCGGGAAGGGCCACGATCGACGTGCGGGGCGTCATCAGCTCCCGCACGGGCCGGTCCGCGAAGGCCAGCACGCCCGACACGACCGCCATTTCGTCCGCGGACGCGAGCGCCTCGGTGTCGGCGTTGGTGAGCACGGCCGCGAGCGTCGTGCGGGTCGAGGGGTCGCGCCAGGGGACGAAGGGGGCGAACGCGCGGCCGAGCTTCTCGAGCCGCGGTGCCGCGTGCGCCACGATCGGCTCCGCCCAGCGCCGGCCCACCACGCGCGGCACGAGGTACGCGGCGCTCAGGAGCAACGGGATCCCCAGTGCGATGGTGAACACGCCGAGCACCGTCGGCGTCGTGCGGGCGAGGAGCGCGGGGATGGCGGTCGCTGCGCAGAGGATGCCGATCGTCGTCAGGGCGTTCGCGGTCGCGAGCACCCGCCCCGGGTTCTCGAGCACCCCGGCCGCGCCGCCGGAGCCGCGCAGCTTGTACGATACCCAGCGAGTGAGCTCGAGCTGGCTCACGGCCGCCGCGGCGACACCCACGGCCGCCGACGCGGCCGCGAGGAGCAGCCCGCTCACGAGCAGCAGGGCGGGCAGGGTCACCGTTGCCTCTGGAGCAGCACGCTGGTCACCCGGCGTCGGTCCACCCGCTCCACCACGACCTGATACCCGTCGAGCGTCAGCTCGTCGCCGGCGCGGGGCACGCGCCCGAGGACCGAGTAGACGAGGCCGCCCACCGTCGAGACTTCCGGGTGCTCGAAGGGGCGCCCCAGCGCCTGCGAGAGGTCGTCGAGCGTGACTCGTCCATCCACCCAGTAGCGGTCGCCGTCCTGACGGATCGAGGGCGCTTCGCCCACGTCGTGCTCGTCGTGGATTTCTCCGACGATCTCCTCGAGGATGTCCTCGAGCGTGATGAGCCCGGACGTGCCGCCGAACTCGTCGACCACGATCGCGAGATGTGCGGGGCCCCGCTGGAAGTCACGGAGCTGGCTGTCGAGCGTTTTCGTCTCCGGCACGAAGGCCGCGGGCCGCACCAGATCCTGCCAGCGTGGGGCGGCGGTGGCGCCTTCCCCGCCGAGACCCATGGCGAACGGCACCAGGTCCTTCGCGAAGACGACGCCGGCGATGGTGTCCGGCGTCCCGTCGTACACGGGGAGACGCGAGTGCTCGCTTTGTCGAAATGCCTCGATCACGTCGTCGCTGGGCGCCGCGAGGTCGACGGCGACCATGTCCAGCCGGGGCGTCATGACCTCGTCCACGCGCGTGTCCGCCAGCGTGAACACGCCGAGCAGCATGTCGCGTTGCGCGGCGCCGAGATCGGGCTCGAGGGGGCGCGGCGTCGCGACGAGGCCGTGCAGGCCCTTGTCGACCCACGCGAGGAGCCAGAGGAGCAGGCCGAACGGCGCGAGGGTGCGGCGCGCGAGCGGCAGCGCGGTCGCGGCGAGCTCGGGCGCGACCCGGGCCAGGCTCCGCGGCAGCGCGTCACCGACGATGAACAGGAACGTCGCCGCCACCGCCCAGCTTCCCAGCGCCTCCGCCCAGGGCCGGTCCCACCAGCCGAGGGCGTGGCCCGCCGCGACCGCGCCGAGGACGAGGAGCGCGAGGCGGGCCACGTGCAGCGCGCGGTGCAACGGCACGCGCGCGCCGACGGTCGTGGGCGGCGCGTCGCCCAGCGTATGGAGTGCCTCACCCACGGCGGCCTCCTCCCCGAGGGCCAAGAGGCCGGCCCACAGCGCCGCCGCCCCGGCCACCAGGGCGCCGCCCAGGGTCAACGCCGCGCCCGTGAACGTCATCGTTCCGCCCCCCGGCGCCCGAGCACCCGGTGAACGTAGCGCTCCTGGCGGCGCCACATGGCGGACCGCGTTCGGCCCGGCCCGTCGGGGTGGTCGTAGCCGAGGACGTGCAACGTGCCGTGCACGGTCAACCGCACGAGCTCTTCCTCCACCCGTCGCGCGTCCCCCGTGCCTCGTCCTCCGTTCCTCACCCAGCGCTCCGCGGCGGCGGGACAGATGTACACGTCGCCGAGGAGGGCACCGTCGGGTTGTGGCAGCGCGAACGCCAGGACGTCGGTCAGGCCGCGGCGGCCGGTGACGCGGCGGTTGAGGCGGCGCATGGCGGCGGCGTCGAGCAACGCGAGCTCCACGCGCGCGCGCCTGGCCCGGGCGCCTTCCCAGGCCAGGATCTGCCCCACCGCGCGCTCAAGCCTTGGCCGCAGGTTGCCACGTCGCCGTGATGCCGCCACTGGACTCCGGATAGTCGATGCGGTTGTGGTACATGCCGGTGATGATGCGCACGAATTCCTGTTTCACCTGGTCGATCTGCCGCAATGTCATCGGCGCCTCGTCGAGCTGACCGGCGTTCAGCTTGGTGCGCACGATATGGTCGATCACCTCTGCGATTTTCTGCGGCGTCAGGTCCTCGAGCACGCGCAGCGCCGCCTCGACCGAGTCCGCGAGCATCGTAATGGCCGTCTCGGCGGAGTGCGGCTTGGGCCCGGGGTAGACGTAGTCGCTCGGGCGCGGGGTCCCGCCGTCGCCGCTCTTCTTCGCGCGGTCCAGGAAGTACGTAATCTCGGTTGTGCCGTGGTGCTCCGGAATGAAGGCCGCCACGGCTTCGGGCAGCCTCGCCTCGGCGGCGAGGACGAGCCCGTCCGTGACGTGCGCCTTGATGATCTGGGCCGACTGATGGGCTTTGAGCCGGTCGTGCGGGTTGTTGCCGCGCGTCTGGTTCTCGACGAAGTACTGCGGGTTCTTGATCTTCCCGATGTCGTGGTAGTAGCACCCCACGCGACCGAGCAGGCCGTCGGCGCCGATCCGGTTGCAGGCCGCTTCCACGAGGTTCGCCATGGCCACGGAATGGGCATAGGTCCCCGGCGCCTCGAGCGACAGCCGTCGCAACAGCGGCCGGCTGGGGTCGGAGAGCTCGAGCAGGGTGAGGTCGGTCGTGATGCCGGTGATCGACTCGGCGACCGGCAACAGGAAGAACGTGAGCCCGGCCGACACCAGGCCGTTCGCCGCGCCCCACACTCCCCGAAGGCCGATTTCCGCGACCGTCCAGCTCCCGGCGAGGCCCAGCGCGACGGCGCCCGCGAGATACCCGAGCGCGATGATCAGCACCGGCACGTAGAAGTTGCTCCGGCGACGCAGCACCCGCACCGTGAGGGCTGCCGTGACGCCACCGACGACACACAGGAACAGAGCGGGCAGGTCGTGGAACACCGGCTGCAGGCCGATCACGATCGCGAGGATCATGGCGGCGATCATCGAGACACGCCCGTTGAACAGGACCGTCAGCAGCATGGCCATGAAGGGCAGGATGATGATCTCGGCGTGCTGCGGGGCGAAGCGCGCCACGGCCGCCGCCTGCAGCAGCACGAGCGCGAACAAGCCGCCGATCAACGCGACCTGCCGTCGCTCGCGATACGTCTCGCGGCGGTAAAACACCAACAGCACCCAGAAGATCGCGAGGATGAGCGAGTCCCGGAGGACGGGCCCGAACACACCGCCGGGCGAGCGGCTGGTCGCCGCGCCGCGGCGGACCAGGTCCGAATGCAGCGCCACGAGCTTCTCGTGGGCCTCGTTCGTCACCACTTCGTGCGCGCCCACGATGCGGTCCCCGGCGCGCACGATGTATTTGCTCGGGTCCACGCTGCGGCGGAGCTCGTCACGCCGCCGCTCGGTCTCGAGCGTGTTGGGGATGAGCGTCGGTCGGAAAAAATGTCCCGCGAGCCGGACGTAGAGCTGGTCGCCGACGCTCGAGCCTTTGTCGGGGTGAATGGCGCGGGCCCGCGTGAGGTATTGCGCATACGTGAGCACCTGGTCGCGCGACACCGACTGCTCGCCCGAGCGGCGGCGCACGATGAGCTCCGGAGCCTGTTCGACCTGCAGCACACGCGGCCCGGTCACCCCGAGCGCCAGCGCGCGGTCGAACAGCTCGCTCAGCGCCCGCTCCAGGGCGTGCCGCTTACCGCCCTTGGCCAGGTAGGCGGCCTCCGGGGCTCCCAGGGCGAACCCGTGGGCTTTCGCCACCTGGAGGATCGCCGCCGCTCCGCCCTGGTCCGCCGCGGTCTCCACGCTCGAGAAAAACGCGTGCATGGCGATCTTCGCGCTGTCGAGCGCCCGCTCCTGGTACTGATAGATCGGCTTCACGGTGCTCGCGAGCTCCTCCGCCTCGCGCGCGAGCTCCTGATCCGACTTGTTGACCGGGAACGTGAACGGGGCGATCACGTCGCGATCCGCCACCGCGCCGGGCTCGAGCAGCGGCGCCACGTTGGTCGCGCTCGAGGGAAACACGAGGGATGCGAGCAGCGCCAGGCCCACCACCCACGCCCAGCGGCTGCCGTGATAGCGCAGCTCCTCCTTCGTGGGGAGCCTCATGTCAACCCTGTGCGTCCTCGGCGTACGCCCGGATGATGTCGCGCACCAGTCGGTGGCGTACGACGTCCCCGTCCCCCAGGTAGCAGAACCCGATCCCGTCGATCCCGGGCAGGATCCGCTCGACTTGGAGCAGTCCGGAATCCTCTCGGTTGGCCAGGTCGATCTGCGTCTTGTCCCCCGTGATCACCGCCCGCGAGTTCACCCCCAGGCGCGTCAGAAACATCTTCATCTGCATCCCGGTCGCGTTTTGGGCCTCGTCGAGAATCACGAAGGCGTCTGACAGGGTGCGACCCCGCATGTACGCGAGCGGCGCGATCTCGATCGTGCGGCTGTCGATCGCCTTCTGGACGCGGTCGCGGGGCATCATGTCCTCCAGCGCGTCGTACAGCGGTCGCAGGTAGGGGTCCACCTTCTCGTGCAGATCGCCGGGGAGGAAGCCGAGGCTCTCCCCCGCCTCGACGGCCGGGCGTGCGAGCACGATGCGCCGCACCCGCTTGCGCGCCAGCGCGTCCACGGCCGCGGCCACCGCGAGGTACGTCTTCCCCGTACCGGCCGGGCCGATGCCGATCACGATGTCGTGCTGCGCAATCGCCTGGAGATACTCCCGCTGCCCTGCGGTCTTCGCCTGGATCACGCGGCGCAGGCCGGGGAGGATGATCTTGTAGTCGCCGTCGGCGGTGTGGCCGGCCGGCCCCGGCGATTCCTGGCTCACGATCCGGTCGACGTCGGCCACGTCCAGCGGCTCGCCCCCCCCCATGCGCACGAGGTCGACGAGCGCCTGGGCCACCGGCACCGCCCGCTCGACGGCGGGGAGCGGGCCGTGCAGCATGAGCGTGTCGCCGCGCAGCGACACCCGAACGCCGAGCCGCTGCGCGAGCGCGACCAGATTGCCGTCGTTCACGCCGGCGAGCGCCAGCGGATCCACGCCCTCGGTGGAGAGCCGGTGGGTGATCTCGTCACTCATGGCTTGATCTCGATGTGAAGCGCCGCCAGGTCTCCCGGGGCGGCCGGCGCGGGCGCGCCCTCGAACAGGGCACGCGCGGTCGTCGTCTTGGGAAAGGCGATCACGTCGCGCAGGCTTCCCGCTCCCGCGAGCAGCATGACCACGCGGTCGAAGCCGATGGCGAATCCGCCGTGGGGCGGCGCGCCCGCCTGCAGTCCGCTCAACAGGAAGCCGAACCGGGCCTCGGCGTCTTCCCGCGACATGCCGAGGTGGCCGAAGACGCGGCGCTGCACCGCGGGGTCGGTGATCCGGATGGATCCCGAGCCCAGCTCGTTGCCGTTGTAGACCGCATCGTAGTGCAGCGCGCGACAGCTGAAGGGGTCGGTGTCGAGCCGCGCCAGGTCGTCGGGGTGCGGTGAGGTGAACGGGTGATGTGCGAATACCGGCTTCCCCGTCTCCGGATCGGGCTCGAATAGCGGGAAGTCCACGACCCAGCAGAACGCGTGTGCCGCCTTGGGCTGGAACTCGAGGCGGCGGATCACCTCCTGGCGCACCCGGTCGAGCACGGGGGACGTCACGCGATCAGGACCGACCGCCATCAGAGCCGCGTCACCGTCGCCGACGCCCAGCTGTCCGAGCGTCTCGGCGGTGAAGTGCTTGCCGACCGATCCCGAGATGTGCTCCCCCTGTCGCTTCACCCACGCGAGGCCCGAGCCGCCGAGCTGCTTCGCGGCTTCGGCGAGCTGATCCACGTCTTTGCGCGACAGCCCGCCGCCGCCCTTGACCGCGAGGCCCCGTACCCGCGCGCCGTCTTTCAGCGTCGACTCAACGAACGGCACGGCGAGCGGCTTCACCTGCGCCGTCCAATCCGCGATCGAGAGCTCGTAGCGCAGGTCGGGCTTGTCGGTGCCGTAGCGCTCCATCGCCTCGCGCCAGGTGATGCGCGGGAACGGCCGAGCGATCTTGTGGCCCGCCTCGTCCCACAGGGCGACCAGCACCGCCTCTACGTAGCCGAGCACGTCTTCGATCCCGACGAACGACGCCTCGAGGTCGATCTGCGTGAACTCCGGTTGGCGGTCGTTGCGGAGGTCCTCGTCCCGGAAACAGCGCGCCAGCTGGAAATAGCGGTCGAAGCCGGACACCATGAGCAGCTGCTTGTAGATCTGGGGCGACTGCGGCAAGGCGTAGAACTCCCCGGGGTGCACGCGCGCCGGCACGAGGTAGTCGCGCGCGCCCTCCGGGGTCGGCTTGGTGAGGACCGGCGTCTCGATCTCGAGAAACTCGAGATCGGACAGTGTCCGGCGCGCCCGCTGCAGCAGCCGGTGACGCAGCATGAGGTTGCCCTGCATCTCCGGGCGACGCAGGTCCAGGTGGCGATGCCTGAGCCGCAACTCCTCCGCCGGGAGCTCTTCCCCCTTCCCGCGTGCCACCGGGATGGCGGGCGTCACGGCCGGGCCTAGGACGGCGAGCTTCGTGGCCTGAACCTCCACGTCGCCGGTCGCGAGCTCGGGGTTCTTCATGTTCGCGGGGCGGGCCGTCACCTGGCCCTCCACCTCGACGACCGTCTCGCTCGTGAGCTCGCCCGCCACGCGCCGCACCTCCGCCGGGGCCGTCGGTCCGGCAGCGACCTGAACGACCCCCGCTCGGTCGCGGAGGTCGATGAATACGATCCCCCCGAGATCCCGGCGACGGTGCACCCAGCCCCCCAGCCGCACCCGTTGGCCCACGTGCTGCAGGCGCAACTCGCCGCAGCGGTGCGTCCGTCTCGAGGTGGAACCAAAGCTGTCTATGGTACCTCCGCCTCGCACAGCACGCGGTAGAATTCTTCGGGCGTGCGGGCACTCAAGAGCCGGTCTCGCACCGGCTCGCGACGCACCAGCCGCGAGATCCGGCTCAACGCCTTCACATGGGACCCGGCGCACGATTCCGGGCCGGCCAGGAGAAAGAACAGACGGACCGGCTCGCCATCGATCGTCTCGTACGGCACCGGTGCGGGCGTCGTCCCCGCCACGACGACCAGGGCGGAGAGGACCGGCGTTTTTCCGTGTGGGACAGCGACGCCGTAGCCGATGCCGGTGGGGAACTGCTTTTCCCGCTCGAGAATGGCGCCCAGGACTTCCTCGGACGGTCCTCCGTTGCCGACCGCGGCCACGTCCACCAGTTCCCGGAGCACCCCCTCTTTGTCGGTCGCGTGCAGGGGGACCAGGATGCGAGCGGGGGTCAACAGCTCGGACAGGCGCACGGTGATCCAAGTGTCCTAAGCGATTGAAGATAGTTAAGTTAGGGTTGACATGCAACGCATTTCCCGAGCGGCACTTACATGGTCGATTTGCTGAGCCTCGTCCCCGACGCGGCTCGCGCCGCGCTCGCCGAGTGGCTCGCCGAGCGCGACGAGCCGGCCTACCGCGCCCGACAGGTTTTCCGCCGGCTGTGGGAGCGGCCGGTGGAGTCGTGGGACGACGCGACCGAGCTGCCCGCCGCGCTGCGGCGGGCGTTGGCAGCGGCGCTTCCGCTGCGCCGGTTGCCGCTGTCGGCGCGTCAGGTGTCGCGAGACGGCACGGAGAAGTACCTCTGGGATCTGGGGGACGGGGAGGCGGTAGAGTCGGTACTCATCCCTGAGGGGAAGCGGCGCACGCTGTGTATCTCGTCCCAGGTCGGGTGCGCGCTGGGCTGCGTGTTCTGCGCCACCGGGCGCATGGGCTTTCGTCGGAACCTGTCGGTCGCGGAGATCGCGTGTCAGGTGCGCGAGGTGATGCTGCTGGACGCGGCGCTGAAACCGACGAACGTCGTCTTCATGGGGATGGGCGAGCCGCTGCTCAACTGGGACGCCGTGGACGGCGCGCTCACGATTCTCAACCACCCGGAGGGACTCGGGATCGGGGCGCGGCACATCACGGTCTCGACCGTGGGCATCCTGCCGAGCCTCGCCAAGCTCGCGCAACGGCCCGAGCAGTTTCGGCTGGCCCTCTCGCTGCACGCGCCGTCACCGGAGCTGCGGCATGAGCTGATGCCGATAGAAAAGAAGTACACGCTGCCGGTGGTGATGGCCGCCGTGGCGCGATTCCGGCGGCGGGTAACGCTCGAGTACGTGCTGATCGAGGGAAAGAACGACGCGCTCGAGCAGGCGGATGAGCTGGCTCGGCTCGCGCGGCCGCTCGGCGCGCTCGTCAACCTGCTGCCACTCCACCCCGGCGGCGCGCCGGATCTGTCGCCGAGTCCCCGGGCGCACATGCTCGCGTTCGAGCGGCGGCTCCGGCGGCACGGGATCGAGGCGGTGCTGCGCCGCAGCCGTGGGCTCGATATCAGCGCCGCCTGCGGGCAGCTACGGGTGGAACTTGAGGCGCGGCGTAAAGTCCGCACCGAGGAGCACGCTCGCGTCGAGTAACCGCGCGCTGTCGGGTTGCACGACGACCCGGCCCAGCCCCAACGCCCGACGCACTCGTCGCCCCACCTCTTCGGTTCCGCGGCGCACCACGATGCGCGTCGAATCGAGCGTTCCCATCGTCGCCGGTGCGTTGCCGTAGGTGAGCACGTCGATGCCGGCGTGCCGGAGCATCCGCGTTCCGATCCTCGCGAGCCCCGGCGTGCCACTCGCGTTCAGCACCTCCACCGTCACGCGCGGCCCCGCGCTCCCTGCCCCGGGCACGGGGAGCGCGGCGCCGCCCCCGCGGTCTCCCCGGCAGGCAGCGAGCGCCGTGGCGCCGGCGATCAGTATCCGACGAGCGCGTTCCAGAAGTCCACGGTCTCGCGGGGGAGCGGCCAGCGGCTGTCGATGACCCGCGCGACGCGGCGGGCCGCGACCTGTTTCAGAATCGCGTCGCGCTCGTCGGGCACGCGGGCTGCGAGCGAGCGCCGCAGCTCCTGATCGAACGATCTGCCCGGCTCGAGATAGTCCGCCAGATAGAGCATCCTGCCGACGTCGTCCCATTGAGCGTAACCGAGCGAGTGGTAGCGCACCGCGTCGAGCACTCCCCGGTCGGCCTCGCCGGTCTGCGCGGCGCGTTCGGCCGCGAGCGGGCCGTGGAGGAGCTCGTTTGCCGCGGGCGCGTCGCGCAGCGCGTCGTGCAGCCAGGCCGCCTTGAGCCAGCGCGCGCGCTCGCCCTCGGGCGCGTGCATCGCCGCGGCCCAGGTGGCGAGGAGCGCGGCGACACGCTCGACATGCGCGCGGCGCTCCGGGGTGACCACCGCCCACGGAGGCAGCGCCATCACGCTCGCACGGCCGGGTCGGCGGCCACGCCTTCGCCGAGCACCACGTTGTCGATGAGCCGCGTCTTGCCGACCTTCGCCGCCACCAGGACCACGGTGCGGGCATCGACCCGGGCCACGGAGCGCATCTGTTCGTCCACGAGGGCCAGGTATTCGGGCGCCACGCCCGGCGCCCGCAGGACCTCGAGGCCGCGGCGCGCCAGCGGGCCGGGGTCGGCCTCCCCGCCACGCCACGCCTGCTCCACGGCGCGGAGCGCGCGCGACAGCGCGAGCGCCGCGCGGCGGTCGTCGCCCTTCAAGTAGGCGTTGCGCGACGAGAGGGCCAGGCCGTCAAGCTCTCGCACCGTGGGCGCGACGTCGATCTCGAGCCCAAAGTCCAGGTCCGCCGCCAGGCGTCGTACCAGCATCGCCTGTTGGAAGTCCTTCCGCCCGACCACCGCGATGTCGGGCTCGACGATGTGGAACAGCTTCGCGATCACGGTCAAGACGCCCGCGAAGTGCCCGGGCCGAGCCGCGCCCTCGAGCGGGTCGGCCATGGGCCCCGGGCTCACCCGGACCAGGGGCTCGGCGGGGTACATGGCCGCCGTGTCCGGGACGAAGAGACAATCGACGCCACGTTCGCCGGCGAGCTGCCGGTCGCGCTCCAGGTCGCGAGGGTACTGCGCCAGGTCCTCTGCGGGGCCGAACTGGAGGGGGTTCACGAAGATGCTCACGACCACGCGGTCGGCGCGCTCCTTCGCGCGATCGACGAGCCGCAGGTGCCCTTCGTGCAAGAACCCCATCGTCGGCACGAACCCGACGCGGCGCCCGCGGGCGCGCTCGGCGCGCGACCAGGCGCGCATCTCCTTCAGGCTTGGAAGCTCGTGCATGGCGGCCTATTCCGCCTTCAGCACGACCGAGTCCGTGAGATAGGGATCGTTGAAATGCGCGATCTCACCCGCCGCCTTGTCCGGAACCGGAAACAACCGCGCGGAGAGGGGCTTGCGAAGCTTGGTGGAGAGGGCCGCCACATCGGCGATCAGGGCCGCCAAGCGGTCCGCCCGGCTGTCGCCCGGCAGCGGCACGACGTCGAGCCCCGTGCCGCAGACGCTGGAATACAGGAGCAGATCGCGCACGCTGAACCGCCCTTCCGACGCGCGTCGCGCCAGCACCGGATCTTCCAGGACCGGGAGCATGAGCCCCGAGTACCCGCACGTCTTGACCCGCAGGCTCTTGAGCACGTCCGTGATGGCCGCGCACCCGGCGAGCGTCGAAGGCGCGCCAAACGGCACGCCGGTGAGCGCCTCGATGGTCGCCCCGATGCTCGCATCCTTCCCCGGCGCTGGGGAGACGTCGATGCCGGTGTAGCCCCGCCGTTCGCGGCGGGCGATATCCCGCACCAGCCGCTCGAGCGGCCCGAGCCGGGACTCGAGCAACTCCGTGAGATGTTGTTTGGCCTCCCCCAGGGTGTTGGCTTCGGCGAGACCAGCGGACAAGAGCGGTGGCGATTCGAGACCGATGGCCATGGCGTCGGAGCCACTGTGGTACGCGACGGGAAAGAACGGCGTTCCGGCGGGCACGTTGGCGGCCGCGGCGAACCGGAAATTCCCGATGCCTCCCGGAGTGGCGCGCGCGATCGCCACCATCGCGTCGCCGGCGGCGGTCACCCCGCGCGGCGACGTGCCGCGCTCGGGCGACGCGACCCGCACCGTGAAACTGACGTTCTTTGTCGTGTGGGCGAGCTCGGCCGCCCACGCGGCAAAATCGGGATCATCACCATCAGGGGCGAGAACCGGACCGACGCTCAGCAACACGCTCTCGGCGACGACGGCGCGGTCGAGCGCCTGAAGGGCGATCAAGGCACTCGCGCGCTCGCGACCTCCGGCGTCCTCGAGTACGGGCTGGGTCGCGATGCGGATGGTCTGCACTTCGTAGCCGGCGTCGGTGACGGCCTGCTTCGCCCGCTTGAGCGTGCCCAGTGCGGCGTCGAGGGCTCGGGTGTCCGCGAGGCTCTTCAGGTTCGTGCCGGCCGTGATCGTTCGAACCCGAAAGCCGGCCGCAGCGCCGCGCGACCCGACGGCCGTCACCTGTGGGACGCGGCGCGGCACGAGAGGCGTCCAGGCTGCGGCTGCCAGCATCGCGAGCACGTCCCGCCGCGTCCAATCATTCACTTCGGGAACGAATGCTCCGGGCCGGGATACCGGCCCTCGCGTACCTCGGCCGCATACAGCTTGACGGCCTCGCGCACGTCCTCCGCAAGCGCCGCGTAGCGCTTCACGAATTTGGCGCTGAACCGGTCGTTCAACCCCAGCATGTCGGGGAGCACCAGCACCTGGCCGTCGCAGGCGGGCCCCGCCCCGATGCCGATGGTGGGGATCGTGAGCGACTTCGTGATCTGGGACGCGAGGGGCGCGGGGATGAGTTCCAGCACGATGGCGCAGGCACCCGCCGCCTCGAGTCCCTTGGCATCCGCCTTCAGCCGCTCGGCGGTCTGCTCGTCGCGTCCCTGCACCCGGTATCCGCCCAAGGCGTGCACCGACTGAGGGGTAAGGCCCAGGTGGCCCATCACGGGGATGCCGACGTCCACCAGCGCGCGCACGGTCTCTGCGATCGGCGCCCCGCCCTCCAGCTTCACCGCGTGGCAGGCGGTCTCCTGCATGACGCGCCCGCAGTTCCGGATTGCCTCCCGGGGAGATACCTGATAGGTGAGGAAGGGCATGTCGCACACCACCATCGCGCGGACGGCGCCGCGCCGTACGATCTTCGTGTGGTAGATCATCTGCTCGAGCGTGGCGGAGAGCGTGGTCTCCGCCCCGGCGAGCACCTGATTCACCGAGTCTCCGACGAGCAGGACGTCCACCCCCGCCGCGTCGAGCAGGCGCGCGAACAGGGCGTCGTAGCAGGTGAGTGCGACGATGCGCTCGCCGCGCTGCTTCATGGTGACGAGCTCGTAGGTCGTGACCGCCTTCGTCTCGTCAGCCATCGGGGGTCAGCTCCGCCAGCTCGCGCTGCCAAAAGGGGCGGTTGGGAACCTCGGGGTGCGGAATAACGAGCTGCGGGTCGCGCAGCACCCGATCGCCGAAGCGCACGATATCCAGGTCCAGGGTCCGCGGTCCCCAGCGCACGCCGGACCGGCGCTCGCGCCCGCGCTCCGACTCGATCGCGTGCAGGTGGACGAGCAGCTCGGCGGGCTCGAGCGTGGTCTCGAGCAGCACCATCTGGTTGAGATACGACCCCTGCGGCACCGGTCCGAGGGGGGCGGTCTCCTCGACGCGCGACTCCTTGAGCAGGCGCGTGCGCGGCAGGGCCGCGAGCCGCGCCCGTGCGTATGCGAGATGCGCGGCGCGATCTCCGACGTTCGAGCCCAGCGCCACGTACACGCGCTCCGCCTCCCCCTTGGCCACGCGGGAATGGTAAGCGGGCTACGCGATGCTGGCAAAGCCGCGGGTCAGCTCCCGCAGCATCGCCGCCACGTCCTCGAGCTCTCGGGTCGCGCGCTCGAGGTCGGTGAGCCCCCGGGCCGCTTCTTCGGCGCGCGTCGCGACGTCGTCGGCTTCGGCCCGGTTTTTCCCCGCGATTTCGGCCACGGCGTGGATGCGCTGGCGCAGCTTGCCGAAGGCCTTGTCCTGATCACCCGCCGCGGCGGCGATGCGTTGGGCGTGGGATGTCGCCTCGGCCGTCGCCGCGACGATCGCGTCCAAGGCCTCGAGCGCCGCGGAAGAGAGCTCCTCCACGCCGCCCACGTTCACTTGCCCGCGCCGCATCTGCTCGACCACCTCGCCCACCTGCCGATGGATGTCCTGCACCAGCTCGCCCGCTTCGAGGGCGGCGGTCGAGCTCTGCTCCGCCAGCCGGCGCACCTCTTCGGCCACCACCGCGAACCCCTTGCCGTGCTTGCCCGCCCGCGCGGCCTCGATGGCGGCGTTCAAGGCCAGCAGGTTGGTCATGTCGGCGAGCTCGCGGATCGACGCGATGAACCCGGTGATGCGCCGGCTCACCTGCCCGAGCCCTTGGACCTTGCTCGAGGCCTCTCCCACGAAGGCCTTGAGCGCCACGAGTCGGCCGATCGCATCCCGGATCTGATGGCGATTCTTGTTGGCGACCTCGCTCGCGGTGCTGGACGCCTGCGCCGCCTCGGTGCCGTCCTCCGACACGCGCCGCGACACGCGCGCCAGGCTCTCGGTGGCCTCGAGGCCCCCCGACACTTCGCTTTCTTCCGCCAGCACGCCCTGGCGGATCGTACCCGTGGACTGGGCCACGGCGCCGGCGGCCTGGCGCATCGACTCGGCCGCGCGCGCCAGCGTCGCGAGCTGCTGCGTGAGCGTCTCCACGGTTTCGACCAGCGGCCGGCGCAGCTCGGTGATGTGGATCGCGGTGGCGAGCTGGTTCGCGAACGTGTTGATCGTGATCACGTCCTTCCCTCGGTACACCTTGCGCTTGTGGTGCTCGAGCTCGAGGGTCCCGATCACTTGATCGCCGAACTTGAGCGGCACCATGACGAGGCTCTGCACGACGAGCGGCGCGTCGGCGATGCGCTTGTCACGGGTCACGTCGTCGATGACGACGGCCGCGCCCGTCTGAGCGACGTGCTCGCGGACCGCGGCGGTGTCGGGGGTGGGCTCGCCGCGCTCCGCGCGCCCGATTTGCCCGCGATAGGCGAGGCGCAGCGCGCCCTCCTGACGCCGGTAGATGCGAAAGTCACCCCAGTCCACCAGGCGATGCGCCAGCCGCTCGATCCGGGCGAAGGAGTCCTCGAGGCTGATGTTGCTCGTGATCACGGCTTCCATCGCGTGGATCTTGTTCAGCTCCTCGGCGGCGATCGCCTCCTCGAGGGTGTGCTTGAAGAGCAGCCCCAGGGCGCCGAGCGCGGCCGCCACGAACACCCAGGCGAGCGGCGGCCAGTAGCTCACCGTGCCCACGACGATCCCCGTGGCGATCACCGTCGCGCCGTAGCCGATGCACTCGTACCGCAGGATGAGGAGGCGCTCGTCCTGCTCGAGCTTGC
>Ga0209267_1000044_pt1 | contig 77588 bp, 65 predicted proteins | sample GraSoiAngelo_137_FD_185894 | JGI IMG/M metagenome (GOLD analysis project Ga0209267, IMG submission 185894) | Grasslands soil microbial communities from the Angelo Coastal Reserve, California, USA - 14_0929_09_30cm (SPAdes) (version 2) | ecosystem: Environmental > Terrestrial > Soil > Grasslands ... | reverse complement strand
CCAGTAGTTGGGTGCGATCATGCCGTTGGAAGTCAGGGCGGTGATGACGTTGTCGACGATCTCTTTTTGTGATAGACCCAGCAGACTGGCCTTGCCTCGATCCACGTCGAGTTGCAGCGCAGGATAATCAATGTCCTGAGGAATGAGCACATCGCTGACATTTCCGAGTGCGCGAACCGGTGCGGCGATTTTTGCCGCCGTAGCGTAAACACTGTTGAGATTGTTGCCGCTCACTTGGATATCGATGGGCGCGGGCAAGCCAAGATTGATGACCGCGTCCACAAGACCGCCAGACTGAAAGTAGGTGCTGAGCTCGGGAAGCTGCTGGCTGAGCTGCCGGCGCACGCGCCGCATGTACTCGTAACTCCCGACCTGGTGCCCCTCCTTTAGGCTTACTTCGACGAAGGCGGTGTGTGGCGCGGAGTTGGGGGTGTAATCGCGGAAAAATCCGTGGTGATGCCGATGTTGGAGACGATGATCTGGAGCTCACTGGCGGGCACCACCTGGTGGATGATCTGCTCCACCCGTTTCACATAGTTCTCGGTGAGCTCGACCCGCGTTCCCGAGGGCGCCTTCAGGTTGATGACCATCTGACCAGGATCGGTTCTCGGAAAGAAGGAGACCCCCAGGAAGGGATAGAGGGAAAAAGAAAGCAGCGAGACGCCGGCGAGGCCAACCACCGTGTTGACCGGTTTCAGCAATGAGGCCGCCAACGTACGGTCGTACTTCCCCACCATTCTCTCAAAGTAGAAATTGAAACTTTTGACGATCCAGCCGTGCGGCGACGCGGAATGTTCCCCCACTTCCTCGTCCGCCTCATGTTTCTTGACCAGCTTGGCGCAATAAAGAGGAACGACCGTCATAGCCACAAAGTAGGAAGCCCAGAGTGAAGGAATGACGGCCGAGGCGAGCGCCATGAAAAGGAATCGGCTGACGCCGTAGAGAAACACCACCGGAAAAAAAACGATGGCGGTGGTGATAGTGGCGGCAAGTACGGCTAGAGCGACTTCCTGCCCGCCTTTCTCCGCCGCAACCTCAGCAGCTTCTCCCATCTCGAGATGGCGGAAGATGTTTTCGAGCACGATGACGGAATTATCGATCAAGCGGGAGAACGCCAGCGCGAGTCCGCCCAGCACCATGGCGTTCACGGTGCCGCCGCCGGCGCTGATGGCCAGAAATGCGGCCAGCGCGGAGAGCGGAATGGAGAGGAAGACGGTCACGGTAGCGCGCATGCTGCCGAGGAAAAGGAGAATCATCACGCCGGTGAGGAGCAGTCCGATGGACCCTTCGCGGAGCAGGTTGGCGATGGCTGTTTTGACGAAAAGAGACTGGTCAAAGACCACGCGAGTGATGAGCTGCTGGGGGATATCAACGAGGTGCCGAAGAGCTTCCTTGATGCCATCCACTACCGCCATGGTATTGGTGTCCCCGCCCTGCTTGAGGATGGGCAGGTACACCGAAGCCTGGCCGTCCACCCGCACGATGTTGGTCTGAATGGCGCTGGCGTCCACGGCTTTGCCGACATCGCCCACAAGCACGGACGATTGACCTACGGTTTTCAGCGGCATGCCGTTGATGAATTTGCCGGTAGGGGCCTGGCTGTTGGAGTACAAGTTGTAATCGACCGGCCCGATCTTGACGTCGCCCGCGGGAAGGATGAGGTTGCTCTCATTCACCGTTCGCACCACATCCATGGGGCTCAATTGGTTTGCTTCGAGCTTCAGCGGATCGACGTACACCATAATCTGGCGATACCTTCCGCCGAAGGGCTGCGGAACCGAAGCACCGGGGACATTGGCGATCTGATTTCGAACCGTGTAGCGGCCTAGGTCCTGCAGGTCGGTTTCGTTTAGGCCCTGGCCCTTGAGGGTGATCAGGCAGACGGGCAGGCTGGAGGCGTCAAACTTCAGCACCACCGGCGGCAAGGTGCCGGGGGGCAGGCGGCGAAGATCCGCCATGGCCAGGTTGGAAACCGTGCTCAGATCGGCATCCGCGTTGGTGCCGGGCTGAAAGTAGATTTTGATCAGGCTCACGCCGGGGAGCGAGCGTGACTCGATGTGATCCACGCCGCTGGCCAGTGTGAAAAAGCGTTCGAAGGGATTGGTAATGTTCGTTTCGATTTGCTGAGGCGGCATCCCGGAATAAAACGTGGCGACCACCACGACGGGAATGTTGATGGGAGGGAAAAGGTCAACCGGCATGCGCACCAGGGTCACGGTGCCAACGATGGCGATGACCAGGCAGGCCACGATAATGAAAAAGGGATACTTGATGGAGAAACCGGACATCAGCGCCCTCCCCCGTCTTCCGCTGCGGAGCCGCTCACTACCTTCGGTTGCACTTTCTGTCCCTCGCGGAATTGGCTGCGGTTGCCAATGACGACGCGGTCTCCTTCCTGGAGACCTGAAACGACTTCGACGCGTTTTTCATCTTCGAGACCGAGGCGAAGGTGGCGCTCTTCGATGACGTTTTGCGGGGTGAGGGCCGGCACGGTGCCGTCATCAGCATTCCGGGCAACCGCTTCCAAGGGAATCGTCAAGGTGTTCTTTTTCTCGCCTAGGGAAAGCTGTGTTTGCGCATACATCCCCGGGATGAGGCGGCCGTGGCGATTGTCAAAATCGATTTCCGTGGCCATCGTGCGGGTCTGCAAGTCCAGGGATTCCGCGAAGCGTGACACTTTGCCCTGGATGTCCTGATTCAACGCCTCGACGTGTACCTTGACGGGATCGCCAAGGTGAATTTGTGCCGAGACGGATTCGGGAATGGGCAGCACCAGACGTAGGACAGAAATCTGCGCGATGCGCACTACAGGAATAGCCTGCGTGCTGGTGGAAGTTCCCGCGGCAATAAGCGCTCCGGTGTCCGCATAGCGATTGGTGACCACGCCGGCATAAGGCGCGCTAATCCGCGTGTAGTCGGAAAGCGCGGAGACCTGCCTTTGATTGGCCCGAGCGACCTCGAGTTCCTGCTGGGCGGCGGCCAGCGCCGCTTTCGCGCTGGACACTTGAGCTTGCGATTCGAGGTCCTTGGCTTGAGAGTCGTCCAATTCCTGCTGGGCTACTAGGCCCTGGCGGGTCTTGGCAGCGTCGCTGAGCCGCGTGTAGGCCGAATGCATCGCGGCGTGGGTGGATTTGGCACGCTCGAAATCCCCCTGGGCGCGTCCGAAAATCGGCTAGCTGGCGGGCGGCGGCCGGAACCACAAGCTGGAGCCGAAAAATTGCTGCGGGGGAGAAACTACTTGCGGAGAGACTTCACTGGCATGCGAGCAGAGTGCCGGAAACGCTCGGTGGGGCTCGACAACTGAAGTCCGAGGAGCTGAATGCTTTTCCCGACCATCCGCGGGGGAGAAGTGTTGCAGCTCCGAAGCGCCAACCGTGGCCCGGTGGCTTGCTGAATGACGAACATTAAAATCATTCCTCGAACTCGGCGCAGCCTGGTAAGGGTTGTAGAGCAGCAAAAGGGCCAGGCCTACACAAAGCCAGCGGTAGCATCGCGGCACGGCAGAGCGCTCGGGAGATTGCCTGGACAGATCCATCTCGACTCTCTTACGACGATAATAGGACTCAGCGGCGTGGTCCAGGGATGCCTGGAGAGGTTTCGGAGAATTCCCCGAGGGGAATAGATGGGGACCGGAGCCAGGGGTGCACCGGTCCCCGTGGTAGGACTTTACGTGAAGGTCAAGCGCGCCCAGTCTGGCAGTCTAGGGTCACCTCCGAATGAAGGGCATGTGAATTCTCTGTGAGGCCTCGATCCCCGCGAGAAGACGGATCGTTCTGGTCGTTCTGGTCGGGGCGGACCATGAGACCACGCCCGTGACGGACATCGAGACCACGGACCCAGAAGATGATGTCCTCGGCAATGTTGGTGGCGTGGTCGGCGATGCGTTCGAGGTGGCGGGTGGCCAGAATGAATTGCAGGCCCGGGCTCACCAGCGGGGGCTCTTCGGTCATGTGCAGGAGGAGCTGTTCAAAAATGCGATCGCGGTATTGATCGACGACCTCATCGCTTTCGAGCACCTGCGCGGCCATCTCGGCGTTGCGGAAAATGAGTGCACCGAGACTCTTGCTGACCATGGCGCGCACGGCGGAGGCCATGGGGGCCAGTTCTTCGGGAACCTGTGCATTCTCGATTTCGCCGAGGGAGATGACGCGCTCGGCGAGATTCACCGCCAGGTCGCCGATGCGCTCGAGGTCATTGGTTATTTTCAGAGCGGCAACGATCAGCCGCATCTCATCGTCGGTAAGCGACCCTCGCCGGAGCAGGCGGATGGCGTGTTCATCGATGACCATCTCCATTTCGTTGATGCGGGGTTCAAGGAGAAACACTTCCCCGGGGAGAGCCGAGGTGCGCAAATTTTCCACGCTAACGATGGCATCGAGCGCGCGGTTCATGGCGCCTTCGACGGTGCGCGCCATGGAGACGAGATAGTTCACCAGCGTGTCGTAGAGCACGGCTTCGGTAAGCCCAGGAGTTGCTGCCATTGGTCCCCTTTTTCGGAGCGCAGGACAGGAGTCTCGCTCGTAAGCAAGAGCTTGCCTGCAATTAGTTACAGTTCGTTCACCAGAATGTGAAAATGCGGGAAAAGATGAGAGTTAGGGGCGGGCTGGGCTTCGGCCGGCAGAGCGGCGTGGGGGTTAGCGCGGGGGGCGCAGGGTAGTGCGCTCCGGCTCGAAGAGGGGAACGGTGAAATAGAACTGTGAACCCTGGCCCACTTCGCTGTGGACCCAGATGCGGCCGCCGTGAGCTTCGACAAGATGTTTGGCGATGGAGAGTCCCAACCCGGTGCCGCCGACTTCGCGCGAACGCGCCACGTCGACGCGGTAGAAGCGCTCGAAGATGCGGGGCTGGTCCGCCTGCGGGATGCCGATGCCGGTGTCGGAAACCGTGAAGGTCATTTCGGCGCCGTTCGCTGAGGCGCTGACCATGATCTGGCCGCCGGCCGGAGTGTACTGCATGGCGTTGTCGAGCAAATTCTGCAGAACTTCGGCGAGACGGCGGCGGTCAGCGGCGATGTCCGGCAAGCGCTCTGGCAGCTTGACGGATATACGCAGATCTTTTCCGGCGGCCGGGCGCTGCGTGGTTTCGATGCAGCTCTCGACGAATTGGGAAACGCTCAGGCGGCGGATCTCCAGTTCCAGCTTGTCCGCATCCATTTTCGAAAGTTTGAGCAGATCGTCGGTGAGCCGCGCGAGACGCCGCGAGTGTTCGAGAATGATCCCCAGGAAGCGGATGCGATTTTGCGGGTCGTCGATGGCGCCAGCGAGCAGCGTTTCTGCAAAACCCTGAATGGCGGTGAGCGGCGTTTTGAATTCGTGGGAAACGTTGGCGACGAAATCCCGGCGGATGCGCTCGAGTTTGCGCAACTCGGTGATGTCATGCAGCACGATGACTGCACCGGAGGTCTCCGCGGCGCTGACCGCTGCGACGGTGACCGCAAAAAAGTGTTGCCGCAACGTGCCGGTAACGATTTCGGCTTCGACGCGGGGCTCGCCTTTCAACACCCCGCGAACCGCCTCGATCAGCTCGGTCTGCCGCACCACTTCGAGGAGCGCGCTTCCGGATTGCGGCGGCACGTCCAGGCCCAGGATTTCCGCAAAACCTCGATTGGCGAAGAGCAGGCGCTCGGAAGCATTCACGACGGCCACGCCTTCCACCATGCTTCCGAGAATCGCAGAAGAAAGATTGCGTTCTTCGGTCAGCGTTTGAATGGTGCGGTCGAGCCGTGCGGCCGTCGCATTCAACGAAATCGCCAAAGCTTCCAAGGAGTCGCCGGCGCGATCCGCTTCCAGCGGACGAAAATCGCCTTCCGCGACGCGATGAAAAAAATCCGTGAGCCGGTCCACGCGATCAGAGAACGACCACGAGATGAGCAGAGACGCGGCCCCGGTAACGAGGAGCACGACCAGTGATGCCAGCCAGAGACGCCGGCGGAATTCCCAGATCTCCTGGTCCACCGTTTGCAGCGGGAGAGCAAAACGGAGCACCACCGGCGACGCCCCGGCAGAGGACAAGCGCACCGCCTGGTAGAGGAGATCACTGTTGATCGTTACGCTGTGGCGAATGGACTGGCCGTGGCCGGTTGCCAAAGCATCGCGAATCTCCGGGCGGTCGGCGTGGTTTTCCATGGTTTGCGGATCGGATTGCGAATCCGCCAGCACCTGGCCATCGGAGGTGATCACCGTGACGCGGACGCCGCTGGCGGCCATTTTCGCGACCCAACCGCGAAGGCCGGCGGAGTCCTGCGGATGAGACGGGGCGAGCGCTGCAGGTTGCGGAGGATAGGCAAGCGCGATGCGCGCAATGGCGGCGAGCTGTTCGAAGCCGGCGCGTTCGTAGTCGCGCCGCAGGGCCCGCTCGGCATAGAAATCGACGGGGAGCAGGACCGCGATCAGCAGGGCGAAAAACGCAAAACCGAGTTTCCAGAAGAGATTAAGCCGCACGGGTTTCAAACAAATACCCCGCGCCCCGAACCGTTTTCAAATGCATGGGGTTTTCGGGATCTGATTCGATTTTTTCACGCAAGCGGCGAACGTAAACGTCCACGCTGCGCGGGGTAACGAATCGATCCGTTCCCCACACCGCATCGAGCAATTGATCGCGGGTAAAGACGCGGTTGGGGCGCGAAGCAAGGTAATAGAGCAGCCGGAATTCGAGCGTGCTGAGCGGCACGGGTTTCCCGGAATGGCTCACGCGATAGGACGCCGGATCAATCGCCAGCTTGCCGATCTCAATGGTGCGCGGCGCATCGGCAGGCGGTTCGGCACGGCGGAGCAAGGCCTTGACGCGCGCCAGCAATTCGCGCGGACTGAAGGGTTTGGTCACGTAGTCGTCGGCGCCCATCTCCAGACCAACCACCCGGTCGGCTTCCTCGCCGCGGGCCGTAAGCATGAGAATGGGCAAACGATTGAGCGAGTCATCCCGGCGAATCTCCCGGCAGATTTCCAGGCCGGAAAGTTTCGGAAGCATGAGGTCGAGAAGCAGGAGATCGGGTGGCGTTTTTTTCAAGGTGTTCAGGCCGGTGCTGCCATCGTGGGCAGAGCTGACCTGAAAACCTTCGTTGGCGAGATTGTAGCGGACCAGTTCGACGATATCGCGGTCGTCTTCGATGATAAGGATGCGTTTCATGAAGTTTGAGCGCAGCGCAAGCCGGCCTGGCGGCAGTGTACCGTAGGACGGTCGATTGCGGTAGGCATGGGGAAGATTCTGATCACACCGGCTTTGAGGTAACACGCCTGATTGTCGCAGGGCCGGGGCGCAATTAGGTAACGCCGCGTTTACATGCATGTGAATGTAGTGTTAAAGCCAGCGAAAGCCTAACCGCTGCTTGAAGTTGTAAAGGCCAGCGCGAGGAGCGTCTTTTGCTCCAATTCATGGGCCTTGGCCGAGCCGGTGGCCGGGCTGGCGCTGGCGGAACGCTTGATCGAGCGAAACGTGAGCCCTCTGGCCTTCGCGAGCCGTTCGCACCGCGGCACGACGTAACCTGCCGCGCCCATGTTACCGGGTTCTTCCTGAACCCACACCATCTCGCGCGCTTGGGGATGCTCGGCGATAGCCGCGGCAATTTCCGTGCGCGGCAGCGGGTACAGTTGATCCAGAAAGAAAATGGCGGTATTCGTGTCTTTGCGGCGGCGACGCTCGGCGCGCAACTCATGCCCGACTTTTCCGCTGGCCATCAAGATGCGTCGGGCGTCCAGCACTTCGCGATCAGGAACCAGCGGCAGGAAGCGCGGTTTGGTAAATTCCTGGATGTTCGAGCTGGCGTCGGGATGGCGCAGCATGCTCTTCGGAGTGAAGACGATAAGCGGTTTGCGCCACGGACGGCACGCCTGCCGGCGCAGCATGTGGAAGTATTGTGCGGCCGTCGAGGGCTGGCAAATCTGCATATTGTCTTCCGCAGCGAGCTGCATGAAGCGCTCCAGCCGCGCACTGGAATGTTCCGGGCCCTGGCCTTCGTAGCCGTGCGGTAGAAGCATCACCAGCCCGGCCGGTAAATTCCATTTATCTTCACCGGCGCTGATAAACTGGTCGATGATGACCTGTGCGCCGTTGGCGAAATCACCGAACTGCGCTTCCCACAAAACGAGCGCCTCAGGATAGTCGCGGCTGAATCCGTACTCGAACCCCAGGCAACCGGCCTCGGAAAGAGAAGAGTTGTGAATCTCGCAGAAAGCCTGTTGCTTGGAAAGATGCGCGAGAGTGAGGTAGTTGTGCTCGGTTTGCGTGTCGATCAAAACCGCGTGGCGCTGGTTGAAAGTGCCGCGCTGGGTGTCCTGTCCCGTGAGGCGCACGGGATGCCCCTCGAGGAGCACGGAGCCAAAGGCCAACGTTTCGGCGAAGCCATAATCGACGGCACGCTTGCCGTGGCCCATTTCCGCGCGCTGTTCGAGAAGCTTCGCGATTTTAGGGTGAATATGAAAACTCTCAGGCACGCGAACCAGCCCGTCGGTGATCTCCCGAAGTTTCTCAGTCGTGAGGCCGGTATCGACCTCATATTCGGGTTTGTAGCGACCATGCTGATACGGTGCCCAATAGTCCGGCAGTTTGCGCAGGTGCGGTGTTTTTCTTAGCGCGCGGGCCTTGGTCTGCTCCTCCTCGTATTCCTTGCGGACGGCTTCAACCATCAGGGACGAGTCCAGGCCGATGCGCTCGGCGTATATTTTCCAGAGCGCAGCATGATTCTTGATCCGCGCGTACAGGAGCGGCTGAGTGATGGTCGGATCGTCGACTTCGCTGTGGCCGTGGCGGCGGTAACCGATGAGGTCCACGACCACGTCGTTGCCAAAGGTGGCGCGATATTCCGCGGCAAGTTTTCCAATGCGCACGACAGCGTCTGGGTCTTCGGCGTTGACGTGGAAGATCGGCACGGATTGGCGCTTGGCGATATCGGAAGCGAAGCGCGAAGAATGCTCCTCGGTAGGCTTGGTCGTAAAGCCGATCAGGTTGTTCACGATGATGTGAATTGTGCCGCCCACGGTGTAAGCCTTCAGATCCGCGAGATTCAGCGTTTCCGCCCAGATGCCTTGCCCCGCGAAAGCTGCGTCGCCGTGCATCACGATGGGGACGACTTTATTCAACGTTTCCGGTGAACGGTCGACGTAGGGGCCGCGCAAACCGTAGCGCGTTTGCTTGGCGCGCACTCGGCCCACGGCGACCGGATCGACAGCCTCCAAGTGGCTGGGATTGGAAACCAGATGGATGCCGATCTTTTTGCCGGCGCTGGTGACGTAGCTGCCCGTCGCGCCCACATGGTATTTCACGTCGCCCGCGCCGAGGACGCTGCGAGGATCGACGTCTTCAAAGCCGGCAACCACTTCATGTGGCGTTTTGCAGGCCGCGTGGACCATTACGTTCAGGCGCCCGCGGTGACTCATGGCCATGACGGATTCGACCGCACCATGTTCGCCGGCAGTGTCCAGGATGGAATCAAGCAAGGGAATCAGCGCCGTGACACCTTCCAGAGAAAAGCGCTTGGTGCCGAGATAGCGCGCCTGCAAAACCTGTTCGAAAAGATCGGCGCGAACCAAACGCTCGAGGATTTTATGTTGATCAATTTGGCTCGACCGGGCTTCGAGTCGCTCGGCGATCCAGCGGCGGCGTTCCGGCTCCGGCAAATGCATGAAATCGGCGCCGACCGTATTACAGTAAATGCCGCGGGCTTCCGCGGCGGCTTCGCCGGTCAGGGCATCCAGGTCAGCGTGCTTCACCGGCTCAAACAAGCCAAGGGGATCGAGAGTCGCTTCCAGGTAGCCCCAGCGGCGGAAAGCATCGAATACGGACTCGCGATCTTCGTGGCTGGCTGCTTTCGCGAGACCGCCCGCCGCCGGTTTCTTGGCCGCCTTCGGCTTGTTTGTGGGGCGCTGTTCTTCCAGGGTTGTACGGTGGGCCATAAATCCAGCTCTATGAATCTTCTATTTTGCCACAGAACGAGAGGAGAAGCTCTCCCTGAGACGGCAGCTGCTAAATTTTTTTGCCAACAGAACTAAGGGTTAAAGGATTTGATGGCCGCGACAGTAGCCGCGTCGAGGTTGTGGATCAGCGCGACCAGCAGATCGACAGTGCGGTCGAAGTCCCCGCGGTCGATGATGCCATTGTGCGCGTGGGTGGAGCGCGCCGGCACCAGCACGGTAGTGACCGGGACGCCGCTGCCATTCAATTTGATGGCGCCGGCGTCATCGCCGAAGCCCCGGACGAAATCGAACTGCAGCGGGATGTGCTGATCGGCGGCGACCCGCTTTACGTAGGCAACCAGCTTGCGATTGGGAATTTCGCTGAAGGTGTAAAGCATCATACCGGGACCGCCGCCGAGAACTTCCTGGGCCGCCTCGGGGCCCGGGCCGGGAACATCATTGGGAATCCCCACCTCAAGACTAAAGCCGACATCGGGGTTGATGATGCGGGCCGACGTTGCCGCGCCGCGCATTTCGATACTGCCTTCTTCCTGGACTGTACCAACATAGAAAACCTGGTTGGGGTGCGCAGCCTTGGCCAGCCGGCGCATTACTTCAAGCATGACCGCGCAGCCGACACGGTCGTCCCAAGCCTTGGCAAGGTAGCGATGGTTGGCCAGGATGGCGAAGTCGGAGACGGGCGCGACGGGATCGCCGGGCGAAATGCCCAGAGCAGCAACGTCTGCGGCATTGCGCGCACCGGTATCGAGAAAAAGCTCCTGCCGCTGAGCCTGGCCCTGCGCGTCATGCGGCGCGATGTGCGCGTCCCAGATGTCGGTGACGGCGGGCACCGCTCCCTTGGAGCCCATGATCACCCAGCGCTGGTCGGGCAACGCTCGGTCAAGCCAATAGCCGAGCATCTCCATGGAGATAAATCCGTCGGGACGGATGCGGCGAACCATGCCCCCGAGTTCGTCCATGTGGGCATCAAGCATGATTCGCGGGCCCGCGTCTCCTTGCTGCGCGATGACGGAGCCCAGACCGTCGTAACTTATCTTGTCGGTGAACGCGCGCATGCGATCGGTCATGATTTTGCGCACCGCTTCTTCATATCCCGGAGGGCCGGGAACTTCGGTGAGTTCTTTCAGGAGCTGCACAACGCGGTCCGCATCTTCTGTGGAGGGTGGCGGCCCCTGAGCGTGGATTTGGCTGGCCAAGCAGAAAGGCAGCAGGTAGGAAAGCATTCGCCTCATGATGGATGGCTTACCTCGTGGAAGATGATAGACGAAGGAATCGAGCGGCGGTACGGCAAAGTGCGCGGAGATGATGTATTCCGTCGAGCCGTGAAAGCCAGAGTATATTTTTCTCCCGCCATTCGCGAGTGCCAAGAAGCGTCCGGCGCGGCGGAGCGAAGCGCTTCCACATCGTAATGCTGCGCTGGGGGCGGCTACAGAGAACCGACGGCGGATTCCAGGCGCCCGGCGATTTCGTCGGGGGACATGCCGGGCGGAAAGGTGACGGGCGCACCGATCCGCACGGTGACTTCGCCGAAATGCGCGAGGCGGCGATGTTCGCGCTTCATCTGCCAGACGCCATCGAGTCGCATGGGAACCACGGGGATGCGCAGATTCTCTGCGAGCAGGCCGATGCCGGATTGAAACGGGGCCGTCTCGCCGGTGCTGGAGTGGTTTACTGCGCCTTCGGGAAAGACCAGCACGCTGTAGTGGCGGTCGACGGATTCGCCGGCGAAGCGGAAGCTTTCGCGAAAGCCGGAAAACTGCGGCAGCGGAAAAACGTTGAAGAGCAAGGTGGTCAGCCAGTAGCCGAGTTGATGGGCCCAGCGCTTGGCGAAGAACCAATCCCGCGGCGGGCAGCGCATGTTTTGCAATGATTCGCCGCCCATGGCCGTGGCCAGGCGGTGGCGGAATCGCGGCGGCAAGGCGACAAGAATCAACCCTATATCGGCGCGGCGCGTGATGTGGTTGGAAACGATAAGGACGGGCCCAGGCAGGCTGCGCAGATTCTCGCGGCCCACGATGCGCGGGTGTCCCAGGATCTGTGTCGCGGGCCAGACGAGCGCGTAGTAGACCGCCAGCCGCAGCCAGCAAATCGGTTCGCGCTGCGTCCAGCGAGGATAGCTGTAGGCCGTGCGGCGAGCCGCTGGCTGTTCGAGGACAAGCTCGACATCGGCCACGGTTTTGGCATTGGCAAAAACGGTTTCGTTGAGTTCCACGTGAAACCTTTCCTCCAGGGCGCTCAGGAGTTCCACGCGGTCCAGGGAGGAGAGGTTCAGTTCCTCATCGTGCTCACGGTTTACTCGCGAGCCTGCACCTCTCGATGTGCTGAAGTGTTCGAGCAGTTGGTCGAGCGCGGAGGACGGACGGAACTCCGCCACAACACTTTCAGGAACACTTCCCGGTCGCCCATCGAGGATTTGGGCGGCGCGGGAGGCGATGACGGAAAGCCGCGGTTTGCCAGTGGGTGTACGGGGAAAATCAAGGTCGGGCCAGACCAGCCATTTGTGGATCTGCTGATACTCCGCGAGCGATGCGTTCCCGCCCGCGACGGCGGTTCGCGCCGCATGATCTCCTGATTCCATCATCAGCAAGACCGCGCAAGGTTCGGCGCCGCCTGGTCCGAACGGAATGACCGCGCAATCTCTGACCGCGGGGTGTTGGCGAAGGGCAGCTTCGAGGTCCTCGGGATAGACGTTGAGACCGGCGGGCGTGACGATCACGTTCTTCTTGCGTCCCCGGAAGCGCAGATTACCTTGGGCGTCGAGTTCGCCAAGGTCGCCGGTACGCAGCCAGCCTTGGTCACCCAGGGGCCGGACGGTCCCTTGTTCCCAGTAGCCGCCGGAAACATTTTCCCCACGGACGAGGATTTCACCGTCTTCGGAGAGCTGGCATTCACGGCCGGGAAGAATTTTGCCGACAAATCCTTCCGTCGCGCGAAACGGGTGATTCAGGCTGATCAAAGATGCCGTCTCCGTCATGCCATAGCCTTGCACGACGGCATAGCCCAGACGCTTGAAAAAGTCCTCGGTTTCACTCACAAGCGCTGCACCACCGGAGATAAAAGCCCAAAACTTCCAGCCAAAGCGGCGGTGTATTCGGCGAAACGCCCAAGCGCGGGTGAGAAATTTCCTGCCTCTTGCGTATTCCAAGGTGCGCTTCAGCCACTGTGATTTGCTCGGACCGTCGAATTCTCTCTCGATTCCCGCATGCAGAAGATCAAGCATGCGCGGAACGGCGATGAGCGCGGTGGCGCGCTCTTGCTTTATGGTGCGAATGATTTCGGCGGGATTGCTGGACGATTCGAAAACTACCGCGGCGCCGAGGAGCGGCGGAACAAACAAAGCCATGAATTGGCCGAAGACATGGCTCAAGGGAACGAGCGTAACGAAGCGCACAGGGTGAAACCAGCGCTCGTATTTGCGATACTCATCGAGGCCACGCTCCAGCGGCTCGAGATTTGCCAGAAAATTGCCGTGGGTGAGAACGACGCCGCGGGGCTCGGCGGTTGTGCCCGAGGTGTACAGGATTTCGGCAATGGTGGTTCTTGCGGGACCAGCACCGGCACCCACGCCGGCATCTGCCGGAGGGGCAAGGCCGTCCACCATCTCCATGAAATCGTTGATGATCATCGACGGTGGCGCGCCAGGCAGCTCCCCCTGTTGGCGGTCACGCAAGATGAGCTTCACGCCTGCATCCTTGATCGCACGTTGGACGAAATCGGAAGATGCTCGGGAGTCCATCGGCACGACCACGGCGCCTCGCAATAGAACGCCCCAAAAGCAAGCGACCCACTCGGCAGAATTGGGACCCCAGAGAAGGACGCGATCACCGGGGACCACGCTCCGTCCAGCGAGCGCATGACTCCAGAAAAGGGCGGAGGCGTAAAGCTCCTTATACGTCAGCTTTTCCCGTCGGTAGCCGCGTCTTTGGATGACAGCAACGTCGCCACCAAAGCGGGCCAAGTCCGAGAAAAGACTCAGGAGATTTTTTCGGGGCATAAGCGCAGCAGCTTCTTGGTCTCTGATACCGGTCGATTCTACCTCCGAACGGGTGGTTCAACCTTCGCGACCGGCTAGACGGTTCGTGAGGGCAGGTGGAGGCATGCTCTATCGCAGTGCACGTGCCATGCCAGGAAGGAACAGGCCATTGCATGGGAGTAAAGGCAGACGAGCCGGTATGGCCGGTTCTCGGTTACAATAGTGGCTGGCGGTGTAGGTGGATCGCAGCGACCCTGCGGCCCGGATACAGCGCTGTCCCATCTTGGAGATAAACAGGAAAGATGCCGGTACCGATTTCACAAATGTGGACGGTGGCAACCTACGTCCTGAAGCAAAAGCTGCGGGGACAGAAGCGCTACCCGTTTGTGCTGATGCTGGAGCCGCTGTTCCGCTGCAATCTGGCATGCGCGGGATGCGGTAAAATCCAATATCCCGCGCACATTTTGAAAACGGAATTGAGCCCGGAAGAATGCTTCCAGGCCGTGGACGAGTGCGGCACGCCGATGGTTTCGATTCCCGGCGGCGAGCCCCTGATGCACCCGCAGATCGAGAAAATCGTCGAGGGGCTGGTGGCGCGCAAGAAGTACATCTATCTCTGCACCAACGCGCTGCTGCTCAAAGAAAAGCTTGCTCTTTTCAAGCCCAGCAAATACCTGACGTTCTCGGTGCACGTGGATGGGCAGAAAGAGCATCACGATTTTTCCGTTTGCCGCGAGGGTGGCTACGATCTGGCCATCGAAGGAATCAGGGAAGCGGTGAAACAGGGCTTCCGCGTTACAACCAATACCACGTTGTTCGATGGCGCCGATCCCAAGAGCGTCCGCGCGTTTTTTGACGAAATGATGGAGCTGGGCGTCGAAGGCATGATGCTCTCTCCCGGCTATTCCTACGACAAGGCACCCGACCAAAAGCACTTCCTCGGGCGGGCACGCACGCGGCGCTTGTTCCGGGCCATTTTGTCGAATAGGAAGGCGACCTGGCAGTTCAACCAATCAAAGCTGTTCCTCGAATTTCTGATGGGCAAGCGAACCTATGCCTGCACGCCGTGGGGCATGCCGACCTACAATATCTTCGGCTGGCAAAAGCCCTGCTACTTGCTGCAGGACGGCTACGTGGAAACGTTCCAAGAACTGCTCAAGGCCACCGAGTGGAAGAACTACGGCACGGAGTCTGGCAATCCCAAGTGCGCGAACTGCATGGTGCATAGCGGATATGAAGCTTCCGCTGTGGATCATACCTTCAGCGGCTTGGCTGGATTGTGGGCGACCGTAAAGGCTGAGTTGTCCACAAAATACAAAGATTCGGACGCCCTCGCGATGCTGAATGAACCGGCTAAGCCGGTGCATTCCTATAACCCTCTGGTGCAAATCCAAGCGGACAAGAGCCAGCTTGAGGAGACCCGCGCGTGACGGGTCCGCGCCACGCAGACCGGCCCAGCCACACGGAAGGTTCTCCGCTAAACCCCGACACGCTGGAAGTGGCTCCCGGCACCGTTCATGAAAGCGTCCAAGGGTGGGTGCCCAAGCTGGCCACGGAAGAAGAGTTGCGCGTGGCTCTCGAGAAAGCCTTCGACTATCGCGGTGATGTGACGCTAACTCTTAAAGACAATTCAAGAATCGAAGGTTACCTGTTCGATCGGACGACCGGGTCGTCTCTTACAACCAGTTTTGTGCGCGTTCTGCCCAAAGATTCCAACCAAAAGTTGAAGATCTCCTACGCCGAAATAGCGGCACTTGCCTTCACTGGCCGAGACACGGCCGCGGGAAAGAGCTGGGAGGCTTGGGTGGGCAAGTATTGGGAAAAGAAGGCCTCCGGTGAGGGGGTTTTGACCCTTGAGCCGGAATCCCTCGAGTAATCGATACCTCGCGCTCTGGTGTGTCGTCTCCGCCGCGGAATTCAGTTAAGACTTTGATTTTCAACTACTTAGATGAGGAGCTGGGGCTGACCTCTCCGTGTCGGCACCGTGGACAGGTAGTCCCTTTTGTGGTATTCTAGGGTGGAGTTTGTTGCTTTTTATTAACGCTTCGGGTTCTTCCAGCGCCAGACGGGAGAAGATGTTTTCCTACACTTTTCCGCCATCGCGATGGAAGGGCATAAGTCTCTCAACGAAGGTCAGGCAGCGGAGTTTGAAGTGAAGAAGGGCCCCAAGGGCCTTCAGGCTGAGAACGTTACCAGCCTTTAGCCTCTGACAGGAGGGCCCCCGACGGGTTCGGGGGACGTCACCGTCAACGAGATTCGAGATTATTGGCGAGTGCGGTCAAGGAGGACGTTGTGCAAGTGATGCAGGAAGGTCAGACCATCAAGCATGAAATGTACGGCCTGGGTATCGTGACCGCTTCCGACCAGGAACGCACCGCAGTGGATTTTGACGATCATGGCCCCAAGCTGTTCGTAACGAGCATTATGACGGCCGAACTGATCGGCGAAGCGCCCGCTACTCCGCCGAAGACCAAGCGTCGCCGTAAAGCTTCCACAGCAGCCAAGGCCGCCAAGAAAGCCGCAGCAGCAGCCAGCCGTTAGTAAGACGTTGTCAGTCAAACGGGACATCTCTAACCAGCTCCGAGGTGCGTCTGCTGGCATTGCTCACACCGCCGCGCCGAATAGGAAAGGTTCTGCCTTATGAAGCGCTTGGTCATTGCTCTCGGAGTCATCCTTGTGGTTCTGGGTGTGATTGGACTGGTCCATCCCAGTTTCAACTACCACCAACAGGAAGAAGTGGCCAAACTCGGTCCCATCAAAGCAACTGTGGACGAAGAAAAAACCACGCAAATCCCAGCAGCGCTCTCGATAACTCTCTTGGTAGCCGGCATTGGGCTTGTTGTTCTCGGGCCGCGCATGAAGCAGTAGTTTTGGTCATCGACACTCTCGATGGCTAGTGCACTGGCCCAGCGGTTGCTCGGTGGCACGGCTCAAGCCATACGCGGACATGCGTCTCCCGTCGAACTCACAGGAGGCATGAGAACGAACAGGCCGCTCCTAAAATTGCCCTAAAACTGCTGGTGTAACTTGGCCGGCGATTCCGCCTGGTCTTGGGCGTGGTAAGAGGAGCGCACCAGCGGGCCGGCTTCGACGTGCCTGAAGCCCATGGCTTCGCCCAGCACTTTGTATTCGGAGAATTCACCGGGATGCACGTAGCGAACGATGGGTAAATGATCGCGAGTGGGTTGCAGATATTGCCCGAGCGTGAGAATGTTGGTACCCTGCGCGGCGAGGTCCTGCATGGTAGCGAGGACTTCGCGCTTTTCTTCCCCGAGCCCCAACATCAGACCAGTCTTGGTCGGAACCTCAGGATGTGCCGCCTTGGAACGGCGCAACAGTTCGAGCGAGCGCTCATACACCGCGCCTTTGCGGACCTGGCGATAGAGGCGCGGCACGGTTTCGGTGTTGTGGTTGAGAATATCCGGGCGCGCGGCAAGAACGACGTCTAACGCATTCCAATCACCGCGAAAATCAGGAATGAGCACTTCGACTTTGCAGCCGGGGACGCGGCGGCGAATCTCTTCGATGGTACGCGCAAAGATGTGCGCGCCGCCGTCGGGCTGGTCGTCGCGGTTCACGGAAGTCACAACCGCGTAGCGCAATCCCATCTTGGCCACCGCTTCGGCCACACGCAATGGTTCTTCTTCATCCGGCGGCCCGACAGGCTTGCCCGAAGGCACGGCGCAGAAACCGCAAGCGCGTGTGCAGATGTCCCCCAGAATCATGAAGGTCGCGGTACCGTGCTCCCAGCACTCGCCCATGTTCGGGCAGCGCGCGCTTTCGCAGACGGTGTGCAGATCGAGCGTGCGCATGATGCGCTTCAGATCCTGGTGGCGCTGGCCACCGAAAAATTTGACGCGCAGCCAATCCGGGCGCGGGGGTGGGCCCGGCGAGGGCCACGGCACCGCCGGGGCATTCGAGATGATGTTGAACGGTGTGGTCATGGGACTATGCGCCAAACCTTTATTTTACGCTTATCGGAGCACATGGTACAAACTGGCGAGCGGAGTCTTAGCCAGCTGTCCATCCCAGTCGCGGAGAATTCCCCCGGGAGTTGCCGGCGGAAGGCTTTCAGTTCCGTGAGCGACCGCTCGATCCCGTGTAGTCTTTCCCCTGAGAGCAACATTCATTTCCTGTCGTATACTCAAGCGGAGCGAGAAGACCATGAAGCTCTTTGTCCCTGCCTTGTTTCTCCTCTTCCTGGCAACCATGGCGTCCCCGCAGACGACTTCGCGCAACCTCCGCGAAAGACCCAAAACCGAGGAATGCGGGATTTCGGGGATGGTGGTGAAACTTCTAGGGAGCGAGCCGTTGAAAACCGCGACGGTACAGCTTCAGAGCCTGCAGGATCTTGCGCATACCATCTCGGTGCTCACCGACGTGGGTGGCCGGTTCGAGTTGAAGGGAATCGATCCCGGGCGTTACCGGCTGAAGGTAAGCCGCACGGGTTTTGTGACCCAGGAGTATGGCCAGAAGACGGCCAATGATCCCGGAGCCGAGATTCGTCTACTTCCAGGGCAAAACCTACACGGCGTTCTCTTCCGTCTCATTCCCTGGGGCGTCATCGCGGGGAGAGTCCTGGATGAGGAGGGTGAGCCTCTTCCTTGGGCACAAGTCAGCGCTTTGCGCGAGGTCTATTTTAACGGCAAACGCAAGCTGTCTCCAGAGGTAGTCGTACCCACGAATGATCTTGGGGAATATCGCCTCTTTGGCCTGAAACCGGGCCGCTACTTTGTTAGCGCCAAGTATCGGCCGGGTCTACACATCGTAGGCCGGGGAGAAGTGCGAGAAGATGAAGGGGATAATTCCCGGCCGGAATTCATGCCCATTTTTTACCCCAGTAGTCCGGATCCAGCGCGGGCTTCAACGATTACGCTCAAAGCAGGAGAAGAGGTTCCCGCTGTCGAAATTCTGTTGCGGCCAGTGACCACCTTTGAGGTCCGCGGCCGCGTGTACAACCTGGTTGCGGGCAGGCGTTCAAATACCGGAGTCATCGTTCAGCTGGAGCAACGCAACAGCAACGTGGCCTGGGGTTCGCCCGACCATCAGTCAATTGTCGAAAACCCAGACGGCTCTTTTGAGATTGCCGGGGTGCTGCCTGGCTCTTACACGCTAAGCGCCTTGTGGTTTGATGAGGGGCGGCGATATCAGGCGCGACAATCCATCGAAGTAGGCAATGCCAATGTGGAAAACGCAAATCTCACCATCACCCCGGGGATAACGGTTCCCGGACGAATCGTTTGGGACGGGAAGGCCAGCATGGATCGGGATGAACTCCTCGTCAGCATTGCTCCGACGGACTCAAGAATCTCTTTCTATGGGCCCGCCAGGGTCCTGGGAAGCTCATTCGTCCTGAAAGACGTTTTCGACGGAACCTATCGTTTGGGAGTGCTGGGCCAATCGAAAGACTGCTACGTTAAGTCCCTTCGCTACGGATCGAGCGATGCGCTGCAAGGAAGTTTTACCGTTCTCCGTGGCATCCCCGCATCCCTGGAAGTAACGATCAGCTCGCGCGGTGCTCGCGTTCAAGGGGCGGTCACCGACAAGGACAATCTTCCCGTCACCGGGGTGTGGGTTGTGCTGGTGCCGGATGAGGCCCACCGAGATCAATCCCGTCTCTATCAGAAAGCGGCCACAGATCAATACGGACGCTATCTTCTGAGAGGGATTGCACCCGGCGACTACAAAATCTTCGCTTGGGAGGAAGTGCAAGATGGTGCCTGGGAAGATCCAGATTTCGTCACTACATTTGAAGATCGCGGGCAGAAGATTTCTGTCCAAGAAGCGGACGCGAAAACGATGGACATTGTGGCCATCAGGACGAAAAGCCCTGAATAATTGAGAAGCAAAAGCAGCAGGACTATAGCGGCTGCCGCGAAGATCGGATGAAATCGCGCAGAACGGTAACGTTGGGGCCGTAAGCGCCGATGCGCCCGGCGTCCACAGGCAGACCGAGCCGCTCGGCAAGATCGAGATCCACACCCGCGTCGTCCAGCTCCGACAAGCTGAAACCCTGCGCCGGCAGCACACGATTCAAGCCCGTCGAGTAGATCGGCCGCGGCGGGCGTCGATGCCGCCAGGGGCGGCGCGCCAGCTCGTAAAATCTTTCCCAATCTCGTTTGTGCCAGGTCGTCATTCTATGTTTGACCGTGAACCGGTCACCTGCTCGTATATTTCCCTCACCCTTTTGATGCACGCCCTGCCGATAAGGTTCACCACTCCGTAGCCGCGCATCTCTTCACCCAGGCACGACACCTATGTTCGCAGGCCTATTCATATACTTCATAAGACCGCTGGCAAGGCAATTTCCTTGTCGCTTGTTTCAAACCCGTTACCAGAGGAATTGTTTAGGCGAGACAGGCCGAGGGAGACGGAGCGGGATCGACCTCACCAAATCGGTTGCCTGCTGCGGAATACTGCTAGCGGATATTCCCTAGCGCGATGTCCGCTCGCGAAGCCTCGTCCGCGGACAGCACTGGCCGCCCCCCAATGATTAGACGAATTGAACCGGCGGAGGTGAGAACCGCAACGAGGAATGATTGACGCACAGGTACCGCTCAGAATTCCCTGAGAGGGACCGAGGCGCCCAGGCCGGAGCCGGGACGCTGTGCTTTCAGATTCGGGAGTGCTTGCCTACCAGCGATTACCACGATCGCCGCGATCACCGCCGCGCCCGCCACCTCCACCATGGCCGCCACCACGCCCACCGCCACCTCCACCATGGCCGCCGCGTCCGCCGCCGTACCCGCCGCGCCCGCCACCACCACCGCCGCCGCCGCGCTCTGCCTGGGGACGTGCTTCATTCACTACCAGGTTTCGTCCGCCGAAATTCTGGCCGTTCAGGGAGTTCACCGCGCGATCCGCGTCTTCGTCATTGGTCACTTCAACGAAGGCGAACCCGCGCGACTGTCCCGTAAAGCGATCGCGAATTAGATTGACGCCCGAGGGAGTTACACCGATCTGCGAAAACCACTCGTTGAGCTGGTCTTCCGTCGCGGAAAACGGAAGGTTACCGATATAGAGCTTCTTCACCTCTTACTCCTTCTGTCCGGAACCTAAAATGCGAGTCGCGGAGCGCGCTGAAGAGACAGGCTACTCTGTACCAGCAGTCCGGAAGCCGGGCCACCGCAGGCGCGAGACCGTTGCTTCAGCGGTCTGTTGCATGGTCTCGGAAATTAACCCCTTTTGCAACTGAAATTGTCCCGCTGCGGCACACCAATTGCCCGCGTCACCGCACCAGCGGGTACGTCAAAACCACGCCGTGATCGTGCTGGGCAAAGCCGCAAGTGTAGGCTTCCGACTGGTATTCCACCAGACCGCCAGCCCAGCTCTGTTTGTACCCCAACTGGCGACCTAGTTCTCCCCAGCCTTGCCGAAGGATCGGACGGTTCAGCCTGGACTTCTGCTTAACTTTGAGCGTGCGCATGAGGTAGCAGCCCAGAATCAACCGAGGAGTTTCCCAGCGATAAGGGTGTAGCCCTTCTGGCGTCGGGATATCGTGCGTCAGTTAATAGCTGCCGGTAATGTCGGTCATGGGACTCCACGAGGAAGCAGGAACCCATTGAAGAGGCGGCAAGGTGTGCCCAACCTGGGAATCTCCCTCGTTCACGCGTTCACGAGGGGGAGGATGGAGACAAAGCTTCTTCTGGGGCGCGCGCGCAGTGTTCAGATGGGAGGCGTTAGTGATACGATGCGCCCAATTTGCTCCCCGCCCGAGAGGTTCTTATGCGCGGCACGATGATGGATTATCCGCTGACGCTGCCCACCATCCTGGAACGCGCGGGGAAGATCTTCTCGAGGGTCGAAATCGTCTCCCGCAAGCCGGACAAGTCCATCGCGCGCACCTGCTATGGCGAATTCTATCGGCGCGCGCGCCGGCTTGCGGCGGCGTTGACGAAACTCGGATTGCAGGCGGGCGACCGCGTAGCCTCCATGATGTGGAACCACTCCGCACATCTTGAAGCCTTCTTCGGCGTTCCGTGTGCCGGTGGCGTTCTGCATACGTTGAATCTGCGGCTCCATGCCCATGAAATTGCCGGAATCGCAAAGCATGCCGGCGACCGCTTCCTGCTGATCGACGACATCCTTCTCCCCGTTTACGAAAAGTTCCGCAGCGACGCGCCCTTCGAAAAAGTGATTGTGGTTCCGCATGGTTCCGACGCAATGCCGGATGGGTTTCTAAATTACGAACTCCTTCTCGCCGATGCTGGCGACGACTTTCGTTATCCGCAACTCGACGAAAACGACGGCGCAGCCATGTGCTTCACCTCGGGCACGACCGGTCATTCCAAAGGTGTCATCTATTCTCACCGCGCGCTGGTGCTGCACTCCTTTGCGTGCGGCCTCGGCGAAGTTTTTGGCATGAGCCATTTCGACACGGTGCTGCCTGTCGCTCCCATGTTCCATGCCAACGCCTGGGGTCTTCCTTTCGCATGCACCATGCTCGGCGCACGCCTGGTTCTCCCCGGCCCGAGTGTCGATCCGGAGAGTGTTCTTGGCCTGATGGTCAGCGAGCGCGTGAGCATCGCCTGCGGTGTGCCCACCGTGTGGATCGCCGTCCTCGAAGCGCTGGAGAAAAACCCGGGCCGCTGGAAATTCGACGCCCCTGTCCGCATCGTCTGTGGCGGCACCGCCCCGCCTCTCGAGCTGATCCGCCGCCTAGACCGTTACGGTCTACAGATCAAGCACCTCTGGGGCATGACCGAGACCACTCCGATAGGCACTTCCGGCGGACTCCGGCCGCACATGCACGACTGGCCCGACGACGAAAAATACGAAATCCGCGCTAAACAGGGTTGGCCCGCGCCCTTTGTGGAAATTCGCTTGATGCGTCCCGAGGGAGAAGCGCCCTGGGATGGCGCGACCTCCGGGGAGATTGAAATCCGTGGCCCGTGGGTCGCCGCCAGCTACTACGATTCGCCGGACCAGGCGCATCGCTGGACCGCCGACGGCTGGTTCCGCACCGGAGATGTCGCCACCATGGACGAAGCCGGCTACGTCAAAATCGTGGACCGCGCGAAAGATCTCGTGAAATCCGGCGGCGAATGGATCAGCTCCGTCGACCTCGAGAACACATTAATGGGTCACCCCGCCGTCAAAGAAGCCTGTGTGGTCGGCATCCCCCATCCGAAATGGCAGGAGCGCCCGCTCGCCGCAGTGGTATTAAAAGATGGTGCTCAAGCCACCCCGGAAGAGTTGCGCGCCTTCCTTGCCCAGTCCTTCGCCAAGTGGCAGCTCCCCGACGCTTTCGTCTTCATCGACGCCATTCCCCGCACCTCCGTCGGCAAATTCAAAAAACTCTCTCTCCGCGAACAATTTGCAAATTGGAAGTGGGAATCCTAGCGGCAGTTCCGTCAACAGATTTCTAAGAACTCCTTTTTGTGTAGTTTAAGTCGTCCGGTTGGTATTACCTACGGTGGGTAATCTGCAGCTCGCGCAGCGCCAAGGTCTTCACTGTAGTTGTGGTAGCGCTGGCAGCATTCTTCATTCTGGCACCAGGTGCCAAAGCCGACATCATCGAAGTTGAGGGTGCTACGTCCTGTCCCGGTAGTTTGGGAGGAGGCCTATGCAACGGCTCCCAAGTCTATAATCTAAGCTCGTTTCTTGTCCTTCTTACCGCGCCTAACAGCATAGGCGCAGGCACGCAAAAATATGTCGTTTTCAACGACATCGGTAACAATTTCTCCTTCTCGGTCCAAAGCACGGGACAGAACAACACGGGGATTGCCAACAACGCCCAGGGCCAAATCAATGGTGGGGCAAAGTCACTCTTCAGCGGGTGCTCGATAGTGGGCGCTAATGGCGCGACCACTACTTCGGCGGAACGCAGATCAACGGTCTCACATTTCCCGCAACGATCACTTTCAACGGTACCACGGGGTTCGGCTCCACATTTGACTTGGGTTTCGTCTCCATGCAGGGGTCGTCGTCGACCATAAGCGCTCTCGAGCCTTCAGCCCTGGCTTCCTTGGGCACCGGGATTCTTGGTCTTCTTGGTCTTGGTTTGGTGAATGGTCTTCGGCGCCGTGGAACGGCGCGCTCCGCGGCATGACCCAAGCTAATGGTGTATCCCTTATATAACTTCACAGATTATTTAAACCCAGATCCAGCCCAGGGGGAAAAAGAAGGCGAATCTGCTCCATGTGGACCCGCGCGCGATCGATCTTTTTGATGATGTCCTCGACGGTGGCGCTCCAGATGAACGGCTTGGGGTTTTTGTTCCAGGCTTGCATAAATGCCCCGATGGCCTGCTTCAAATCCCGCACACTCAGGAAACTGCCGCGCCGAATCGCTTTCTCGGGCAATTCTCGAAACCAGTGCTCCGCCAAATTTAACCAGGTTGAACTAGTCGGCACGAGGTGGCACACAAAGCGAGGATGCTTCTTCAGCCTCGCTTGTACGTGGGGCTCTTTGTGCGTGCCGTAGTTGTCCATCACCACATGCAACTTCAGCTCCGGGGGAAACTCCGCGTCTAAGCGGCGCAGAAACTTCCGCCACTCTTGATGCCGATGCCGGCCGTGACATTCACCTATCACCTTGCCATCCAACATATTCAGTGCCGCAAACAGGGTGGTGGTGCCGTTGCGCTTGTAGTCGTGCGTTATCGTACCGCACCGGCCTTTCTTCAACGGCAGCCCCGGCTGCGTCCGATCTAACGCTTGAAGTCGGGCGAGTTCATTTACAACCCCACCACAGCGGTCAGCTTCCAGGAATTTCGCTTCCCGCGACAGCTTAAAAGTGCGGCTCAGGTGCGGCTTGATATTGTGCAGCTGCCATAAACGGTTCACCGTGTTCTTGCTGACCCCTTGCGTCTCCGCCATGAGCCGGCAACTCCAGAGCTAGGCCCAGACGTCCCTGTTGGTGGGGGACGAAGCGGCGCGGGATTCGCAGCTGGACAGAGCCGTTGCTCCCGTCGGCGGTTTTTTGGGAAAAGAAAGACCGCGTCACCAGTCATCTCTCCCGTTAATCTAACGGAGCATCGCCGACCGCGAGCTTCCCGTTAGGTGCGATAACTCGCATTGATACGCACGTACTCAGCTGTGAAATCGCAGGTCCAGTAACGGGCCATGGCTTTGCCCGCGTGCAGATCCACGACGAGTTGAACGTGTTCGGAGAGCAGACGATTGCTTGCGGCGCGTTCGTTGAAATCGACCGGCTGTCCACGCCGCAGTACGGGGATGCCCGCCATCTTGATATCCACGCGCGAGACGTCAAACGAAACGCCCGAACGCCCAGCCGCCGCGAAAATACGACCCCAGTTGGGGTCGCCGCCTGCGAAGGCCGTTTTCACCAGCGGCGAAGTGGCAATCGTTTCCGCGATGCGGCGCGCGGCGGCTTCGTTCTTGGCGTGGCGCACTTCGATCTCGATGACGCGCTGCGCGCCTTCGCCATCGGCGACGATTTGCAGTGCCAGCGACCGGCAAACTTCTTCAAGCGCAGCAGTGAAGGCGCGATGCGCCGACGTACCCGCGTGGATCGCCGGCGCTCCCGCTTCGCCGTTGGCGAGAACCAGCAAAGTGTCGTTCGTCGAAGTGTCGCCATCCACGCTGATGGCATTGAACGTGTGTCCGGTGACGTCAAGAAGCGTTTTTTGTAAAAGGGAAGGAGCAATGGCGGCATCCGTAGCGACAAACGCCAGCATCGTGGCCATATTCGGATGGATCATCCCTGCGCCTTTGGCGCAGCCCACCAAGTTAATCCGCTTGCCGACCATCTTAAACGAAGCCGCGGCGGTCTTCGGACGCGTATCGGTTGTGCAAATGGCGAGAGAAGTCTCCGCGAAGGAGCGCGCGGAAGAACGCCGATGAAGCGCGATGACCGGCAGCGCGCGAAGAATCTTGTCCAGCGGTAAAGGCACGCCGATGACGCCCGTCGAGCAGACAAACAATTCTTGTGGCGCACAGCCGAGGCGCTTGGCGGCTTCGGCAACCGTGCGTTCGGCAGCGACGCGGCCTGCCGAGCCGGTGGCGCAGTTGGCGTTGCCGGCGTTTACCACCACGGCGCGCATGCGGCCCTTGGAGGCGCGCAAGTGTTCCTTAGAGATGAGCACGGGTGCGGCCACCACCAGATTCTGCGTGAAGACGGCGGCCGCCGAGGCCGGCGCGTCGCTGCAAAAAATCGCCAGATCGAGCGCGCCGGTTTTCTTCAAGCCGCAGGCGGTCGCGGCGAAGCGAAACCCGCGCGGCAGGGACGCTTCCGAAAGTGCGTGTTTTATCAACCGGACATCCGTATGACTAGCGCGCCGCTCCCGGATGGGACCTCCGATCCCCCGCAACCGCCGCGAGGGGAGATTGATGATTTGTTGCTTGGCTGGCATTTCATGGCTTGGCTCCTGTTTTGGTGACTCTTTTGTTGAGACGTCCTTCCAAATCGGCAATGGCAGCGCGCACACTTTCGGGCGCGGTACCGCCGGGAACTTTTTTCGCGGCGAGCGCCGCCTCCACGCTGAGGCCCTTCGCGAAATCGGCTTCAAAAGCCGGCGAGATTTTCTTGAGAGCCTCGAGAGGCAGCGCCGTCCAGGAAACATTTCGCCTCTCGGCTTCGCGCAACACTTTGCCGATGATGTCGTGCGCTTGACGGAAGGGAATTCCTTGGTGCACTAGATAGTCGGCGGCCTCCGTGGCGAGCAGGGCAGGATTGGAAGCTGCAGTCTGCAGGCGTTCGGCGTTGAATCTTGTAGAAGCGACAGCGCCGGTGGCAACCGCAATCATGTCCAGGACCTGGTCATGCGCGGCGAACAGGGCTTCTTTGTCTTCCTGGAGGTCACGCTGGTAACTCGTCGGCAATCCTTTGAGGGTCATGAGCAAACCGAGCAGAGCACCGGTGATACGGCCGGTCTTGCCGCGAATCAATTCCCAGCAATCGGGATTTTTCTTTTGCGGCATAAGACTGCTGCCCGTCGAGTACTCGTCGGGCAGGACGAGGTAGGAAAATTCCTGCGATGCGAAAATCACGAAGTCCTCGGCAAGGCGCGAAAGATGTGTGGCCATCCCGCTGAGAGCAAAAAGATAATCGAGCGCAAAATCGCGGTCGCTGACGGCATCGAGGCTGTTCGCCGTGATGCGGGAAAATCCAAGCTCGCGCGCAATCGCGGGGCGATCAATCGCGAAGGAATTCCCCGCCAGCGCCCCCGAGCCCATCGGACAGGTGTCCGCGCTTGCCGCAGCGTGCTGCAGACGCGCAATGTCGCGGGTGAACGCCTCGGCGTGAGCAAGCAGAAAATGTGAAAGCAAGATCGGCTGCGCATGCTGCATGTGCGTCATCCCCGGCATGGCAGCGTGGAGGTTGGCTTTCACTTGCTGCAGAAAGGCGTCGAGCAAAGCCTCCAAGACGTGCTGAATCTCGGAGGCCGCGTCGATGACGAACAAACGGAAATCGGTGGCGACAAGTTCGTTGCGGCTGCGGCCGGTATGCAGCTTCCACCCGAGCGCGCCAAGTTCTTGGACCAGCGCTTTTTCGACGAAGTGGTGCACGTCTTCCGCGTCAGCCCCGAACGTTTCGAGCCAAGCGGAATCCGTCTTGGCCCGCTCGGAAATCTTCTCGAGCGCCGCCAGGGTTTGCTTCACTTCGGTGGCGGTAAAAATGCCGATGGGCTCCAGCGCTTTGGCCCAGGCACGATCAACGGCAATCTCATATGGCAAGAGACGGCGATCGAACCCAAACGAGCGCTGGAACCGAGCGAAGTCCTCGTTCGGTGCGCGCTCGAAGCGTCCTCCCCACATCCGGTCGTCTTTGCGTTCGGTCATATGGCCAGGGTCGCTAGGTTGCTGATGCTTCAGCCGAGATCTTTCGGCCATGCTGATGGGATCCCCTCGGGATGATCGTCACACCAGTCGAGGTGGTGCTCACGAATTTGTCTCAGCTTTGGCTTTGGGGCGTACGGTGACGGGCAGCGCAAACAAATTGATGAAACCTTCGGCGTCCTGGGGGTTGTAGCGGCCCATGGTAAAGCTGGCAAGATCGGCGCGGTAGAGCGAGAAAGGCGAAACGCGCTTCGTGACGTTCAGCGTGCCTTTCCACAATTTGAGGCCGACGGCGCCGGTGACGCGCTGCTGCGCGACGCTGAAAAATCCGTCGAGCGCTTCGCGCAGCGGTGCGAACCACAAGCCGTAGTAAACCAGCTCGGCGTAGCGCAGTGAAAGCGTCTGCTGGAAATGCGCGGTCTCGCGGTCGACGGCGAGCCGCTCCAGTTCCTGGTGGGCTTTGACAAGCAGGGTGCCGCCGGGAGTTTCGTAGGCGCCCCGCGATTTCATCCCCACGAGGCGATTTTCGACAAGATCGGTGCGGCCAATGCCGTGTTTCGCGGCGATTTCGTTGAGCGTGTTGAGCAGATCGACGGGACCGAGTTTTGTGCCGTTGACCGAAGTGGGGGTGCCGGCTTCGAATCCGATTTCCACTTCTTCCGCTTTGTCAGGGGCTTTTTCCGGCGCAACAACCCACTGCCACATCGCTTCGCTGGGCGCGTTAGCGGGATCTTCGAGCTCGCCGCCTTCGTGACTGAGATGCCAGATGTTGCGGTCGCGGCTGTAGATGTTTTTCTTGCTCTGCTCCACCGGAACGTTGTGCTTGTGCGCGTAGGCAATGGCGTCTTCGCGGGAATCGATGTCCCATTCGCGCCAGGGAGCAATGATCTGGATACTGGGCGCAATTGCTTTGTAAGCCAATTCAAAACGGACTTGATCATTGCCCTTACCCGTGCAGCCGTGCGAGAGACCATCGGCACCGAGTGCCAGAGCAATTTCCGCCTGGCGCTTGGCGATGACGGGCCGCGCCATGGAAGTGCCGAGGAGATAGGTGTGTTCGTAAATCGCTCCGGCGCGGAGCGTCGGCCAGATGTAGTCCCGCACAAATTCTTCTCGGAGATCTTCCACATGCGCGGATGAAGCGCCAGTGGCGAGCGCTTTCTTGCGCGCGGCTTCCAGGTCTTCCTGCTGGCCGAGGTCACCGATTACGGCGATGACTTCGCAGCCGTAGTTTTCCTTCAGCCAGGGAATAATGATGGAGGTGTCCAGTCCTCCGGAGTAGGCGAGTACCACTTTCTTGGGCTTGTTCAATTGCTTATTCACGATTCCTCTCTTAGGTATAGACGTCGCCAAGCGGGGGGCGCAGGCCGCCGCCGCGGGCGCCCTACAAAGAAAATTCCATTGGAGGCAAAACTAGCATCGCTGGATCAGAATAGCGTATGCAGGATGGCCTTCTGCACGTACATGCGGTTTTCGGATTGATCGAGGACCACCGACTGCGAGCCGTCGAGTACTTCCGGCGTGACTTCCAGGCCGCGGTGCGCCGGAAGGCAGTGCATGAACACGGCGTCCGGCGCGGCGAGCAACATCAGCTCGGCGTTCACCTGATAAGGCTGGAACACGGTGTTTCGCACCTGCCCCTCGGCTTCAAAACCCATGCTGGTCCAGGAATCGGTGTACACGCCCATGGCGCCGCGGACAGCCTCGCGCGGGTCGGTCATCATTTCGATTTTGGCTTTCGTCTCGCGAGCCATGCGCTTACCGTCGGCCAGCACTTCAGGCCGGGGCGCGTATTCCGCGGGCGTGGCAACACGCAGGTGAACGCCGAGGCGGGCGGCGAGATAAATAAGCGAGTGGCACACGTTGTTGCCGTCGCCAACATAAGCAAGCTTGAAACCGCGCAGGGTGCCAAATTTCTCTTCCAGGGTAAAGAAATCGGCCAGCGCCTGGCAGGGATGAAACTTGTCGGAAAGCGCGTTGATCACCGGGATGCCGGCATTCGCGGCCATTTCCTCGAGGACCCGCTGATGATAAACCCGCGCGACGATGCCCTGCACCCAGCGCTCCAGGTTCCGAGCGACATCGGCGATGGACTCGCGCGCACCGAGAGATGCGGACGCTTGCGTGTGGTCCAGGAAAACGACGGAACCACCCATACTCTGGATGCCGACATCGAAGGTGACACGGGTGCGCAGCGAGGGCTTCTCAAAAATCAGCGCGATGAATTTGCCGTGGAGCGTGGAAGCGTAACGGACCGGGCGCGCTTTGATGTCTGCCGCCAGCTGGAGCAATTCGCGCGCGTCCGCCGGTCTCCACTCCGCTCCGGTGAGGAGATCTTTCGTCAAAGAAACAGGCGCAACCAGAGTCGTCGTGGTCATTTTTTCACCTTACCGCCGCAAGCACAACCTGCTCAGGATTGGCGGCCTGGCCGGAATCCGAAGCGGCGGCCTGCGGTGGGGTTGTTCGAAGAACAAGCTCAAAGAGCCTGAGAAATTCGCGCACCTGCGCGCGGGTGATGATGAACGGCGGCAGCAGGCGCAAGGTAAACTCGTGGGTGCAATTGATCAGCAAACCACACTGCATGGCCTTGCTGACAAAAGGCGCGCCTTCGATGGAAAGTTCGATACCGATCATCAGGCCTTCGCCGCGGACTTCGCGGACGAAGTCGAATTGGGCGGCTAGTTTCGTGAGGCCCTCGCGCAGCTCCGCGCCTCGTGCGCGGATATTTTCGAGCAGCGCCTGGTCCTCGACGATGTTGAGGAACTCGAGGGCCACGGCACAAGCCAGCGGGCCGCCGCCAAACGTGGTCCCATGAATCCCCGGAGAGATGCGCGAGGCCACCTCCTCGGTGGTGAGTATGGCGCCCAGCGGAAGGCCGGCCGCGAGAGGCTTGGCAATCAAGACAATGTCCGGTCTCGATGGGAACTTCTGATAGCCGAAGTAGCGGCCGGTGCGGCCGAGTCCGCATTGAATCTCATCGGCGATCAGGAGAGCGCTGTGCTCTGTGGCGAGAGCGCGAGCGCGATTCCAAAGAGCTTCGCTGACGGGATAGATCCCGCCTTCGCCCTGGATCGTTTCCAAAAGGATGCCGCACACGGTCTCGTCGAACTTCGCCTGGAGATCGGCCAGGTCGTTGAAACGCACGAACTCCGCGCCGGGCACGACGGGCGCGAAGGGCAACCGATACTTTTCCGTGGAGGTGACGCTGATGGCGCCGAACGTGCGTCCATGGAAAGAATTCTCCAGGGCCAGGAAACGGTGCTTCTTCGCAGTCGTCCCCGCAGCCTCGTTGGAGTGGCGTCCAAACAGGCGTGCGAGCTTCATCGCGCCATCAATGGCTTCCGTCCCGCTGTTCGAGAAAAAGACGCGATCCATCCCGGACCACGCTGCCAGTTTGCGCGCGAGCGGGCCTTGGTAGGCATTATGAAAAAGATTCGAGAGGTGAATGGCGCGCGCAGCTTCACGGCGGATTACCTTCACGATGCGGGCATGCGCATGTCCGAGCGCGTTTACGGCGATACCGCCAAGAAAATCGAGATACTTTTTTCCCGTGGAGTCGAAAACGTACGCGCCGCGGCCGTGGGTCATGACTACCGGCTGGCGCTTGTAGGTCGGCAGAAGGAACTTCTCGGCGTCCACCAGGCGCGTGTCTGATTGGGCGGTTTTTGCCAGACCATGTTGGGGCTTGCGCATGGCACGCGACCGGGGCTTCTTGGTGGACAAAGCGCCCATCAAGCCACCGAAAGAGCCGCTTGGGCAGCGGCCAAAGGTACCCGCAGGACGCGCGTTCCAGGGATGGACGTCACCCGGTCATGGGCGGATGTCTCCGCCGCGTGCGAGGCCAGCAACAAGGCTTGGGGTGAAGTGCCGCCCACGATGCGCACTTCACGGACGCCGCCTTCGATGGCCCGCTTGGCGGCTTCGAGCTTGAGAACCATGCCCCCAGAAACGACGCGGCATTGGACCAAGCGCTCAATGTCCTCGCAAGTGACCACCGAGAGAACTCTCTCCCCATCGAGAACGCCGGCGACATCCGTGAGATAGATCAATTGGTCGGCACCCAGATATTCCGCGCAGGCAGCGGCCATGTGGTCGGCGTTGATGTTGTACAACTCATGGTCGGGGCCCAGGCCGAGGCACGGCGCAACGGGTAGAAGCTTTTCGCGCCAGAGGGATTCGATGAATGGCACGTTCAATCCGGTGAGGTAACCGACGAAGCCCAGGCGGCCTTCGACTTCGTTGTGCACCATTGGCTCGGCGACGAAACAGCGAGCATCCGCGGCGGAGACCCCCACGGCGGGCTGCCCTTCCCTAGAGATTGCCGCGGTCAGCTTCTTATTCAGCAAACCGGCGAACACCATGACGGCCACATCGCGCGTTTCGCGGTCGGTAACGCGCAACCCGGCGATGAACTTGCTTTCGATGGCCATGCGCTTGAGCGTGGCGGTGAAGAGTCGGCCGCCGCCGTGCACGATGAGAATTTTGTGGCCCTCCTCGGCGAGCGTGGCGACCTGCCGGGCAAGAGACCACACCGTGGCGTCGTCTTCGAGCAATGCTCCTGCAAATTTGATTACGATTCTCATTGAAGTGAGGTCTGCTCCTCTATTCCCAACATATGGTTGAAATTCTGCACGGCCTGGCCGGCAGCGCCTTTTCCGAGATTATCGAGGCACGAGACGACAACCAGGCGGCGTGCAGATTTGTCCAGTGCGAATCCGATGTCGCAAAAATTAGTGTGCGCGACGTGTTGCAGTTCGGGTAGCGTGCCGGCGGGCCACAGGCGAACCATCGGGCGCCCGGCATAGAACTTGCGGTAGAGCGTTTCGATGTCCGCGGCAGTCTGCGGTTCGGCGAGGGAAACGTAAATGCTGGAAAGAATACCGCGTGCCAGCGGCAGCAGGTGCGTGGAGAAAACAACTTGCGACTCGCAGAGACCGGTGTGTTCGAGAATTTCCGGCGTGTGACGGTGGTTGAAGAGACTGTAAGCCTTGAAATTTTCATCCACTTCGACAAAGTGCAGGTCGCGGCGAGGATCTTTGCCGGCGCCGCTGGCGCCGGACTTGCAGTCGCAAACGACGCCGGCGCCGGGAGCAAGCCAGCCGGCTTGAACGAGAGGCCGCAAGGCAAGGATCACGCTGGTCGCATAACAGCCCGGATTCGCAACCAAACGAGCCTTGGCAATTTCGCCGGCATAGAGCTCCGGAATACCGTAGACAGCTTCCCGAAGCCATTGGGCGTGAGGCGCGGCCAGCTGGTACCAGGATGTAAAGGTTTCCGCTTCGCGAAAGCGGAATGCTGCGCTCAAATCTACCACGCAAAGACCGGCCTTGATCAAGGCGGGCGCCAATTCCGCGGAAACTTCGTGGGGAGTCGCAAGAAAGGCAGCGCCCGCGCCGCTGGAAGCGATGGCCTCAACCGCAAGAGGTCGGAGCGCTGCTTGGCCCCAGCCGCGGAACTGTGGGAAGAGTTCGGCGAGGCATTTCGCGCCGTTTGTTTCGCGGACGTAGAAGACCGGCGGCTGAAGCGCGGGATGCCGCAGCAGAATCCGCGCCAGTTCAAGACCGGTGTAGCCGGTGACACCCACAACCGCGACTTGGCGGCGATTTCTCATTTCACCAGGGCGGCGATCTTTCTCTCGAGGGATTCGCGTGATTTCTTGTTGGGGGTGATGATCAGGACCGTATCGTCACCGGCGATGGTTCCGGCGATCTCTGTGAATTTAGCGCCATCGACGGCGGCCGCCAGCGGCTGGGCGCCGCTCGGGGGCGTTTTCAAAACCAGAAGATTTTCCGCAGGCCGGATATCCAGAAGAAATTCGCCGAGGGCGCGAGCGAGCGGAGCCAAAGGTGCGGGCTCTTCGGGCAGTGCGGTGGCCAGCTTGTAGCCCGCGTGCGTCTTTATCAGCCGGAGTTCTTGCAGGTCGCGCGAAAGAGTGGCCTGGGTCACGCGGAGTTGTTGACTAGCCAGTCGGCGCCGCAGCTCTTCCTGATTGGCGATCCGCTGATCCGACACCAAGCGCAGGATTTGACCGTGACGAAATGTCTTGTGCGTGCTCATGGCCTATCGAGGATACTGGCCTCTGTATTTTTATACATGCGACTGCATACCGCTGTCAATGGGTTTCGCAAAAGTTTCGCACAACTCTTGCGGGCCGGGCCCCCGTCCAGCCCCGTCCGCCCCGTCCGCCCCGTCCGGTAGCGCGAGACGCGAGAGAAGCAAGTCATGTAAGATTCGTACTACCCGCGCGATGCGCACTGGATTTTCCACGCCGGGGATGTAACCTATGGTTCAGCGCCATCGGCCCCATGGAAACGTCTTGCCAAACTACGGGATGCAAGAACGATACGCCACCGGCACTCGCCGAGCAGCGGCTCTGCGTGTTGCACTTCACGCTCACACTGGAGAGCAGCTGCTCGGTGATGCGGCGTGAGACGGCGCTAGGCAACGCGCCACAGGAACGCCAGCGTGAAATCATGAAGTTCATCACCGAGCACGGCGAACGCCTCGCGCGCGTGGCCACCAGCGGCCTGCACCTGACGGACGACCTGAAAGCGCGAATATTGAGCACCTTCCTTACGCTGATGAATCTGCGTGAAAACCTCGACCGCTCGAACATGCGGAGTTCGTTCGGACGCTCCGGGCACACGCGATAGGAAAAACAGCCCAGAAGCGGTTATAAAGTTGCCAGTTCTAAACTCTTTTTCAGAAAAGTTGAAGTTGCTGTACTTCTTGTTGTTGGTCGCCCGGTGTTTTCTCCGTTTGTTTTTCTCCGCTTCTCGAGCACTCCGGTTCAAAGCTAGCTTGGGCGGCACATATCATTGAAAACGCCCAACCACAGACAGGTTTTGAATCAGCTCTAACCCGCTGGTGAAAAAGGAAGGATCAGGCGCCGATGTACCTGGCGTAGAGTGAGCGCGCCACGGCGGGATCCTGGGTGCCCTTGAGGATGGCGCGTCCGTCAGCGAAGACGGTCATTTCATAAGGCGCAACTCGGAAGCGCAGCAGAAAATCGTTCTGCCGCAGGTCGTCGACGAGGGGTCTCAATCGGACTCCGAGAACGCCGAGGTCGAGAGCGCGGGCCCGTTCGTGGATCTGCACGGAATCACGCCCGCACATGGTGATGCGGGGCTGGGCTTCTCCTTGGAGATAGGTGAAATCGCGCCGGGCGCAGGCGCGGCATTCCGGATTGCGCGCCGCACCGAGGGATTGCATGCGGCCGGTCCACACGTCGCAAGAGAGCAAGCGCCCATGAAGAGCCTCGGGGTGGCCGGAGAGGAGTTTCAAGGCTTCGGCAACTTCCAGCGAGGCGATCAGATTGACGATCGGCCCGAGAACGCCCATCGTGTCGCAGGTCTCCTCAAGGCCCTGGGCGGCAGTGCCGGATTCGAGAAGGCAGGCAAGGCAGGGCGTCGCACCGGGACGGATGGTCATGGTCAGCCCGTAACTGGCCACGCCGGCCGCGTAGATCCAAGGCCGGCCGGATTTCACGGCAACATCGTTGATCAAGAAGCGAGTTTCGAAATTGTCGGTGCCGTCAAGGAGCACATCGACTTCACCGAGAAGTGCTTCCACGTTGCGCGGGCTGAGATCGGCGACGATACCTTCGACGGCCACGGACGAATTGATGGAGCGCAGCTTGCGCTCCGCGGCGACCGCCTTGGGAAGCACGTTGCGAGCATCGCCCTCATCGAAGAGAGTCTGCCGCTGCAAGTTGGAGGGCTCCACGAAATCGCGATCGATGATTCTCAGGTAGCCGAGGCCGGCGCGAACGAGAAGATTCGCTGCCGCGGCGCCGATTGCGCCGCAGCCGACCACGGCCGCCCGGGAGGCGAGAAGCCGTTGCTGCCCTGCCGGGCCGATCCCGGCGAAGAGCATCTGGCGCGAGTATTTTTCCTGGAGCGCAGCGTTCACGAAAGGTACGGTCCCGGCAGGCACTGCGGCCGCGCCTGCTAAGTTACATGATAGCGCCAAAGCGGACTGGGCAGGCAACGCTGCTGTGCTACCCTTCGTCTGAGCGAATGGAAACATGAAATCGGGCTGGGCCAATGGATGGCGAGGTATTTTCGCGCTTGCGCTCCTGACGGGAGCCGCGTCAACGCGCGCGCAGGCGCCGCCGGGCGGGTCGGTGACAGCTGCCGTCGAGGAAGAACCGAAGATAGTGGCGATCCGCATGGTCAAAGAAGATGGCCAAGAGCTTTCCAACACCCTCTCCGGAATCGCGGTAGAGACCGGCAAAACGCTGGACCCAGGAAAAATCGCGGATAGTTTGCGCGCGCTTTACCGCACCGGCGATTACGCCGATCTGCGCGCGGTGGTGACTCCGGTAGCGGACGGCGTGCGATTGGATTTCGTGGTGCGCGAGAATCTGTTTTTCAACCAGGTGCGCATCGCCGGGCTCACCGCGCCACCCAGCGAGGCCTCAGCGGCGGCGGCCATGCAGCTCACACTTGGCCAAACCTGCCGGCAGGCGGCCGTCAGCGAGGCGCTGGAACGGTTGCGAGAAACGCTTCGCGAAGAGGGTTTGTATCAGGCCGAGGTCTCCGCGGAAACGGTGCCGCATCCGGAGGCCCATCAGATGGACATTGTTGTGCACGTGAAGCCCGGGCCCCGCGCACGCGTGGGAATCATCCAGCTGAGGAACGGCACGGAATATCGCGACGCCGAAATCCTCTCGCGATTGAAAATGAAATCGGGAGGCGCGATCACTTCGGCCAGGCTGCAGCGCGGCACGGACCGCATCCGGAAATTTCTGGTCAAGAAGGGGCATCTCAGCGGGCGAGCCGCCTTGCGCCGGGCCAACTATGATGCGGCGAAGAACACCATTCCTCTGGACCTGGATGTAACGGAAGGACCGCGCGTACAGGTGTCCTTGAAGGGCGCGAAGTTTTCCAAAAGCGAGCTGAAAAAACTGATCCCCATCTATCAGGAGGGCGCGGTTGACGCGGATCTTCTCGAAGAAGGAAAACGCAATGTTCGCGAGCGGCTCGAACGCCAGGGGTATTTCGACGCCGATGTGAATTACACGACGGAAACGCATGAAATGAAGTCCGATCATGGGGCGGCGCGAGGCACAGAAGAGGTCATTACCTACACCGTCGAGCGGGGCGTTCGCCACAAACTGATGGGAATAGAAATCACCGGAAACCGGTACTTCGACACCGAATTGCTGCGCAGCCGCTTGCAAGTTTTCGGCGGCGCCTTCGGCTCGGCGGGGCGTTTTAGCCGCCGGCTGGTTGATTCCGACACGCAATCGATGCGCACGCTTTATCAGGCCAACGGTTTTCTCGATGCCACCGTTGAGCAACAGACCGAAGACAACTACAAAGGCAAACAGGGCGATCTGTTTATCCGCTTCGTGATTCAGGAAGGAAAGCAGACGCGCGTCGCTTCTCTCTCGATGGAGGGGAATCATGTCTTCAAGGAAGACGAACTGCTCGGCGTGGTCGGCTCGACCCCCGGGCAGCCCTATTCCGACTTCAGTGTGACCACCGACCGGGACAACATTCTGGCGCTTTATTTTAACGAAGGATTTCCCGAGGCGAGCTTCACGGCCACCGCTGAACGCGTCTCTCGAGATCCAGCGGCACAAAAGGCGGATCCCGGCAGGAACACGGTTTCCTCCGAGAAAAAGCAAAAAAAAGAACGGACGGAAAAAGAGTCCCTACCGGCCATTGAGCAAGCCGAGGCGGTTCGCCTGGTGTATCACATCCAGGAAGGTCCGCAAACGCGCGTGCGGCGCATTCTAATCGGCGGCTATGAGCACACGCGACCGGGAGTGATCCGCCGAGAGGTGCACATCAAAGTCAAAGAACCGCTTCGCGAAGGCGACGTTGTTGAATCGCAAAGGCGGCTGTATAACCTCGGGGTCTTCAATCGTGTCACCATCGAGCCTCAGAATCCCAACGGAACGAATCCGGAGAAGGATATCGCCGTTCTGGTTGAGGAAGCCAAGCGTTACACGGTGGCCTACGGCGGCGGATTCGAAGTGCAGAGGCTCGCCAGCACGACCAGCCCGACCGGGGCGCAGATCCAGGCCGCTCCCCGCGGGATTCTGGAGGTCAGCAAACTGAATCTTACCGGGCGCGGGGACTCGCTCTCCTTCAAACTGCGTGGCAGCACATTGCAGGGGCGCGCTTTGCTGGGGTATTCGGCACCCAACACCTTTGCCAATCCACACTTTAGCTTTCAGGCCACCACATTTGCGGAGAAAACGCGCGACATCAATACATTTACGGAAGAACGCTACGAGGGTTCGGTGCAATTGACCGATCAAGTCACGCCACTGACGACGGTGCTTTATCACTACGCCTTCCGCCGCGTTAGTGTTTCGAATCTCAAGATCTTGAGCGAGGAAATTCCGCTCTTCAACCAGCCAACACTGGTTTCCCAATTCGGGCTAACCTGGTTCCGCGATTCGCGCGACAATCCCGCCGACGCCGCGAAAGGCAGTTTTAACAGCGCCGACTTCGGCAATGCTGCTACCAGTCTTGGTTCCAGCGCCAGTTTCCTGCGCTTCTTCTTTCAAAACTCCACCTACTACCCGATCAAGCGGCGCTTCAGTTTTGCGCGTTCCACGCGCTTGGGCTTCCTGCTACCTTATCGCGACACGGTTTCCCTGAGTTTCCCGGCCCCCGCGCCCGGGCAGTGCACCGCCGGTACGGCACCTTCAGGACCGAGCCCCACGATCATCCCCCTACCGGAGCGTTTCTTTGCGGGCGGCGGAACGTCCCTGCGCGGCTTCGCGCTCAATCAAGCTGGACCGCGCGATGCCTGCACGGGCTTCCCGGTTGGTGGTCAGGCTATGCTGGTGCTCAATCAGGAATTCCGCTTTCCGATGCGCTTGCCGTTCGTCGGGACGTCTCTGGGCGGCGCAATCTTCTATGACGGCGGCAACGTGTACAGCCGGCTAAGCCGCATCTCCTTGCGCACCATGCTGCCGGAGCCCACCTTCGCACTGCAAAATCCCGCATCACCTGCCGGGCCAACGAACATGCCCGTGTGCGCCACGAATTGCACGAATGAGCTCAATTATTTTGCGCACACTTTGGGTTTGGGGGTGAGATATAAGACGCCGGTGGGTCCCATTCGCATCGATTTCGGCTATCAGCTCAATCGTCCTTCGTTTGTGATTCCGATTCCCTGTCCGAGCAATGCCACAACTTGCCAGATTGGCTCGCTGGGGCAGCAAGGCACAAGACTCCCCGGTTTCCAAATCTTTTTCAATCTGGGGTCGACCTTCTAGTGCGCGGCCTGGCGATGCGCGTTTTTCTGGTCTCGCTGCTCATGGTGAATGCGGCGGGATTGCTGGCATCGCAGGAGATCGTGGACCGCATTGCCGCGCGGGTTGAAAATGACATCATCTTATTGAGTGACATTCGTGTGCTCAGCCGCTACCAGCGATTCCTGGACGGAAAATCGGAAGCCGATGCCCACATTCTCGACCGGCTGATCGATCAGTGGATGGTGCGAACCGAGGCCGATGTGTCGCGATTCCCGCACCCCTCCGACGCCGAGATTGACGGCGCCCTGGAGCGTCTGCGGAAGTCGTTCAGCTCCGCAGAGCAATACGAGGCCAGCAGAAAGCAGAGCGGGTTGAGCGATTCGCAAGTGCGGGGAATGCTAGCTTCGCAACTGTACTTGAGCAACTATCTGGACTCGCGCTTTCGCCCTGCCGTGCAAGTCGATCCCCCGGCGATTGAAGATTTTTATCGCAACACCTTCGTGCCGCAGGCCAAGGCTGGCGGGCAGGAACCACCGTCGCTAGATGCCGCGCACGACCTGATTCAGGAAGCGCTGGTGCAGCGCGGAATCAACGAACAGTCAGAGAAGTGGCTTAGGGAAAGCCGCACGCGCCTGCACATCGACATTCTCCTGGAGGGAGGATCTAAATGACCCGCGAGACCCGCGGCCGGAAGTGGCGTTGGCTGCGTCACGTCGCCTGGATTCTCGGCGCCAAGATCTTCCTGATCGTCACGGGTCTGATGATTTTTTTCGGCAGCGGCGCGGGCAACCCATTGTTGAGCCGGCTGCTCATCAGCCGTTTCGAACAGCTGACTGGCGGTAAGGTGGAGTTGCGGAGCGTATCCATTCAATGGCTCGCCATGCAAGCAACCATAAAGGGTGTGGTGATCCATGGGAGAGAGTCCGCGGGGACGGAACCTCTTTTTGCCGCCGAGGAAGTGCGGGCGGGGCTGCGCATCGATTCCTTCTGGGGCCGCCGAATTTCACTGAATGAGCTCGTCGTGCAGAGGCCCCACCTGCACATCCGAGTTGAAAAGAACGGCACGACAAACGTGCCCGCGCCTCGGCGGCCTGCCTCTATAAATAAGCCATGGCGCGACACGCTTTTCCAATTGCACATCCGGCGCCTTCTGCTCGTCGACGGGTGGGTTCTCTACAACAACACCAAGACGCCGATCACCGTACATGGAGGAGATCTGCGGCTGGGGCTGGATGCCGGAGGTACGCTGGACCATCCCTTGTACCTCGGCGACCTGGAGTGGCAGACCACGCAGTTCACCTCGATGCACTATGCGCCCCTGCAGGTTGGTCTGGCAGCGAAATTCACGCTGTGGCGCGAGGGGTTTACCCTCGAACAAGGGGTACTTAGCGCCGGGCGTTCGCATCTCGATGTACAAGCGGAAATGAATGGCTTCTCGGATCCGCAGTGGAGTTTCCGGTACCGCGGCTGGGTCGATCTCCTGGATTTCCGGGAAACCCTGCGTGAGCCTACGGTCCCGACGGGGCGGGTCGATGTGGCCGGAGAAGGCCATTTCGCCGGCGGACAGTACCACGGGAGCGGGAGCTATGGGGGACAGAACATCGCGCTGCCGTATGCGGACTTTCATGCGACCGGGCTCACTACCCGCGGCAGCTATCGAATTGACAACCGTGGCCTCGAGGTGCCCGATTTTTTTGCCGGCGCTTTTGGCGGCCGGGTAACCGGGCGCGTGACCATGCGTTTCGATGGGCTACAATTTAGGGCCGACACTCATGTGCAAGATGTTAGGCTCGCAGGGGTCCTGCCCTCCATCGAGCATCGCAACTTCCCGATCGACGAACTGCACTGGGACGGACGGATCTCGGCAGACACGGTGGAAACCTGGAGCGGCCCTTTCCGGCACTTCGAGATCTTCGCGAAGAGCGTGTGGGAGGCTCCCGAACAGTTGGCGGAACACCATCAACCGGTGACGGCGGCCTGGAAGTTCCGCTATCGTTACGATCCCAACATCCTGACCATCGATGCGGGTGAATTCGCAACGCCGGCGTCGCGTGGTAGCATCGACGGAATTCTTGCTCCGCGCAACTCTGCCCTGAATATGCGATTCGAAACGGGAACGATTGAAACCTACAAGGATTTCATTGATGCCCTGCGAGGCGCGCTGCCTCATTCTTCCGAGGCAGCCAAGCCGATCTCGGGCAGCGTACGATGGGATGGCAAAATCGCCGGGGCCTCCGGCGGCCCTCGATTTCAAGGCCACCTACGCGGGGAGCGGGTGCGCTACGACGGCGTCTTCCTGGACTACCTCGACGGCGATCTCACCTATGCACCTTTGGAATTCACTTTGGTGCGTGGTCACGCCAGACGCGGTGAGATGGAAACAGATATTGAGGCCAATCTTTCCCTGACCAACTGGAGTTTTCTGCCGGAGAACAACTGGACAGCTGAAATCAATTTCGAAAGAGTTCCGGTCGAAGGTATCGAGCAGTTGCTGGGGTTGTCGTATCCGGTGAAGGGATCATTGACAGGCCAGTTTCACGGGCAGGGCACTCGGGAAAAACCCACTGTCACGGGGCTCTTTGATCTCGCCGATGGCAAAGTCTATGGACTCTCCTTCAATCGTCTCCGCGGGCAACTGAACGTCTCGCCGGATGAGGTGCGCATCGCGGACGCGGAGTTGCGATTCTTGCCACCCGGAAAAGAAAATGGGCGCGGCGCGGGGATTATCACCGGATCGGCTGGTTACCGCCCCGAGGACCAGACCATTTCCGCTGACCTCGTGGGTGCGGCGCTGCCACTGGAGAATTTTGAGAAATTGCAGCCGACACGCCTGCCTGTGGGAGGGCTGGTGAGTTTCCGGCTGAAGGCCAATGGCCCGGTTAGAACGCCGCTCGGGGACGGGACCTATCGAGTCGTAGACCTGCGCATTGGCCAGGTGATTGTCGGCAGTTTCGACGGTAAGCTAACCTCGGATGGCCGCACGGCCCATCTCGAATTGGGATCCGCCATGGCCACCGGAGAGCTTACCGGAGGCTGCACACTCGGACTTGCCGATCCCTACCCACTGAGTGGGAAGGTTTCCATCAAAAACATAAACCTGGACCCTTTCCTGCTTACCGCTTTGCACCTGAAAGAATTCAGCGGCCATGCCAACGCAGATGGCGACATTTCGCTAAATGGTGCGCTGCAGCAGCCGGAGAGCATCATCGTGGATGCCAATCTCTCGCGCCTGGCAATGAACTACGCAAATGTGCGGCTGGAAAACGCCGGCCCGGTCCATTTCCGATCGACCAAGAACAGCCTGGAGATCGACCCGGTCACGCTGCGTGGAGTGGACACCGATTTGCGGATTGCCGGTGCGGTTCAGTTTGCCGGGCGCCGCGCCGTCGGATTGCGCCTCAATGGCGCCCTGGACCTGCGGCTCATCAGCGGTTTTGTGTCCAATCTCGATGCCCGCGGTCCGGCGCAAATCAACGCTTCCTTCGAAGGGACACTGGACCGACCGCGCATCACCGGCCGCGTGCACATCGAGAACGCCTCTGCCCGCGCTGCGGATTTTCCCGCAGGTCTCAGCGCGATCAAGGGTGACGTGGTATTCGATGCCACGCGCCTGTACTTCGAGAATATGAGCGCGGAATCCGGCGGTGGCGTGCTGCATCTTTCAGGCGGCGTGAATTATGCCGAGAGCCCGCTTCGCTACGATGTCAGCGTTTACTCCGAGCGCGTACGGATTCGCTATCCGGAGGGCATGAGTTGGCTGGTGGGGGGTTCGCTCCGGCTGACGGGCACGCCGACAGCCGGGTTGCTGTCCGGGCGCGTGACCATCGAGCGCGTAACTCTCACACAAGGACTGGAAGTCGCGGGCATGTTGGTCTCCGCCAAGGAAGGCATCAGCAGTCCGGCCACCAGTTCGCCGTATCTGCGCAACCTGCAATTCGACGTCGAAGCCCTCTCGGCGCCCGATGCGCGCATGGAATGGCCCGGCGCGCAACTCCAAGCCGATGCGAATCTGCGCGTGCGGGGGACCTGGGAGCATGCCATTCTCCTCGGACACATCCACATCCTCTCTGGTGATTTGTATTTCGCGGGCAACCGTTACCGGGTTGCGCGCGGAGATCTGAATTTCTCCAATCCCTTCCGTCTTGACCCGGTTTTGAATGTGGAAGCAACAACCACGATTCAGCAATATGAGATCACCCTGAATTTCAATGGTCCGGCCAGCAAGCTCACCCTGGCATATCGCTCTGATCCTCCCCTTCCGGCCAACGACATCATCACCTTGCTGGCTCTTGGGCAAACGAGCTCTGAAGCGACGGCGCGTAGCGGCGGCACATCACAGAGCGGGACCGCCGGGGCCTCGGCGATTCTCTCGGAAGCGATTTCCAGCCAATTAGGCGGGCGCCTGGAGCGCTTGTTTGGGATAACGCGCTTTCGCGTTGATCCCGGCCTCGCAGGAGTTGGCTCGACGGGCTCGGAACAGAACGCCGCGGCACGCATTACCGTCGAACAACAGATTGCTCGTAACCTCACCATCACTTACGTTTCGAATGTGAGTTCAACTCAGCAACAGGTCATTCAAGTGGAATACAACGTGGACCGCAACGTCTCCATCGTGGGGTTGCGTGATCAGAACGGAACGTTTGGTATCGACATAAAAATCAAGAAACGCTTTCCGTAACCGCCGGAGTTTCGCGAATGGCGATTGGCGCTATTGCGGATCTTGCTGTCGCGCGGTTTGTTGCTGGTGTGGTTGTCCCGCTCCTCGCGGTTGTCCACGGCGCTGCTGCCAGCGGCCCTGGCCTTGACCATTCCCGAGCCGTGCCCACTGGCCCATCTGCGGATTCTGCTGTTTCATTTCCGCCAGCGCTTCCTTGGCAGCTTTGGCGCTCGCTGCACGGGTCGCTGCCTGAGTTTCACGACCGATCTTGGGCATCTCGGCGGCGACTTTCTGTCCCAGGGGCGAGCCGTAAAACTGCAGCAACCCTTTGATTTCCTCATCCGTGAAGTGCTTGTCGTAAACCGCTACGATTTGATCCGTTAGTTGGTTGACGTCGAATTTCTTCTGGCAGCTGGCGGCGAAGGCATTTACAAACGCCTGGCCTTTGTCGTTGTTGGGCAAGGTAGCGAGTACTTTTTCCCGGGACTGTTCGATGGCCGTGTTCTCGCCGTCTTCTACGAGGTCCCGCGCGCCGACGAGCTCCATCAGCGAACGAATGTCCGCTTCTTTCGCCGGGTCAACGGAGGAATTTGCTTGTCGAACCGCTGCGTTGCCCAGGGTCGTGCCTTGCGGGACAGCTTCGACGGGATTCTGCGATGCTCCCTGAATCACCAGGAAAAAAGTTCCAACGTAAATAATGACCAGTGCAAGGACCGCCTTCATGACTGCCTCCGTGGCGGCTTTGCTCGTGTTTGCGCCACGACTCCGATTTTAGGAACAGCCGTCGAGCGGCGCGACGGTTTCGCGGGACAGTCGTGCCGCGTCGTTCACTGGCCTAACGTTCAGGCCCGGGAACAGGTGATGAATTTCTGTTACGATGCCTGGCCATGCGCAAAACGGAAATGCCCGCCAGCGCGTCTCTGGGAGCTCCTGATCCCGCGGCAATTGTTGAGCGCGAGGCGGGCCTCCATCAAAACCTCTCCTCGCGACAGGTGGCCATGATCGGGCTAGGCAGCACGATCGGAACGGGTTTGTTTCTTGGCAGCGCCATTTCTGTGAAGCTGGCGGGCCCCGCCGTGATTCTCAGCTTTCTGGGCGGATCCATGATTGCGCTCACGGTGATGTGGGCACTCGCGGAAATGACCGCCGAGCATCCCGCTGCGGGCTCCTTCGGCCTGCACGCGGAGATTTATCTTCATCCCTGGGCGGGGTTTGCTATCCGCTACACCTACTGGCTGTGTCTGGTGGTGATTGTTGGTAGCGAAGTAGTGGCCGCAGCCATCTACTGCAAACTCTGGTTTCCTGGCATTCCCTCGTGGATGTGGGTGGCGGCCTTTTCCGCCGCGATAATTTACTTGAACACCGTCAGCATCCAGAACTTCGGGCGATTCGAGTACTGGTTGGCAATGATCAAGGTATTGACCATCGCGGTTTTCCTGGTGCTCGGAACGGCGCTTCTGCTGGGCATCGGATTCCCTCCGATCGGGGCCGTCAACTACCGCGGTTTCTTTTCCAGGGGCTGGACCGGTGTGCTGCTCGGAATCACCATGGCGGTCTTCAGTTTTCTGGGGATCGAGGTTGTGGCCGCCACGGCCGGCGAAGCGGCAGAACCGCGAGTCGCCGTGCCGCAGGCGCTTCGCCGCACTCTGTTCTTCCTGGTGCTGTTCTATCTCGGGGGCCTGACGCTGGTGGTGGGAATCGTGCCATGGAATCAAATCGGTCTTGGCGAGAGTCCCTTCGTCCACGTTTTCCAGATCGTGGGCATTCCCGCCGCGGGACATGTGATGAATTTTGTTGTGCTGACGGCGGCGCTTTCGAGCGCCATGTGCAATCTCTATTTCACATCAAGATTGCTCTTCTCTCTGGCTCGCGGCGGCTATGCGCCGACGGCACTCGGCCGCTTGAGCAAACTTGGCATGCCGGTATCCGCGGTGCTGGCCTCCAGCGCCGGAATGGTCGTGGCGGTAATGTTATCCCATTTCCTCGAGGCCACGGCCTTCGTGTTCATGATCGGCGTGGCGTTCTTCGGCGGGCCCTTCATCTGGATCATGATTCTAATCACCCATCTGGCGTTCCGGCGGGCCAACGCTCGCGCGGCAAAACCGGTATTGCGCTTCGCGCCGACCGGTCCGTGGAGCTCGCTGTCCGGCCTTGTTGCTCTTCTCGGGGTTCTCGTCTCCACCTGGTGGGTCCCCGGCTTTCGTGTCACGCTGCTGGCCGGGCTTCCTTGGCTGGTCTTTATCACGCTGTGCTATGGGGTTTGGTCCCGCGCGAATCGGAATAACCGTGCAGCGTGCCATTCGCAAGGAGTAAGCACCGGCGTTTCCACAGTGCCAAAGAGTTTTCACCGCCCAGAATGATTGACCCAGTGGCGCGCCGCGCTCGAGGGCGAGGTAAGCGAGCTGCTCTTTCTAGAGTCCAGGCCCGGGCGTTCTTTCCTTTGCCGGACGCTACAAAGGTGCAGGAATTACCCCGCGCCGACCATCGCCGGTTCGACATACGCGCTCAAGACATATCGTTTGCTCACCGCCAACCTCTGGCCGCATGATAAAAGGTAAACTTGGTTTCGCGGCCGCAAGGGTGACCGAAGGGGGAGCCGATATGGATCCGCTTTTGAAGTGGCGGGGAGAATTTCCGATCCTGGACCACACCACCTACATGATCAGCAATTCTCTCGGCGCGATGCCTCGTGGCGTGTACCACGCGGTGCGCGCCTATGCGGATTCCTGGGCGGAACGAGGAGTTCGCGTATGGGAGGAGGGCTGGTGGGAGATGGCCGTCGGCGTGGGCGACCAGATTGCGCCGCTGATTGGGGCGGGTCGCGGCGAGATTTCACTCCACCAGAATGTGACCCTCACCCAGGCCGTGATTTCCTCCTGCTTCGACTTTCGCGGCCCGCGCAACAAAGTTGTAATGGTCGAGCTGGAGTTTCCTTCGATTCAGTACTTCTACCACGAGCAACGACGGCTGGGGGCCCGCGTCGAACTCCTTCCGACCCCCAACCACATGTGCATTGATCTGGATAAGCTGCTCGCGGCCATCGATGAAACTACGCTGCTGGTGCCCATTTCGCAGGTTCTTTTTCGCAGTTCCTCGATCGTAGACGCGCGTGCCATTGTGGAACGCGCTCACCGTGTCGGCGCGCACGTGATTCTGGATCTTTTTCAGGCTGCGGGAACGATTCCTCTCGATGTGCGCAGCCTAGGCGTTGATTTTGCGGTCGGCGGAGTCCTCAAGTGGCTGTGTGGCGGACCGGGTGTCGCTTACCTGTACGTGCGCGAAGATTTGCGGGCCAAACTGCGTCCCGCGCTCACGGGATGGATCGCGCACCGCCGCCCGTTTGCTTTCGAAACCGGCAGCATCGATGCGCGCGACGACTCCTTCCGCTATCTGAACGGCACTCCGCAGATTCCCGCGCTTTACGCCTGCCAGCCCGGCCTGGACATTCTCAACAAAATTGGCAGCGCCGCTATCCGCGAGAAGTCCATGCGCATGACCGCGCGCTTGATGGAGAGCGCTCGAACTCGCGGCTGGCACGTCAACACTCCGGAAAACCCAGCCGAGCGCGCCGGGACGGTTTCGGTCGAATGCCCGCATGCCCACGAGGTTTGCCGGGAACTCCTGGCCCGGGACATCCTCGTCGACTACCGTCCCAAAGCCGGCGTGCGCCTCTCGCCACACTTCTACAATCGAGAGGATGAATGCGACTTGGCCCTCTCGCAAATGGAAGAGATCCTGAAAACGGGCGCATGGGAAAAACATGCCGCGGCGGTAACGCATGCTTGAGAACAAAAACTACGCACCCCAGTGCGCGGAAATGATTGAAAAACAGTTGCGCCGGCGCGGCATCAGTGATGCCGCCGTGCTGGCAGCCATGACCGCTGTGCCGCGGCACGAATTCGTACCGCCGGAGCTGCGATCGCACGCCTATGATGACCTTCCCTTGCCCATCGGCGGCGGCCAAACCATTTCGCAGCCTTATATGGTCGCCGCCATGACCGCCGCGTTGCACCTGCAACCCGGCGACCGGGTTCTGGAAATTGGCACGGGTTGTGGCTATCAGGCTGCCGTGCTCTCACGTTTGGTCAAGGAAGTTTTCACCATCGAGCGGCGGCCAGAGCTTGCGGCCAGTGCTTCCGCCACGCTTGCTCGGCTGGGCTCCCCCAACGCGCATGTTCACTGCGGCGACGGCACACTCGGTCTGCCGGAACTCGCTCCTTTCGACGCCATCCTGGTTGCCGCGGCCGCTCCTCGGGTTCCGCAGCCGCTCCTGGCTCAGCTGGCCGAAGGCGGCCGCCTGATTCTCCCGGTGGGGGATGCGGAACATCAGGAATTGCGGCTCATCGAAAAGCGTGGTGATGCCTTCCCCACCAAGATGCTGGAAGGCTGCCGATTTGTGCCCCTGGTCGGCTACCATGGCTGGCAGGAACCTTCCTAACGATGGGCTCTGCGGTCCCCCATCTGTCCATAATCATTCCCTCGTACAATGAGGAATTGCGCCTCCCGTCCACTCTGGAGCGGATTGCGGCATACCTTTCGACCTATGCGCACGAGGCGGAAGTCCTGGTGGTGGACGACGGCTCAGAGGATGGCACGGCGGCGGTGGCGGAATCCTATCGCAGCAAGATTCTGACGCTGCGCGTGATTTCCAACGGTGTCAACCGAGGTAAAGGCTACAGCGTGCGCCACGGCATCGAGGAAGCGCGCGGCCGCATCGCGCTTTTCACGGACGCGGACCTTTCCGCGCCGATTGAGGAAGCCGGCAAGCTCATTGATGGTCTGGAGACCAATGACGTGGCCATTGGCTCTCGGGCCATGGACCGCAGCCTGATCACCGTGCACGAGTCTCCTTTCCGCGAATTCGCCGGAATCATTTTCAACAAGATTGTGCGCAGCATTTTGTGGCTGCCATTCGTCGATACCCAGTGTGGTTTCAAGGCCTTCCGGCGCGAGCGCTGCGGCATCATCTTCGAACAGCAGACCATTGAGCGTTTCGGGTTCGATCCGGAGTTGCTGTATCTGGCGCGGCGCCATGGCTTGCGCGCGGTTGAAATTCCCGTGCGCTGGGGGCATTCACCGGCCACGAAAGTAAGCATGCTGCACGACAGCATCCAGATGTTCATCGACATATTCACGATCCGGTGGAATTCGCTGGTAGGACGTTACCCGCGGAAAGGCTGATTGGTGAGGCCTTCACTTTGCATGGCAAAGTACTTGACAGCGGCAATCGCTGTGCTAGACTTCTTCCATGGCCACCGCCGGTCCTTTGCACTCTCCGCCACGCGCGCCCATCCCCATCGACGCTCGCGCCGCCGATCATCTCCGCTACATCCGCGAAACCATGGAGCGCGCTGCCGAATTTACCGCTGTGCCCGGTTGGGGCGGCGTGGCCATGGGGGTCACCGCGCTGATGGCCGCATGGGCGGCCTCCCGGCAGACCACGCCTCGCGCTTGGCTGGCGGTGTGGCTGATCGAAGCCTTCGTCGCCGTGGCCATTGCTGCGCCCGCGGCGGCCACCAAAGCGCACCGTGCCAACTCCCGGCTTTTCTCCGGGCCTGGCCGCAAATTCGTTCTTAGTTTTGCACCGCCCATTGTCGCTGGCGGGCTCTTGACGTTCGCCCTTTATCACGCCCACTTCCTGGCCGCCCTGCCGGGTGTTTGGCTCTTGTTGTATGGCACCGCCATCGTGACCGGAGGGGCGTTTTCCGTTCGCGTGGTGCCGGTGATGGGCCTGTGCCTGATGTTGCTGGGCGCCGCGGCACTCTTGGCCCCCCCCGTGTGGGGAGATGCGTTCATGGCTGCAGGCTTTGGGGTGGTGCAGATCGGCTTCGGCTGGTGGATCGCCCGGCACTTTGGAGGCTAGCAGCGAAGCGCATGGCTAAGTCGTCTACAGCGCATCAAGAACGTCTGCAGCGGTCTCGCGAGCGCGGCGCGTCCCTGGAAGCCATCCGCAATCCGGCGCGGGAGACCGTGCCGGCCGATCTGGACCGGCTGATTCACGAACGCATTCGCCTGGGTATCGTCAGCGCGCTGGCGGTCAACCGCTCGCTGACTTTCAACGAGCTGAAAGCGCTGCTGAAAACCACCGACGGCAACCTGAGCGTTCACGCCCGCAAACTGGAAGAAGCCGCTTACATTGTGTGCACCAAGTCTTTCGACGGGCGCTTGCCGAAAACGGAATATCGCCTGACACCGGCGGGGCGGCGGGCGCTGGAGCGCTACCTGAATCACATGGAAGCGCTAATCCGCGCGACGCGCGAAGGCTGAGCGGCAAAAAAATTTAGGTTTTCACTTTGTGTCGCAGAGTAGTTTACAGAGCTTCCCCGCGGCGGAGAAGGAACATGCTTATGCCTCATCTGACGGTACGCCAACTTCCCACGCTGCCGCCGGCCATCGCCCAGGCCCCGCGGCTGCACGTCGCCATCATCTCGGACGGCAATGGCCGATGGGCCACTTCGCGAGGTTTGCCGCGCTCCGCAGGTCATCGCGCGGGAGCGGAGTCTGCCCGCCGCGTGATCGAGGCTGCGCCCCGCATGGGCATTCATACACTGACGCTTTTCGCGCTTTCCTCCGCGAATTGGCAGCGTCCCGCTGCCGAAGTCCAGGCCATCTTGCGTCTGCTGCAGGAGTACCTTCTTACAGAAACGCACCACTGCATCGACGAAGGTGTGCGGCTCAGCATCATCGGGCGCCGCGATCGCTTGCCCGCCGCGCTGCGCCAGGCCATCGCGGATTCCGAAGCCGCCACGGCAAAGGGCCCGCGGCTGCACCTTCGGCTGGCGGTGGATTATTCCGCCCGCGAAGCCATCTATCACGCGGCCTGCCGCTTTTACAAAGTCACCGAGCTTTCGCCCCAGTCTTTTAGCACCGTGCTTGCCGAAGTCCACCGCGGGGGCTCCACGGAGGTCGATTTGTTGATTCGTACCGGCGGCGAACAGCGGCTCTCCGATTTTCTCTTGTGGGAATGCGCCTTCGCGGAATTCGTGTTTCTGCAAAAACGCTGGCCGGACTTTACGGCCGCCGATCTGGATGCGGCGGTGAAGGAATTCAGCCGACGCGAACGCACCCGTGGTGCGCTACCGGATGCCATCGCGGGTTAGCGGGATGGACATCCTCCCGTGGTGAACCGTCGTGAACCAGGGGATGCCCGAGTGTCAGGCAGCTTTTGACCGCTGGCCGCAGCCTCTCCACGCCACACACCCGACCGGTCCGGCCCGGGGGAGTTCTTAAGCTACTCACAATAAGCAGGTTGCGGTTGCCGCCGGCATCCCTAGCCCACCCCTGACATTTCATCCGGCGCGGTCGTCTATACCCCAGGAGCCAGGAATGGGAACTATGGGACTGGCGCTGCCTTGGAAGGCTAGAATCTCTTCCATGCCGCGCGAACGGGGGACGCGAGTGGAACCTTCCGAGCACTTTGCTGGCGGCCCCCGTCCGGCCCTCGGGGAGGCCAGCAGCGAGGATGCCGCACTGGCCGCGGCGTGTCGATCCGGCGATCTGCGCGCCTACGACCGTCTCTACACCTTGCATGGCGCGCGCATGAAGAACCTGGCGCGCAATGTCCTCGGCAACCCCAGCGACGCCGAAGACGCCGTGCAGGAGACCTTCTTGAAAGTGCAGCGCAGCATCGCCAGCTTTCGCGGCCAATCCAGTTTCGTCACTTGGACCTACCGCATCCTGATCAACACCTGTTACGACGCGCGGCGCAGCCGGCTGCGCAAAAAGGAAGTCGCCAACGACGATTCCCAGGAGACCCCGCGGCCTGAGCCCCGGGCACCGGGAGCGCATCCCTCTCTCCGCATGGCGCTGGAGCGCGCTCTGGCCAAGCTCACCCAACACCAGCGTGATGTTTTTCTCCTGTACGAGGTCGAAGGATTCCGCCATGCGGAAATCGCCGGGATGCTCGAAATGACCGAGACGGCCTCGAAGAACACACTTTTTCAGGCCAAGAAGAATCTCCGCCTGATGCTTGAGCCTCCGCGGGACAGCGCCGCAGAGACACGGTGAAAATCATGCAGGTCACTTGTAACGATCGCGATCCGATTTTCGAAGATGGCACGCTCGCCGAATGGGCGGCGCTGGAAGCACACGCGGCCACCTGCCCGCTCTGCGCGGAGGAGGTTCGTGCCTGGAAATCGCTGAGCGTGGCGGCGGGGGAATTGCGCGACTACTCGGACAGCCCTTCGTTCTGGCCGCGGATCGAACGCGCACTGGCCGAAGAGGCGGCGCGAAATCCGCGGCGCGCCGAGCGCCAGGGTTGGTTCTCGTTCCTGCCCAGCCTTTCGCCTGCCTGGCCAGCGGCCCTGGCCGGCGCCTTGGTTCTGATTCTGACGCTCTCCGCGGCCTGGATCTATCTTCGCCGTCCAGTCGACGGGCGCGGTACCGAAGATCAATCACTTCTAAAGAGCAAGGCCCTCAAAGAGGTGGAAAGCGCGGAAACGGCTTACCAGCGGTCGATTGACAAGCTCGCGGCCGAGGCCAAGCCGCAACTTGAAAGTCCGGCGACCCCGCTGCTCGCCGACTATCACGAGAAATTACTTGTTTTGGATAGCGCCATCGCTGAACTGCGCGCGCAAGCGGGAATGAATCCATCGAACGCGCAACTGCGCTACCAGTTGCTCGCCATGTATGAGGAAAAGCAGCACGCGCTGGAGGAAGTTTTGGAGACTAAACGGTAATGATTCGTATTCCATCCATTTTCCGAAGAGAGCCGTTGCGGCTTGCCGCGCTTGCGGGACTGCTCTCTGCGATGCTGCTTTTCACGGCCAAGCCCGTGCCCGCCGCAAATTCCGCGCAGCACCAAGTGTCGAGAGATTTTCAGCAGACGGTGACGCTCGGGGCGGGTCAGTCCGTGCGCGTCGAGCACAAGTTCGGTAGCGTCAGACTCCACGGTGAGGCCGGCCGCGAGGTCAAGATTTCTGCCACCATCCGGGCGCAGGCGAGTTCGCACGAGGAAGCGGAATCCTTCGCGCAAAAAATCAAGATTGAAGTACAGCAGACTGGCGAAGGAGTCCGCATCAAGACCATCTATCCCGAGGAAGAGAAGAAATGGTTTCACGCTAGCAAGAACTCTTCGTGGTCCGTCAGTTATGACATTGCCATGCCCTCCGACGCGCCGATCACCGTGCGAAACAGTTTCGGGAGTGTTGAGGTAGCCGGCCTTCACGGAGCTGCGGATGTCGAGAACGGCTACGGCATGCTCACCGTCCGTGACGCCGGCGCCGGCCGGTGGAACAATGCTTTTGGCAGCATTGAGCTTACCGGGGCCACGGGAAATGTCTCCGTGAGCGACAACAACGGCTCCGTGCAAGTGTCGGACGTAAAGGGCACTCTCGAGGTACGCAATCGTTTCGCCAGCATCACAGCACGAAGTATTCAGGGCGCGGCAACCATTACCGGCGGCAATGGCGCCGTTACCTTGACGGATGCCGCCTCCGCAAACATCACAACTTCGTTCGGCAGCGTCGACGCACGGAATATCCGTGGTGATCTTTCGGTCCGCGACAACAACGGAAACGTAGAGATTTTGGGTGTCGGCGGTGCTGCTGACATTACCAATAGTTTCGGCAACGTCACCTTTGCCGATGTCCGTGGCCGCGTGAATTGCACCACCAACAATGGCCGGGTCAAGGGTAGCTCGGCGACGGGCGGCTCCGTGACCATTCGCGATTCCTTCGGCAACATTGAGTTGGATACCATCAGTGGCGCTCTGCAGGCCGAAACTTCCAACGGAAGAATCACCGTGCGCGACGCGCGCGGAAGCGTCACGTTGAAGTCCTCCTTTGGCGCTATCGAAGCCTCAAACGTTCCGAAAGGAATTCGCGCCATCACGGGGAACGGGGACATCACGCTCACCGACATCGGCGGAGATACTTTTGCCAAGACCAGTTTCGGAAGGGTCTCGACGGAACGCATCAGCGGCAATCTGACGGTGGAAAACAGCAATGGTTCGGTGACCGCAAGAAACGTAAAGGGCGACACCGGCGTGAATACCTCTTTTGCTGGCGTCACCTTGGAATCGATCGGGGGGCGAATCACCGTGGACAATCAGAACGGAGCGATCTCGGTGACGGCCATGCGTCCGGCCAGCGGTTGCCGCGACATTTCCCTCAAAACATCGTTCTCCTCCATCCGCGTGAGCATTCCCGAGGGGTTGGGCTACAACCTCACGGCGAGGACTTCATTCGGCCGGATATCTTCCCAATTGCCGGTCACTTCAACGGGCAGCATCGGGGGCGATACCCTAAACGGCACCATCGGTTCGGGCGGCTGCCAGCTGCAGCTCACTGATTCCAACGGAAACATCGAAATCGCCAAAGCTCCCTGATCGTGGGTGCTCTCCTTCATCCTGCGGACTGCCGCGCGTGGGCCATCGCGAACGCTTTCTTCAGGACGCGTGTGGCGGTCTCCGTAAGATGAAATCGGGCGAGTTCCTCTTCGCGTGCGAATGCCACCTCAGTTACATCGCTTCCCGCGCGGGGTTCACCGCCGAGGCGTTCGCAAAGATAGTCCGCAATGACAAAGTGAAATCGCGGCCTTCCTTTAACCGCTCCGCCGGTTGAACCATCCTGCAGGTAAATCCGATCGAACACTTCGATCAGCTCGAGAACGCGAACTTCGATTCCGGTTTCTTCCAGCAATTCGCGAGCGACACCTTCCTCCAGACTCTCGCCGATCTCCAGTGTGCCACCCGGAATTGACCATTCACCAAGCAACGGCTGGTTGCCGCGGCGGATCAGCAGCGTGCGGCCCTGATCGATAATCACGCCCCCGATGCCAACCACTGGCCGTTCGGGGTATTCTCTGGAAGAACTCATTGGCAACATCTTTCTGCCCATAATGCCATGGCATTCAAAGCAGTGCCATCAAGCGCGGGAGTTGACTTCATACCCCGCGGTATATAATACGCTGCACGGTGGCGGGCACGGTCCTCGTACCCCCACTTTGCAAACAACTGTACGGAGGGTGGACCCGTGATCCGTTGCCCTGAATGTTCCGCCGAAATCGATGTCGATGAAGACGAAGTCGAAGAAGGCGAGATCCTGAGTTGCCCCGAGTGTGAATCTGAACTCGAGGTCTCGCAGACGCATCCCGTCCACCTAAACCTCATCGCCGATGATTCGGACGAAGAGGACGACGAGGAAGATGAAGGCAAGACCGGTGAAAATGGCGACCTCATCGACGATGATGATGACGACGACGAAGAAGAAGACGAGGAGTAACAGGTACGTCCCACCCGCCTGGCATCCTGCTGTGCTCGTACCGCCATCTAAATCTGTCAGGAGCAGAAAAGTGCACTTGGCGCGATGGATGGCAATTCTCTCGACGGCTGGGCTGGTAGCTTCCTTGGGCGCGGCATTTGGACAGGTCCAGGAGGCGGTGCCACCGCCGCCTAGTTCCGCCGCCGCTCCGCAAGCCCCTGCGGCCACGCCGGGTAAACCGGCCAAGAAAAAATACAGCCACGCAAATGATTTTTTGATTCGCGGAACCGTCTTTACGGACAAAGCCCTTTCGTTTCCGGGCGTGCAACTCCGCATCCGGCGGGCAGGAGAGAAGAAATTCCGTTGGGAGAGCTACACGAATTCGCGCGGTGAATTTGCCATCCGTGTGCCGCAGGGCTCAGATTATGAGCTGCTGGTTCGCGTAAAGGGTTTCGCCGAGCAGACCCGCACCATCGATGCCAAAACCGGCGGGAATGAGGAAAGCATGGTGTTCCGAATGCAGCCGGCTGCAGGAGACAAGGGATGAACGTGCGGCGACGCATTTGCGGTGTGGCGGTGCTTCTCTCGCTCTTGGCTGCCGTTGGTGGGGCTCAGGACAAGAAGCGTGAAGCTCAGCTCCGCACGGTGCGCGGCGTGGTGGCGGACAAGTCCGATAGCCCTCTTTCCGGCAGCGTAGTTTTTCTGAAAAACGTACGCACCAATTCCGTCCGCAGCAGTTACACCGATGACAGCGGAAACTACCGTTTCAGCGGCTTAGATCCTAATGCCGATTACGAATTGCATGCGGAAAAAGAAGGCGCCAAATCTCCCACCCGTACGGTCTCCAGCTTCGACAGTCGCAAGGACATCGTTCTGAATCTCAAAATCGAGAAGAAAAAGAGCTGACTCTCGTTTTCCGTCCGCAAGCGAGCTAGGTCGGGGGAACTGCCCGCAAAGGCGCGCCGTTTTGCTGAAACCACGAGCGACGCGGGGCAAAATCCCCCCTGCCGGGTGTCCTGCGGGTAAAACCCTTTCTTCATGCAGCGAATCTAAGTTGGGACCAAGCATTGTGGAAACGAGGTCGTCCCTTTTGCTACTGAAATGCACGGTGCCGGGAGACAATTAGGGTTATCCATGGTCAGGCAAAATGATATGCAGGGTCACATCGCGCTTTCAGTTCTCGTGGGACTATTGCTTGTCGTTTCGCCTGCCTTGGCACGACAGCAAGAGGGCCAGCAGCCCGCTCCGGATCCCCAAAAAAGAAGTACGAAAGAGGGGAAGGAGGATAAAGACAAACCCGGCGGGACGGTTGGAAAGAGCAAGCTCGAGAAAGAAACCGGAACCATTAATGATCGTATTTTCGAGGTCCTGCCGAACTACGGGACGGTCGAAAACACCAAGAATCTTCCGCCGCTCACCGCCGGACAGAAGTTCAGATTGGCAACCGCCGGCGTTTTTGATTGGGGGGCTTATCCCTTCAACGTCATCCTGGCGGGAATCGCGCAAGCAAAGAATGATCCAAAAGAGTGGGGACAAGGATGGGACGCCTACGGAAAACGCTATGGCGCGTCCTTCGCCGATAACAGCATCGGCACCTATATGACGACAGCAATCTTCCCCAGCTTGCTACATGAAGATCCGCGGTACTACCAGTTGGGAAAAGGGCGCTTCGCTCACCGCGCCTACCATGCTATCAACCGGCTCTTTGTTGTTAGGACGGATTCAGGACACGAGCGCTTCAATTTCTCGGAATCGGCTGGCAATGCGGCGGCCGCGGCACTCTCCAATGCCTACCATGTTCCGGAGGATCGCACCGCCTCGCGAAACGCCTCCACGTTTGCCTTTTTGATTCTGTATGACGGTATGAACAACGAATTGAAGGAATTCTGGCCGGATATTCGCCGCAAAGTGTTTCATAAGAATACGCCGTAGTACAGCGCGGCTTACTGTTCCTAAGAGCCTTTCTAGCAGCGTTGGCGCACTCGTAGGTAATTCGGGCCCAGCCGCAAGACTATAACGCAACTCCCGGAGTGCTTTGGGCGTTGCATCATCAGTCGAGGGTGGAAATTAGTTTTCGACGGAAAACGTCTTCGGAGAATGCACGCAACCACTATGAAAACGGCTCGAAGAGTTGTGTTTCCCGCTTGCCGCACGATTTCCATCGCGCTGCTGCTGCTCGCCTATCCGACTTTCGCTCGACAGCCACAGAGCGCAGGTTCCAACCTTCCCAGGGGCTCTCTTACGGGAAGGATCACGGTAGTCTCCGGGGAAGGGGCCACCAATAATCTTAGCGGAGTCACCGTAAAGTTGACGGGTCCGGCGATGGGAGCGGTACCCCCATCGACGGTTAGCGATGCGGACGGCCGCTACGAGTTCACTGCTCTGGCCACCGGAACCTACACACTGGAAGCGAGTGCCGATGGCTTTAAGCCCTGGTCCGCCAAGATAACCCTCGGTGCGGACCAGGCGCTTGTCAAAGACCTCGTTCTACAGATTAGTTCGGTTAATCAGCAAGTCGAAGTTCAAGGAGAGGCCCCCGAAATTGCCACTCAGAATGTAGCGATAACTGCCACGGTCAACACCGAACAATTGGAGAGCCTGCCTTTGCCCACCCAGAAATTTACTGAGGCTTTGTCCTTGATTCCGGGTGTCATTCGGACCTCCACGGGCAAGCTGACATTCAAGGGCCAGGCTGAAAGCCAGGGGATGCTGGTGGTGGACTCGGCGGAAAACGTGGATCCCGTCTCGGGAAGCTTTTCGATTCCCATTCCTGTCGACATCATTCAATCCATGACGGTTTACAGTTCGCCCGAGAGTTCTGCGTACGGAGGTTTTACCGGGGGTCTGACCACCATCGAAACGAAGCCGCCATCTGGCACATGGGATTACAAGCTGCGCGATTTCATCCCGGCATTCCGGGGAAAGAACGATCACCTCGTGGGGCTAGCCAACTGGACGCCACGATTTGAGTTCGAAGGCCCGCTCATCAAAAACAAGATGAATTTCACCGAAGAGGTGACCTACGAATTGCGAAGACAGCCTGTGCGCGGGTTGTCGTTTCCCGAGAATGAGATCAAGACGAGAAGCGTCTCGTCCTTCACGAACCTTCAGGTGATACTTTCCCCTCGACACGTGCTGAACTTCAACGCCAATGTTTTCCCCATGGAACTCGACTTTGCCAACATCAATGCGCTGATCCCGCAAACCGCGTCCACGAACTATGGCCGCAGGGGAGTATCCATCGGCTTCTCCGATTCCTATCAGTTCGGCTCAGGAGCGTTGCTGAACACCGTGGTTCGCTACACCCGCTTCGACAGTAATGCCCACGGGCAGGGACCCGCCGACATGGAAATCTCACCGGCAGGGTGGGGCGGCAATTACTTCAATAGTTGGAATCGGAGAGCCAACCAATTGGAAGTCTTGCCCGCGTATCAGCTCTCGGCGAAGTCGTGGCACGGTAGTCATGAAATGCGGTTGGGCACGGATATCCTGTATCGTGACTATGACGGTAGCAGCATTTCCCATCCGCTCGAGCTGTTGAGGCAGGATGGCTCGGTTGCCGAACGGATCGACTTTCAAGGCGCGGGCCTGTTGAGCGCATCGGATGCGGAGGTCGCGGAGTTTATCCAGGATCACTGGATTCTGAACAGCCATTTGACGCTCAGCTTCGGGGCACGTTTGACCACTCAATCCATCGGTCGCGATGCCGCCTTCGCGCCACGCATCGGCGCGGCCTATTCGCTGAATGAAGGAAAGACCGTAATCCGTGCCGGAGCCGCCGAGGTTTACGGCCATGTCCCGTTGCTGGCGGCCGACTTCACCAGCAATCAGGCGCGCGTACTCAGCTTCTTCGATTCCTCCGGCGCGCTGATGGGCCAGCCCGTCGTGCTAGTAAATTCCTATCTTGTTTCGGGCGCGCCCCCCAGTGCGCCTGGCGTGCCGCGCGACCCTGGATCAAGCCCTCGCACGTTTAGCTGGAATGTCGTGCTTGAACACCAAGTGCGCAAGAATCTTAATCTCCGGGCTAGCTATCTTGACAGCCACACCGTGGATCTCTTTTTTCTCGATCCGGTCCTCCACGCCGCCGGAGGAGGCGGATTGCTGGCTCTCAAGAACTCGGCAGTCTCAGAGTATCACCAGGTTGACATCACCGCTCACTATCGCCTTGGCGAACGCGCCGATATGAGCCTGTCCTACACCTGGAGCCGGGGACGCGGGGACCTCAACTCGCTCTCGGATACTCTTGTCCCCTTTCAGGTTCCGGTAATTCGACCGAACGCTACGGGTATCTTGTCCTCGGACGTTCCCAATCGCATTGTAGCCTCGGGATTCTTCCGTCTTCCCTGGAAAATGGTTATTAGCCCCGTAGCTGACACGCATTCGGGATTGCCATTTTCAAACGTAGACGTTCTGCAGAACTATGTCGGTGTGCCCGATGACCAGCGCTTCCCCATTTACTTCTCACTTGACGTAAGGCTTTACCGGGAGTTTGCCGTTCACATACCGCGCACGGAGCGTTCCAAGACTCACAAGGTTCGTCTCGGCGTATATTCGACTGACATCACGAATCGTCAAAACCCACACGACGTATATAACAACGTCACGTCTCCCATCTTTGGCCAGTTCGCGGGTTTCCAGCGGCGTTACACCGGCCTGGTATTAGATCTGATTCAGTAAGCTTCCTCTGTTGTGTAGTTGCTCCCCGAATCGTCCCAGCCGAGTTTCTTCAGGTAGAGCGACTGCACGGACCGGTGGCGGCGAGCAGGCCGCTAGCCTCACCTTCGGCTAATGTCCAGGGAAGGGAATCCAGGCCGGACAGTAGTCGCTTCACAAGAAATACGCGGTTGCTCGGCGCCGCCTGCCAGGAGCGCATGCCCTATGGCCGTACGGGAGCCCAGACCTGCACGGCCCTGGGGACCACTTCGATTTCCACGGGCGTTGGCCCCAGAATCTCTCCGTCGCCGTGGAACATGCAAGGCCGGTCGGTGGTGAGCCGCACGTGTTGGGCGCGCCAGCGTTTCACGCGTGAAGTTCGAAGTTCACCGCTGCCCATCAGTCGCGGCAGTAGTCGCAGCACTCCGAGCGTACCGATATCTTCGATCAGGACCACGTGGAGCGACCCGTCGTCGAGGGTCGCGCCGGGAGCCAGTCTCAAACCGGCACCATAGGTCGGAGAATTCAACACCGCTGCCAGCAGCGCTTTCGCTTCCCAGGAGACGACCTCGCCCTCCGGAAAGTCGATGCGGACTTCGAGGGGTACGTAGCTCACCAGCGCTCGTAGTGCTGACGCGATGTAACGCCATCGACCGGGGAGCCAACGGTACGGACCATTCGCGTAGCGCGCTGCCTCGGCGTCAAGTCCAACACCTCCCCCACCTGCATAAAATCGCGCTCGCCCCTCGGCGGTGCGTACTCTCACAAGATCCACAAAGCGCGGCTGGCCCCGCAGGATCGCTTCAGCCGCCTTGACGGGATCATCCGGCAAGGCCAGCGCCGCGGCGAAATCATTTCCTCCTCCGATAGGGAGAATACCCAAGAGCGCGTCGGCCCCGAATGCCGCGTTCGCTAGCGCCTGAAACGTTCCATCTCCACCCATGGCAAACAGCACACGCCTTCCTTGCGATATGGCATTTTTCGCGGACGACTCGAGTTCCGCCGCACTGTTCGTCATCACAATTTGCGCATGAATGCGGAACGCTTCGAATAGTTTCTGGATCGGTGGCAGACAAGAGCGTGCCCGGCCTCCGCCGGCCACGGAGTTGACGAATACGGTGACCGTAGACTCACGCAGAATGCTAGACGCTTCCGCGCGATCAATCATGCTTCTGCTCCTCGGCTCCAACCGGCAGACCCAGGCAGAGCGATTCCCGCTCTACCCTCTCAATGTCTTTTCGAGCAGTTTAGCGTTCAGGATGCGCCTTGAACATACTACCTGGGAACCCAGCGGGTGATGGGGCTGTGGAACAGCGGTCGTGGAGCGATCATACTGCGGATAAATTTGATCTGTTCAAGCCTCCGGTCTTAAAGCGAATCTGCCCAATGCTCGAACCGCTAAACGGAGCAGCGTTTGTGGGAGCAGCCAGTCTAGACGAGTCGCTCTTTCGGGCTGGTGAGATGGACTGCACGAACGATGTCCCTGCAATGGTGTGGGTTCCGGAAATTGTGGCGGGCTAATTCCGGAAATTCTGGCACGGTCTGCCGTTCCCGGCAATGCCTCCTCCAAGTTCAGATGACCGGTTCGCCCGGAGGGTCCATCGAGATGAATGAACCGCCCACGTTCCAGGACAGATCCAGAATAGCGGCCGCCAGATCCTCATCGTGCAGCACCTTGCCCCACGTGCGGAGCGGCTTGTTGGTGGTGGTGAAGATCCTACGCGCCCTGGGTTCGTGCGCGTCAGGAGCAGTTGGAGGCTGATGTTCGTCGCACTTGGAGACTCCTGAATCACAACGAAGGGTACACGCCCGGGTACACGAAAAAGCGTGCGCGTGTAATTCCTTTCAAATCAAGAAGAAGGAATGGTGCCGGCGGGGGGAATCGAACCCACGGCCTAGGGATTATGAGACCCTCGCTCTTCCACTGAGCTACGCCGGCAGGACGCAGTCCTTTATGCTACGGATTCGCCTGCGAATGTGTCAAGGCGCTGTATTTGTCGGATTTGTCGGGACGGACTAGGCCTCCTAGAGAAGGTTCTGGCCAGGCCAGCCGAAGCCAGCCGCAACACACTGACTGAACCGAGAGCAGAGAAGTGCGGTTATCGGGATCCTGCGGAAATCCCTGGCAGCCTTCGTAGGAGACTCACGAGCGCCATTGGTCCTATTAATTCTAGTACCTCAGTACCGTTGACCCACACAGTCGCAGAAACTATCCTGCACTGGATGGAACACGTCCCACACACCGAGGTAGGCGAAAGCTTATCGAAAGAATGGGATGAGTAGCTGTGTATTGATAGGAAACAGGCTTATCGTCTGAACCGCTTGACATTGGTTATGTAACATATACTGTTTCCGGGGTTGTTTCCTCACCTCGGAGGCACAATGTCACGTAAACTAACGGTTCTCTTCCTCGCCATGCTCGTACTGGTCGGGGCAATGAGTCTAAAGACGATAGTCGTCACGCATGGGAGTAATGGCTCCATAATCATGGCGAACGGTGGGGCACCACAGCCGCCGACACCATGGAAGAATGGTGGAGCGCCGCAACCACCGACGCCTTGGAAGAACGGTGGAGCGCCGCAACCGCCGACGCCTTGGAAGTAATCCGCTGAACTGATATTTTGCGGGAAGGACCGGGGCGCGGCAAGGATGGTTTCGTGCTTGGTCCTTACGAATATGTTGTCTGGCTTCTGTGCACGGTGCTGGAGTCAGCAGTAGTGGTGTGCGCATACAAGAAGGACGCGCTTCGGCGTTATATCCTTCTGAATGTGTACATGGCTGCATCCGTGGTGTTCAGCATTGCCCGCTACAACATCCTCAGCCACTATGGTTTTACGTCCAAGGAATATCTCTACTTCTATTATTATTCGGACTCCCTGCTCACCATTGTCCTTTATTTTGCCTTGATGAGCCTCTATTCTCACATCTTCAGTGATTTGAAAGCCGAGCGCTACATCAGGATCGGGACCCTAATCCTATTTTCCGGCACGGCACTGTTTTCCTACGCCGTGGTTCAGCAGTCCAGTTCCAAGCTGGTGACACATTTCGTAGTGGAGCTTTCCCAGAATCTCTACTTTGTCGGGCTGGTCCTGACTTACATCCTGTGGGCCGCCGTGATGAAAATGCGTGAAACGCGCACGCGATTGATTCAGCTGGTACTCTCGATGGGTGTCTATTTCAGCCTGTTTGCGGCCAACTTTGCGTTGCAAAACCTTTATCAAAGCCGCGGCAATTTCTTTGAATTTCTGACGCCCTTGTTCGGCTGCTTCCTCCCGTTGTCGTGGGCTTATACCTTCTGGCACCTTCCGGAAGATGCTCGTATCGTGCCTTCCCGGCTCGCCGTGGTGCCCCGATGATGGCCGGCGTCATTTTCGTTTTCTCGGCAGCGGCGTTGTTGCAGTTTTTCATCTCTTATTGCCGCTCGCTGATCGCCGCGTCCTCGAAGCAGGTTCTCTCGGCCGAGGTAAAGGACGTTACCGGCATCCAGAGGATTGCTTCCGGTGACGATTTCAAACGGGTCATGCAGCTTCTGCAGCTCTGTCCGGAGCGCCGGGAAGACCGCAATTCCGTCCAGGCGATCGGTGCCTATTTCAGCCTCTTGAATTTCGTGCGCTCGACGGTAGCTCGCCTTGTTCCTTCCATGCGGGCCTGGACGGAATCGGAACGCGGACAGTGCGCCTATTTCGCGGCTGTCGCCCTGGAGCGCCGCATCTCCTTCAGCCGGGACATGCTAGCGCAGCAAATGGACGCCTGAAACCTGGTTTCTTGGAATCCTGCCCTGGCCTGCTGTCTCTTTCGTTACCATCCCTCTGTTTTGTCTGCTTGACATTTTCAGGTATATGGTATTCTTAGAGCGTTCCCTCCTCACCGGAGTGGAAGCGTCCGCAGCGCAAAACTTGCCGGTGACAAAAACTTGCTTGCAGTGTGGCGCTGTATTACCTTCAAGCGTGCGCGCCTGTAATTTTTGTGATTCAGCTTTCTCGGTCGGTCCTTCATCCTGGAATGACTCCTTGGGTATTTCCGCGACTGACAGTCTCGCGGTGAGCGCGGATACCGGCTCGGCTGGGATCGACCGTTTCAAGCAGCGCCTGGTGATCTCGCAACCGGTGGAGCAAGACGCTGCCTGGCGCGGTGAACTCTCCGAGCGTCTCGAGGCCTATCGCACTCGGCGGCGAAGGCTCGCGCCCCACGCCGCCCAATCTCATTTTTCTTTCGATACTCCTTCCGGCAAGACGCCGTCGCACACTTCTGCTGCAGTTGCGGAACGTCCCGGAAGGATCGCGGACGATTTTTCCTTTACCATCGCGATTGGCCGCCCTTCAAAAACGGGGGTTTGCGAAGAATCACGGATGGTGATCGATGTCTCTGTGCCACCCGATTCTGAGACTTCCCCGCGAACACAGCTCATTGCGGAACATAGAAAATCTCAGCCTGGCCTTCATCCCCTGGCATCGATCGACGATCGACGCCTTGCGGCGCTTATCGATCTGGGCTGCTTGTTGTTTGCCTACGGTGGATTCCTGCTGCTGTTCGGCTCACTCGGCGGGCAATTTAGCCTGAGCAAACTGAACGCCGCGGTGTACGCCGCGACCTTTGCCATTGTCTATCTGCAATATTTCGCTCTGTTCACCATCTTCGGCGGCACCACTCCGGGTATGATGATGCGAGACTTGCAGGTCGTCAGCTTTTCTGGCGAACCGCCCACGTCCAGGCAAATGCTTCTGCGCAGCACGGGCTACATGCTCTCCGCAGGAACTTTTTTTCTGGGCTTCCTTTGGGCCATGTGGGACGAAGACGAACTCACTTGGCACGACCGCCTCTCGCGCACACATCTGAGTGTGGCGCAGAATTTTGCCGATCTCAAGAATTCCAACGTGGCGCACAGCCAGTAGTTCTTTTCGTTTCAGGCCGGGGATATAAAGGCTGCTTTCTTTTTTTTCGGTTGGTTCTATCATCCTCGTGTCCAACGAGGGTCCCTGTAGGGAGAGGAAGATGTCAAATCGCGGGGCATTCACTCGCGATACGGAGAATCGCCCGTAGACTGTGTTCCACATCCGTCTCCGTGGTCGCCCAGGAGGAAACGCTGATCCGCATGGCCGTCTTTTCTTGCCAGACGGTGCCCCCGCACCAGCAGGTTCCCTCCTCCTGGACGCGCCGGATCACTTCTCGTGTCACCTCCGGGCGGCCAAAGGACACCAACACCTGGTTGATTACCACGTCGTTGAGCACGGTGAAGCCGGCTTCCCGAAATCCTGCGGCAAACCGCTGCGCGTGGGCGCACGTCCGTTCGATCAGCGAGCACAGCCCGGACTTCCCGAGCGATTTCAGCGCCGCCCACAACTCTACACCCCGCGCGCGCCTGGACGCTTCCGGAGTGTGATGCATAGGCTCGCGTCTCGAACCGGCTTCGAGATACGCCGCCGTTATGCCCATCGACGCCCGTAGTGCGGTTCCGTCTCTGACGATGGCCAGGCCGCTGTCGTAGCCAACATTGGGCCACTTATGCGCGTCGGTGGCCCACGAATCCGCCTGATCGAAACCGCGCGTCAAATGCTCGTATTTCCGCGAGATGCGGGCCCACAATCCGAACGCGCCGTCCACATGCACCCAGGCGCCCTGTTCCTTTGCCGCTTTACAGATTTCCGCGGCGGGATCGAAAGCTCCCGTGTTTACGTTCCCAGCTTGAATGCACACAATGGTCCGCTCCGATAGGGGTGGCAACTTATTGGCCCGCATCCGTCCCTGCCCATCTGCTTCCACGATGGTTACGCGTTTGCTTCCAAATCCCGCCAAACTCAACGCCTTCAGTATTGATGCATGCGCCTCCGCGCCGACGACCACGTCGAGCGGTGGTGCGCCAAACATCCCGTCAGCGGTGACATCCCATCCCGCACGTGCCAGAAGCGCATGGCGTGCCGTGACCAGTGCCGTGAAATTCGCCATGGTGGCGCAAGTCACCAAGCCCCCCTCACACTCCGGCGGTAATCCCAGCGCCTCACAAACCCAGCGAAGGGCTACTTCTTCCAATTCCGCCCCAATGGGGGACATCACCCGCAAGGCCGCATTCTGGTTCCAAGCCGCTGCCAGCCAATTGGCAGCCAGGGCGGCAGGAACCATTCCGCCGTTCACGAAGCCGAAGTAACGCCCACCGGTCGTCGCCACCGTGGCCGCGGAGCCGATTTGGTCGAGCTTCGCGATTACCTCACCCGGGTCGTTCGGCGATTGGGGAAAAGATTCCTGTAGTTCAGCAAGTGCGGTCACCGCTGCTTTGGAAGGTTCCACTCTTCGCTCGGCTACATCTCGAACGTATCCCCGTGCGCGCTCCGCCGCCAGAATGAGTAAGTCGTTGATTTGCACTTGTGCGCCTATTCCTTCCTGATTTGCCATTGGGCTTGGCCTTTCTGCTTCGGCATGCTTTCGTCCGCGCCATGACACCACGGCTTGGACGGGCTTCTTGCCCGCGCGGATACGTTACTCAGATTTTGGAGGAAGGAAAGAGCCGAATTGTCCGCTTACTTCTTGGCGACTGCCTCGTCGGAAGCGATCTTGCCGTCGCGGATGAAAATGATGCGGTGCGCGTGCTGTGCAATGTCATGTTCGTGGGTCACCAGGATAATCGTGTTTCCCTGTTGGTGCAGGTTCGCGAAGAGCGCCATGATCTCTTCGCCCGTTTTCGAATCGAGGTTTCCGGTGGGCTCGTCAGCCAGCACGATCGATGGGGAATTGACCAGCGCTCGCGCAACTGCCACGCGCTGCCGCTGGCCTCCGGAAAGCTCATTCGGTTTGTGGTGCATCCGGTCCATCAGGTCCACGCGTTCAAGCGCCTTCTTCGCTTTCTCGATGCGCTCTTCTGACGGCGTACCGTTGTAGATCAGCGGCAATTCGACGTTGTGGAGCGCCGTCGCGCGTGGCAGCAGGTTGAAGGTCTGAAACACGAAGCCAATCTCTTTGTTCCGGATGTAAGCGAGCTCATCATCATCCAAGTCGCTCACCAGCCGCCCCGCCAGCCAGTACTTCCCGGAACTGGGCGAATCCAGGCACCCGATCAGATTCATCAGCGTGGATTTGCCCGATCCGGATGGCCCCATGATCGCCACGTATTCGCCCTTGCGGATCTCCACATCCACCCCGCGCAACGCATGAACCTGTTCCGCGCCCATTTCGTAGACCTTGGCCAGAGCTTCCGTCTTGATCACTACGCCGGAGCTGACCAGGTCTTCACGGTAGGAATCTATGGCTGGTGTCTCGACAGGCATTTGCATCTCCCTCCTGCTTGGCTGCGCCTCAGCTTTGCTGATCTTCCTGCTTCTTCGGCGCGCTGTTGTCCACTTTCACCTGAGACTCCGGTTTCAGGGTGCGCAGTGCTTTGTAGCTGCCCACGACGATCTCGTCACCGGGCTGCAAACCTTTGGTAATCTCGATGTCCGTGACACCGGCGATGCCGGTCTCAACCGCCCGGAACAATGCCTTCTTTCCATTGATCACGAACACGCCCTGGACTTCGTCCTTTTTCGGATCGCCCGGTGCCGGAGGTGGCGGCGCTGCTAGCGTCACATTTGAACTGCCCTGCTTCTTTGCATTCTTGGCGGCTTCTTCCAAATCCTTCCGCGTGCGCACCGCCAGAGCTTGAATCGGAATGGCCACGACATTTTTTCGTTCTGCCGTCTTGATCTTGGCTGTCGAGGATAGACCGGGCCGCAAATTCTCAGGAGGATTCGCCAGCGTCACGACCACCTTAAAGTCCTTGGCTTCTTGCGTGCTGGTCGTCGTCTGCGTCGTTGTGAGTCCCGAACTACGCAGCACCGCTTGCGAACCAATCTCCGTCACTTTGCCCTTGAAAATCTTTCCCGGCACCGCGTCGATGGTCACGTCGGCCTCTTGGCCCATTTTCACGTTGACGATGTCCGTCTCGTCGACCTTCACTTCTGCCGTCACTACGGACATATCCGAAAGAGTCATGATGAAGCTGCCATTGGCGTTCTGCATGCCCGGGACGACGAAGTCGCCCACACGCTCAGGAAGATAGCTGACAATTCCGTTGATCGGCGAGGTATAGGTCGTCTTGTGCAGCACATCTTGCGTGTGCACCAGCACGGCACGGCCCTGATTCACTTGTGCCCGCATCTGATCGAGCGTGGCCTTCAGCGATTGTACCCGCGCTTTCGAAGAATCCACGGTTGCGGATTGGGCATCATAGGCGGTTTTGCGTTGATCGAAATCCTGCTTTGGAATCAGACCATCTTTGTAAAGACCTTGTCCGCGATCGTAATCCAGTTTCGCCTTCTCAAGGTTGGCCTGCTGGGAGATCAGATCCGATTGCGCCGCCTTGAAACTGGCTTCAGCAGCCTGCACGCCAGACTCTGCCGAATTGACGGCCGCGCCCTGCGCTTGCACGTCCGCATTCGCCTGCACGTTCTCCTGCAGGAGCAATTTATCCCCCTTCTTGACGTGGTCGCCCTCCTTTACAAGGATCTGAGTGATTCTTCCGAATCCCTGAGCGGTCACGTTTGTATAGGTTGTCGGCTTGATTTCGCCGGAGGCTGTCACGAGCGACACCAGGCTTTCCTGATTGGCCACTTTGGCCGTCTGAACGGTGACCACGCCCTTATTCGCCTGATTCACGCTGAACATAACAATTCCGCCGAGCACCACCACGGCGCCCGCGCCAATCGCTACCTTATGCCACGTCTTCATTCGATTCCCCTTCAAACCACCATGCTGCCGTCGCGCTTCGAAACTTCCGCCACGGGCGCCTTATTCCAAGCAATCCTAGGAGCGATTAAACCCGCGGGGACACAGATGTCAGCCCGACTGCCTCTACCCTACATACGCCCATTCGGGTCGAAATGTTTCGCGGGAGGTTTGCTCCACTTTCGCGGTTCGGGCTTCAAAGCAGGGGACTTACTGGAACCGGTATCTCCACCGGCGTCAGCCGCACCCCCTGCCCAGTGTCATCCATTCTATGTTCAAATCGCCCGAAAGGAAAGAATTCCAGTCCCGCCAAGGCGGAATCCGACAACCGACCCTTTCTGTTTGACGCAAGCAATTCCCAATGGTCAGCCCAACACCAGCATTTCTTGCGAGAACCAGACCTTTTGTGACTTTCGTTAATGATGGACTCAGACCATTCGGCCGGTTTGCTCGGCCGAACCGATCGCGGAGAGGTGCCCGAGCGGCTGAATGCGGCGGCTTGCTAGACCCACCTGGTTTGCTTGCGCTCGCCTATTTGCAAGTATTTTCAGGACTTTACGTTGCTCTCAGTTGCTCTAAGTCGGTCTCATTTGCACGTTAAAGTGCACCAAAACCGCTAGCCAATCCGCACCGGTCACCACACCATCCTGAGCCCCCTGTAGAGGCTGAGTTTCTCGTCAGCAGTCACAACCGGGATCCTTTCCCCGAGGGCCTGGGCAAGGATCAGGCGGTCGAATGGGTCGCTGTGGTGCAACGGGCTACATCACAGCGTACAAGGGCGTTTAGCAGGATTAAATTAATCAACAGCTCTGAGGTGACGGTCGCACTGTGACAGGCGTAAGCTCCGGACAGATGTTCCACATAGGAGGATGCATGGCTTCAATCACCGGCTTTGGGGGTGCATTTGTCCGAGCGAATGATCCAGAATCTCTATATAGTTGGTACGAGCGGCATCTCGGTCTAGCGAGGTCCGGGGGATCGTTCGCGTTTCCTGCCTCGACGCAACGCGCTCAGGTCGTCTTCGCCTTCTTCGGACAAGATGATGCATACTTTCCACGGGAGCAGAAAGCCATGATCAACCTCCAAGTGGATGACCTCGATGGAGTGCTGGACCGTTTGGTAGACGAAGGTGTCACGGTCGATCCAAGACGCGAAAGCTACGATTTCGGAAGGTTTGGCTGGTTCACCGACCCACAAGGAAATCGTGTCGAGCTTTGGCAGCCTGTCGCAACTGACTGATGCCGAGCCAACCCAGATAGGTCCCCAGACGGCATCTCGCCAGCAATACAACACTCACATCCAGCGCGTTTATCAAGAGTTGTGAGGAATCGGTGCCGACTAAGACATCATTGGGAATCTACGTCTCGCTAATCCCGCTTTCGTCCCAGCGAGCCATCAGGCGAACTAGTGAGTGGAAGGCGCGGAAGCTTCGCCGGTCGCGATGGAGCGCCCGATCCAGGCGAAGGCGAATAGGGCCAGTCCGGCGATCCATGCGCCTAGACTGAACGTTCGCGAAAAATAATGTGCGATCACGACGCCCATAGCGATCAGAATTCCCGCGAGGTACAGGAACAAGGGCATCCCGTAGAGAGTAGCGAACGGCAAATAGTGCGCGCCCAATAGGACCATCAGAGCCGGAAAAAACCAGTTCAAGTTGTAGAGACCTACGGGCACAAGAAGCAGCATTGAAAACGGCAGCACAAACGCGATCTGCATCCCCAGGCTATTGAACGGATTCTCTCTGCTCAAGGACGCGCGGCGGCCCGGCAAACGCAGCAGCATTTGCGTGAGCGGAAAGATGAAAAATCCCCCGATGACGACCGTCAGGATAGACGCTTTGGGAGTGACCCACAGGTGCCTAGCGTCGCGGACACCAGCCAAATTACGGAACTGACAAGCTGTCCCCAAAAGCCCCCAATGTAGACAGACCGCACCTCGCGCTGAGCATCCTGAATATCCATTCACGCCTCCGAAACGGGTGGTGCCGTCGCGGCCCGCTATACTAGCACGCCGCACGCCGCGCTCTCCTGAGCGGGCCTCAGCGGCGCACACGTACTACCTCCTGGGGAGGATTATCGGAGACGTTGCTCATAGTCCCCCCCCACGTTTCCGATTACGGCGTATGGGGAGTTATGAACTCGATATGTCTCGCTTCTATGGACACGCTATAGTAACAAAAAGAAAGATGCGGTCATGGCAGGATTTGCTGGAGGGAAGGTAAGGGTGCAACGTAACCATTGATCCCGAAACCAGAAAGGCGAGCGACGATGAGAACGGAATTGCTGCGATTCAACGGCGCTGTCGAGCGGGATCCCGCCATCGACGCGTGGATGAAAGAGCATGCGGGTGAATTGGGAGCCATCGCGCATCAGTGGTTTGAGGTGATGCGAAAGTGCGGGGACGAAGTCCGGGAGCTTTTGCATGACGGCTGTCCGGTTGTATGTTTGGGAGATGCGGCCTTCGGCTATGTGAATGTATTCACCTCACACGTAAACGTGGGGTTCTTTCACGGCGCAGAACTGCCGGATCCGGCTCGCTTGTTGCAAGGCACCGGCAAGTTCATGCGTCATGTGAAGCTGAGACCGGGAACGGCCACAAACGCCGCAGCGCTCAGCAGGCTCATCGATACGGCGTACTCGGATATAAAGGCGCGCGTCGAAAACGGCTAGCTATCGTTCCGATCAAGCCTTCGGCCACTTGCGGGCCAAATTCTGCGATCGTTGGACAGAAGTGCAACGCTTCCCCCTTTGCCGAAGACTCTTTCGACGGCGTGGCCGATTCCGTCATCACATCCAACCCAGCCGTTGCCCATGTCGAGCACTAACGTTTATCGGGAGCAATCTGCCAGCCCGGACGCATTTCTTCCGGTTTGCCCTGATCCGCCCGCAATCGGCGATACGCTCCAAACGGAGTTGCATACTTCCCACAACGGGAGTTCGAGGAGCCTGCAAGATTTCATGTGTCCGATAGCGCGTTTACGAGATGCGGTGAGAAGGCATAAGCCCCGCGGCTTGCGATAGACCTACCTGTTGCTTTCCCAAAGGAAGTGTGCGATCCTTCCTGTTGGAAACCAAAATGTGATGGCGTCATGAAACAAAAAGCGGACGTCCTACAGGGCACGTTAGCATTGATGGTCCTTAAGACTCTCGGTGTCCTAGGACCGCAGCACGGCTATGGTATCGCCCGGCGCATCGAGCAGATCAGCGGGGATCTGCTTGCCGTGAATCAAGGGACTCTGTATCCCGTGCTGCTGAAGCTGGAGCAAGAAGGAGCGATTGCGTCCGAGTGGGGTGCCTCAGCGAATAATCGTAGGGCGCGCTTCTATCGACTTACACGGGCAGGACGTAAGCAGTTGCAGGTCGAGACACAAGATTGGGAACAAACGGCTGCGATCATCGCTCGCTTCTTCGAAGTGAAAGCCGAGGACTTGTCATGAGATCTCTGAGGCGGTTCCTCACTCGTCTGCTCAACCCGGCGGCAAGGCGGGCACAAGACGAACGATTGCGAGAAGAGATTGAGGAACACATCGCTTTGCAAACCGAGGAAAATCTTCGCGCCGGTCTGTCACCCATTGAGGCACGACGGCAAAGCATGTTGAAATTTGGCGGGGTGGAGGCCATGAAACAAGATTATCGAGCAGAGCGAAGACTGCCATTGATCGAAGATTTGCTCCAGGATCTGCGCTTCACCCTCCGCACGTTGCGCAGATCTCCCAGCTTTGCTGCTGTGGCTATCGTCACGCTGGCGCTGGGCATCGGCGCAAACGCCGTTGTTTTTGGCGTATTGAATGCGCTGATCCTCCGACCGCTGAATGTGCCCCAGGCCGAGACCTTGTACGAACTTGAGCGCGCAAGCGATAAGCTGGGCATCGAATCCTATCCTAACTATCTTGATCTGCGCGATCGCAACCGCACTTTTGATGGCCTGGCAGCTTTCTCCATTGGTCGGGCAGCGCTTGACACGGGCGTAAACCCGTCCCACGTCTGGGTCTATCAGGTGAGCGGGAATTACTTCGAAGCATTAGGCATTCAACCATACCTTGGCCGGATCATTCACCCGTCCGATGAACACGGCCCCAACAGCGCTCCGTATATCGTGCTCACCTACGCGTATTGGCGTAGCCATTTCGAGGGCGATCGTAGCGTGGTGGGCCGCACGGTTCAGCTCAATAAGAGTCCGTTTACCATCGTCGGCGTGGCGCCGCCTGAGTTTCGCGGGACTTTATTGTTTTTCTCTCCGGATTTCTTTGTGCCGATCGTTGAGCAAGAACAGGTGGATGGGTGGAGCGTCCTCAATGCGCGCGGAAACCGTTGTGTCACGCCGCTCGGACATGTAAAGGCGGGAATCACTCCGGCCCAGGCCATTGCGGATCTGAACTCGATTGGCTCCGATCTCGAAAAGAACTACCCCAAAGACGATGGTCAAATGAGTTTTCTCTTAGCGCGCCCGAGTCTCTATGGCGATTCTTTCAGTGGTCCGGTACAAGCCTTTCTAACCGGGCTGATGCTGTTGGCGGGGTTGATTCTGCTGGCCGTCTGCGCCAACCTGGGCAACCTGGTTGCCGCCCGAGCCGCTGACCGTTCCCGAGAAGTCGCGCTACGGCTCGCCATGGGAGCTGGCCGCACACGAATTCTACGGCAACTCTTTACCGAAGCAGTGCTCGTCTCACTGATGGGAGGCGCCGTTGGACTCTGGTGCAGTCTAATTCTATTGCGCGGGCTGAGCACGTGGCAGCCGATACCCCAATATCCCATCAATATACCGGTGAGCCCGGATGCAAATGTTTACGGAGTCGCTTTGCTGTTGGCCGTGGCGGGCGGATTCCTCTTTGGAGCGGTCCCGGTGAGACAGGTACTTCACACCGATCCTTATCAGATTGTTAAGTCGGGATCAATCGTCAGGGTGGGGCGGCGGTTGGCAGTCCGAGACCTGTTGCTTGGTGTGCAAATCGCGATCTGTGCAGTGTTGGTCACTTCTTCATTCGTTGCAGTGCGTGGACTGCTGCGCTCGCTGCACAGCAATTTCGGTTTTGAGCCACGGAACACCATGCTGGTGAACACAGATCTGAATATGGCAGGTTACCGAGGCGACAGAGTGCGCGTCATGCAAAAGCGCATGATCGACGCCATGGAGACAATCCCCGGTGTAACCTCCGTGGGATTGGTCGATGCGCCACCATTAGCGGGTGGCGGAAATCCCCGTTGGAATGTCTTCACTGACGAAACAACAGATCTAAGGCCATCGAATGCCTTAGCTGAAGCCTTAATCTTCAACATCTCTCCCGATTACTTCCGCGCGGCAGGTACCACCTTACTGACGGGAAGGACCTTCTCCTGGCGTGACGACAAAGACGCCGCACGCGTGGCCGTGGTGAATCGGGAGTTTGTCAGGAGGCTCTTTGGCAGTGCAACAAACGCCGCGGGTAGATACTGCAAGACGCCCGACGGCACGCGCGTACAAGTGGTTGGCATTGTCGAAGACGGCAAATATAACAGCCTCACCGAAAATCCACAGCCGGCCATGTTTCTCCCCATCCTGCAGTCGCCATCGAGTAGCTCATGGCTTGTGATTCGTTCGAGCCGCGATCCACAGCAATTGGCGGTAGCCATGAGGAATCAGCTGCGGGACCTTGATGGGGGGCTACCGTTTTTCATGCAAACGTGGAACCGAGGACTGGACACCGTTCTATTCCCTGCACGTGTGGCGACGCTGTCGCTGAGTGTGCTAGGCGCGATGGGCGCAATGCTGTCCATATCGGGCATCTTTGGAATGGCCGCGTACTCGGTTAGTAAGCGGCTGCGGGAGTTGGGTATTCGTATTGCCCTGGGCGCACAGCGTCACGCAGTGTTACAGGTCGCGTTGGGGGGCGCATTCAAATTGCTAACTGTTGGTTCCGCGGCAGGGTTGCTGCTCGGAATTCTGGCAAGCCGCGTGCTGGCCTCCATCGTATATCAGGCAACTGCGCGCGATCCGCTGGTATTGGCTGGTGTTGTTCTTGTTATGGCGTTGCTGGGGCTACTGGCTACGTGGATTCCGGCGCGGCGCGCGCTGTCAATCGATCCGGCGATACTCCTGCGCGAAGAATGAGCTACCGCGGCACAGACTGGAATAGATTCACTCGCACGTGGAAAGCCGCGCGTCTCCACCTACGTCGTCAGTCGGTTGTTGCCAACAGGCCATTCCGATCTGGTCAATGCCCTTGCCACTGTTCTTGTACTTCACTGCCGACGTACGAGCGATCACGCCGAGCTGTTTCGGGTCCATGGCGCCGAGCTGTGAAAACATCTCTTCCGTCATCCCATCAGCGAAAAACTCCTGGCTCGGATCTCCAGTCAGGTTCTGGAACGGCAGCACGACAATGCGCATCTGTGCCGCCGGACGCTTTGGCACCACAGAGCGATAGGCGATCACCGTAGCGATCAAAAGCACCACGGCCCTAGCGCCAGCCACAGCCGCGCACGCGAGGTATGAGCGACCAAAGGCGTGCTCGCCGCCGGATTCTTCGCGCTGTCTTCGTGCCTTTCAGATGAAACCTGCGGTAAGGGGGCTCCAGCCGCTGCCGTGGGCGTAGTTTTTGCGATGAACCGATACCCCCGCCGTGGCAGGGTTGTGATGACCCGTGGACGCTCCGCGTCGTCGTTGAGCACTGCCCGGATCCGAAGACACCAGTCACAAAAAAAACTTTACAGACTATCTGTTAGTGATATATCAGTAGATGACATAGCCATGCCTACTGCGGCCAATCGCGTTCCAGATGATCTGCAGCACCTGCTCCCCCTGACTCCTGCGGTATTCTTTATTCTTTTCGCGCTGGCCGACGGGGAGAAGCACGGATACGCCATCATGCAGACAGCCTCCCGAATTTCTGACAACCACTTCCGTATGGGCCCTGGCACGCTCTATACGACAATCCAGAGGCTATTGGATTTGGACTTGATTGAAGAAACGGAGAGCGCCGGCGGTCAATCCGACCACGAAAAGCGGAGGAGGTATTACAAGCTGACCCGCACGGGAAAGGCAATCCTAGTCGCCGACGTCAGCCGCATGGAATCTGTAGTGCGCTTGGCACGTGACAAGAAGCTCGTGCCGAAAACATCGGAGTGATGTTATGAGTAGCGCTGTTCGAGTGAGCTGTGGCCTCTACAAAATGCTGTTGCTCACGCATCCGGGCGACTTTCGCCTGCGCTTCGGGAGCGAGATGGTAACCACGTTTTCTGATCTGATCTGCGGCGAGTGGGAACACAACGGTCTGCCGGGAGTCGTGCGAGTGTGGCGGTTCGCACTAGCGGAAGTGTTTTCTGTCGCTGTTCCACTTCAACTGCAAAGCTCAATTGTGGTTGCGACGTCGCTGTCGCTGCTTTGCTCGTTCGCCTTGTTCATCGCGATATTTCATGCAATGTCGCATGTGTGCAACGGCAAATAGTTAACTGGTTCAGCGGCTCCAAGACAATTTCGGCCGAGAAATCACGATGACTCTGGTCAATCGGCGTCTTGCCTTATCGGGACTGTTTTCTGCGATCGCGTTGATCACGCATGCGAATGCGCTATCAACGCAGCAGGTCGAACAATCCTCGCTTCGCTTTTCCGCGCTTGCCGCCGGCCTGGTGCAGCCCGGATTCGGTCAGTCGCAGCAACCTGAGGACGAAGGCAGTGCGGCTCGTATCGCGCGCATCGAAAACGACCTGCTTCCCGCAGTTGTCATCAAGGGACAAGCGGTTCGCTCAATGAAACTCAACGAGCGCATGCAGTTCTACAAAGTTCCGGGCGTAAGCGTCGCATTCTTCGACCACGGGAAGATTATCTGGACGCGCGCATACGGACTGGCTGACATGGCCACGAAAAAGCCGGTGACTTCGGAAACTCTGTTTCAAGCGGCATCGATCAGCAAGCCGGTGAGCGCACTGGCGGCACTGCATCTTGTGCAGGAGGGCAAGCTAAGCCTGGACGAGAACGTGAACGACAAGCTGCGCGCGTGGAAAGTTCCCGATAACCAATTCACTGCGCAGCAAAAGGTCACCGTCCGTCGCATCCTGAGCCACAGAGCCGGAATAACGGTCCGCGGCTTCCCCGGTTACGCCTCTGACGAGCCTATCCCCACCGTCGTGCAAATCTTGAATGGCGAAAAACCAGCAAACACCGGCCCAATTCGGGTTAATGTTGTGCCCGGGACGATTGGGCGGTATTCGGGAGGCGGGTACGTCATTCTGCAGACGCTTATGAGCGATGTTACGCAGAAAGCTTTCCCGGAAATTATGAATGAGCTTGTCTTGCGACCCGCGGGTTTGACGCACGGCACGTACGAACAGCCGCTCCCGAGAAATCTTTGGCCGTTGGCCGCTACGCCCTATCTCGACAACGGCGAACCTATAAAGGGCGGCTGGCATACCTATCCCGAGATGGCGCCTGCTGGACTTTGGACTACTCCGTCGGATCTTGCGCGCATGGCGATTGAGGTTCAGAACGAATACGTCGGGAAATCAAACAAGATCCTTTCGCAGCGGATGGTCCGCGAGATGCTGACCCGCCAGTATGATGATTGGTGGGGACTCGGCTTCGCGCTGGAGTCGCCCGGGCACAAGACGAAATTCGCTCACGCCGGAGAGAACGAAGGGTACCGTTGCGAGTTAGAGGTTTACACCGAGATGGGGCCTGGTTTTGCGGTGATGACGAACTCGGATGGCGGCAAACCGCTCATTCAGGAACTGCTTCGAGCCGTTGCGAAGGAATACTCATGGCCCGATTTTCAGCCTCTCGAGCGCGCGGTCGCGAAAATTGATCCTGCCATACTTGGCGCCACGCCGGGACATATCAGGACCCGAACGCCGGCAAGATAACCGTTTCGGTGAAGAATGACGCACTCTACATTGAGGCGCCCCCGCTCGGCCCTGGGTGTTTGGTTCCGCCTTTGCATTCCAAAAACGGGGTTCGGGGAGAAGGGCGACCGACACGCCCCATGATGATCGAAAGTGTTTGCGTAGCGTTCATGCCGTTTCGGTCGTTCGGGCCAGCGTGCCACGATTACCGGAATCAGGAATGGCGCCGGTTTTCCCAACCGCTAAGTGCAAAGTTCAGTCGGAGCCGGGATTGATTTCGCAGGACTTACACCGCCAACTTTCTCGCGAAGCACACACTTTCGCAGTTATAGTGCACCAAAAGCATACCCAGCAGATTTTGAGAACTGTGCTAAGCTATTGAAACCAAACCGCGGAGAGGTGGCAGAGCGGCTGAATGCGGCGGTTTGCTAAACCGTTTTGGGGGCTAAAACCTCCAACGGGGGTTCGAATCCCCCCCTCTCCGCCAGATTCTTGCCAGCATTGGAGTTAGGAAGAATCCGCTTGTCGGTTCAGGCGAGCAATTGGGCGGTTCTCTTATCCCAGTGTTATCCCAACTGTTGAAAATTTGAGCCGTTTTACCTAACCTATGCACGAAATTCGGGCTTTTGTGAGGCCGTCTGCTGAATTCTGGTCCTCATCTTTTCTGCTTCTTTGTGCCCTGACTGCCCGCTGAGTTTCTTTTTCTCTCGACCTCTATGCTCCTTTGCT